>ENA-OXAA01000403-OXAA01000403.1-human-gut-metagenome-genome-assembly--contig:-NODE-403-length-9115-cov-11.0603_pt1 | contig 9115 bp, 8 predicted proteins | sample MGYA00249262_ERZ652119 | MGnify/ENA primary metagenome ERZ652119 (study PRJEB26925, sample SAMN05827191) | human gut metagenome | biome: ENVO:2100002; feature: ENVO:00000062; material: ENVO:00002003... | reverse complement strand
GAGATACTGATCGGTCTCGTGGGCTCGGAGATGTGTATAAGAGACAGGTCTTAGCGCTCTCTTGTTCGGTTCTTTCTTCTGTTTTGACAAGGCCGTCATCAGGTTTTTCGTAAAAGGCAGCGTTTTTGGCTTGTTCTTTTACAACGGGATCATCGATGTGATCACTCTTTTTCTGGAAAATAGAAAGCTTGTTGGTGTTGACAGCAACTTTCTTTTGAACCGCAACAATCATGTTGTCCGGTTCAAAGACGCTCTCGCCTCGGACGTAAAGGTAATAGCCGAAGAAAGCGTGCATAAACATTGCGATAAAGCAGATAAGCGCCAATATGATACGCATAAGAAAACCTCTCGTTACAATGTGTAAAGATTAGCACACTGCCAACCTTGTAAAACCTTCAATCTCCCGAACCGACCGTAGTTTGCTGATTTTTGCGAAAATGAGGTATAAAACTAAAATCTTAAAAGTTATGTTTCCGGCAGGAAAATAAGATGGATATCAAAAAAGACAATGAAATGTATATGACGATTGCGCAGATTGCTGCGCAGAGAAGTTATGCCAAGCGCTTAAAAGTAGGCTGCGTCATTGTCAAAAACCATTCAATTATTTCTTTCGGCTGGAACGGAATGCCGACCGGATACGACAACTGCTGCGAATATGAAGTTGACGGGAAACTCGTCACTCGTCCGGAGGTTCAGCATGCCGAGCTAAACGCCATCGCAAAACTTGCACAGAACGGATACAGCTCCAATGGCGCCAAAATTTTTATTACGCACTCCCCTTGTATTCACTGCTCTCTATTAATACAGAAGTGCGGAATTAACGAAGTTTATTATCACGAGAACTATCGTGATGATGCAGGGATTCAGTTCTTAAAGAAAGCCGGCATTAAAGTCGAACAGCTCTGATTTTTCCGCACATTTCACTCAAGTTCGTAGCTTTCGGATTCTAAGAGCTCCGAAAGCACAAAAAAGAAAAACCTGCCGACCTTTCGGTCTGACAAGTTTTGCCAAGGAAGTCGCACCTTATCCCATTCCATCTGAACGGGCCTCGGTCAACCCGGCACCTAATCTCGGTGCCGGTACCTCAATTTCAATTACTTATCTAATTTCTTCTTCAAAGCATCCAACCCGCAGTTCATCATGTCATTGAACTGGCCGGCTGTGATACCGGAATACTTTTCTTTAGTCTTCTGAACGGCGTCGGCAATGATTTCACGAATTTCGCCTTCGGTCAGGCTGGAATATTTTTCCTTAGTGCGCTGAACAGCGGCATTGATCATGTCACTGATTTCGCCTTCAGTAACGTCACTTTCTTTATCCAGAGCGCGCGGATCTTTAACGAACTTACCAACGGCGTTTTCAACCAAGTTGGACAAGCCTTCAACGCCCTGTCCGCTCTTAGCGAGATAGGCCATTACGGCATCATTAAGTTCATCCGATACTGTTACGCTCCATTCAGCTTTTCCCATTTCGATCACCTTTTAAGTTATTGGACCGGAGTCACTTCCGACCTGTCGATGGTTAGACTATAAGGGAAATCACGAATAAGCAGACAATATCTGCCCCATTTAGAGTCGTTTGTTAAGAAAGATACTTTTCCAGCCCGAGAATCGCTGCCAGCTGAGGAACGTTATCTGCCACACCTAGTGAGGCGGTTTCCAGTAATCGCTCTTTCGGACTTGCGCCGTAACTTACTGCTACCGAGTCCGATCCTGCATTCGTTGCCATCTGCATATCTAATACTGCGTCGCCGACCATCACTATGTCTTTGGTCTCAAGTCCGGATTCATCCGCAATGGCTAAAAGCATTCCGGGATTCGGCTTAGAGAAATTCGTGTCGGCGGTTTGGACACATTCAAATAAATGCTCAATCCCGGTGGCGTTAAAAACTCGTTTCATCCCTTCTCGGCTCTTTCCGGTCGCGATGGCCAGACGCTTGCCGTCTTTGTGCATGTTCTCCAGCAGTTGTCTGAAGCCCGGAACCAATTCCAGCTGAGCTTCCTTTTTAGCGTACCAGTCCATGTAGGCTTGGATGAATTCGGAATAGCGGCCTTTCGGACAGTCGCAGCAGCAAAGAGCAATGGAATCAGAACGATTAAGTCCGATAGTTGAAAGTACCAGCTCGTCCGAAGGTACTGGATAACCCAATGCTTTCGAGGCATGCTGGTATCCCTGCATGATGAGGCGGGTTGTATCCATTAATGTTCCGTCCCAATCAAAGACATACATTTCGTAAGATTTAGCCATTAGAGCACCAGCACGTCGTATTGTTCTTGGTTGTATTCCGTCTCGACCGACAAAGTGATCGGTTTTTGGATGGAATCACCGACGAGGGCCAGAGCCTCGCTTTCTTCGTCTAAGAAGAGGTCGATGACGGATTGAGAAGCCAGAATTCGAAATTCTTTAGCATCTTTAAACTGATGGTATTCGCGCACGACTTCACGAAGAATTTCATAGCAAACTGTGCGCGCCGTCTTGATTTCTCCTCTGCCGCCGCAAGTCGGGCAGGTTTCGCAAAGCGTGTGCGCCAAGGATTCTCGTGTACGTTTGCGTGTGATCTGAACAAGGCCTAAAGAAGTGAATTCAGAAATCGAAATGCGATTGCGGTCTCTTGCAACGGCCTTTCTTAGTTCGGTTAAAACGCCCTGCTCATGTTCTTTGGAGTCCATGTCGATAAAGTCGACTATGATGATTCCGCCTAAGTTGCGTAAGCGGAGCTGACGAGCGATGGCCTGAGAAGCTTCCAGGTTCGTTTTGTAAATCGTGTCCGAGAAATCTCTTCTGCCTACAAAAGCGCCCGTGTTGACGTCAATAGTCGTCATGGCTTCAGTCTGATCAATAATCAGATAACCGCCGGATTTCAAATCGACACGGCGGCTGAGCGAAGCTTCGATTTCTTTTTCGAGATTGTATTGATCAAAAAGCGGACGCTCGCTGTTATATAACTCAAGCAGTTCAACGGCTTCAGGTACGAATTTTTTTCCGAATCTCTGAAGTTCTTCAAAGACTTCCGGATTATCAACGATGATTTTTCCAGTCTGCTCCGTCACGATATCTCTCAGCACTCGCTGCGAGATAGAGACATCTGAGTAAAGCAGGCAGGGCGCGCCGGCGATATGCGTTTTAGCTTCAATGTCGAGCCAAAGTTTTTCCAGATACTTCATGTCGTTGACGAAGTCTTCCGGCTTGGCATCTTCACCGCTGGTACGAACGATAAAACCGCCCTTCGGAATGCCCTGTTCTTCCGTTAACTTGGCAACGGCTTCCTTTAAACGTTCACGTTCGGCCTCATCTTCGATTTTTTGGCTGACGCCGATGTGAGAAGTGTAAGGAAGGTAAACCAACAGCCGACCGGCTAAACTGATTTCGGTGGTGAGTCGAGCGCCTTTTGTACCGATCGGATCTTTGGCGACCTGGACGAGAACCACTTGGCCGTCGTGAAGAAGCCGCTCGATCGGAAGCGTTCCGCCGTTTTCCTGGTGGGCTTGGCGCATATCACTGACATGCAGAAACGCGGCTCTCGGGAGTCCGATTTCAACGAAGGCGGACTGCATGCCGGGAAGCACTTTTCCGACCACGCCTAAATATATATTGCCGATTAAAGAGACATCCGCATTTCTTTCAATGCGGAGCTCCTGTAAGACGCCGTCTTCTAAGACTGCTACTCGCGTCTCGTGGACGGCATTGTTAATTAATATTTCCTGCATTATTTGTCCTTATTCTTTGTTTCTGAAATTTTAATCTCTCTAGCTGCCGAGACCTAAAATCGTGACCTGATTCGCACGCAGGAGCCGTCCTGTTGGATAATGTAATTTGTTGAAGAAGACAAGAAAGTAATGGCATTTTTTAATTTTGGCAGTCGGACCGATCTTTCCTCGCCGTTTACGGAGGAACAGGCGCGCCTGCTGACTTGGACGAAAGTTCTGGAAGAGGAAGCGGTAAAGCGCCGGAAGATCACCATTTCAGAGCTCAAGGAAGTTACGGCTCGCTGCGCACGCGAAGTCGGGGAACAGGCTGACTTTAAAAAACTTCTTCTGACCCGTGCAGAAGGTGTTCTGGATTTACTCAGATCGAAAAGTGCCGTTTCTTTGAAGAAGCCTCAAGGCATTCCCTATCTATTGATCGGTTCTGTTTTTGCAGTTTTGGCCTTTGTCGGCGGCGTTTTGACTAACGAATTTTCTGTCACGAATAATCGAATCAACCTGCTTTCGCCTCCTCTTTTAGGTGTTATTGCATGGAATCTCATCGTTTACTGCTGGATTGCAATTGCCGTTTTGTTTAACCGCGGAAAATCTCCGGTCGGCCTCATTCGCCGCTTTTTTGCCGGAGCGCTTTTAAAACTTCAGACTCGCGGAAGTCACGGCCAGCAGGCGCTAATTACTTTTTACTCTAAATGGACAGAAGCGGAGATGCCGCTGCTGCGCGGCCGCATTGCAGAAATTCTTCACTTTTCTGCCGCCCTTTTCGGCTTGGGACTCATTGCCTCTATCGGTATCCACGGCTGGGGCACGGAATATACCGTCGGATGGGAAAGCACTTGGCTTTCCGATAAGCCCTCTGCAGTGCTGACCTTTATCAACCTGTTTTACGGAATGATTCCGGTGAATTCAGATCTATTTAATCAGCTGACGCCGCAGGTCATTGAGTCGATGAATTTCGGATCCGGTCACGGACAAAATGCCGCACCCTGGCTGCTCCAGCTTTTTTACATTATTTCCTTGGTCGTTGTGGTGCCTCGAATCCTCTTAGGGCTTTATGCTTTAGCAAAGACCCAATATATCGAGAATCACTTCCCGGTTGATCTTGAGTCGGTTTATTACTCTAATATTCTCCGTCAATGGAGAGGACAAACTATGTTGATTCAAATTATTCCGTTTTCTTATCCTTTAACGGAAAAGGTAAAGGACGGAATTCAGAAATTTGCTTCCGAGCTGCATCCGGAAAATTCCCGCTGTATCTTCTCTGCCGCTCAGCATGAAGACACCAAGCTTCCGGAGATTCCTGCCGGTGAGCAAACGGAAGTCGTGGCCGTTTTTGCAGTGACCTCTACACCGGAGACCGAAGTCCAAGGCCGTTTTATTGCTGAGCTCAAGGAAAAGGCCCAGGCTTCGAAAGCCCTCTTACGTATCGTTGTTGATACCTCAGGCTTCTTAGCCCGTTTTGCCAATACGCCCCAACGAATTGCAGAGCGTAAAAAGAATTGGTCGAACTTCCTCACACCGTACGGCGTCAGTTTTGCCTTTGTGAATCTGACCGATGCAGATTCGAAGGACGCAGCCGCGCAGTTCGAACAAGCTTGATAAGGATAAGTCATAAAAAATGAATAAAGATCCTCAAAAAATTAATCTTTCTTTAGTCAGCCACACCAATGTCGGAAAGACCACTCTAGCCCGTACTTTATTGGGCAGAGATATCGGAGAAGTCGGTGACCGTTCTCACGTCACCATCGAACCGGAAGATTATGTTTTATTAAGAGCTCCGGACGATTCCGAACTTATTCTTTGGGATACACCAGGTTTCGGCGACAGCGTTCGTTTGGCCGAACGCCTTAAAGCCCGCAGCAATCCGATTGGCTGGTTCACAAGTGAAATCTGGGATCGATTGACGGACAAATCTCTCTGGCTGAACCAACAAGCTATTAAACATGTCCGCGATAAATCTCTGGTGATCCTATATTTAGTGAACGCCAGTGAATCTCCGGAAGCCGTACCCTACGTTAAGGCCGAAATGGATATTCTGGCCTGGGTGAATAAACCGGTGATCGTTCTGCTGAACCAAATGGGCGAAGCTCGTCCGCCGGAAGAAGAAAAAGCAGAAGTCGAACTTTGGGGAGATTATTTAAAGCCCTATTCTTTCGTCAAAGCCGTCATGCCCATGGACGCCTTCGCTCGCTGCTGGGTCCAGGAATACGAGCTTTGGAAAGAAATTGAGTCCTGCTTGTCTGACGCCGACAAGCCGACGTTCGCTTCTTTGCATGCGACGTGGATTCGTCAGAAACAGGCGCTTTATGCTTCTTCCTTGGAAGCTATGGCCGCTTACATGGTTAAAGTCGCCAACGACAAGGAAGTTTTAGCGAGCCAGTCTTTGATTGATCGACTTCGTTCGATCGGCCGTTCGTTAGGCTTTATCAAGAAAGACCTTCACGGAGCGATGGAAGATGCTCAAGTCGCCTTGTCCACCCGGGCTGCGGATTGGCTCTGCACACTGACTCAGCGCCTCATTAATATTAATGGTCTGGAAGGCAGCGGAACTAAGGCAGAAATCTTGCGTCGTATGCGCAGTGATTGGGAAACTCAGGCAACGATCGATCCGAAAGCTGCCTCTCTTCTCGGCGCGGTTGCTGGCGGAGCGGTCAGCGGTATCGCCGCCGATATTGCCACCGGCGGTGCGACTCTGGGACTCGGTGCTTTAGGCGGTGCAATTGTCGGAGCTTTGGGCGGTGCAGGAGCAGCTGCCGCTTATAACGTTCAAAAAGGCCACAAAGAAAACATCATCACTTGGTCTCCTGCCTCGATGGAAGGATTCCTTCTGGATACCGTTCTTCTTTATTTGGCCGTTGCGCACTTCGGCCGAGGCAGAGGTCAATGGGAAGACAGCGAATCTCCGGCTTTCTGGAAGAAACTGGCCGAAGATATCATTAAGGCCCAGAACATTGATTTCAAGGCGTTGAAAGAAAAAGTGGCGGACGCCGATCAGCTCAGAGGCGAATACACGAAGATTTTGGATAAAACTTTGAGAGAAATCTTCAAGAGCCTTTACGGCGTCACGATCTAAACTTTTTCTTCGGTTCTGCGCTTTAGGCGCAGAACCGAATTTCAAGCGGTTGGTTTTCAGCGGAATACGAAATGTTGTGTTTCGCGGAAGACGACTATGAACCTTAGAACGTATAGAGGCTCGGGTCCGCGTGATAAAATTCTTTGGTGTCTCTAAGGACCGAGCCCGGTAGAAATAAGTACGTTAAGAGGCGTGTTTTAAACAGTGACCTAGAGAACGCGAGAAAAAAGAAATGTTTCTTTTATCTCGTCCGAGTGTTTTTGGAAGCTCGGTATTCGATAACTCTGCATGTAAGGCAATCTTGTCGAATGTTGGAAAGGAAGTCTGACTTCTTTTTTTGAAACTTCGTGCAAGCACGAAGGTGTTCATGGATAATGCGGTTATTCACAAGCGCACAATGAAGTGCAGAATAAAGGATGACAAATGACGGATATTAAAGACACAACATTGAGGGGTGTTAACCTTTTGAGAAATCCCTGGTTCAATAAAAGCAGTGCTTTCACAGAGAAAGAACGCGATGAGCTGGGTTTAAGAGGTCTTCTCCCTCCGAGAGTGTCTACTTTCGACGAACAAGTAACTCGCCTTAAAGGCATCATCGACACGTACGAAAAACCTATCAACAAGTACATCGTTCTTGAAGGAGCACATAACTCCGACGAATGTCTGTACTTTGAACTGCTGGTTCGTTATATCGACCAGTTCCTTCCGATTGTTTACACACCGACGGTCGGACAGGCCTGTCTGCAGTACAGCCACATTTTCCGTTATGCCCGCGGTCTTTATGTTTCCAGTGAAGACAAAGGCCGTGTTCGTCAGTTGGTCGCCAACGTTCCGCACAAAGATGTCGACATCATTGTCGTCACGGACGGTCAGCGCATTCTCGGTTTAGGCGACTTGGGCGTCAACGGTATGGGTATTCCTGTCGGCAAGCTCGCTCTTTACACTGCCTGTGCAGGTGTTAACCCCCAGAAGACACTACCGGTCTGTATCGACGTCGGCACCAATAACGAAGAACTTCTGAACGACCCGCTTTACATGGGTCTTCGCCAAAAACGTATTACCGGACCGGAATACGATGCACTGATTGCTGAATTTGTGGATGCCGTCAGAGAACGCTGGCCCAATGTTGTGATCCAGTTCGAAGATTTCCACAACAGCCATGCTTATGACCTGCTCGATCAGTACAAAGACAAAGTCCCCTGCTTCAATGACGACATTCAAGGAACGGCTTCGGTTGTTGTGACCGGTATGTTCTCTGCTATGCGTGCCCTCAAGCAGCAGCTTAAGGATCAGAAAGTCTTGTTCTTGGGCGCAGGTTCTGCTGCAACCGGTATTGCTCACTTGATTGCCGACGCAATGGTTGAAGAAGGTTTGACCAGAGAAGAAGCACTTGCCCGCATCAAACTCTTTGACTCTAAAGGACTGGTTACCAAGAAACGTACTGCTCCGCTGACTCCGGCCAAGATGCCGTTTGCTGCCGAAGACGCTCCGGCTGAAACTTTCCTCGAAGCTATCCGCGAAATCAAGCCGACTGCCATCATCGGTGTTTCCGCCCAAGGCGGCGCATTCACAAAAGAATGCTTGGAAGAAATGGCTAAGATCAACGAACGTCCTATCATCTTTGCCCTTTCCAACCCCACTTCCAAGGCAGAATGCACAGCCGAAGAAGCTTACACCTACACTGACGGACGCTGCCTCTTCGCCTGCGGTTCTCCGTTCAAACCTGTTGAATACAAAGGAAAAACTTTTGTTCCTCGTCAGGGCAACAATCACTATGTCTTCCCTGGAATCGGTCTCGGCGCTATTTTCTCCCGTGCCAAACTGATCCCGAACGAAGTCTTCCTCGTTGCAGCTAAAGTTCTGGCCGACATGGTCAAACCTGAAGATCTGGAACGCGGCAGCCTGTACCCTGCACTTTCCGAAGTTCGTGAAATTTCTGCAGAAATCGGCGCTGCGGTTGCTGGTTACATTTTCGACAAGAATCTTGCCGAAATCGAGAAACCTGCCGATTTGAAGAAAGCCGTTAAGGATGCAATGTGGGATCCGAAACACGCTCACTTCATCCAGGAATAATCTTCCTTCCTGATTAACAAAAATCCTCCGATGTCAAAAACACCGGGGGATTTTTTTGAGTTCGAAAAAAATGGCCTGCTGATGCAGGCCGGAAAGATTATTTATCTTGAGCGGTTTTTTCTCCCGTTTTTGATACCTAAACAAGCATAAATTCTTTGCGAGCCCCCGTGGGCTCTCTTTTTTCGCTAAAAATATTTTATAATCTTAAGTATTATTTGTAGTATAATAAGTCTGAGATTAGCCTAGGAGGCGCTATGCACTACAGACT
>ENA-OXAA01000398-OXAA01000398.1-human-gut-metagenome-genome-assembly--contig:-NODE-398-length-9215-cov-32.6954_pt1 | contig 9215 bp, 6 predicted proteins | sample MGYA00249262_ERZ652119 | MGnify/ENA primary metagenome ERZ652119 (study PRJEB26925, sample SAMN05827191) | human gut metagenome | biome: ENVO:2100002; feature: ENVO:00000062; material: ENVO:00002003... | reverse complement strand
AGATACTGATCGGTCTCGTGGGCTCGGAGATGTGTATAAGAGACAGATTTACAAACTTATTTTTTTATTTGTTTTAACAATTTACATGCAAATGCTATTTTTATTTTACTTTTTAGTAATAAATTTTAACTTGACGTAACAGCTTATATTTATTATACTCTAAGTATAGTATGAATCATACAGAAATGGAGGAGTTTCATGGATAACTATACACCAGATCCTTTTAATGATAATTCAGGCAACAACCAGAATAATAATCAGAATAACGGTAATAATGCTTCCGGCAACGGAACTTACGGCAGCTATAATGATACATATGATGCCAATTACAGACCATCAGATGACTATTCAAACAATAGTTCAACATCCGATAATTCTGACGGCAATAATTCTTCTGACAACAATTATTACAATAACAATTCCGGCAGCAATAATTCCAATAACAACAATTATGGCAACGGATATAATAATTATTATAACAACAATGGCAATTCCGGTTACAATAATGGCTATAACAGCTATGGTAATAACAACGGCTACAATAATGGCTATAATAACGGCTACAGCAACAGCAATGGTTACAATAACGGCTATAATAACGGCTACGGCAACAACAATGGCTATAATAACGGCAACAGCTACAACAATGGTTACAATAATGGTTATGGAAACAATGGCTATAATAACTACAATAATCAGTACGGAAACCAATATAACAACGGATATAATCAATATAATAACGGATATAACCGTCCGCCATATCCATCAAGCCAGAATGCACCATCTTTTGGCACATGGCTTACTCTGAGTATATTGTGTGCCGTATTTTTAAATAAAATATGTGGTGTAATCGGAATAATATTTATTATCATGGGTAACAACGCTTTCAAAATCGGAAACTTCGATGATTATGAAAAACAGCTCAAAAGATGTAAGATTGCTCTTCTGGTAGGTCTTATCCTCGGAATCTTAACAATCGTATTTTATGTTTTTGCTTTCATTAATACATCCGGTGGCATGTCTATGTATTATTAATCATTGAAATTAAATATATTAATTCATTGAAAACAAAGGCACAGCTTACAGAAAAACTTCTGTCGGCTGTGCCTTAACTTTTTGTTCTAAACTTTTTTGCTTCAAACTTTTGTGTTTTTAATACGTTTTCTCTTTGCGGACAACCATTACAACATTTGTTATGACATATGTGGCAATATATATTTGAAGAATCACAACAAATCTTTTTACAAGACGAATTATAATCCATTGCCCTATTGTAAAAGACGGATTACACCCCTCCATAAAAGTAAGACTCATAAGTGGAGCTTCAAGGTACGGCATACCATACATTGTATACATAGTATACATATCCATGCCGTATATAAAGCAAAACAGAATTATTGTAAGCATAACACCCGTTAAAGCTCTGTGTATCTGTATCCAGCATCTTCCGTGCCTTGCGGCATTTATTATATAATTCATTCCCGTTCTGTATTCAAGCACAATATTTTCAGCCACTATAAGAATTATTGCGGCAGCAAGTGCCAAAAACAGTACAGCTTCCCTTATAATCGAATATTTTCCAAAAATCTCCTCATAGCCCCTGTCCGAAATCATGTAGCCGTCTACTCCGTATTTTTCGTTAATTTCCTGCAAATACTCCTGTTTTTTCATAAATTCGGATACCCTGCCAAGTTTAACCGCATATAACGAAACTGTTGATGAGCTCTCTGTAACCTCCTCAAGCGTTGCTTCCCCTGCATTGTAACGAGCCATACAATCTTGTGCATCTTTAACCGCACTCTGATAATCATTTAATCTTTCATTAACCATATCGGTTATATAATGATATTCTTTTCCGCCATTGGTAATATAGATATTATCAAGTTCTTTTGTGCTGTCAGAAAATGTCATTTGTCCGTATCTCACAAAATAAACCGCCAAAATCGCCAGCACGCCTATAACAATCAATCCTCTGCCTGTTATAAGCAGTTTATGGAATTCCTTTGCCGTAATCGAAAATCCCGACAATAAATGCTGATACATTTCCCATATTTTATCCGCAATTCTTGCAAGCACTGATTTTTTCTGTTCCGGTCTCATATATACGGTTCCAAGAATTCCTCCCGCACATGCGGCAATAAAAAGCACCGTCGTAACTGTCAGCATTATATTTGATTCGGAAACCACAAATGTTCCTTTGCCGCGATTGGCATACGTGCTTATTATATCATTAACCTTTAACAGTCTTATAAGATTAATCTGCTTAAAAATGCCATATACGCTCTGTGACTGTATTTTTTGATACAAAAACATTTCCACACCCATAAATACCGCAATTACCGTAACCGCTATATTGCGGTGCCTTATAAAAACAAATGCCATCCATACAATCGCTGTCAGCGTAAGCACTGCACAAAAACTATATAAAAAATCATATATTATATATTCAAGCTGACTCATCGGCAATGAAAATCTCGAAAAGCTTTCAATATTCTGAATCGGTGCATTAATTGACGCCGTTTTGTATAATATAAACGATGTCAAAAATGTTGTAAAAAACAAAACTCCCGTAATTATAAATGCAGAAGCTGTAATAATCATTGTCCTGTTAAACGCAAGTTTTGCCCTGCCGCTTTTTGATGTATGAACAATGCACCACATTCCGTTTTCCCGTTCGCCGAAAAGTTCATACAGGACAAACACATTAAGTATCAATGCCAGATAATAGATATAATAATATGTAACAAAACCGCTTACTGCTTTATTATCGGTAAGATAAAGCTGTACGCCCTCTACCCGTTTGAAATCCTTTGCCGTCTTTTGAATATTGTTATATGTAAATGAATTTTTATCTGCAAATATCGAAAAACTCTTCAGGGTATCTGCGTTATTTTGTATATTTTTTATATTCTCGGGGTATTTTATTATATATTCTAATTGTTCTTTTATTTTGTTTAACTGCCTTGAATATACAGTCTGCTCTTCCGATTCCAATTCGTCATATTTACGTTTTATTACGGAATCACTTTGTATATCGGCAATTTCCAGAGCTTCCTCGGGCTGCATATCCGACAGTTCTCCGATTATCCATTGACGGTAATGTGTCTCCTGCCTTATATCGGACATACTTTTACCCTCGGAACTGCTGTATACAAACAAACCGATATTTAACAGCACCGTCACTGTAAATACCATTATAAATTTTATGCCAAAAACCCTCTTAAACTCTTCCATAATAAGTTTCTACTCCGCATTTTCCCAAACACACGCACCGTTTCCGAGACTGCTCTTATCTATATAAACAAGCTTATCACTCTTTGTCCCGAATAAATATTTTTCATCGCCGAAATATAAATTCTCTATTTCATTTCCAAGCTTAATTGTATCTATCTGTTTTCCCGTCGTATCAACAACCTGAATTTCACGTTCAACGGTCTTAGATAAATCCGTCGTACTTCCCATTCCACCGTTACTCATATAAATATATCTGCCATCATATGACATTACCGCAGATACCATATTTTCGGACGCCTTGTATATGAGTTTATTATTCTGTCCGTCAAGCGACTGAGAATACAATCCCTTTCCAACAACAAAATAATATAACATTCCGTTGTCAGCATCGACACAGAAATCACATATATTCATATCCGAAACTTTTTTATTCTCACCGTCGGTATAATCATAATAATAAAGCTGAAAATTCATATTGGCTTTTAATGTCTGCTTATTTATGGAATACTGAAAAATTTTGTAAAAAAGTTTATCTCCGTAACTTCTCGCTCCCATCACAGCACTGTTTTCACCCTCATATTCGACTATATCCTGTGAACTTCCATCTGAAATATTTATTTTTTTAATTATCTCTTTACCGCTTTCAGAGCTTCCTATATGACCTATATGGTCGTACGCATATACATATCCGTTATGAAACACCATAGAAATTGACGTTATCCTGTCATTTGCAAACAAATTGGCAACATCTTTTCTGTCGCTTCCGTCAGCCTTAATACTTACAAGCTTAGCCATTCCACCTTCCACACGTACAACATATATATTATTTTTGTAATAATAAATCGGAGAACTCAGATATTCATCGGTATCCAGCCAAGCATTACACGTTTTTGAATTATGACTGCACTCTGCTTTCGCACATACCGGAACAGACCTTTTTGATGACTCGTCAAAATATTTCACTAAAAGGTCCTTTCCGTCATAATGCAGGTAATAATATCCGTTTTCCGCCTTTGAAATGCTGTGAATATCAGGATTCCAATAATTCTGCTCATCACCCGACAATTCACCTACATTCATATTTATACCTGACTTCTTCCTGTTAATTGTAAAAATCACCGCCACACATACCACTGCTGCCAACACTGCTGCCACTATGTATTTTATTTTTTTGCTCATAAATACCCCTCCGCTTGTTTCTGATTACCTACTCTAAAATACCTTTTGTTTTCCGATAGACACACTATATTTGTATTAAACATATCATCTGTAGTCAAAACATTCAAGTTTTTTGTAGCATCTTGTAATAAACAGTAAGTTTTTTCACAAACAACAGTATTTTTTTGTATACACTCCAGCTTTTTAGCCACATTACATATCAGTAAGCTCTTTTACACCTCAAATCTGCAATCTGCCATCTCTATCGTAGACGGGCGGTGTGCTATCATAAGGATAAGCTTATCCTTTTTCACCGACATAACAGTTTTGTTTATATATTTTTCCGTCTCATTGTCCAACGCCGATGTCGCCTCGTCAAATATGATTACAGGTGCATCTTTGAGAATCGCTCTGGCTATTGCTATTCGTTGCTTCTGACCTCCAGAAAGTGTATTTCCTCGTTCGCCCGCGGGTGTTTCGTATCCGTTTTCAAGCCCCGATATGAAATCGTGTGCTCCCGCCTGTTTTGCCGCGTTGTAAATTTCTTCATCTGAAGCATTTAATTTCCCCATTCTTATATTTTCCTTAATTGAACAGTTAAATAAATACGGTTCCTGCGGTATATATGCGATTTTATCACGCACATTTACAAGCCCGAGCTCCGTTATATCAGTTCCGTCAATAAATATGCAGCCTTTCTTAGGCCTATAAAATCCAAGCAGAAGTTTTGTAAGCGTACTCTTTCCGCGGCCTGATTCCCCGACCAGTGCATAACTTTTTCCGCTGTCAAAAAACGCACTGTAATCTTCAAATATATTTGTATTTTTACCCGCGTAACCGAATGTTATATTTTTAAATTCTACCGTATGGTAAGCTTTGCTGTTTTTTTGACAAATATTATTTTTTGTATTTTCTTTATTTTCGACGTAAAAATTCTCGTTCGGAGTATCAAGAAACTCGAGAACACGCTGTGCATTTACAAGCCAGCTTGACAGACTCGGTATATACACGCCCATGAGCAGAAAATTATACTGAAACGCTCCGTATATTGAGTACAGGCTTATAAGGTTTCCCAGTTTTCCCCCTGTTTTGGTTGTATATAATATTCCAAGTGCAAGAAAAACCAATGCCCCTATAAGGTCAAATGCCGCTCTCAACGCCGAAATCAAAGCCTCTGTCCGTCCCTGGATTTTCATGTTTTTACCGCAATTTTCATTGGCATTATTATAAGAATCGCTTATAACTTTTTTAAGCGGAAACATTCTTATTGTTTCCATTCCCTGAAGCATATTTGTTACGGATTTGCTTATTTCTTTATTTGCATCTGAAATTTTGCGGCTGTATTTTTCAAGCACAGGTATCATCACAAAATTTAATGTAAGCGAAATTATACATAAAACAAGCAGACCCGCCGTAACAGGAGGGCAAAGAACAAACATAGGTATTATGCAGACAATAACCATAATAACAGGCATCATGACACGCCTTATTCTTGAACCGAACACTCCAGATGCCATGTTTGTATCATATGTAAGTTTCGACATAAATTCTCCCGTATGATGATTGTCATAGAATTCCATAGGAAGCGACAGGGCCTTTCCGTATACAGTATTACGCATATTCGCACCTGTCCGCTTTGCTTCGTCGTTATACAAAACAGCCAGCAATGTCTGTATAATAATTTTAAATATTATTGTAAGAATTATATATTTTACCAGTTGGGTGTCGCGTAAATTTCCTTTTGACACGGCAGTGTCCGTAATTATACCTATAATTCTTGAAACCAGAACCACCGAAATTCCATCTGCAACTCCCATTCCTATTATTTCCGCAAAATAAAGAACTGCACGGACTCCCTGAAATCTTTTTATCAGCTCTTTTAATATTTTAAAATTATTCATAGGACACCTCATCTTTCGTATCGTACAGCCTTTTATATATTCCGTTTCCGGCTATCAATTCATCATGCGTACCGCTTTCGGCTATAACACCGTTATCCACAACATATATGCAGTCTGCATTTTCTATTGTATTAAGTCTGTGTGCTATCGTAATTATTGTATGATTTTCTTTAATTTCTTCTATTGCCTGTTTTATTTTTTCTTCATTTTCAATATCCACGGACGCTGTCGGCTCATCGAATAATATAAGCCTGGCATCTTTAAGCAAAGCCCTTGCAATCGCTATTCTCTGCTTCTGTCCGCCCGAAAGCATATTTCCCCGTTCCCCCGCATCGGTATTGTAGCCCTGAGGCATTTTCATAATATCATCGTGAATTCTTGCTTTTTTGCAACATTCGATAATGCGTTCCATACTTACCGATTCGTCTCCGCAGGCAACATTCCACGCAATCGTCTCTGGAAACAGATAAGTATTCTGCGAAACAAGTGCTATATCTTTTCTTATTAAATCAATATTTTCTTCGCCGATTCTCTTTCCGAAAATCTCCACTGTACCGCCGTTTACTTCATACAAACCGCAAATCAGCTTAAAAATCGTGCTCTTTCCGCCGCCCGATGAACCGACAAAAGCAACATTTTTTCCCGCTTCTATATTAACATTGAATTTTTTTAAAACATTATTTCCCTTAACATACGAAAATGTAACGTCTTTAAATACTACTGCCGCATTATTGTTCTTCCCGATTTTGTCAGCGTTTACAATATTATTGTTCTTCCCGGTGTTATCGGATTTTTTAGAAAAATCTCCTGTGTTATCCTCGGAATTTTCCATATTTGTTTCAACAGGATAATTCATCAGCTCTTTGAGCCTGTTTTTTGAAACCAAATCAATTTTTGCGTCAATAATCATATACGGAAGATTTCCAAGAGGCTGCAAAAGCCTGTCCATAAAAAGTATGAAATATGTCATCCCGCCCACAGTCAGATTTCCCGACAAAACTCTGTGTAACGCAAATATACTCAAAATAATATAAGGTGCCGTAGATACAAGGCTTCCCGTAGCCCAGCCTATTGACGAAATTGCATTTCTTCTATATTCAAATTTTAATATTGTTTTTAACGTATTTTTTATCTTATTTTTAAAATAATTTTCAAGGTTAAAACTTTTTACAACACTGATACCGTTTATGGCATCATATGCGAGTTCATTTACTTCATCGTTATATTCAGTATGTTTTCTCGTAAGCTTTGACACCATATTTCCCGTAAAACTTGTGATAACCGCCATTACGGGTATAATAACAAGAAGCAGAAGTGCCGTCACTCGGTCAACTTTTATAAGTGTAATAAAAATCGTCACGCTTGTTATTATTGTTTTTACTATATCAGGAAGAAGCTCCGAATAATATTCCGAAATTTTAGCCACATCATCAATAAAATTATTAAGCACTCTCGCCGACAAATGCGAGTCGAAATATTTAAACTGAAGCTCCGGCAGCTTCTTTCCCGCCTCTCTTCTGAAATCAGTCTGCATATTTACCGCAAATACTTTTGTCGCATATGTCTGAATATATGTAAAAATAAATCCCGCCGCAACAAGAACGGCAACATATATCCAGAATTGTTTATTGATATACTCCGAAATTGTATTATTAAACAATGCATCTATCGCCTGCGATATTTTTGTATTTCCCAAAACCAATACTTTTGTTGCAATATACGCACTTAATAGTTCAATAAAAAACAGCGGAATATTTTTTATAAAAATTTTTGTAAAAATATTTTTATTCTTCATCTTATGTTATTCTCCTTGCATTGTTCTTTAATAACATTTTATAATATAATTATATAAAAAACATTCATTATATTATTAATCCGATTAAATTATTACAATTTTCTATTATTTTACAAGGAGATTTTTATGGCAATTCCTCTTAAAAAAGGCTACAAATTCAGAGTTGAGCATGTAACAAAACCCGCTTTCAATTACATGCCATCTTTTGACATATATGAAAAATATTACGGAATAGGTTATCTGGTAAAAGGCGACCGACAGGTCTCGACTCCCGAGCGTACTTTTTTCGTCCATGACGGATACCTCTCACCTGTCAGCATGGGCGTATATCATAAATCATCACCTTTATCGGACAGGAATTACGAGGTTTATGCGGTGCGTTTTGTCAGCTCGGTAACAACAAGAATAAAAGAAATAATAGGCGAGAACGAATTTAACGATTTAATGCTGCACACTGCTTTATCTGTTCCCGACGAAATAAAGCCAAAGATTATCGATATTTATGAACAGATGCTTATTGAATATGATAATTACGACAGCGTTGCGGAATTCGCCCTGCAAAATCTGCTCGAACAGCTCATACTTATAATGTACCGATACGGTACCCTAGCAGAAACGTCCGAAATCCACATTTCGACGGCAGACACCGAAATAATGGACATTCTTTCTTATATAGACACGAATTTTATGAATAATCCTTCAGTCTCCGAGCTTGCAAAAAAGGCAGGATTATCCGAATCTCATTTTATGAAGCGTTTCCGCGACGCAACAGGCTGTTCATACAAAACTTACGTCAACAGATACAAAAACAAAATCGCACAGACAATGCTCACCGAATCGCCAAAAAGTATCCAGGAAATATCCAACGAGCTTGGCTTTTGCAATTCCAATTATTTCTGCACTCTTTTTAAACAAATAAACGGTATGAGTCCTCTGCAATACAGGAAAAATTCATTGTCATAAATTTAAAATTTATCATTGCAAATATTATGTAGAATCAGTTTTATATTTATATTTTTTTATATTCTTATTTTGTATTTTAATGCAATATATTTTTATATAAAACTATTGACAACCTTTTTATATAGTGTTAGTACTGTCTCTTATACACATCTCCGAGCCCACGA
>ENA-OXAA01000386-OXAA01000386.1-human-gut-metagenome-genome-assembly--contig:-NODE-386-length-9630-cov-7.38653_pt1 | contig 9630 bp, 6 predicted proteins | sample MGYA00249262_ERZ652119 | MGnify/ENA primary metagenome ERZ652119 (study PRJEB26925, sample SAMN05827191) | human gut metagenome | biome: ENVO:2100002; feature: ENVO:00000062; material: ENVO:00002003... | reverse complement strand
ATGGAAGTTCTTCTGCACAAAGTGTGCGGCCGGCCCGCAAGCTGCACCATGACCCTGCGCGCCGCCGGGCCGGAGGATGCCGCCGTCTTTTACGCCTTGCAGAACGAGGTGCGGGCCGCGATGCCCCACCCGGAGCAGTTCGTACCCGACACGCTGGAAAACATCGCCCGTTACCTGAAAGAGGACCTGTGCATCGGCGGGTGGGACGGCGGGCGGCTGGGGGCCTACTTCATCCTGCGGTACTGCGGGCAGAGCGCGCACAACTACGCCGCCTTTATGGGCATCCCGCGAGAAGAGTGGGACGGCTGGGCCAACGCCGACAGCGCCATCGTCCACCCCGGCTACCGGGGCAACGGTCTGCAAAGGAAGCTGCTGGAGGCGGCCCTTACCCGGCTCCGCCCGGGCATCGTGGGCATCGGGGCCACCGTCAGCCCGGAAAATCAGTACAGCTTGAACAACGCTCTGGCCAGCGGCTTTGAGATCGTCTGCCGCCGGGAGATGTACGGCGGGTATGACCGGTATCTGCTGGCGAAGAGGCTATAAAATGATACAGCCCCGCCTTTCTTCGGAAAGGCGGGGCTGTTCTTTTTTTGCGATGCCTGAAAAAGTCATACTATTCATGAATCTACGCTGGTATGTCATGAAAAGGACTTGACAAGGATATAGGGGGGGGGGGGAAAATAGAGCCGCAGAAATCCTGCAATAAAATTCAGGAGGTAAAAAAGAGTATGCGGTTACGGAAAAATATGAAGCGTGCGGCGGCAGCCGCCCTGGCCCTGAGCATGGCACTTTCGGCGGCAGCCCCGGCGGCACTGGCAAAGGATTATTATATCGAAAACGGTGATATTACGGTGACCGTTACGGAAGAGGGCGACACCTATGTCCGTGTCGGCGATGCGAAAGACGAAAAGGACATCGGCGAAAAAGACGAGACGGAGGTAGTCATCAAGGGCGGCGAGGACCCGGACAAACCGGCGGGGACCAACTCTGACGGGTCGGCGGACGAGGTCGAAAAACAGAAGCCGGTGGTGGATGCCGAGCCGGGAGAGCCTACGGAGAATACCGGCACGGAGCTCATCGTCTGGCCCGAGAACGCGGAAAGCGGAGAAGCCCAGGAAAAGGACGACCTAGAGCCTGAAGAAGGAGAGCCGAAGACGCCGGACACGCAGAAGCCCGAAGGGGAGACTGACGCCGCCACCCTCGAGGCACCGACCGGGCAGAAGCCTGTCGAGGAGGCCGCAGAGGACGAAGATGACGACGAGGACATCATGACCTTTGAGGACAACACCGCCGGCACGGTGACAGGGGCTGTGAACAAAGCGGTGCAGAATATCATTACGATCATCAACAACTGCACCAAGAAAGACACAACGGTCACGATCGAAGATGTGAATATCGATGTGAGCACAGATAGTAAGGCCGCGCTGTCTGTAAAGGGCGAGGGTGACACGACCCTGAAGCTGAAGGGAGACAATACCCTGAAGAGCGGAGACGAGCATGCCGGCGTCGAGAAAAATGATGATACTTCGAGCGGAAAACTGACCATCACGGCGGAAGATACAAGCTCCTCTTTGAACGCATATGGCGGTGATACTGGTGCGGGTATTGGTGCAGGTTTTGAATTTGGATACAGAAAAAGTACCTCGAATCTGGAAATTGCAAACGGAAAAATCTATGCAGAAGGTGGATATTACGCTGCAGGCATTGGCGGCGGTGGCCACAATAGTAATGGTGAAGTGACCATTTCCGGTGGTGAGGTGACTGCTTATGGAAGCTATCAGGCTGCAGGCATTGGCGGCAGTGGTGGTGGTTCGGGCAAAGTTACCATCAAGAACGGAAAAGTGACAGCAATGTCGAAAGCCTATGCGGCAGCGATCGGCGGTGGTTCAGCAGGCTCGGGAGATGTCACCATCCTTGACGGCACGGTAACTACGACACTTGTTGAGAACAACAGCTATAATGTTGCCGGCATTGGCGGCGGCACTGACAGCGATGAAAAATCGACCGTTCGTATCCTTGGCGGTGTTGTCAATGCCGTGGGCAGCGGATATGGAAGCGGCATTGGTGGAGGCGAAGGTGATGCAGAGGTCGAGATCGGCGGCGGTGCGCAGGTGACTGCAAAAGGCGGCCCGGGCAGTGGCTATTACGGTCCAGGTGCCGCCATCGGCACAAACGGCAGAGGAGGCGGCAAAGCCGGTAAAGAGCTGGATGTAAATGCCAGCGGTGAGTGTACAGTCACCCGTGTTGACCCTAATTTGCCCGCTGGGCATAATCATGAATGGACACCTGTCTCCTCTACCCCTGCGGCTGTCGGCCCGCTGGGCGAAAAAGTGTATGAATGTTCTTCTTGCGGCTCCACAAGGACTGTATACAAGTTTGTACTTCCGGAACCTGCACCTGTGGAGGAGCAGAACGGCAGGATCGTTTTGACAGTTATAGGCGCTCCCTATGAGATGCATCAGGAGTCTACCCGCTACATCGTCACGGCAGATTCTGATACCGCCACCCTCTTCGGCTGTCTGGGCAATCTGGCAGACCTGAAAGCGCAGGGCGTAGATACCCTCGTCTTCCGTACGGAGAGCCGTGAGACGGCGCTGGACATCGATACCATGCTGTCGCTGGGCGCGGAGGACACCCTCTTCACCCTCACCCACAGCGGCAGCTCTGCCACCCTCACCGTGGGCGGCGCAGACCACAGCGAACTGATCCACTAACTAACCAACCCCCAAGGCGGAGCGTTTCCGCATCCCTCCGCTTTGTACGAAAAGCCCCCGGCACGTTCCGCATCGTGCCGGGGGTTTTTGGTTATGGGCAGGCTTCCCTTTGTACAACCTCTCCGTCACGCCTGACGGCGTGCCACCTCTCCTGGTAGGAGAGGCCTTGGCAGTCCCCGCAAAGTGAACGGTTTCGCCAGAGGCTCCCCTACTAGGGGAGCTGTCTGCGAAGCAGACTGAGAGGTTGGACTAAGACAGAGCCTTCCCCTTGTAGGAAAGTCCGGCTCATGGCATCGCTTCCTGTATCTTTTTGTCGAAGTTTATGGTATACTTGTTTTGCGGCCTTGCCCGCCCATTTTATTGGGAAGGGGGTGAGACAAATGCCTAGTATTTCTACTTTCATTCTGTCCGTCGCAGCAAATGTAGCATCTTACTACATCTGCAAGTGGCTTGACGGATGGTTCACGGGCCGTAAGCACTAAAAAAGAAGACCCCCTTTCGGAGCTGCAACTCCGTGAGGGGGTTTTCTTCTTGGTGAGTCAAATGACTAGTTCAATTTCTACTTTCACTATTTATAGTATATGCCATTCCCCGCAAAAGTCAAGCTTTGCACAGAAAGTTTACAAGCGCCCTCTCAGTCAAAGCCGTCAGGCTTTGACTGAGAGGGCGGTCTTCATCTTATGCCGCACCACCAGCAGGCAGGCCAGATGCACCAGTGTGGTGAGGATCCAGCTGACGGGGTAGCTGAGGTAAAGCATCGTGGTGGTGTGGAACAGCCGGAAGATGGTGGCGATCCAGACGAGGCGGAGCAGACAGCTGCCCACGAGGCTGACCACCATCGGCAGGACGGAGTAGCCCCGGCCGCGCAGACAGCTGGCCAGCACATCCATGCAGCCGCAGAGCAGATAGGTGGTGCAGATGATGTGCATACGGGCCAGACCGGCAGTCACCACGACCTCATCGGAGGAGTAGAAGTGGAGCAGCGGTTCGCCCAGCAGGGAAGCACCGCCGCCCAGCACGAGGCCGGTGACGGTGGCGCAGAGCAGGCAGTTGCGCATGACGCGGTCCAGGTTGTCGTACCGGCGGGCGCCCATGTTCTGGCTCGTGAAGGTGACAGCAGCCTGGGCGAAAGCGTTCATGGCGGTATAGACGAAGCCCTCGAGGTTGGAAGCGGCAGAGTTGCCGGCCACGACGATGGAGCCGAAGGAGTTGACCGCCGACTGGATGACGACGTTGGAGAGGCTGAACACGGTGCTCTGCAGACCGGCAGGCAGGCCGATGCGCAAGATCTGGCCCAGAGCCCCCGCATGGAAGCCCAGATGGCCGAGGTCGAGGTGGAGCGGGCCTTTCTCCTTCACCAGCAGGGCCGTGACCATGCAGGCGGAGACGGTCTGGCTGATGATGGTGGCCAGAGCGACGCCCGCCACGCTCATGGAGAAGAGGATGACGAACACGAGGTTCAGCACCACATTGATGAGGCCCGCCACGGCCAGACAGAACAGAGGCCGCTTTGTGTCGCCCACGGCGCGCAGGAGGGCCGAGCTGAAGTTGTACAGCATGGTCATGGGCATGCCGATGAAGTATATCTTGAGGTAGAGGGTGGACAGGCCGATGACGTCCTCCGGGCAGCTCATCAGCTCCAGCAGGACGCGGGCGGCAAAAAAGCCCACCACGGCCAGAAAGAAGCCGCTGACGAGGCCCAGCGTCACGGAGGTCTGGACGGTGTTGCGGACGCCCTCATCGTCCTTCGCGCCGAAGCAGCGGGCCGCGACGACGTTCGCGCCCAGCGACAGGCCCACGAACAGGTTGACCAGCAGGTTGATGAGCGCACCGTTGGAGCCGACAGCGGCCAGCGCCGTGCTGCCCGCAAAGCGTCCCACGACGACGACATCGGCTGCGTTGAACAGCAGCTGCAGGATGCTGGATGCAGCCAGCGGCAGGGAAAACAGGATGATCTTTTGCAGCATGGGGCCGCTGGTCAAATCGCCTGTCCGGGTATTCTGTGCCATGAAAATGCTCTGCCTCCTCAAATATCAGATGGTACTCACGAAAAAACGCGCCGCTCAACAGCGAGCGACGCAGATAATATTATAATACGATTTCAGGTAAAAAACAAGTAAAATCAAAGCTTTTTCCGTACAAAAATGCACCCCTGCACACAGGGTGCAGGGGCGCGGAGGTACATTTGCGAAACAGAACGCTTACTTCTGGGGCTTCATGTAGATGTGGTGAGGCAGACCGGCGATGTAGAGCGGGGTCAGCTCAGCCTGAATGAGGGGCCGTGCGTAAGCGAGGAAGTCTTCCGTCATCTGGGTGTGATTTTCGTTCATCCAGCTCAGCGGCACCTTCTTCTCGAGATTTGCGACCTCGCTGATGGGGTGCAGCTCAGTGGTACACTGATAGGGGCTGTTGGAGATGCGCTTCAGGGCCACCATCTGGCCGGTGACGCCCTCAAACGCAGCCTTGACAGCAGCACCGCCGACCTGATAGGCCTCGGTGATGTCGGTGCGGCTGGTCAGGTGGCCGGCGCAGCGCTGCAGGGTGGAAAGCTCGATGCAGCGGGTCTTGGTGTCCAGATTGCGGGCCACGACGTTGGCCAGATAGCGGGCGGTGCCGGTCAGGGCCTTGTGGCCGAAAGCATCCACCGCGTGGACATCGTCGGCCAGCTCACAGACATAGCGGCCATCCTCGAGCTTGACGCCCTCAGACACCGCGATGACGATGCTGGGCTTCTTCTCCTGCATCACGCGCACCTTCTCGATGAAGTGCTCCACATGGAAGGGGACTTCGGGCAGGCAGATCATGTCCACGCCCTCGCAGTCGTCGCTCTTGGCCAGTGCGGCGGCGGCGGTCAGCCAGCCGGCGTTGCGGCCCATGATCTCGACGACGGTGACATACTTGGTGCCGTAGACGGTGGCGTCGCGGATGACCTCCTTCATCACCACGCCGATGTACTTGGCCGCAGAGCCGTAGCCGGGGGTGTGGTCGGTGACCATCAGATCGTTGTCGATGGTCTTGGGCACGCCCATGAAGCGGATGTCGCTCTGGATGCACTCGCCGTACTCAGCCAGCTTGCCGATGGTATCCATCGAGTCGTTGCCGCCGATGTAGAAGAAGTAGCCGATGTCCAGCTTTTCGAGGATGGCGAAGAGCTTCTTGTACAAGGCCTCGTCGGTGTGCCAGTCGGGCAGCTTGTAGCGGCAGCTGCCGAGGAAGCTGGAGGGGGTGCGCTTGAGCAGCTCGATGTCGAGGTCATCGGTCAGCAGGGTGGACAGGTCCACGACCCGCTCCTCCAGCAGACCGGCGACGCCGTTGCACATGCCGTAGACGACGTCCGCGCCGCGGCTCTTGCAGCTCTCGAACACACCAGCCAGACTTGCGTTGATGACAGAGGTGGGGCCGCCGGACTGGCCAACGATTGCATTTTTACCCATGATGATTTCTCCTTTTTTGTTTTTCTGTTTCGGCTTTATAACGAAGCCGTTTTCTAAGCATTGCACACCGTCTGAGCGGTCTTTTTGCCTGCATACTGCGTTGCTTTCCCTTGCAATCCGTCAGGATTGCTGCGGAAAATCGCCTTGTCTGCCGACAAAAATCCTCGCCATTCGGCGTACCCTGCTTACGAAAACAACTTCTTTAATCGTGCAGGAGCACGAAAACAGACGCGGGGAAGGGGAGAAGTGAGTTTCCTTACAGGCAGATGTGGCGGGGCGTACCGTTGACGTAGACGGGGGTGACCTCGTCGAGGATGAGCGGGCGGGCGTACTCCTCGAATGCCGCCGTCACCTGCATCCCGTCGGGGGTGATCCAGTCCAGCGGCACCTTCTTTTCGAGGTTTGCCACCTGCTGGACGTCCACCGCCTCGGTGATGCACTGGTAAGGATACTCGGAAATGCGCTTGAGCGCGATCATTTTGCCCGTCTCACCGGCAAAGGCTGCGGCTGCCGCTGCGCCGCCTACGGCGTAGGCCTCGTTGACATCGGTGCGGCTGGCCAGATGGCTGGCGCAGCGCTGCAGCGTCGAGAACTCGATGGCGCGGCTCTTGCAGTTCAGCTTGTCGTGGATGAGGTCGGACAGATAGCGGCTGGTGCCGCTGAGGATGGCTTTGTGGCCGAAGGCGTCCAGCTGGCCTGCCGTGGACACGAGGTCGCACAGATAGGTGCCGTCGGCGGTCTTGACGCCCTCGCTGGCCGCGATGATGACGTTGGGCTTCACCCGCTGCAGCGCATCCACTCTGGCGAGGAACTTGTCCTGGTCAAAGGGGACTTCCGGCAGAAGGATGAGGTCGGGGCCGTCGCTGTCGTCGCCGCCTGCGAGGCAGGCCGCACCGGCCAGCCATCCGGCGTGACGGCCCATGATCTCGGCCACGGTCACGCTGCGGATGTCGTAGACGGAGGAGTCACGGATGACTTCCTTGAGGATGGTGGCGATGTACTTGGCCGCAGAGCCGTAGCCGGGGGTGTGGTCGGTGAGGCAGAGGTCATTATCGATGGTCTTGGGTACGCCGATAAAACGCACCGCACTGCCTGCCTGTGCGCCGTAGCGGCTGAGCTTGGCGATGGTATCCATCGAGTCGTTGCCGCCGATGTAGAACACCGCGCAGATGTCGTACTTGTCAAACAGGGCGAACAGCTTGACGTAGGGCGTGGAGTCCGCCTCCGGCTCGGGGAGCTTGTAGCGGCAGCTGCCCAGATAGCTGGACGGCGTGCGCTTGAGCAGCTCGATGCTGAGCCGGTCGTCCAGCAGGACGTTCAGCTCCACGAGTTCCTCTTTCAGCAGTCCCTCGATGCCGTATTTCATGCCGTAGACCTTGTCTGCGCCCAGACTGCAGGCGGCTTTATAGACGCCTGCGAGACTGGAATTGATGACGGCGGTAGGGCCGCCGCTCTGGCCGATGATGACATTCCTGGCCATGAGAACCTCCTTGTACCATTTACCGATAAATTGGACTTCCTGTGCGCCGCAGCACCGCTCCGCGCTGTCCCCGTTTCGCGGTCCGTACACCCTGCACAGTGTACGGACGGGGGAACAGCCAACAATCGATGACTGCAACTCGCACAAAAATTCTGGCAGGTCGTGCAAGCACTTCGAAAAATGTGTGCAAAAACCTGCTCTTCCTCTATTGTAACCGTTTTGCCTGTTGTATGCAAGTCTTAATTGGTTGCAGAGGCAAAAAAATTATGATAAAATAGGTGCTGCACAGCTCTGCCGGGCCGGAAAGCGGGGATAACCCGCCGACGCCCGGGCAGACTAAGAGCAGAACCAAACGAAAGCGGGAACACCTTTATGGGAATTTCACACGATTATCATAGCACGGGCCGGAGCCGCAGAGGCGGCCCCGGCGGAGTCATCCGGTTTGCGGGGGCCGTGGCCGGCATCCTGCTGGTGAGCTTCGCCATTACGGCCATCCTCGAGCACGGACAGGCACAGCCCGAAGAGCTGCCCACCGTGACGGCCAACGGCACGGCGCAGAACATTCTGGCCCCGCTGCCCATGCAGGGCGCGGCGGACAGCACCACCGACAGCGGCAACGCAGGCACAGCGGCAGCGGACGGCACGCCCGCCGTGACCCTCGAGCAGTTCGGCCCGGCCCGTCAGACGGCGGGAGCCTACAGCGTCAAAGCCTACGACAGCAGCGTCATCCGCCAGCCCGCCAGCGGCCAGGTCGATTTGAGCTACTTCTCCGATGCCGCCTTCCTCGGCGACAGCCTGACGGTGGGCTTCTCCGACTATAAGATCAACCTCGGCGGAGCGCTCATCTGCGGCTACACCGGCGTCGGTCCGGACGCCATCGTCAACCGCAGCGCCGTCAAGAGCAGTGTGCGGGGCGAGGAAGTCGCGCTGGACGTGCTGGCCGCCGCTCAGCCCAAAAAACTGTATATCCTGCTGGGCACCAACACCCTGACCACCGTGGGCGCGGCAGACCGCTTCCTCGCTTACTACGGCCAGATGCTGGACGTGCTGCGCCAGACGCTGGGGGAGGACTGCGTCATCTATGTGGAGTCCATCCCGCCCGTCCGCCCCGAGGCCGCAGCGGAGAAGTCGGGCCTTGCCTCGGACATCATCCGCTCGGTGAACGAGCAGCTGGCCCTGCTGGCCGCAGATAAGGGCTGTGTCTACCTCGATTTGTGGGAGACGCTGGCCGACGGCGAGGGGAACCTGAAAGAGGTGCTGGCTGCGCCGGACGGCGTCCACTTCTCGGCGGGCAACGGCTACGGCGCGTGGGTCACTTACCTGCGCAACCACGCCAAGTATTCTGCCGATAATGCATGGACGCCCGGCAGCGCCTATGCAGGCTGAGCGCAAAACCAAAAAGAACAAAAGCATCCGTGATGCCCTGCCCCGGGAGGGGGAGAGAAACATCACGGATGCTTTTTGCAGCAAAAAATCCCGCCCCCTGTACCAGTGATACGGAGGACGGGACGTTTTGTTTTTATGGAGAAGGGCAGAGGGACGAATTACTTCATCTTGCTCTTGGCCTTCATGCGCTGCTCGTGGTTGAGGATCTGCTTGCGGATGCGCAGGTTCTCGGGAGTGACCTCCAGCAGCTCGTCCTGAGCCAGGAATTCGAGGCAGCCCTCGAGGCTCAGCTTGCTGATGGGGATGAGGCGCAGAGCGTCGTCAGAGCCGGAAGCACGGGTATTGGTCAGATGCTTGGTCTTGCAGACATTGACATCGACGTCCTCGCCGGAAGCGGTGTAGCCGATGACCATGCCCTCGTAGACCTTCTCGCCGGCGCCCACCAGCAGAGTGCCGCGCTGCTGCGCGTTGAACAGGCCGTAGGTGACGGCCTCGCCGGTCTCAAAGCTGACCAGAGAACCGGTGGAGCGGTTGGCGATCATGCCGGCCCAGACGTCATAGCCGTCGAAGATCTGGTTGATGATGCCCTCGCCGTGGGTATCGGTCAGGAACTGGT
>ENA-OXAA01000375-OXAA01000375.1-human-gut-metagenome-genome-assembly--contig:-NODE-375-length-10001-cov-9.84979_pt1 | contig 10001 bp, 9 predicted proteins | sample MGYA00249262_ERZ652119 | MGnify/ENA primary metagenome ERZ652119 (study PRJEB26925, sample SAMN05827191) | human gut metagenome | biome: ENVO:2100002; feature: ENVO:00000062; material: ENVO:00002003... | reverse complement strand
CAGCGTCAGATGTGTATAAGAGACAGGTCCCTGGGCCGCTGCTACACCTTTGGTATGCTGGCTGCAAAGCATGCTATGGGCCAGCTGTAATTAAGAAAAAGCTGATTTTGGGGCTGTTGCAAAATAGCATCCCTTTATCGCAAAGCCGATCGATCTGAATATTTTTGTACCGCCCCTCCGAAAATATCGTTGATGCGGATAGAAAGCTGTACAGAAGGACGTTCTCAGACTGCAGCATACCTGATAAGCGAATACCGCCGAGGACTCTTCCCATTGTGGAGGTGTCCTCGGCGGCTTTTTTGTATATAGAGCAGCAATTCTTGGCCGTTTTTTGTGAAGGTGATGAGTTACGAGATGGAGCACAGCTTTCTCCGCAATGATCTCGATTGAAAACAACTGCACATATAAAGCAAAAAAGGAATATTCTTACTTGTCAATTTGCTGTAGAAAATCACCTGAGTTTGGGCAAAATTGATAAAGTGAAAAAGAAACCCGTTCCCATCTTGACACTCCGCAAAGAATATGGTATTGTAATCAAGCATAGAATAAATTTCCATTCAAGTGCTTAATTTGTTCGTGCCTTACAAAAAAGAAAATTGTACGTGAGCAGCGTCGTTGGATTGTTACCGTTTGGCGGGCTAGACCAACTCTGCATAGCACAAGCCGAAAGCGTGTTTCAGCCTTCGGTATGTTTGCTGTGTCGAGGATGGTCTTTTTTTATTGCCTTTTTCAACTTGAGGAGGAGAAACAATGCAATATACCGTCAAAAAACCGATCAACAACAACATTCTGCGCGTGGTGGATCCCACGGGCTGTGAGCTGATCGTCACCGGACGCGGTCTGGGCTTTGGCGTTAAGCCGGGCTATAAAATCGAGGCTGAAACCGTGGAGCGCAGCTACCGCATGACCAGCCCTGCCGTGCAGACCTTTCGGACGACGAGGGCGGCTTCATTGCGCTGCACATCGTCAACGCAGAGCTCAACACCACCATGAGCGTGGTGAACGATGTCACCCGCTTTGTGGATGGCTGCGTGCAGGGAGTGGAATACTTTTACAACTGCCGTTTTGACCGGGATGCACTGGATTTCAGCCGCGTTACAGTGCATTTGCGCTTTTTTGCGCAGCGCGTATTTCAAGGAAAACAGGAGCAGGAAAACGATACCCACGACGAAGTGTTCCGCGCCCTGATCGCCCGTAATTGCAGCGAACACTACAAATGCGCCTGCTGCATTGCGGAGTATGTCCGCAACACCTGGCACAAGGAGCTTTCGGACGAGGAACTGGTGTTCCTTACGATCCATCTGAAACGGATTCGGATGGGGAAGTAAACTTTCTTGCTCCACCGTTGATTCTCCACAGGTCTTTCCTGTGTGGATATATATGCTGGATACGAACTTGAGAAAAGGAGAACTGAAGATGAAAGACAAGATCTTTGGCGTGCTGCAGCGCGTGGGACGCAGCTTTATGCTGCCCATTGCACTGCTGCCTGTAGCAGGCCTGCTGCTGGGTATCGGCAGCTCGTTCACCAACGAAACCATGCTGGCGGCCTATGGCCTGAACAGCGTCATCCACCCCGGTACCCTGATCTACACCATTCTGGACGTGATGAGCCAGACCGGCAGCGCCGTGTTCAACAATCTGGCCCTGCTGTTCGCCATGGGCGTGGCCATCGGCATGGCCCGCAAGGAAAAAGAGGTGGCCGCCCTGTCCGGCGCAGTGGCCTATATCATTATGAATACAGCCATTCAGGCCATGATCAATGCGGCAGGCGGCGTAGAAGCAATGCCCGCCAACTCCACCACCACTATGCTGGGCATCACGACCCTGCAAATGGGTGTGTTCGGCGGCATCGTGGTCGGTCTGGGCGTGGCGGCGCTGCACAACAAGTTCTATAAGATCGAGCTGCCGCAGGTGCTGGCCTTCTTCGGCGGCACCCGCTTCGTGCCCATCGTCAGCTCCATCGTGTATCTGGTGGTCGGCATTGCCATGTTCTATATCTGGCCGGTGGTGCAGAGCGGTATTGCCGCGCTGGGCGCACTGGTGCTGGCTTCCGGCTACGCAGGCACCTTTATTTACGGCCTGCTGGAGCGTGCGCTGATCCCCTTTGGACTGCATCATGTGTTCTATATGCCGTTCTGGCAGACCGCTGTGGGCGGCACCGCCATCATCGATGGCGTCACCGTGACCGGCGCACAGAACATCTTCTTTGCCGAGCTGGCTTCCAAGTCCACCACGGTGTTCTCGGTCAGCGCTACCCGTTTCATGGCCGGTAAGTTCCCCTTTATGATGTTCGGTCTGCCCGGCGCGGCGCTGGCGATGTACCAGTGCGCCAAGCCGGAAAAGAAAAAGGCGGCAGGCGGCCTGCTGCTGTCTGCTGCGTTGACGGCTTTCCTCACCGGCATCACCGAGCCGCTGGAATTTACCTTTATCTTTGTGGCACTGCCCATGTACGCGGTGCACTGCGTGCTGGCCGGTCTGTCCTTCATGCTGATGCACATTCTGAATGTGGGCGTGGGCATGACCTTCTCCGGCGGTCTCATCGACCTGGTGCTGTTCGGTGTGATGCAGGGCAACGCCAAGACCCACTGGGTGTGGGTGGTCGTGGTCGGTGCGGTGTACTTTGTACTGTACTATATCATTTTCCGCTTTATGATCTCCAAGTTTGACTACAAGACCCCGGGCCGCGATGATGCCGAGGAAGTCAAGCTGTACACCCGTGCGGACGTGAACGCCCGCAGCGCCGCTTCCGGCAGCACCGCCCCCGCAGGGGATGACCCGGTCAGCGCCCTGATCGTAGAAGGTCTGGGCGGCACCGCGAATCTGTCCGACGTGGACTGCTGTGCCACCCGCCTGCGCTGCACCGTCAAGGACGCGGCGCTGGTCCGGCAGGATGTGCTCAAGGCCTCCGGTGCCTCCGGCGTGATCTGCAAGGGCAACGGTGTGCAGGTGGTGTACGGCCCCAAGGTGGCCGTCATCAAGGCAAAGCTGGAAGATTATCTGGAAAATGCACCTAAGACCCCGGCGGCGACCGCAACACCCGCCCCGGCGGCCCCCGCAGCAAAGGATACCGTGCTGTCTGCCTGCCTGAACGGCACCGTCGTCCCGCTGGCCGATGTGAAGGATGAAGCCTTTGCCAGCGGTGTACTGGGGGACGGCATTGCCATTGAGCCCACCGATGGTGAACTGGTGGCACCTGCTGACGGTGAGATCTCCTCCACCTTTGAGACCCACCATGCCGTGGGCATGACCACGGCTGACGGTGCCGAACTGCTGATGCACATCGGCATCGATACGGTCAAGCTGGGTGGCAAGCACTTTACCTACCTCGTCAACGAGGGTGACAAGGTGAAGAAAGGCCAGCCGTTGATCCGCTTTGAACTGGAGGCCATTAAGGCCGAAGGCTATCCCGTGACCACGCCGCTCATTGTCTGCAATACGGATGACTATGCCGCTGTCGCGGCTAAAGCCAGCGGCACCGTAAAGCAGGGCGATGCGCTGCTGGAACTGAAGCACTGAGCGTTTCTCCCAAACTGTAAGGCGGGGTTGTTATAAGGGGGAGCTGTTGCAAAATAGCCCCAACAAAAAAATGAGATAGACTTCCCCGAAAGGGGGGCCTGTCTCATTTTTTGCTGTAAGCTGAAACCGTCATGAACCAACTGCAATCCCCAACAAGCATTTTGCAACGCAAAACAGGCGTTTGTATAGACAGACGTACTGTTTGCCACGACAATGCGTCCTTTCAGGCGTCAATTGTTATACTCCGAACAGAACATGAAGTCCAAGCCCCGCCACACCACACAAGCACATGGTCAGGATGGGGTTCCACCTGAGCTTGCGCAACGCAAAGAACGCAACTGCAAAACTGCTGACACCGATCCAATCTACATTCCTAAATGCTTTTGCATTACCTCCGAATACCACCATAGACAGGATGGAAAGCCCTGCCCCAAAAATCAGTGCTACAATGACCGGGCGCAGGCAGGCAAGAACGCTTTGCAGCAGAGAAATATCCTTGTATTTGCGGTAGATGTGTGACAGCAGTGAAACAAAGAACAGGGCGGGTGTGATACAGCCCAGAGTTGCGATAATGGCTCCGGGAGCCTGTGCAATACGCAGACCTACAAAAGTTGCTGAGTTGACCGCAATGGGACCGGGGGTCATTTCTGCTATCGTGATGAGATCGGTGAATTCCTGCATGGTCAGCCAGCCGTGCTGTTCCACCACCTGACTTTGTATTAGGGGCATGGCAGCATAACCGCCGCCTACACTGAACATTCCTACCTGCAAAAAGCTGAGAAAAAGCTGTAAGTAGATCATTTTGCACCTCTTTTTTCCACTGGTTCAATGTCCGTACTACACCGAAGGCTGCTGCAGCGAGGATGACCACAACCACATTGACATCAAACACTGTATTGGCGACAAATGCTGCGGCCATCAGGGCAATATACACCCACGAGCGGGTCTTCAGCACCTTGCCGCCGAGGTCGAATACCACATCCAGAATGACCGCCGCTACGCCGGCTTGCATTCCCTTGAGCAGCAAAGCGATGTAATGATTGGCGGCAAAGGCGTTGTAGAACACAGAAATGACAGAAAGAATGATCATAGGGGGAATGATCGTTCCCAACACTGCCACGGTCATTCCCACAAGCCCTTCTACCTGCCAGCCTACCAAAATCGCAGCGTTTACTGCGATGGCACCCGGCGAGGACTGAGCCAAAGCGGTCATGTCCAGCATTTCCTGCTCGTCGATCCAATGCAGCTCATCCACAAATTTTTTCTTCATAAAGGTCACGATGACAAAACCACCGCCAAAAGTAAAGCTGCTGATGTACAATGTACTTAAAAACAGCTTCCAAAGCCGTGCTGCTCGGGTATCGTATGTTTTATCTTTATCCATACAAGTTTTCTTCTCCTTTTTTGATCTCTGGACAACTATCTTCATTATTCTTAAAAGTCAAACAGCTTTTACCTGTTAATGCTTGCGAAAGCTTGAGGTTTGCTGTATCCTTGTTTTAAGAAATGCAAAATACGAGGGGAGTCTCTATGAAACACAATACATTTCTCGTTAAACCGGCGTCCAGCCTATGCAATCTGCGTTGCCGGTACTGCTTTTACGATGATGTTTCCAACAGCCGGGCGTGCAAGAATATGGGACTGCTTTCACACGAAATGGCAAAAGAACTGATCGAAAAAGCCTTTGCCGCCACAGAAGATGGCGGCAGCGTCCATTTTCTGTTTCAGGGCGGCGAACCGACCCTTGCCGGACTTGATTTTTTTCGGTTCTTTCTGGAAACGGAACGCTCCATGCAACGCAAGATCTCCGTGTTCCACAGTATCCAGACCAATGGGATCTGTCTGGACGAAGAATGGGCTTCTTTTTTCAAAACGAACTCTTTTCTCGTGGGAGTCTCTCTGGACGGCACGCGGGAGAACCATGATCTGTACCGGATGGACGCCGCTGGGCAGGGAACATGGGACAAGGTGACGAGCACGATCGCACTGCTGGATGCCTATGGAGTCGAAACGAACCTGCTCTGTGTTGTGACCGGACAGTTGGCAAGAAAGCCGCAGCGAGCCTTCAAGAGCCTCTGCGAGTTGGGACGCCACGATCTGCAGTTCATTCCCTGCCTTGACCCGCTTGACACGATTGGCGGGCAGGCATATTCTCTGACGCCGGAACATTATGGTCGTTTTCTGTGCGGCGTCTTTGATGCCTGGTACGATCAGCTGCAACGGGGCAATTATGTCAGCGTCCGCAATTTTGAAGACTACCTGCGTATCCTGCTGGGAATGCCGCCTACATCCTGCGCTTCCTCAGGCTCCTGTGGACATTATCTCACCGTGGAAGGCGATGGAAGCCTTTATCCCTGTGACTTTTATGTTCTGGATGAGTGGAAGCTGGGAGATCTGAGCCACTGTACCGTCGAAGATGCACTGGACTCGCCCGTAAGCCGGATGTTTCTGGAACAGGGGCGAAAACGCCCGGCGGAATGTGCAGCCTGTGCGTATCAGCCGCTCTGCCGGGGCGGATGCAAACGCGACTGGGATGCCGCTGGAAGTAACCGCTTTTGCACGGCATATAAGCAGTTCTTCTCCTATGCGCTTCCTCGCCTGCAGACTGCTGCACGCTTTCTGGCACAACAAAACCGATAAAGAGATTCTCCCGGAGAGCAGGACTGCCTCCGGGAGAACTTTTATTTTACCTTTGTGATCTTCCAGATGGAATGACCATCGTAGAGAATGGGCTTCATGACATAGGTGTAGTTTCGGTCGTCGCATTCGCCGGTGGAGATCATCTCCATAAGCCGCAGTGCGAGCTGACGCCCCATTTCGAAGCCTTGCTCCACGGAGCAGGTAACATCTTCCTGCCGATAAGTCTCCTCAGAATAATCAAAACAGACCAGCGAGTAATCTTCTGGCACGGTCTTACCCATTTTTTGTAAAGTCTTCATCACCAGCCGATAGATGATATAGTTGCAGCAGACGATAGCGGTGCATTTAGGGATGCTCTTCAGAAATCTTTCGATGGAGCGGACATAGCGTTCGTTATGAGCTTCGTCGGAGATACACCACTTGATGTAATCATCGTTCAGTTCCAAACCGCGACTTCGCATCGCCTCCGCCATGCCCTGAAACTTTTCGACACTTTGATAGTTGTCGTACACGAATATCCCGCCGATATTGCTGTGACCGGCATCGATCAGACGCCCGATCAACTGATGGGCACATTCAATATCATTGATGGTCACACGGGGACAGCGTAAGTTCCGATAGAAGTTGTTGTAGAATATCACCGGGATCTTGCGCCGATAAAGCTCCTTGTAGCAGTCAAGATTCGGGCTGAGGATGCTCGATTTGACACCATCCACGATGAAACCGTGAAAATTCTGATGTACCACAGTCTCCAGACAGCGGCGCTCGTTGCAGAACTTGTTGTCGGTCAGAAATACATGCAGATCTACCCGTTCCTGCGTCAAGACGCTGCGCACGCCCTCGATCAACCCGGAATTTGCACTGGTGTCCTGACCCTGTAGAATAAGGCCGATCTTGTAAAGAGCACCCTCCGTGTTCAAGTCTCGTGTCATTACTTTTTCCCGGTGAAAATAGGTCCCGCTCCCTTTGATCTTATACACGCTCCCTTCATTCACCAGTCGGTCAATGGCAACTCGTATCGTTTCTCGGCTGACACCCAGCTTCCGGCAGAGAGCATTTTCTGAAGGCAGACGCTGGTTCCCGGAAAATTTGTTTTCGTCAATATAAGCCAGAAGCCAGCGATATACCTGATCGGATTTTTTCTCAACAGCCGAGAGCATGGGCAGGCGCTCCTTTTCAGTCGGTGATGGTGGGGCGGGTACCTTCGGCGTGCTGAATCCAGTTCAGCAAGCGCTCACGAAGCTCCGCCTTGACGTTGGCGTATGCAGGGTCTGCGACAACATTGTTCAGCTGCCACGGGTCCTTCTGCATATCGTAAAGGAAGTCGTCTGCATAAACATCGGATGCCGCAGCCTCGCCGCCGTTGATGCCGGGGGCATAGACCGAATACATGTAATTTTCCGTGCGGATGCAGCGTCCGCAGCGGCTTTCCGAAATCTGTGCATAGACCTCATTGACTCTATTATGGTTTTTCTTTTCCACAACGTCAAGCAGATTTTCACCGATCATCTTGTCACCGACATCCACGCCTGCCAGAGCCAGCAGAGTTTTAGGGATGCTTTCGGTACTGACCAGGTCGGTGATCTCCTTGCCGCCCGTGAACGGACCGCCGCAGATAACCAACGGAACGTGCAGGCAGCCGTCGTGGCAGGAGCGCTTGTAATCATCATAGCCATTCAGGTGCGCATCACGGTTGCGGGTCTTGAAATGAGAGCCATGATCGGAGGCGTAGAGGATGACCGTATTGTCATATAAGCCTTTTTCCTTCAGCTTCGCCACCAGCCTGCCGAGGTTCTCGTCGAGACTGGCACACTGACCCAGATAATCCGGGTATTCTTCCGCTGCATTGCCGCCCAGAGCCTTCAGGTCCTCCGGCAGAACAAAATTTGCAAATCGCTGCCGGGAACCGATGGGACCTTCGTAGTGGTTGTGGTCGTTCTGGTGGTGCGGCTCGATCTGAGATACCGTCATAAAGAAAGGCTTCTCGCCGGTGTACTGGTCGAGGTAGTCCAGTGCAAACTGGTTGATGCAGTCGGCGCGGTAGCCTTTGAAGTCGATACGGTTGTTGTTCTCGTCGAACACATAGCCGTCGTAGCCGTGAGAGGTGAACTCCAGCACGTCCGAAGCGCGCCAGTAGCCGGTGTAGCCGCCACGCAGTTCCAGAGGAACAGCAGTGATCGTGTGGTCGATGGTCGGTTTCTTTTCCAGTTCGCCGTCCGAAGCCAGATGCCACTTGCCGATGTAGGCGGTCTCGTAGCCGGCATCCTTTTCCATGTACTCGCCCAGAGTCTTGACGTTGGAGGGCAGCATCAGATTGTTGCGGAAGCAGCCGGTCTCGGTGGGGTATTTGCCGGTTTGGAACAGGGCACGGCAGGGGCCACACACTGGCTGAGGAGAAAAGGCATTGTCAAACTTCACGCCTTCTGCTGCCAGCTCATCCAGATTGGGTGTGATATTCAAAGGTTGACCAAAGCAGCCGCAGGTGTCCCAGCGCTGCTGGTCACTGAAATAGAAAATAATATTATACGCCATGGTTTTACCTCCTTTTACGGTTCCGGCTTGGCAGCTTTTGCTTCCTTCATCTTGCTGCGAAGAATGCCGAGAATGACTACTGCGATCAGAGCAATGAAGATCCAGCAGAACACGCTGCTGACAAAAATTCTGGGGCTTCCATCCGAGATGAGCAGAGCGCGGCGGAAGTTGGTCTCCGTCATGTTGCCCAGCACCATGCCCAGCAGCACAGGGACAGCGGGCAGTTCCAGTTTGCGCATGAACCATGCCATTATGCCAAATACCAGTGCCACGCTCAGGTCAAAATAGCTGCTGTTTACCGAGTAAGCACCGGCAAAACAGAAGATAACGATGATGGGGGTCAGAATCTGCTGCGGGATAGAAACGACCTTTGCAAACAGGCTGGTCAGGTACTTGCCCTGCAGGAACATAAAGATGTTCACGAGGATGAGACCCAGCATGATAGCATACATGATCGGGCCATCGGTGGTAAAGAGCGAGAGACCGGGGTTCAGGCCGTTGATCATCAGAGCAGACAGCATGATGGCCACGCAGCCGTCACCGGGGATGCCCAGCGTCAGCAGGGGGATCAGGGTCGCACCGCAGACGGCGTTGTTGGCGGATTCGGCAGCCGCCACGCCTTCCACAGAACCATGACCAAATTCTTCTGGGTGCTTAGACAGGTTTTTTGCCGTGTTGTAGGAGAACCACGAAGCCTCCGATGCTCCTGTGCCGGGTACGATGCCAACACAGGAACCGATGATAGAACCAATCAGCACCGGGCGAAGCATCCGCTTATACTCATCTTTTGTGATCTTACCGTTGTCATTGCCGATTTTTCCGGCATGAAGGTTCAGCTCATTTCGCTTCAATTCAGCCTTGCTGATGATCTCCACCAATGCAAACAGACCAATGAGGGTGACAGCAAGGTCAAGACCCAGATACAAACGGGGAATACCGAAGGTAAAACGGTCGTAGCTGGTCATAGGGTCTGCACCAACACAAGAAATGATCAGACCGAGGCAGGCAGCGATGATGCCCTTGACGAGACTTTTGCCCGAAACGCCTGCGATGATGGTCATGCCGAACAGACAGACCATGAAGTATTCGGCTGTACCAAGCTGCGCCGAGATTTTGGCGACCTGGGGTCCGAGAAAGAGCAGCACCAGCGCAGAGAAGATGCCGCCGAAGGTGGAGGCGTAGAGTGCAATTTTAAGTGCTGCTTTCGTGCGGCCCATCTTGGACAGCGGATTACCGTCCAGCATGGTAGCTGCCGCATGGGGTGTGCCAGGCGTGTTGATAAGGATAGCCGACACCGAGCCGCCGTATCCACC
>ENA-OXAA01000370-OXAA01000370.1-human-gut-metagenome-genome-assembly--contig:-NODE-370-length-10208-cov-13.5581_pt1 | contig 10208 bp, 7 predicted proteins | sample MGYA00249262_ERZ652119 | MGnify/ENA primary metagenome ERZ652119 (study PRJEB26925, sample SAMN05827191) | human gut metagenome | biome: ENVO:2100002; feature: ENVO:00000062; material: ENVO:00002003... | reverse complement strand
TGTATAAGAGACAGGTATTAATACGGATGGTTATTTACATTTATAGAAATATTTATTTACATCACAATTTCTTGTTCTGATTAATTTGAGTCGAAAAATGGTAAGAAAAATCACAGTTTTACGGTATTAAGGCATAAGTCAAAACTCCATTGTTTATTCAAAACCGTTTCTTTTCCTGATAGTGTCAGACTCTCTTGCCGCTTGAGAAAAATGACGAAAATCCCGGGGCTTGTCAGAAAAATGTTTTTTTAGTCACAGCAGAATAAATTTCTGATTTTGGTTATTGTGATTGATTTTTTTGATGTATTGCCCTTCCCCTGAATTATCGGAACAAACATTTCGTTAGGCTCTTTCTTGCCTACAGCTGTGTGATTTCAGATGAGTAGCCTGTTGATGAATTAAAAAAGTAGATATTGCTAAGGGAATACACCTAGGAAAATGCCTTTTATGGGCTATTTTTATAAAAAAAATCACATAAATCTCAAATAATGAGAATCGTTACTATTATTATTTAACCTTATTCAAAAAAACGACAGGAGCATTCATGGAAAAAAATAAAGACCTCGAGATCAGTCTGCTTGACGCACCGGTCGGTGCAGTCGTTGATCTTGTGAGCTGGGGCAGTTTGAGTCAGGAAGATATTCGCAAACTGACGGATGTCGGTATTTATTTAGACCTTCCGCTGACTGTTTCCAGCGTCACTATTTCCGGCCCTGTAGTCGTTGCGATCAGCAACGTGCACGTCGCCATAGGACGTCCCGTTGCAAAGGAGCTCAAAGTTCTTTGGAACAAAGAGGTAGATGAATAAATGCTGCTTAGAGATATGAAGCCCGGAGAAAAGGGCGTAATCAAAGCCTTTAGACACGGTTTGATTGAATACCGTAAAAGGCTGCTGGCGCTCGGCGCGCTTCCCGGAACGCCTTTTGTGGTTGAACGTGTTGCTCCCCTTGGCGACCCCGTGGAAATCAAGTTAAGAGGATCTTCGATCAGCGTACGAAAGGGCGAGATTGAGATTCTCGACGTTGAACCGATCTAGTGAATCAAGCTATGAGAAAAAATATCATTGCAGTCGTTGGTAATCCGAACTGCGGCAAAACGACTCTTTTTAACGGCCTGACCGGCTCCCATCAAACGGTCGGTAACTGGCCCGGTGTGACCGTCGAGCGCATTGTCGGCGAGTTCACTTATAAAGACAGAGAAATTACAATTGTTGACCTTCCGGGTATTTACTCCCTGCAGCCGAGTTCAGCTTCCAGTGAGGACGAACGCGTTGCCCGCGACTATATCCTCCAGGATGAAGCCGAACTGATTATCAATATTGTTGATGCCAGCAATCTCGAGCGTAACCTTTACTTGACGACTCAGCTGCTGGAAATGCAGGTTCCGATGATTGTGGTGCTCAACATGCTGGATATGGCGGCTGCTCACCAGATAGAAATTGACCCGCATAAGCTGAGCGAAGCATTAGGCTGCCCGGTGATCGGCATTGTCGCTTCTAAAGAACAGGGCCTAAAGGAGCTGTGCGCGGCGATCGATGCCCAGCTTGATGACCTCCGTATTCCGAAGAACCCGATCGTTTTTGCGGACGATGTGGAAGAGGCAAGAGCAAAAATTGCTAAGCTTCTTTCGGCCCAAAAAGTTGAACGCGCTGAGTGGACGGCCGAGCAGCTCCTAGAAGGCGACGCCGGAATGGGTGAGTACCTGAAGGGTGTGGACCTGACCGAAGTCGACAAGATCATTGCCGAGATCAATCAGAAGTACAACGGCGACCTCGATATCGCGATGGCAGATGTTCGCTACAGCTTTGTTTCTCAGGCGACGGCCGCCTCTATGATCCGCAAAGGCGAGATCGACCAGAGCACCACAGACAAGATCGACAAGATCGTTCTGAACCGCTGGCTCGGTATTCCGATCTTCCTCTTCATTATGTATTTGATGTTCATCTTCTCGATCAACATCGGATCGGCCTTTATCGATTTCTTCGATATTCTTTTCGGGGCCATCTTCGTCCAGGGCTTTGGCAACCTGCTGACGAGCATTGGGAGTCCTGAATGGCTCAAAACTATTCTAGCCGACGGTATCGGGGGCGGTATCCAGACGGTCTCGACCTTTATCCCTGTCATTGCCTGCTTATTCCTGTCGCTGTCCTTCCTTGAGGACTCGGGCTACATGGCGCGTGCCGCTTTTGTGATGGACCGCATGATGCGTTTTCTCGGTCTCCCCGGGAAATCTTTCGTTCCGCTGATTGTCGGGTTCGGATGCGGTGTTCCGGCAATTATGGCTGCCCGTACGATGGAGAAGAAATCTGATCGTATTACGACCGTGATGATGGCTCCGTTCATGAGCTGCGGTGCAAGACTTCCGGTTTACGTACTGTTTGCTACCACCTTCTGGCCGCTTGGCGGACAGAACCTCGTGTTCTCGCTTTATTTGATCGGTATTTTGGTGGCGATTCTTACGGGTTTCATTCTGAAAAGAACCGCGCTTAAAGATGAAGCCGGAGCTTTTGTGATGGAGATTCCTCCGTACCATCTGCCCACTCTTAAGAATTTGGGGCTGCGTACTTGGGATCGCCTAAAGAGCTTTATCATCAAGGCCGGTCAGCTGATCGTCATCATCGTTGCCGTCTTGGCTTTCCTGAACTCTTTGGGTACAGACGGCAGCTTCGGCAACGAAGACACCGATAAGTCCGTTCTGTCTCAGATCGGCAAGACCATTGTTCCGGCCTTCCAGCCGATGGGTATTAGCAATGAGAATTGGCCTGCTGCCGTTGGCGTCTTCACCGGTATTCTTGCTAAGGAAGCCGTAGTAGGAACTCTGGACAGCCTTTATTCCGGTATGGGCGATCGCATGAGCGCCGCGGATCAGGAAAAGAGCGGGGAGGCTAAACCTGAAGAAGAGGAAGAACCTTTCAGTCTGTCTGCCGAAGCTCTCAAAGCTGTGAAATCCGTCGGAGAAAACCTCTCCGAGCTCGGAGACTTCTTTGTGGATCCTCTCGGCGTCAGTGTTGAGAAAGATCTCACTGACGTTGACGAGCAGGCGGCTGAGCAGGAAGTCGGTACCGGTACATTCCGTGCGATGAAGCACCTCTTTGACGGAGACTTGGGGGCATTCTCTTATCTCCTGATGGTCTTGCTGTACATTCCTTGCTGCGCTTCGATCGGTGCCATGTACCGCGAAGTCGGTGCCGGTTGGACAACGTTTGCGGCCCTATGGACGATTGCTATGGGGTACGGAACCGCGACGATCGTTTATCAGATCGGACGCTTCAGCCAGCATCCGGTTTATTCTTCGATCTGCATCGGCGTGTGCCTGGCGGTGATTCTTTCGATCATTATCGGCCTTCGTATTAAAGGCAAGGAAGCAGCTCAGTGACATTAACTGAATTAAAAGAATACGTTCAGGCGCGGCGCATTGTCTCCGAACTGGAAATCGCAATGCATTTCCGGGTCGAGCCCTCGGTCATCGAGCCGATGGCGCGCCGCTGGATTGACAAAGGGCTGATGGCCAAAGTCGATATGGACGGAACCAAATGCGGAGGCTGCACTGCCTGCGCGGACGGTATCAAACGTCACTACGAATGGCTCGGTCCTCAATCGGTGACTTTCGTAAAGAAGTTGTAAGACGCTAAGGCTTTTGGAGCTCCTCGTGCTTAACGGTTCGAGGAGTTTTTTATGGCTGAAAAGCCAAGGTCGGCTGCATCTGCCGTATAGTTGAAAAACCTTTCTTATCTGAGATCAAAATGTTAGTTCAAGACCCGCTCAGCAAGTATCCTCGACTCGGTAAGTACGCTCTGATTTTTTCCATTATTCCGGGATATTTTCATGAATACGATGCTGAAGAAGTGATTCAGCAGGCGGTTAACAGCCAGTCCGTTCATGGGTTTCTTAAGCTTTTGCAGGATAAAAATGTTGCAATTGCTTTTCCTAGTTACTACAAAGGCAAATACGCAATCAAACCCGAAGTGATTCTTGACTACGCTCAGGTCTATACGCCTTCATTCATCAAAGAAGCTAAGAGGACGCTTGGAAGGGTGTTCAAAAGAGGAGATGAGGTTCAAGACCTTTACATTGATTTTCTTTTGCAGCTTTCTTCTTTTAAGCTTAGAGGCAACGCTGATTTGAACGAGGTTCTCAACCGTTGTAAAGGGGATGCTCACCATCCGAGTTCCTTGTTCACAAATACCGTGAAAGGCCTGATCCTAGCCATGTCCTGCAGGAAAGAGTGGCATCCGCTGTTCACAAGACTATCCAAAGAAAACAAAGTGTTAGCTTGGAACCTTTTCATGGATGCGGCCGCCGATAAGTCCGAAGACTTTAATTTAGATGGCACTAAAGAACTCTTTCTCTCTCTCGGAGACACTATTCGCGAAGACGTGATTACGTGGTTTGCAAGTGAATATGATTTATACAGGACGGGATTCTGTGCTTTTAATTTTGCCCAATTGTCTGATGAATACTGGACTAAAGATTTATTAAAAGGAATTTTTCAGGTTTCCCAGGGAGGTTTCAAAGAGGGTCAAAAGGGCATACTATCTGCTTTAAAAGAAGATGTTAAGTATCACCGGGACTATTTTGTTTACTACAAGAATCCTCTTTTCTTCAAACCTATTCGAAATGTCTTTCTGACAGCGATTTTATTTTTGGACAGAGGCTCGGCATCAACAACTAGAAAAATATCCTCCCTTTTAAAGAAAACTGAGGAGTTTTCAAAAGATATTGCCTCAGATATGGCCGCGCTTGTGTTTACCTTTGTCGATAATCCCGAAAAGATAACACCCTTCGATCACGAAGCAATGGCTTCTAGATTAAAAGAGAATGATTCGAGCCTTGCGATTTTTGTGTTGGCTGTGCTATGCAAGATATTCTCTTATGCGGACTACAGATCTATTCTCGAGTCTCATTTGGCAAAGCGCAAAAAGGAGAACAATCCGCCTTTGAAGTACATACTTCAGCAAGCTCTTGATGCGCTCAACCCAAACGATCCCGAAGTCACGAAATTGACGGCAGAACTCAAATGTCCTCCGCTGCTGTCGCATTACGCCACGCTTTCGGAATGGCAGTTCGGATTGGACAAGCTTTTAAATTACAGCAAGATCCTTAAAAAACCGACGTCCAAAATTAGTCGTGCTCGCATTGTTTATTTGGTTGATATTGATACGTTCGATATTCAGCCATACAGACAGAAGTCCAAAGACGGTATTACCTGGTCGAAAGGTACCGCGGTCTCCATGTCTTCTTTTGCTGAGATGCTTCCGGAAATGGATGAAGCCGACCAAATCGCTGCCGCTAAGGTTGTCCGAGTCAACTCTCGAGTCGCTCGACTCAGAGGTGTCGAGGTTCTTTATGAACTTGCCGACACAGGCAGGACTTTTCTGATGCTTGAACCGGAAGTTCCTTTTGAAATTCATCGAGATCGTCTTCGTATCGAAGTCAAAAAGGACAGTGGCGGAAGTTATGAAACAACGACGAATATTGACTTCGCAACAAATTTACGAACGGATCCGCACTACGCTTTTGAATTAGACGGAAGTATCCTGACTATCTATAAGATAACCGACAAAGAACACAAAGTTCTAGAACTGCTGAACAATATCCGAAAACTCCCAGGTGAGGCTAAGGGCAAGCTCGCAGAGATTCTGGAGAACATAAGCGGCGAAATTCCGGTTTCTTCAGAACTGCTGAAATCCTCTTCCGCTCTCGAGGCGCTCAAAGCTTCAAGCAAAATTACTTTTCAGATTATTCCGGATTCCTCGGTGACCGAATTTAACGTCAGAGCTTTTGTGCGTCCGGCGGAAGGCTGTGAATTGACCGTAGCCCCGGGCGAAGGACTGGACACCTTGGCAGCTTTAGTTAAACGCAAACCGATGAGAATTTTGCGTGACCTCAAGGCAGAAAAAGCCAACTGGGAGCTCATGAACGAGAAACTAGAAGACTTCTCGGCTTGGCAGGGCGGAGGTCGTTTCTGGACCCTGAACACGCTGAAGTGCCTGGAATTCATGGAAACACTTCGCGAAGCCTCCAAGATTGCAGATATCGAGTGGCCGGAAGGCGCCAAGCTGACGCTTAGGCGCGCTCCGATCAGCTTTCCGGATCTGAGGCTCAAGGTGAACAGTGTTGACCGCTGGTTCTCTTTGGACGGCACCGTTTCCATTGACGGCAAAACCCAGCTCAAGATCAACCAAATCCTAGATAAGCTCAAAGATCGTGTCGGTAACTTTATTCATTTGGAAGGCTCGGAATACGTTCTGATCACAAATAAGCTGCTGAAACAGTTAGAGATTCTCGAAGATGTTTCTTCTAAGAAGAAGGATGAACTGCTGATTTCCAAATTCAGCGGTACCGCGTTGGAAACTCTCAAAGAAAACGGTTCCGAAGTCACGGGCGACAAGAGCTACGAGAACCTGCAGGAACGAATCCTGAAAGCCCAGGAGATTGAGTTCTTTATTCCTTCAGGTCTTGAGGCGCAGCTTCGTCAATACCAAAGAGAAGGCTTTGAGTGGCTTATGCGGCTTTGTACTTGGGGCGCCGGGGGTATATTGGCCGATGATATGGGCTTAGGCAAAACAGTGCAGGCGATTGCCGTTCTGCTTGGAAGGAAAATTTTAGGGCCGTCCTTACTCGTGGTCCCGACCGCCGTGCTCTACAACTGGAAGTCGGAGATGGTGCGGTTTGCGCCGGGTCTGAGATTTGCCGACTTTAACAGCGGCAACCGAGAAGAGATCCTCAAAAACCTCAAAGACTACGATGTCATTTTGTGCACGTACGGTGTGCTCAATACCGAGATCGAAGCGCTGAGTAAGGTTGAATGGAATCTGGCGGTTTTAGACGAAGCGCATGCAATCAAGAATAAAGCCACACAGACTTCTCATTCGGTGATGAAGATCAACGCTCAAGGCCGAATCCTCTTGTCCGGTACGCCGATTCAAAACGATCTCTCGGAAATTTGGAATTTGTTTGAGTTCGCCAACCCCGGCTACTTAGGCTCATACCAGCAGTTCGGTGACCGCTTTATCCTTCCGATAGAAAAGAAGAAGGATAAGGGAAAGCAGCATTTGCTCAAACAGCTGATCGGCCCGTTTATCCTTCGCCGTACGAAGGCAGAGGTGCTCGATGAGCTGCCGGAAAAAACCGAGCTGATCGTTCCGGTCGAGCTTTCCGAAGAAGAGCTGGCGATCTATGAAAACATTCGCACGAGAACCCTCTCAGGGCTCCAGTCTGAAAAGATCAATCCGATTGAAGCCTTAATGGCGCTGACAAAACTCCGCCAGGTTGCCTGCAGCCCTGAGCTCGTCGACAAACGTCTGACGATTCCGTCGTCCAAGATCCGTGTGTTCCTGGAGCTGGTTCGCGAGCTGAAAGAAAACAAGCATCGTGCTTTGGTGTTTAGCCAATTTACTTCCTTCCTTGCTTTGGTTCGCCAGGCCTTAGACAAGGCCGGCATCGAATATCTCTACTTAGACGGTTCGGTGCCTGCCGCTCAGCGCAAGAAACTTGTAGAAACCTTCCAAAACGGAGACATGCCGTTGTTCCTGATCAGTCTGAAGGCAGGCGGTACCGGCCTTAATCTGACGGCAGCCGACTATGTGATTCACCTTGATCCTTGGTGGAATCCTGCTGTTGAAGATCAGGCTTCCGACCGAGCTTATCGAATCGGACAGAAACGCCCGGTGACGATCTACAAGCTAATTTCGGAAAAGACAGTTGAGCAGAAAATCCTCGAACTTCATAAGACGAAGAAGAACCTTGCCGACGCACTGCTCGAAGGAAGCGATGTCGCTAAGAAGCTTTCGAACGAAGAAATTTTGGAACTGCTTCAGCTTTCATAACCTGGGATTGCCGCAGTTCATATTGGCTGCACCGTCCTTCTAAGACAAGATTGTTGGGATTTCTTTTCGATTCTGGATTAGTTATTATTTTGAAAATGGCACGTTGCTGCGATGTATGTACCTAATCATCACATTTAGGCGCGGAGACCCCTGCCTTCAGGCGGGGGAGGAAGCGCCTCCTCCTTTCGAATTTCTGTTAAATAGGTTCTTCTCTTTTCCAGCAGATGCAGCTTCTTGTAGCTGATGCCTGCCGAAATGCAGGTTCCGTCAAGCTTTCGAACATCAAAGTACCCGGTTGATCGACGCCCGAAAATGAAGCCTTCTTCTCCCTGGCAGGCAACTTTGTCAAAAAGACGGAAGCCCTTCACTTCGAAGGGTGCCTGATTGCGCTTTCGAATGCCGCCTTTGAGGATGGAAAGCTTATGAATCTGCCGGTTGTTCCGACGCGTCTGCTTCTGGAAGAAGAATTCGCCGAGCCTTTTGGCGCCGAAATTGCCGGCGATGCAGAAAGCATCCGCACAATGCGACTTTGCGATACCGTTCGCGATCCGCGCGTGCTTAGTCCGGTAGCCGTAGGTGTTGTGCACTTCCAGCTTCGGATGCGACGCCTTCAGGCGGTTCAGAACTCCCCACCGCATAATTCCCATGAAAGTTTCCGCACGGAACGACCGACCGCGCTTGGCCTTTAGCTTGATTTCTCCGCGATGAAGTGCCTTATGGCACGTCTCACAAAGCGTAATCAGGTTGCCGGGCGAATCTCCGCCGGTACGTCTGCTTTCCAAGTGATGAACATTGAGCACCGGATCTTTCGACCTGCCGTGGCAATGCTGACAAACGTGTCCGTCTCTGAAAAGAACATACTCGCGGACGTTCCAGAAGCCGAGCTGTTCGCCCTCTTGGTACTCTTTCCCCGCAATGTCCGGATTCTTCAGCAGCTGAGTGTCGAAAGACGCCGTTTCCACGGTGATCTTCGTGACCGGCAGCAGTCGAAGAACAGTTTCTATGCGTGACAAGTGCACGTTGATTCGGTTTTCAACCGTCGGTGCAAGCCAGCCTTTGCGTTTGGTGCGGATGCGGTTGTCGAACCTCGGCGCACGATAGCGCGTGTTGCGGCTACGGCGGGACTGCCGTAACGCACGACGAGCAGAGAGCAGATCAGAGACGTCCTGACGGAGTTCGACTTCTGATTCATAAAGCTCAGCCTTTTCCGTTGATGCGGAAAGGCCGACATGTTTGTACCCGGCATCAACACCCAGGCTTACCGGCTGTTTGGACTCACCCGTTGCAATCGTCAGCTGAATAGTGAAAGGCGTTCGCCTCTTCACAATAGCTTTCTTCTCTTTAAGCAGAAGGCGCGCTTTTGCCGGTGAACAGGGCATCAGCGGTTTTCCGCGTTTGTTTAGGACAAATACTCTCAAGTTTTATCTCCTCGGTCTTTCGACCGGTTGTGATCCTTCGCCAATGTTGGAAGGGGTTTCAAGCCGACAGCACCGCTCCTACCTCTCAGAGCTTTTAACCATCGGCCGCAGAGCGCGGGACTAGGATCTGCATCCCGCGGTGCCTGTGCATTCCCACCCAACGTAGTCCTCGAAACGACAGACTGAGGCTAGTCAACTAGAGGCTTTTTCAAGCCTCGGCCTTCAGGCCGAGGTAGTTGACTAAGAGAAGTCTCTGTAGACAGTGAAGTTCTTAGACTGCGGATTGATCCTAACATCAAAAAAGAGGCAGATGAAGTCGCGCAAATGATGGAAATTACGACCGCTGATGCTGTCAGAATTTTCTTGGATGGTTTTGCCGAGGAGAAAAAATTTCCTTTGACTACGAAGTTCCCAATGCAGAGACATTGGCTGCGATGAAGGAGGCTGAGAGCGGAAAGCTGGAGTCTTATGACTCTGTGAATAATTTTTTCAAGGAAAGGAAACTCTGATTCAGCACTTTTCACCGATCTCTCTGTTCAAGGTTGGTAAGGAAGATGCGCCCGTGTCAAAGTTCTTTCTGGCAACTGGCTCAGCGATTTTTGACTGTTTGGCGACTTGTTTTAGGCCTCTAGCCGTTTGCGGATAACGGCGATCTCTTCGTCATCCAAACCATAGAGTTTAAATATGGCACGATTGATTTCTTCTTTGATCTCTTCTGTGGAATTTGCTTCTGCCGCCAGCACTAGCGATTTAAGCTCGTCATCCTGCTGGGGGTTAATGCTCGGCAGCTTCAGTTGCGAAAGGTTGCTGCGAAGCACTTTGATGTGCGCTCGGCATGAGCGGATTCTATAGGGTGAAAGTCCCGAAGTGCAGGCGGTGGCGCCAAGCACATAGCCAAAGGCAAGGCCTGAATCGCGAGGTTCCGACTGAAGGAAGCCCGAGGCAAACCATTGACCTTACGA
>ENA-OXAA01000336-OXAA01000336.1-human-gut-metagenome-genome-assembly--contig:-NODE-336-length-11242-cov-36.1731_pt1 | contig 11242 bp, 10 predicted proteins | sample MGYA00249262_ERZ652119 | MGnify/ENA primary metagenome ERZ652119 (study PRJEB26925, sample SAMN05827191) | human gut metagenome | biome: ENVO:2100002; feature: ENVO:00000062; material: ENVO:00002003... | reverse complement strand
TGCAAAACCAGTGAGCACAACTTTTAGAAAGGATGAAAAAGCAATGGTACAGATAAAAAGAGATTGGTTTAACACAGAATTTTTTATATACGAAAGGGGATGGCATTATGGCAGATGGAAAGCGAAGATACAAGTCTGATAGGAAAGATTATAAGGTTTCTGTGAAGCTGTCAGAGAAAGATATGGATATTCTGAAAGCAGCACTTAAACGGACAGGCGGTAACATCGATACAAGTTATCCTGAGGACAGGGCAAGAGCAATCCGTGTTATTGCTGGAATTGCAAATAATATTAATCAGGCGGTAAAGCTTGGCAATTCACAGGGAAGATTGTATTACAGCGATATTGATAAATTGCAGAACAGTCTGGATGATATAAAGAAAACATTCGGGGAGGTGCTGGAAGTATGGCGATTACAAAGATCTTAAATATACAGGAGTCAGAGGGCAGAAATCCAGCATCGCACCTGAAGAATGCTTTGGAATATATCCAGAATCCGGATAAGACAGAAGAATGTATACTGGTGGGTGGTATTAACTGCCTGCCAGATACAGCATTTGAGCAGATGGAAGAGACAAAGAATATATTTCATAAGACAGGTAAAAGGCAGGGCTGTCATGTGATCATATCGTTTTCGCCGGAGGAAAAAGTAACAGCAGAGCAGGCAATGTATGTCCTTGAGCATTTCGCAAAGGATGTGCTTGGTGATGATTATGAGGCGGTGTATGCAGTCCATACTGACAGGGAACATATGCATGGGCATCTGATCTGGAACAGTGTCAGCATGACAACTGGCAAGAAATACAATTCACCGAAAGGCAACTGGAAGAATCATCTTCAGCCTATCACAAATAAATATTGTGATGAACTTGGACTTTCCATAATGCCGGCAGAGTACAGCAAGAATCCAAAGAATATCAGCAGGGACAAGTGGGAAAAGGAAATGTCCATGAAAGAAATAATTCTTCGTGATGCCAAGATGTGTGCATATGCAGCCGGGAATGTGGAGCATTTTAAATATCTGATGAAAAGACCTGGATATGTATTTAAGAAAGACGCATGGATGGAGGTGCAGGCACCGGGATTTCGGTATTATCATAAACTGGCAAAGCTGGACGAGATGTTTTCAGAAGATATGTTACGGCATTATGTGGATATGCCCTGGATGGCAAAGCCTTACTTTTATTCGTCGGATATCAGGGGACTACACAGGGCGAAGCTGTCACCATTCCAGAAGAAGTTTTATGCAAAGCTATACAGATTAAGGGTTGTAGAACAAAAGCGTTTTGTAGTTGGTGGAGCAAAGTATGCAGAGGAGTTGAAGAGATTTCATCGGTTACAGGACGAATATCTGCTGCTTGTGAATAATGACATCAAAAGTATTGTGGATTTCATAAGTGAGAAAGAAGATAGGATTCAGCAGATTGAGGACAGGCAGAAGGAGATATACAGAGAAAGTTCTAGTCGGAAACGGAATATTAAGACGGATGAGCAGTATCGTGAATATCAGATGTGGCATGTGGAAGTGCAGGAAGAACTGGACGAGCTGAAGCAGGAGAAAAGGGAGCTTAAGAGACAGTTGCAGCTTGCTGATAGCATTGTGAAAGAAGATTTGTATACGGCATATTATGCAGTGTCGGAGAATGAGGAGATTGTTGCTGACAGGGATGTTGAGATACCGGAGATGGAAGAGAATACTGCGGTTGAGAAAGGAGCGGGAGTTGTTGTTGAGCCGGATATAAATGTTGAGGTGATGAATTCTAACAATATTCAGAATGATATACCTGTAATGTCAGATATTCATAATGTGTTTGATGTGAATATGGCAAGAATGGATGAAGATATTACTGATGTAACAGGTAAAAGTAAATTAGTGGAACCTAAAGAAAAAGAACCTGTGGATAAAGTTGGCTGGATTATCAGGAGAATATCAGAGCTTGGTGGTTATGAGAATGTCAGTAATTCTGTTAAGGCTGATATATTCGGATTTGATATTGCTGATATTAGTGGAAGCATAAAGTTGTTTTCGGATGTGATGAAAAAACTTGTAATAAAGCTGGATGGGGATGAGCTTTATGAGGAGTTCCAGAGGATTTATGATGAAGCAATTAGCAGAGATGTTGATAAAGGTAAGGCGGAAGATAAAATATGGAATAGGGACAGAGAAAGGTGATTCCTCTGCATATCTCCGATTCACTTTATGCACCCGAATTATATAATGGAAACTAGGAAACAATCGCAAGAAGTTGCGATTGTTATTGATGATGTAGTGATTCTGTGATATCATATAAAAAAGTGGTACATGAAAACGGAGGTCAAAATGAAAGTATTGATAATGAATTGTAGTCCTGTAAGAAATGGAGCAACAGCAGAAATTGTTAACATAGTTACTGCTTGTCTGGAAAAGAAACATGATGTTAAAAACATATGTATTGATGATTATGATATAAAATATTGCAAAGGATGTAGAACTTGTCATAATACAGCAAAATGTGTTCAGAATGATGATGTTGATAGGATAATTGAGCAATATGAATGGGCCGATATTGTTATATCTGTCTCTCCGTCGTATTGGGCAGATGTACCAGGACAATTTAAATCTTTTATTGATAGATGCACTCCGTGGTGTAACACACATGAACCGCATGCCAAGATAAGTAGTGGTAAGAAGGGATATGTTATCGTATTAAGAACTGGACCGGGAATGAAGGAATGTGAGAGGATTATTGCAACCATAGAACATTTTTATGGACATATGGAAATTGAATGTTGTGATAGACTTGGTTTGTGTTCGGTGGAATATAAGGAAGATTTGGAATGCAGGAGAGAAGAAATCGAGGAATTCTGTAACAGTATAGATTAAATGATTTATTATGGATATTATTCACATATAGATGGAATGTTTTTGGTTGGTATTACAAGATTTTTATATCAAAGAAGGGTTGTGATGATATTGGAGACAGGTATTATGATAGAAAATGCTATAACATATGTGAAACAAATATTTGCTGCTGATTCCAGTGGGCATGACTACCATCATACCATTAGGGTTTATCGGTTGGCGGTAGAAATTGCAAAGCAGGAAAATGCGGATATGTAGATTGTGCAGTTAGCAGCATTATTACACGATGTAGATGATGCCAAGCTTTCACCGGAAACTTATGCTTCGAAGAGAAAGGCAGTTGATTTTATGAAAGGCAACGGTGTGGATAATGAAATTATTGAAACTGTGTGTAAGATTATAGAGGAAGTATCATTTGCAGGAAACGATTCAGTTGTGCCAAGTACGATAGAAGGTAAATGCGTGCAGGATGCGGACAGGCTGGATGCAATCGGAGCAATTGGAATTGCAAGAGCATTTGCTTATGGTGGTAGTAAAGGTAGAAAGATTTATGATCCGGAGATAAAACCTTTGATTAATATGAGTAAAAAAGAGTATCAGCAAAATCAAAATTCTACAAGCATTAATCATTTTTACGAAAAGTTACTATTGCTAAAGGATATGATGAATACGGATGCTGCAAAGAAGAAAGCTTGGCATAGACAATTTATCATGGAATCCTATCTTGAGGAATTCATGGCAGAGTGGGAAGGAGAAAGGTGATATGTTAGAAGTGAATTTTTATGATACAGTTGATGACGATTTATTGAAGTTTGCAGTGATTATTTCACAGAGTAATGGGAAGTGGGTAATGTGTAAACATAAAGAACGCGATACATATGAAGTTCCGGGTGGACATCGTGAAGAAGGGGAAGATATTTTGGAGACTGCTAAAAGAGAACTTCAAGAAGAAACAGGTGCCGTTAAGTTTGATATAGAACAGCTATGTGTATATTCTGTCACAGGTAAGAACAGTATAAATGAAAACGGAGAGGAATCATTTGGATTATTATGTTTTGCAGAAATAAGAGAATTTTCAGGTGAACTTCATTGCGAGATGGAGAAGGTGGTACTTATGGATGAATTACCAGAAAATTGGACTTATCCATTGATACAACCAAAGTTGATTGAAAAATATCTGCAAATACAAAAGCAATCTTATAGTCAGATACAGCAGACTGCAAAACAGACTATAGCATATATAAAAAAGATTATTAAGCCGGGCATGAAGTTATTTGATATTCGAAAACTATGTGAGGAAAAACTGATGGAGTTAGGTGCAGACTCTTTCTGGTATTGGGATGTTGGTGCATTTGTATTCGCAGGAGATGAAACAACGGTTTCCGTATCTGGAAAGCAATATGTAACTTCGGATAAAATTATAGAAAATAATGATATTATAACAATTGATTTAAGTCCACAGGTAGGTAATATCTGGGGAGATTATGCTAGAACTATTATTGTAGAAAATGGTGAGGTTGTAGATGATATAGAGTTAATTCAGAACCAAGAGTGGAAAAGTGGTTTGCAAATGGAAGATAAGCTACATGCAGAATTATTTCGTTTTGTTACAAAAGGAACCACTTTTGAAGAACTATATTATCATATGAATGAGTTCATAGTTGAAAACGGATTTGTGAATCTTGATTTTATGGGTAATTTAGGACATTCCATTGCGAAAGTTAAGAGTGACAGAATTTATATTGAAAAAGGAAATAAGGCGAAACTTGTAGCGATGAATTATTTTACTTTTGAGCCACATATAGCATTTCCTGATTCAAAATATGGGTATAAGAAAGAGAATATTTATTATTTTGATGAAGATGTGTTGGTAGAATTGTAAAAGGGGATATTTGCTAATTGTCTAGTGACAAAGAAAGTGTGTGCTTTGAATTCAGGAGGCAAAAACAATGGATTGGAATGAAGTTTTAAAAGATATTGTGTCAGGAACAATACTGCTTGCTATAGGTGGTATAGGCGGATGGTTTGGTGGTGTGATTAAAGGAAAAAAACAATCATCAATGGCTGTTGAACGCAAAAATCAAATATATCAGCCATTACTTGATGAAATTAAAACATATACAACTTTTGACTGGTCAATATTGATAAATATAAAAGCGGACATTTTAAAACAAGTAGTTTGTGAATCGTATAAATTTGGATTAAATGAAGAAATACAAAATAAGTGTAATTATTTGTATGAAGTTATACAAGAGTATAATAATATAAAACCTGTTGCAGTAGCTAATCAAATTATTGTAGATATTTTTACAGAAGCTTATGAAAAAATATATGGGAATATTATTGATGGTATTGCTTATCATACTGACCGCGAAGGTAACGAATGGGAAGAGGAAGTACTAGTAGAATCGGTACAAATTATAAGAGAATTAAATCTTACTAAGGATATTGAGAACTTATTAAGAAATGAAGGTATGTATTCAAGTGAAGTTTGTGTTGATTATGAAAATGGATTATATGAGCCTATCTATCTAGAATTGAAGCACATTTATGCATCAGCACTCCATGTCATTATAAATGGAAAGCCATGCAAGCATGCTCAGCCAGTAATAGAATTAAATATGTTACCAGAGGAATATATGGCGTATTATTATGATTTCTTTGATAGATATAATAATGATAAAAGGATAAAAAGGAAGTATGAATTAAGGGAGGAGATTATATATAGTAGCCAGTCTCTTGTAGAAGATATGAAGTCAATAATTGACAAAATTGTACGTATTTATGAAATTGAAGAAGTATAAAAGCGGACAGTGTTTTAGCAAAGAGAGAGGATGTCTGTATGCAATATGCAAGAAAATTGAGAAAAGGTGACAAAGTAGCAATTGTAAGCTTGTCGAGTGGAATGCTTGGTGAAGAATTTTGCAGTCATAATATTGAGATTGGTGTAAAGAGATTAAAAAAATATGGTTTGGAGCCGGTATTTATGCCAAATGCTTTGAAGGGTATTGAATATTTGCAAACTCACCCGCAAGCAAGGGCGAAAGACCTAAAAGATGCATTTCTGGATAATTCTATTGCAGGGATTATTTGTGCAATTGGTGGTGATGATACATACAGACTTTTGCCTTATCTGATGGAAGATGAAGAGTTTATAAAAGCGGTAGAGGAGCATCCAAAATTATTTACAGGATTCTCAGATACTACTATCAATCATTTGATGTTTTATAAACTGGGCTTGTCTACTTATTACGGACCAAACTTTATTTGTGATTTGGGAGAAATTGCAGATGAAATGTTACCATATACCAAAAGGGCATTTGAGAGTTATTTGGAAGGTAATGAATCTGATGAAATTACATCCAGTGATACTTGGTATGAAGAAAGAGAAGATTTTTCAAGAGTCGCAATAGGAACAGAAAGAAAAACTCATAAGGAAGAACGTGGGTTTGAACTTCTCCAGGGAAGTGAAATTTTCCAAGGAGGATTATTAGGCGGATGTTTGGAAAGCCTTTATGATGTATTGACCAATAGCAGATATGAAGATGAAAAGGAAGTTTGTGAAAGATATGATCTGTTTCCAAATAAGGAAGAGTGGATTGGGAAAATTCTATTTATAGAAACCTGCGAAGAAAAACCGACTCCTGAATTGTTTGAAAGAGAAGTGTTATTACTGAAAGAAAAGGGAGTATTCGACGTGGTAAATGGTATATTAGTTGGAAAACCACAGGATGAAGCTTATTATCAGGAATATAAAGATATTCTTATTAGAGTGATAGACAATGAGAAACTTCCGATTGTTTATAATGTGAATTTCGGACATGCTATGCCACGATGTGCGTTACAGTATGGTGCTGTTGCAAAGGTAGATATGAAGCAGAAAAAGATTTATGTGAATAGGTAGGAGCGAATACTATGGCTGTATCATATAACAAATTATGGAAATTATTAGTTGACAAAAAAATGAGCAAATCTGATTTGCGTAAAAAGGCAGAAATTGCCCCGAATACAATGACAAAATTGCGACGTGATGAAGAGGTAAGTCTTACAATTCTTAGCAAAATCTGTAAGACTTTAAATGCAGATTTTGGCGATATTGTGGAGTATGTACCGGATGCAGAAATTTGGGATTTGTATGATGAAAATAGGGAGCTTCTTGGGAAGGACCATGTCAGGGGTGAGCAGTTACCGATAGACGGATATCATCTGGTGGTACATGTTTGGATTCGCAATTCAAAGGGAGAGTATCTGATTTCGCAGCGCTCGGCAAACAGACCAACATTTCCGCTGATGTGGGAATGTGTAGGTGGCTCGGTTGTGAAAGGCGAGGATAGCCTGTTAGGAGCAATCAGAGAAGCAAAAGAAGAAGTTGGTGTTGATTTGAATCCGGAAAATGGACAAGTTCTTTTTACAAAGACACGAAAAATCATAGAGGGTAAAATCTTTAATGATATTATGGATGTTTGGCTATTTGAATATGATGGAGAGGTTGATTTGAGTAATGCTACAACAGATGAAGTGGCGCAGGTTGCGTGGATGCATCGGGAGCAAATTAAGGAACTGTTTGAACATAATATGTTTGTGGAGGCGTTGGAATACTTCTTTACAGATGTGGATAAATAGATGTTTGTATATGGAAATTTAGGTAGAGGAATATAGCAGGAGGACTTATGATAAATAAGATTGTAATGAAAAATGTTGCCAGTTATAAGGCGGAAACAGTTCTGGAAACGGATAAAAAAGTTAATTTGATATATGGTTTAAATGGGACGGGTAAAAGTACATTGTCTAGTTATTTGTATGATATGACAGGTGAACCATACAGAGAATGTAGGGTTGAAGGCTTGGGTAATACAGATAAAGTATTGGTGTATAATCAGAAATTTATAGCTGATAATTTTTATGAGACAGAGGAAATACAAGGTATTTTTACATTATCCAAAAAGAATAAAGAAGTAAAGAAAATTGTAGATGAAGCTAAAATTAAATTAAAAACTCTGATAGAAAATCAAAGCATGATTGAAAAGGAAAGGGAGGAACTTGGGGATAAGTATCAAAAGCAATTGTTGGATTTCTATAAAGAAGTTTGGAAAATAAAAACTGAATATACTGGTGGAGACCGTGTCTTGGAGTATTGTCTTGAAGGATTAAAAGGTAAGCAAGAAACATTGTTTAATTATCTGGTAGGTATATCTTTGGATGAGGACATTAACTATTCTGTAGATGAGTTAAAGAAAGAGGCACAAGAGTTAAAAGGTGATCTGAAAAAAGAAATATTGATAAAGAAAATTTCCTTTATGGTTGAAGAAATGGAAAAGTCTTCTTTGTTAGAAAAAATCATAGTTGGAAATAAAAATAGTTCGGTTGCCACATTGATTGAAAAGCTTGGAAATTCAGCCTGGGTAAGTGAAGGTTTAGAATATGTGCATGATGAAGATGAAATTGCACCGTGTCCGTTTTGTCAACAAGATACGATTTCAAAAGAGTTGTTGTCACAAATAAAAGGCTATTTTGACGAGAGTTATCAGAATGATATAAGAAGTATTGAAACTCTTTTGAGTAATTATCAGAAAAGAATAGAGAAAGGAATTACTCAAATAGAGGAACTAAGAAACAATCGATTTATAGAGGAGTATACGAAAGAAACGGAGATTTGTTTATCCAAAATTGTAAAGGTAACAACTGAAAATATTAGCTTATTAAAAGAGAAGATTAAAACACCTAGTTTGGTGGTTAGTATATCCTCATTGAATGAATGTGAAAAAGAAATAAATGCTATTATTGAAAAAGCAAATGATAAAATTAAAATATACAACGAAAAAATTGATAATGTTCAGGAAAGTTTAAAAATAATTAAGAGTAAATTCTGGAAATTGATGAAGAAACAATATTTTTCTGTGTTTACATTATATGAAACTGTTAAGAATACCTATATGAAAGACAAAGAAGAGTATAAAAAGAAATTTGAGCAAATTGTAAAAGATGTTAATCTACAGCAGGCGATTATTGCTGAAAAGCAGAAGGAAACCGTTAATATAGACGAGGCGGTAGAGAATATAAAACAAGGCTTAGTAGATATCGGAATTACAGATTTTACTATAGAAAAGTATTCAGAGGAAAATGCTCTATACCGATTAAAAAGAGAAGATGGTAGAGGAAATGTTTTTAAAACGCTCAGTGAAGGGGAAAAGATGGTTATTAGTTTCCTCTACTTCATGGAATTGTGTAAAGGTGAAACAACGATCGAATCTTCTACAACAGGGAAAATTGTTGTAATTGATGATCCGATTTCGAGTTTGTCTCATATATATGTATTTAATATTGGTAGATTAATCCATAATGAATTTTTACGGACAAAAAAGTATGAACAAATATTTGTTCTTACACATAGTTTGTATTTTTTCTATGAATTGACTAATACAAATCATAAAGAACGTGAGGAAACGCAAAAATTAATTAGACTATGTAAAAATGCAGACGGAAGTTCTTTTGTATCCATGAAATATGAAGAAATTCAAAATGATTATCAAGCATACTGGCAAATTGTAAAAGATAGGGCACAAGCTCCTGCGTTAATAGCAAATTGCATGAGAAACATAATTGAGTATTTTTTTAATTTTGTCGAAAAGCTTGATTTTCCACAGGTCTTTCAAAAACCAGAATTACAGGATATAAGATTCCTTGCATTTAATCGATATATGAATAGAGAATCACATTCAAAGGGACAAAATATATTTGATATTAAAGAGTTTGATTATGATAGCTTTAGAGATGCATTCAAATTGGTTTTTGAAATAGAAGGATATCCGGAACATTATCAAAAAATGATGAAATAAAGTCATAAGACAATCATGTCTATATAAGAAAGAGAGGCATTGAATGATACCATTAAAAATAGAAACATTATTAGAAGGTCGTGTTGTCGAGCACGATCGTGTAGAATATAAAACAGGTTGGAATCCAAATGATATTATTCATTCCATATGTGCCTTTGCCAATGATTATGATAATACTAATGGTGGTTATATTGTGATTGGTGTAGAAGAGGAAAAAGGAATGCCAGTATTTCCGCTGATGGGTGTTCCAAAGGAAGAATTGGATACTATCCAACAGGAAATATTTCAGTATTGTAATCAGATTGTCCCACGATATATTCCCAAAATAGAAGTGGTTGATTACAAGAAACAAGGAAACTTTTTAATATATTTATGGTGTTCGGCAGGTGATAGTGGTCCTTATCAGGCACCGAAGTCTGTGTATGTTGAAAAGGGGCAAAAGGCAGATAAGACGATGAAATACTGGATTAGACCAGCCTCTCTTACAACCGATGCAAAACAGGATGAAATATCAGAATTGTTTGATAAATTCAATTCGGTTCCGTTTGACGATAGGGTAAATAGAAAAGCAACAATTGATAATATCAGAAGAGGTTATCTTGAGGATTTTATTCGCAAAAGTAATAGTAGTTTGGTGGAGGAACTTAATAATAGTTCATTAGAAGATTTATTACTTGCACAGGAAGTCGCAAATGAGACAGATACGGAATTAGATATTAGAAATATTGGCGTATTGATGTTTACAGAACATCCGGAAAAATTAATTCCTGGGGCATACATTGAATTGATTAGATTCAATACAAAAGAAGCAGAGGCGTCTGATGATTTCACGGAAAAAACATTTACGGGTCCGATATGGAAACAGGTTCAGGATGCTTTAGAGTATATAAAAGCAACAGTTCTTGAACAAAAGGTTATAAAAGTGCAAGGACAATCGGAAGCGATAAGATATTTTAACTACCCATATAATGCTTTGGAAGAAGCTCTTGTAAATGCAGTTTTTCACAAATCATATCGGGAAGCTGAACCGGTAGAAATTCGTATATATGTAGATAGTATTCAAATACTAAATTATCCGGGACTTGCAAAATGGATTAATATAGAACGTTTTGCAGCAGGTAAGGTAAAGGGAAGAAAGTATCGTAATAGAAGAATTGGTGAATTGTTTAAGGAAATTGATTTATCTGAGAAGAAAGGCACGGGTATTCCAACGATATTAAGAGAATTAAGACAAAATGGTTCACCAGAGCCGGAATTTGAGATGGATGAAGACAGAACCTATTTGAATACGATTATTCATATTAGGGATGGATTTGAAAATAAAGTGGCAATGTCTGAATCAATGTCCGAATCAATGTCCGAATTAATGTCCGAATTGGAAAGAGCCAGAATGCAGGTTGTTTTAGGGTATTTGAATGGAAATAAAAAAATAAACAGTGTTATTGCGGCAGAATTGTTGGGCGTTGAGGTAAAGACAGCAAGTCGTTTGTTGTCAAAAGCAGAAAAACTAGAGATTCTTAAAGGTGAGGGGAAGACAAAGAATAAAGTGTATTCTGTATTATAA
>ENA-OXAA01000255-OXAA01000255.1-human-gut-metagenome-genome-assembly--contig:-NODE-255-length-15302-cov-33.9566_pt1 | contig 15302 bp, 9 predicted proteins | sample MGYA00249262_ERZ652119 | MGnify/ENA primary metagenome ERZ652119 (study PRJEB26925, sample SAMN05827191) | human gut metagenome | biome: ENVO:2100002; feature: ENVO:00000062; material: ENVO:00002003... | reverse complement strand
ATACATTAATACTCTTATTATTCCATGACAAAAAATCATCATGGATATCAAGTTCTATGCAAACATCTTTTTCCGACGGTTTACAGCTGTACTGGAGAAGAAACTTATCAATATCTATAATTCTTCCCATTATGTACGGACGTATTGATTCTTTAATATTGCCATCAGCCATCTCAAAAGCAATCGGTTCATTATAATATGTATTGCCTTTTACTTCATTTATCATGGACTGATGTGCACGTATAAAACGCCAGAGACCATTCTGTGCTTCCCTGTTTAAGAAAATCATCTCTTTTATGTACATAACATTTTCTTTTATAAGATAAACCATATATCCCTGTGGCTTTTTATGACTATTATAATAAACAGCTACAACTGTATCATCCTCATCCCATCGCCAGTACTCTTCCCATGCAAGGCTGTTACGGTAAAGGCATCCGTGTGTTTTTGCCGCAAACTGCTGGTGAAGATTAATAAAATCCGTATTTTCCCATGTGACACGACGTACATATCCGGGAATATCATCAATCTTTGGTATCTGATTATTCTTTATTATATAAGAAATCTTATTAGAAATAATCTCCCATCCAAACTTACGATACAATGGTATAGAATAAGGATATAAAAGTGCCATTGACTGACCTCTTTTTCTCATATGGCTCAGGCTCTTGTGCATAAGTGTAGCCATAATACCCTGTCCTGAATACTCTGGATATGTACATACACTCGTTATAAAGCCGACATGATATAACTGATGATAAATATTCATATCAAGCGGATATACAGCAAATTGTGAGATTAACGAATCATTATCAAAACACCCCACAACATCAGCTCTCTGCAAAACAGGAAACTTTGACTGCTTAATCTCGTCATTTTCCCAGCCAACTTCGGTAAGTTCCTGTTCTGTAACCTGAAATGCATATCTTAAAAGTGCATTATATGCATCTAAATCTTTTGTTGTAAGCGAACGTATTGTGTAATCTTTAAGATTATTTTTTAAATGTTTCATAAAATATGTATCATAACTCCTTATATTATTGATGAGTCTTTTTCTTTTTTGGAAAATCATTCTCATAATCAACACTCATCTGTGTCTGTTCATTCTTATCAAGCCCCTTAAATACCAGCTTTTTAATCCAGTGATACATAATGGCAAACATCGGAACTCCAAGAAGCATACCTGCAAATCCCCATATATCTCCAAACAGGAATATGGAAAAAAGCACCCATATACTTGAAATTCCTGTTGTATCACCTATAATCTTAGGACCTAAAATATTACCATCTATCTGCTGTAATATAAAGTCAAAAATCACAAAGAAAATGCACTGCATGGGATTAACCATAAGTATGAGAAGTGCTGATAAAAACAACCCGATATACCATCCAAAAAATGGTATTACATTAAAAATTCCAACTATTACAGCAACAAGTGTTTCACTCATCATGACTTTTCCCGGATTAATCCATCTGAAAATCATCATGCCGGCATAACAAATAAGCGAAACCACCACTGCATCAAGAATCTTTCCATTGATAAACCCACCGAAAACGCGGTCACAATATCTTGCCTCTTCCATTACAGTGTCAGCCTTTTCTTTTTTTAATATACTATACACGATAAGTTCTGCCTGCCGTACAAATTTCTTTCTTGAAAGCAGCAGATATACAGCAACTATAAAACCTATAAATATATTAAGAAGCACACCAAGCAGATTAATTACACCTGACGAAATCCCAGTTGCCACTTTCTCAACAGAATCAAGAAGTCCGTTTGAAAGCCAGTCCTCAAGCATCGTATATGCCTTATCAATCACCTGTTGCGAATATTGAAGCAATTGTTCATCAGAGCTAAGCGAATGGTCAAGCCATCCTATAAGCTTATCTGCACTTGATGGCAGAATCTGAACAAGTCTTACAACACTGTCAATCAGCTGTGGAATAACAATCATAAGTATAAGATAAATTGCAATAACCGCAATAATTATTCCTGCAAATACACTTAATGTCCTCGATATTTTTTCCTTAGTCTGCTCATTCTTCATCTTTGAAAATAATTTATCAAACAAAACTTCAAGCTTATTACACAAAGGGCAAATTATATATGCCAACGCTGCACCAATTATAAATGGCATCATAGTTTTTACAATATGCCCGATAACACTCTTTATCGCATCTATCTTATATAAAACAAAAAACAGCATAATAGACAAAGCAAATGCAAGAAACAAGCTTCCGGCAAGATATAAATACTTTTTAAACGTATCTTTCATATTAAATAATCCCTCACATATTCTATAAATAGTCAATTCATCCCCTGCTATTTCTAAAACTATATTAATATTACAACATAACATAGTATCACGCAATGGAATTTTCAAAAATTTTTTAAAAAATATCAGGCAATATTAATAATATTCATATTGACACACACACAATATAGTGTTATATTGACTTTGTTAAAATAATAACAATCTTTTTGGGGCAGAAAATATTGGTTCTGCTGCAATTATGAGAAAAGGAATAATAACAAGGAGGATAAATCCTCTCCTCGCCATGAGGATATAGTGCATCAAAGATGCACATTAGGATTTTTGCTCCGCAAAAACAAGGAGGATTTTGTATGTCAGAAAAAATTATGTCGGGTACAGAAATTGTTGACACAGTAGACGCACTTGAAAAAAAAATTGATCAAGTGCGTAAAGCACAGCAGATTTTTTCAACTTACACACAGGAACAGGTTGATAAAATATTTACAGCGGCAGCTATCGCTGCAAACCAGGCCAGAATCCCACTTGCCAAAATGGCAGTTGAGGAAACAGGAATGGGAATTGTTGAGGATAAAGTAATCAAAAACCATTATGCTTCTGAGTATATTTACAATGCTTATCGTGACACAAAGACATGTGGCGTCATCGAAGAGGACTCAGCTTATGGAACAAAAAAGATTGCTGAACCAATTGGTGTTGTAGCCGCAGTAATTCCTACGACCAACCCTACTTCTACTGCTATTTTCAAGTCTTTAATATGTTTAAAGACAAGAAATGCAATAATAATAAGCCCTCATCCAAGAGCCAAAAAATCAACAATCGCAGCTGCAAAAGTTGTTCTTGATGCTGCAGTAAAAGCAGGTGCTCCAAAAGGCATTATAGGATGGATTGATATTCCGTCTCTCGAACTTACAGACACACTTATGAAAGAGGCTGATATAATTCTTGCAACAGGCGGTCCTGGAATGGTTAAAGCTGCATATTCATCAGGAAAACCTGCACTCGGTGTAGGTGCCGGCAACACTCCTGCCATTATTGATGAAACAGCTGATGTTGTTCTTGCAGTCAACTCAATCATCCACTCAAAAACATTTGACAATGGTATGATTTGTGCTTCTGAGCAGTCTGTTATTGTTGACAAAAAAGTTTACAAAGCCGTAAAAGATGAATTTATTACAAGAGGCTGCCATTTTCTTACAAAGACCGAGCTTGACAAAGTCAGAAAAACTATCCTTATCAATGGCTCTCTCAACGCAAAGATTGTAGGTCAGAGTGCATATACCATTGCAAAACTCGCCGGAGTTGATGTATCACGTGAGACCAAAATTCTCATCGGAGAGGTTTCTTCTGTTGACTTATCTGAAGAATTTGCACACGAAAAGCTTTCACCTGTTCTTGCAATGTACAAATCAGACAATTTCAACGATGCAATAGATAAAGCTTCACATCTTATCGCAGACGGCGGATACGGACACACTTCTTCTATTTATATTAATTCAGAAACAGAAAAAGAAAAACTTGATATATTTGAAGAAACTATGAAAACATGCCGTATTCTTATCAACACCCCTTCTTCTCAGGGCGGCATCGGTGACTTATACAATTTCAAGCTGACACCTTCACTTACACTCGGCTGTGGCTCATGGGGCGGCAATTCAGTTTCCGAAAATGTCGGCGTCAAACACCTTCTTAATATTAAAACCGTTGCTGAAAGGAGAGAAAACATGTTGTGGTTCAGAGCACCTGAAAAAGTATATTTTAAAAAGGGCTGCCTTCCTGTTGCACTCAATGAATTAAAGACAGTTCTTGGCAAAAAGAAAGCATTCATAGTAACAGATCAGTTCCTCTACAAAAATGGCTACACAAAATGCATAACCGACAAACTTGATGAACTCGGTATTGTATACACAGTATTTTACGATGTTGCTCCTGACCCTACACTTGCATGTGCAAAGGAAGGTGCAAAAGCCATGAAGCTCTTTGAACCAGACTGCATAATCGCTGTAGGCGGCGGTTCAGCAATGGATGCCGGCAAGATAATGTGGGTTATGTATGAACATCCTGAAGTTGATTTCATGGATATGGCTATGCGTTTTATGGATATAAGAAAACGTATATACACATTCCCTAAAATGGGGGAAAAAGCTTACTTCATTGCCATTCCTACTTCATCAGGAACAGGTTCTGAAGTTACTCCTTTCGCTGTTATCACAGACGAAGAAAGCGGAATAAAATATCCTCTCGCTGATTATGAGCTTCTTCCAAAAATGGCAATTGTTGATGCTGATATGATGATGAACCAGCCAAAAGGTCTTACTTCTGCTTCCGGCATAGACGCACTCACTCATGCTCTCGAAGCATATGCATCTATTATGGCAACAGACTACACAGACGGTCTTGCTTTAAAAGCTATGAAAAATATATTTGAATATCTTCCTGCCGCATATGAAAATGGTCCGCACGACGCAAAAGCCCGTGAACAGATGGCTACAGCTTCAACCATGGCCGGAATGGCATTTGCAAATGCATTTCTTGGAGTATGCCACTCTATGGCTCACAAGCTCGGTGCATACCACCACCTTCCTCATGGTATTGCAAACGCACTCCTCATCACTGATGTAATGAGATTCAATGCTGCAGAAGTTCCTGCTAAAATGGGAACATTTTCACAGTATCAATATCCTCACTGCAAAGAACGTTATGTAGAATGTGCAGATTTTCTTCATATCAAAGGAAAAAATGATGACGAAAAATTTGAAAATCTTATTGCAGCCATTGAAGAGTTGAAGGAAAAAGTCGGAATCAAAAAGACTATAAAAGATTATGGCGTTGATGAAAAAGAATTTTTACGCACTCTCGACGAAATGACAGAAATGGCATTTGATGACCAGTGTACAGGTGCAAACCCACGCTACCCTCTAATGAAAGAAATTAAGGCAATGTACCTCAAGGCATATTACGGAAAACCAGTCGAAATTGACGAATAAGAAAGGATGTGTTTATATGAAAAAATGCATTTCACAAAATAACTTAAAATCAGTTTATCTTGAAAATAATACCGCAATAAAAGTTTTTTCCAAAGATTATAACAAATCAGATGTTTTATATGAAGCATTAAATACTGCAAGAGTTGAAGATGCCGGAGTTAATATTCCAAAGCTTCTTTCTGTATCTGTAAACAATGGCCAATGGGAAATCACAAGTGAATATGCGGACGGCATAACTCTTACACAGCTTATAAAAGAGCATCCCGAAAAAACTGCTGATTATATCAAAAAAATGGTTGAATATCAGGTTGATTTTCAAAAGAAATCCAACCCGCTTCTCTTAAAGCTTAAAGATAAATTAATAAGACAGATTAATGACATTGAAACTCTTGATAGTTCTGTAAAATATGAACTGCTCACAAGACTTAATACGATGCCAAAGCACACAAAATTGTGCCATGGTGATTTTTGTCCTGACAACATAATCGTAAATATTGATGATAATGCCGACATAACATCAATCACCGCTGTTGACTGGGTTCACGCAACGCAGGGCAATGCCAGTGCCGACATAGCCAACACTTATCTTCTGTTAAAGCTGCAATACCCTGACAGCAGCATCGATATCGCAGATATGTATATGACACAGTTCTGTGCTGCAACAGACACTAAAAAATCATATGTAACAGGCTGGCTTCCTATTGTTGCCGCCGCAAGAATGGCAAAAAACAAACCTGATGAAAAAGAACTTCTCGAACATTGGGTAAATGTGGTGGATTTCCAATAATACCGGCTATATTCACACCAAACTAATTAAATACAACAAGACATAAAAAGACGGCAGCTTTAACAACTAAACATCATTAAAGCTACCGTCTTTTAATTTTCATCAATAACAAGTGAAAAAATACTCTTTATATCTTCATCACTAATACCGTATCGTCTCGCCTTCTTTACAGCCATCTCAATATCAAGTTCAACTTCTTTTCTTTGCTCCTCTTCCTGTATTTCGGAATTGGACGCAGCAACATACGTTCCTTTACCGTGAACCGTCACAACAAAACCTTCGCTCTCAAGATAATCATAAGCTTTTTTAACTGTCAGTGCACTAATCTTTAATTCTTTTGAAAGAGAACGCACCGACGGAAGCATATCATTTTCTTCCAGTTTGCCAATACGTATAAGTGTTTTTATCTGGTCAACAATCTGTTCGTATATAGGAATCATCAATGTAGAATTTACTTTTATATTCATTTCATCACCTCACAAACAGTATATAACAGCATATATCTGTATGTCAACTGTTATATTGCGTTGTGGTATTCCAAATTAAATACAAAGATGTATCTTATCAAAAAACAGTGTGGGACACACTGTTATAATATGTTCTACCCTGTTATATATACTCTATTTTATTTATAGTTTATACCTGATTTACAGTTGAACTGCTGGCACTGTTTGAACGTCCGTTGCCCGAATTTCCGCCCGGCATTCCACCTTGCTGGTTTCCACCTTGCTGGTTTCCCCCCTGCTGGCCATCTCCAAAGCTTCCGTTTCCGTCAGGTGCACTGCCTCCCGGCATATTTCCTGTACTACCATCACCAGAATTTGTTCCCGGCATATTCGGCATACCTGTATCACCGGAACCACTGCCCTGCTGGTTACTGCCTCCAGGCTGTCCTCCACGCTGTCCGCCTCCGAAACCGCCATTCTGACCACCGCCGAAGCCTCCGCTGACTCCGTTTGTTGTAACATTGCTGTTCACCGTAATTGACTGTGTTGTGCTTCCCGCAGTTACCGTATATGTGCTTCCGTTCTTAATGTCTGATGAATATACAATCGCAGACGCATAATTCTTTGTTGGTGTATATGACATTATCACATTTCCTGATGAATCCATAAGTGAAAATGCCGAATTTGCACTTACAGTGCCTAATGTTGTAACAATACAGCAGCCGTTCTGTGCCGATGTCGGTGTTTCAAGCATTCCGCTTGAACCAAATGCCATAAGTACACCCCCGTTAATTGTAAATGCACCGTCAAAATCGAGTGCTGTATCGCCATCGCTTGTAGGACCAAGAACCGTTACATTGCCTCCGTTCATCACAATATTACCGTTTGAATCAAGACCGTCACCGCCTGCATTTACAAATATATTTCCGCCGTTGATTGTAAGTAAAACACTGCTGTCTGAAGATGATGCCTGACCGCCGCCAAAGCCTCCGTTCTGACCGCCGCCGAAGCCGCCCATTCCCATACCGGAAGATGACGAACCGTCAGCCGCATTAATACCGTCATCGCTTGCCACTATTGAAATATCACCGTCGTTTAAAGTAATCTGTACACCTTCAAGACCTTCGCAACATTTCTTAATATCTATAGTACCGCCGTCAACCTGAAGATTATCATCTGCATGAACGCCGTCATCACCGCTGCTAATTGTAAGATTTCCACCCGAAATAAGAATATCTTCGTTGCAGTGAATACCGTCATTTGAAGCCGTTATATCAAATTCACCGCCTGTTATTACAATATTTCCTTTTGAAGTATCCGTATCATACGTTGACTTCATTCCGTCGCTTCCCGATTTAATTGTGAATTTACCGTCTTTAATTCCGAGAAAATCTTTTCCGATTATTCCATCCTCATTGCTTGTTATATTAAAGGTTCCAGATACAACTTTCAAATCGTCTGTGCTCTTAATACCATTTCTGTATCCAGCATTGACATTAAGAGTTCCGCTTCCGTTAAATACAAGGTCTGCTTTTGAATAAACTGCCGAAGAAAAATCTTCGTCATCCACAGACTGGCGTGTTTTATCTGTAATTGTATTAGTTGTGCCGTCAGCGAGAGTTACAAGAACCTTTTTTGCTTCCTCAACAACAACAGGTGCCGTACTTGAACTGCTTATTGAAGCACCGTTTAAAATCAATCTTACAGTTCCTTTCTCGCTGCAATTCACTTTTATGCTTCCGTCTGTTAATGTTCCGGAAATAATATAGCTTCCCGCAGATGTTATTGTAATATTTCCGTTTTCAACAGTAACACCGCTTCCCGAAACAGTTGCACCGCTTCCTGAAAGATTTATCTTTGTACATTCTGATTCGTTATATGACGAATCTAAATCTTCGCTGTCAAATTCAAGCGACAGTGCATTCTCACCGCTTTGTGAAAGATTCCCGGCAGAAACCGTAGATACATTTGATGATGAATCATCTGCTGCCTTCTGCCACGGCATTGCACAGCCTGTTATTGTAAATATTGCTATTATTCCCGCTGCCATTGCAGCCGTAAGTTTTTTGTAATTAATCATATACACTCCTCATTTCTGTCATTATTCTAAGTCTGACAAACTGACCACTCATCTATTATTTGTTTTATGAGTGTATAATAATATACAGAAATGTATCAAATGTGTAAAAAGCGTGTTAAATTTGTGAACCAAATTTTTTTGTCCGCAAAATTTAACACGCTTTATATCGTAATTTTATCGCTTAATCACTTCGCCGTCGAATCAGATAAACCCTATATATAACTCACACATTCAATTCAACAGGAATAATTCTACCTGTTTTTGCAATAACCCTGTGCGAAATAGATATTACCGTTCTGTCTTTACATACATTATTCAATGCATTAAGAACTGCTTTTTCTGTTTCTGTATCAAGATTTGCCGTTATCTCGTCAAGCAGGAGAAGCTGTGGTTTTGCCACTGCCGCACGGGCTATTGATAAAAGCTGCCACTGTCCCTGTGAAAACAAATCCGGCGTACATATTGTATCATAGCCTTTTTCGAGGCTTGTTATCGCATCATCAAGCCCTGTTGTAATACAGATATTTTTTACATCTTCATCGGAAATACTGTCATCAAAAAGTGTAATCTGCTCTTTTACAGTGCCTGCAACCATATGAAATGTCTGTTCAACATAGGCAAACAGTTTTCTTTTATCCTTATCAGTAATTGTGTCGGCATGTATTCCGTTAATCAGTACTTCTCCTGACTGCGGTTTGTAAAGTCCCAAAAGAAGCTTAAATATTGTACTCTTTCCTGCACCTGTACGTCCTGAAAGAGTTACCTGCTCTCCGTGCATAACACTGATATTTATGTTATTAAGGATTTTTCTGTCCTCATCATAGCCAAAGGTCACATTGCGAAGCTCCACAAAAGGCTTGTTTCCACCGGCTTCATACCTTCCGCTTTGAACCTGTGGCTTACCTTCATCCTGCCACTGTGTATCCTGTTTTTCAATTCCCTGTACAACATCGTGTTTTTCAACCTCTTCAAGTGCCATGAATTCATTAATTCTGTGTATGCCGGCTATCGCTGACTGTATTGTCTGAATCTCCATACCGAGACTTTCAACCGGTGAGAATATCTGGGAAATGTAATTCATAACTGCAACCGCAGTACCTGCTGACATTCCGAAAAATGTGAGAACTGTACTGTTACCAGATGACGAAAGCAACATTACAGCTGCAACAACAACAGCATTTAAAATAAGAATTACAGGCGAATATACTGCATCATAAAAATTTGTCTTTTCCATCGCATGATAACTGTCATTTATATATTCGTCATACTGCTTTTCCATATACTTTTCTTTGCCAAAGCAATGAATTGTTCTTATATTTTTTAATGTCTGCGGAACATGTCCTGACGCACGGCTTACAGCACGTCTGTTCATAATCTGGGCCGCAAGCATATTTTTCTGCACATGTCTTGTAAAAATAAACAAAAACGGCAGCAGGATTATAAATACAAGCGTAAGTCCTTTATTTTTAAACCATATTACAACAAGAATACTTATGATTTTGCATGCATCGGCAAACATACTTATAATTCCCGACGTAAACAGATTTTCAATCATGTCAACATCGCCTATAAAACGTGATACGAGCGAACCCGGCTCCAATCCATTTAATTCATCAGCGGTAAGAGATGTGAATTTTTCCATTAGACGGCTTCTCATAGCATGTGTTATTTTCTGTCCAAAAACCGTAAGAAGTCCCTCTCTTGCCGATTCAGTAAGCCCCGTTAAAAAAAGCATTGCAAAATATGCAATCACCATACCAAGTCCCGGCATCTGTCCAGCTGTAAACATATCAATGATTTTTCCGAGAATAAGCGGCGGAATAAGTGAAAATACGACCGCCAGACATACGGCTGCAACAATTCCAAATGACAAAAGTTTATATTTTAAAATAGTTTCTGTTATTATTTTCTTTACATATTTTGGTTTTTTTCCTGAATTTGCGGCTTTTTCATTTTCATTATTTTTCACCAGTACCGCCTCCATTCTGTCCATTGTAAAACAACGCATATTCACTGCACTTTTCAATAAGCTCATCATGGCTTCCGAACTCTGTTTTTCCGTCATTAAGCCATATAACCTTATTCATTTGCGGAAACAGATAGAGTCTGTGTGAAATTATCATAACAATACTGTCTGATACCATCTCACCAAGATTTTTAAATATCTGCTTCTCTGTATCCTTATCCAGTGCCGAAAATGGGTCATCAAGAATAATAACCGGCTTTTTATGGCAGACGGTTCTTGCAAGTGCAAGACGCTGTGCCTGACCACCCGAAAGACGCACCCCACTGCTTCCAATAAGCGTATCAACGCCATTTTCCATAAGTTCAACTTCCTTATCAAGGCACACCATTTTAAGGTAATAATTGACATCTCCGTCATCGCCCATAAGAATATTATTCCTGACCGTATCGTCAAAAAGTTCACAATCATGACCAAGATATGCAACTATTCCGTTTTTCGTACTGTCAACACCTTTCATCTCTTTCCCGGAAAACTTGATGCTTCCACGGTAAGGATACTCACCCAGAAATACTTTTCCAAGTGTTGACTTACCACAGGCAACGGGACCGGTTATACCAATAATTTCACCCGGTGCCGCTGTAAATGAGACTCCGTCAAATATTACTTTGCCGTCAGGATATGAAAATCCCATATTGCTGACTTCAAGTTCTCCTGCATAATATGTTTTTCTGTCACCATCGTCGTTTTTCATACGCATAAGCGGTTTGATACGTTTCCATGAAACCTGTGCTTTATGTACTGCATTAAAAAGTTTTGCTGCACTTGAAGACTTTACCGAAAGCTTTGTAAAGCACGATACAAATGTTGTAAATGTTGCTATGCTCCATGCACTCCAGCCTGTGCCGAGTACATTTCTGCCACCGAAATACAGTATAAATATTACACCCGCCATTGATATGACTCTGTACACAGATGTGAGCGACGTATTCCAAATATTAGCTTTTACTGCTGATTTTTCATAAGCTGTAAGACTTTCCTCATAAGCATCGCGTCTCTGCTGCTCTCGTCCAAACACCCTGTATGTTATGGCATTGGATGCAATATCAAGCGTCGCAGTGCTTAACGCTCCTGACTGCTCTTTATATTTTGCACCGGAAGTCTGGATTATGAACTTCATCTTTTCTGCCATAATATAAGAGACAGGCGGGAATATCATACACAATAGTGCTAGTTTCCAGTCATAAAACAAAAGCATACATGCATATGCCAAAAGAGCAACTCCTGTATCGAATATTTCAGTTGTGAACTTTCTCATACCCTCAACACAGTCATCAACATCAAGAATCGCTTTTGTGAGAATCGTACCTGCACTCTCCTCATGCAGCTGTGGTCTGCTCTTATGTACAAGGCTTCCATATAATATCTCTTTCATTCTCTTATTTACATTATTTGCAAAACGCCTTACATAAAAACGCTTAATATATCTTGAAGACTGTACAGCCGCCGTTATCAGTATATAAAGCAGAACAAGTGTAAGCATATCGGCAAACTGCTTATTTCCGTTTAAAATGTCAATAAGACAACCCGTCATTTTACCTTCAAAAAGAGGTCCTGCCAAAAGTCCGATATTGTAAATCAGCCCAGAAACCGTAACAATAAGAAGAACCAGCCATTCTTTCTTAAAATATGACAATATTCTGTCTGATTTAAAATTTTTTTCCGACATCAAATCACCTTCCCATTTCTAGCAGCCTACTATAGCCGGTATCGTATCTTTGCCCTATACAATAGCACAAAAGTAGTTGTATATACATCTGATTCAGATGATAGTACAACTACTTTTAAGTGTCAATTTTTCAACTCAAATTTTCAAAATCTCAGAACTCAAATTCTGTAATACTGCAATTGGCAACACCATAAGCGGCAAACTCATCATTAGTCATATCTTTAAAGTAAGAACAGACGATTCTTGCAATTCCGTTATGTGCAACAAGGATATATGTTTTGTCACTATCTGCCTTCAACTCATCAAGAAGATTGTATATTCTTTGTGCGAGCTGAAACATGGATTCACCGCTGCCAAATCTTTGTACAAATCCTTTTTTGGCTTCATAAAACTCATGTGAATTACGTGGTGATGTTCCTTCCCATACACCGAAATTCTGCTCGATAAGACGCATCTCTTCTCTTGCCGGTATTCCCGTTATATCTGAAATATGCTTTGCCGTATCTGCAGCTCTTAAAAGTGGTGAATACAAAATCATATCAGCTTTAATTTTCCTTGCAATGAAACTTTCGCCTGTCATTACAGCCTGTTCATGTCCTCTCTGGGTAAGCGGTATATCGGTCTGTCCGCATATTTTATCTGCCACATTCCACTCACTCTCACCATGACGCACAAAATAAATCTTACTCATATTTATCTCCCAAATTAACATTTGTGATATTATTTTACATAAACCCGCACTATATATCAATAACATATTGTATAACTTATCAGAATTTTTTTGAAAATAATATATAATCTTTCTCTGTAAGTTTTGCTACATTAAAAAATATATCAACCGCCGATTTGTAATCAGCTACTTGCTGTGATTTTTTGATTGATTTTATTTCTTTTTTACAATCGTCAAATACATATGCCATATAACACCACATTTCCTTCATCCTGTGAATAGCATGCGTGTCGCCCGGCATTATGTGCAATCTCGCATCAAGCACAAGGTCATGCAGCTCTTTCATGCGTTTTTTATCGCTAATAAGGTCACGGCTGAAATCTTCAGGATTTTCAGAAACAATCACATCTATAAGACCGGGGTCCGCAATAAGACCTCTTCCGAGCATAAATGTATCTGTCTGTGGAAATTTTTTCTTTATATCAAGGAAATTTTTTCTTGTAAATATATCTCCGTTAAAAACCACTTTACTTCTACTGTTTTTTACTGCATAATCATACGCTTCAAGATTAAGGTCATTTTTATAAAAATCTGTACGCAGTCTCGGATGCACTATAAGTTCCTCAAGCGGATATTTATTATAAATATCAATTATCTCCGGAAATGCTGTATCTGTCTCTACACCAACCCTCGTTTTTACTGAAACCTTGATATTTTCCCTTATAAAATCATCTTCAAACACTGCATCAAGAAATTTATCAAGAAGCTTCGGCTCGTTTAACATTCCAGAACCTTTGTTTTTTGAAACAACTGTGCCTGAAGGACAGCCTGCATTTAAGTTTATCTCATTATAACCGTACTCATCATAAAGCATCCTGGCAGTCCAGATAAAATCTTTTGCATCATTTGTCATAACCTGAACAACTGTATTAATTCCATTATTATGCTCTCTGTCTATGTCACGTATTTCTCTTGCAAGAAATTTTTCGGACTTACTCGGTGAAATAAAAGGTGTGAAATATTTTGCAATTTTCCCTTTTCCAAATATTTTTTCATATGCATTTCTGAATGTAAAGTCCGTCAGACCTTCCATCGGTGCCATATAGATAGTATTTTTCATCTTCTTCTGTGTCTCCTGCGTCTTTTTCTTTGATTTCTCACCTGAATATATCTTACTATAAGAAGAATCATTACAACAGTCAGCAAAATAACAACAAGTACAGGTATAACATGGTTATCCTTCTTTTTAGTAACACCAAACGAATCATCTGACATGTTCATATCATTGTCAGGTGATGTAACTTCCTCGGAATCATCTTTATATTCTTTATATATTGTGTATTTGTCATTGTATGTATACCCACAGCCCTGACATGTATGTGTTGTAAAGCCAAAATCTGTGACAGTTGGTTCTGTTACTGTATCATTGTATACAGGATTATCACATTTTTCCGGAAGTAACGTAACAGAATAATCAAATGTTTCGTTGGCATCAAAATCATATTTAAATCCCGAATACGCATATGTCCAGTTCATAACTTCGCCCATATTTGCCTTACAATATGCTCGTCTGTCTGTATTATCCTCATAAAATGTAATCTGTCCGTAAACTTCATTGTTAAGGACTTCACCGGCATATGTAAGAGATAAATCATACGGATATACCATATACATTCCAACAAGCCCACCATCATGGACGTAACCATGGTCTGAATCATAACCGTCGATATTTATTTTACAATTTCTAATATTAAGGAAACCTGCCGCATATGCTCCACCCATAAACTGTTCGTCTTTTACCTGTTTATCCGTATCAATGCACACAAGTGTCACATCGGTTGAAACATTGTCGAGATTACCGCTTCCAAAACCTGCGATTCCGCCTGTTCCCCACATTTTTGCCGAATCTGTAAGACTTACATAAGAATCGCTTATGATACAATCTGATATATTGCTGTTATTACAAAGTCCTGCAATTGCAGCTGCAAAGCAATGATTATTTGTAGCAACTTCAATTCTTGCACCTTTGATATTAAGACCGCTCACATCAGCATTAGAAAGTATTCCAAACAATCCCGCACCATATGTATCATATTCTTTTCTGTTTCCGTCGTATGTTTTCATTGTGCGTCTGTTTGTTTTTGTCACAGAAAGGTTAAGTATTGTATAACCATTGCCGTCAAATTTTCCCGAAAAGTCCCACGGTGTCCAGTCTATGCCTGTCATGTCAATATCTGCCATAAGTCTGTAACTTCCAGTTTGATTTTCTGATGCTTTCACAAGCTCGGCCGCTGTATGGATTTCTATAATATCTCCTGTATTTTCTGCTGTTTCTGCTTTAACAGATGTATCCGGCACTATCTGCAT
>ENA-OXAA01000238-OXAA01000238.1-human-gut-metagenome-genome-assembly--contig:-NODE-238-length-16239-cov-1621.61_pt1 | contig 16239 bp, 20 predicted proteins | sample MGYA00249262_ERZ652119 | MGnify/ENA primary metagenome ERZ652119 (study PRJEB26925, sample SAMN05827191) | human gut metagenome | biome: ENVO:2100002; feature: ENVO:00000062; material: ENVO:00002003... | reverse complement strand
GACAACCCATATTGAGAATGGTTCCCATTAAGCGAGTACGGGGGTGCGACACGCCGTGTGTATTTGACATGTGTTGTGTGGTGTGGTACGCGGAAGTGAGCGTGAGAAGACGGTGCGGTTGTGGCGTGTCATGTTTTGCGGTGTGGTATATTGAAGAGTGATAGTATAAACACTATTGAAAATAGGAGTGATTAAAATGAGTTTCATGAATCTTGAAGTATTGTCTAATTCAATTGATTTTAACGTGAATAGTATTTATGATGTGTTCGTATATTTTGTCGATATTGCGTCCGATTGCTTGATGGAACTTCGGTTTGTCGATTGCGTTGACGCATACGGGCTTAGGGATGTACTTGACGATGGCGTGTTTTATGTTCCGGGTGCTGTATGTTTGGGGTATCGGATTAACAGGTGATTGCGAAAGGGCTTGTAATGATTAAGGATGATAGGAAAATCGCCACGTTTCACTCTTCGTTGCAGAACGGTGATATTGAACTGTGGTATTGTGCACATCGCGACGTGTATGAATTGCGTTATAACATTCGATTTTACACGCTGGACGGGTTGACCGATGCGGCAGCTTTAAGTTCGTATGATGCGGGTGACAATATACAGATTGGCGATATTCTGACCGATGCTATCGAATTGGCTAACACAGTTTTGTTAGAGAGGGATTAACCATGCATTGCAAGCGTAATAAATGCGACTATATTAAAGGTTATAGGGTTCATGGCGAACGTTGCACTAAGATTGTTGCTATGAATGCGAAATGGTTTGCATGTGATTCGACCGTATCTGATTATGTGTTTGCGTATTGTCGTGATATTGTTGATTTGATGCGGCGTGGTTTGTGGGAGGGGGGTGAGGTTATGGCCTATTAGCTCAGTGGTTAGAGCAGCATCCTTATAAGATGTGTGTCTCGGGTTCAAGTCCCGGATAGGCTACGTGATTGTGATATATTGGGTCATGGCATGTCGTTCGATGTGTCATGGCCTTTTTATTTGTGAGGTGTTTTTTGATGGATATTAGTTCGATTGCAGCCGTTGTCGGGAGTGTGGGTTTTCCGATTGTCGCGTGTTGCGCTATGGCGTGGTTTATTGGTACGTCGTTCAGTAATTTTAATGATTTGATGACTAGAAACAATGTGCTGACTGAAGAGCTTATTGCATTGCTCAAGCATAATAAGGGAGATAGTGATGATACGAATGTGGCGTAGCGTATTGGCGTGCGTATGCGCGTTATCCTTGGTTTTTGTGCCATCTGCAAGCGCGGACATGCGCGGTGTTGACGTGAGCAATTGGCAGTGTGATATTGATACGTATGCGCTTGACGCTGATTTTGTCGTGGCGGGTGCTACATGGGGTATCGGCGGTTTCAACAACGTGTGTCTGACTAACGGTGTGAACCAAGCAGCGAACTATCAACTTGGGCGTGCAATGGCTAGCGGCAAAAGCATCGGCGTATATCATTACGCGATGGGGCATGACGTGAACGCGGAAGCTGACTTTTTCGTAGACAACGTGCGTGGATATGTCGGAAATGCCGTGCTTGTTTTGGACTGGGAATCTCAGGACAATCCGCAGTTTGGTAATGGTATGTGGCTTGAAACGTGGATTCGTCGCGTGCATGACCGTACGCGGGTGTGGCCGATTGTGTATGTTCAGGCGTCAGCGCTGGGACAGCTTACTTCGTTCGTGCGGGAGCATTGCGGCGTATGGGTTGCGCAGTACGCGTCGATGAACGTAACCGGCTATCAGGAAACGCCGTGGTTATATGGGGCGTATGGTGAAGCCATGCGTCAGTATACGTCGAACGGATATGTGTCGGGTTATGCCGGACGATTGGACTTGAATTATTTCCGGGGCGAACGTTGGCAGTGGGACGCATACGCGCGTGGCGACGGCGCGAATGTGTCTGCGCCGGGAAAAACGAACACCGGCGGAAATACGTCACAGTCGGTTTGCGTGGTGGTTATGCCGGGTGATACGTTGTCGGGCATTGCCGCGCGTACCGGACTGTTGCCGTGGCAGTCGTGGCACGGGTATGTGTCAGGCAATCCGGCTATGATTTATCCGGGTGAAACCGTGTGCTATGGCGGTGGTGTGGCTACGCAGCCGACTGTGGCGCGTACGTATACGGTTGTGTCCGGGGATAGTTTGTGGGCAGTGTTCGGTTCAGATTGGGCGCGTGTCGCGTCGCTTAACGGTTTGTCTAATCCGAGTCTGATTTATCCGGGGCAGATTTTGCGTTATTGAGAATCAATATCAATAATCGGCGTGTTGCTTTTTGCGCACGCCGATTTTTGTGCTATAAATATTTATGTCGCCAAAAATGGTTGACAGAAAATAAAACAGATACAAAGGATAACAAACATGCGAAAGATTCGTAAGGTAATCGCTGACAGCACCATAAGCTATTATGACAGTGACGGTGTGGAACAGACATTTCACACTAACGGAAACGTTCGTAATGTTGAAATGGCCGTTAAAGTGCTTATGGACGCCGGTATCGTCAATATCTTGGTTGACGATATTACCGTAAACAAGAACACGTATGTCATGGACGTTGATACGTTCATTGAGCACGCGGAACATGTCGCAACTGACGTAACCGGTCTCGATACCGACAACGATACTGACAACGATAACGACAAAGATATTGAATTCTGAAAGGAACTGAAATGAACGAGGAAAACGAACAGATGAACGAAACCACCGCGAACGAAACCGCACAGAACACCGCCGACAACTATCGTTATATTTGCACGATGGACAACAGCACGTTCGAGGGAAAACGCGCCATCGTCAACGCACGTAACAGCGCGTTGTCGCTGAACGGGCACGGGGCGGAATCATTGACGGTTATCGGCGCTTACATTGCGCCAGGCGTCCGTTCTCAGACCGGGCAGAAATGCGCAAACGTCTATCTTTTCGGAAAAGACGGTAAGACGTATTTCAGTCAGTCACAGGGAATCTACCGCAGCGTGTTGGATATCTACGACATGTTCCCCGATTTCAACGCGCCGGACGGTATCACAGTTGCAGTCAAGCAGACCGCGCTTGGTGGTGGCCGTTCTACGAAATCGCTTGAAATCAAGTAGTTCGGAATGAAACAAAAAAAGTGCCATAATACGTTATGGCACTTTTTTATAAGGTGGTGAACATGCCTAGAGCGCATAAACAGGCGGACATATTGACCGCGAAACGCAAACGTGTGCGCCGCGCGATAAACAGTCTGAAAAAAAGCATTACCGACACCATGCCCGAAAGTGAAGCGAACGCACGGCGCGCTTACATTCAACGGCTTGAAACGCAGTTGAAGCACACGTATGTTGGCCGTGTCCGTAATAGCGTCATGCGTGACGAACTGTATCAGCGTGCGAACGAAACCGCCGATAGACTTGTGCAACAGGTGGACGACGTGCGCGGCGGCAAAGGGCGTGCGAGGGAGCGTGCCCGTTCGTTCCATATCTTCCGTGAAGAAATGCGCATGGCATCCAAGGGAATGCCGAGCGCACTGGGCGACCTTGGACGGGAAAAAGTCAAGGTGTTTTGGCGATACACACAAAACATATGGCAGAAATCGAACGTGCCGCCGAACAAACGACTAGAAGCCATCATGAAAGCGTATGACGCTAATTCGCTAAGCGAACTTTTTGATACTATCATGGAACGAAATGAAAAAGCGTTGCGGTATGCCGAACGTATGAAAACGCATACGGGCGAATTGGAGGATTATACGGACGTTGACGGCGGAAGCCCGATATGGTTGCTAGCGGTTTCACCCGACGTGATACGATGAAAGAACGCAGAGAATTTAAGGTAGCGGCAATATTCGACACCGAAACAACGAATATCGGCACGGGTACCGAAACGCGTGCATACCCGATATTGTACATTTTCAACGATTTGCGTGACACGCCACTGGAATCGTACATCCCCGATACGGACGATGTACGGTTTTACCGATACACGGCCGAAGCGTTGACCTATATTGACAATCTTATCGAATATGGGCGTGCGCACGGTTATGTTCCGATAATCGCGGCCTATAACCTCATGTTCGACATGCAAACTCTCATGTTGGAATTGGCGCAGTCGTATACGATTACCGCTAACGCGCAGACGGCCACAAGCGTGTATACGCTTGACTTGCTTGTTAACGATACCGTGGTATGTCGTTTTTGGGATACGTTTTACTTGGAAATGGGCGGTTTGCGTGCGATGGGCGAAACATGCGGATTGCCGAAAGCCGTGGGCGATTGGAATTACTCGCTTGTGCGCACGCCCGAAACCCCGTTGACCGAAGAGGAAATGTTTTACGCACGACGTGATGTGCAAGTGATACCCCAATACTTGCAATGGCTATTACGCGCTAACCATTGGCTTACGCCGGACATGCTGGGGTGCCGCGTGCTTACCAAGACATCACTTGTGCGGCAGATGGCGCGGCGTGAGATTGGCGGGCGACGTATCACGTTGCAAGGTGATAAGAAAATCACATTGCAACGCGCGTTCGAGATGACGTGCAATCAGGAGTTTCCGAAAAACTATGAGTCCTATGCATTGCGCAAGGCATGTTTCCGTGGCGGTTTAACGTTTACGAGTGCTAAAACCGCTAGCGTTGTCGTGGATAACGTCGCGTCCTTGGATGTCACATCGATGCATCACGCGTTCATCAACGGGCGACGATTGCCGGTGAAATTCGCGCCAACACCTACGGATATTTTGCAAATCGCATGCGAACGCATTGTTAATACGTCGCTTGAAGACGTATTGGCGAATTATGATGACCCGTTTCTTACGGGATTGCATGCGGCGGTGAGATTCGTTAATCTCAGGTTGCGTAAAAATACATGTTTCGATACGTGGGGCATTGCGATATGCCCGCGTTCTAAGTTTGTGAAAACGCTGCAAGCGGACACCGATTACAGCAACAACGAACGTGCGAAAACACAGGAAAACAGCGTCAGGGCGCACGGATACGTTGACAGTGCCGTTAACCCGACGTACGCGTTCGGCAAATTGTATCGCGCGGACGAATGCATATTGCATGTCAATGAAATCGAATTGTGGAACGTGGCACAAGTGTACGCATTTGACGAAATGCATGTATTATACGGTGAAGCGACTACTAAGACGATTGTTCCACCCGATTACGTTACCTTACAATCCAACATGCTTTTCGCACGAAAAACCGACGTGAAAAACCTTATCAAGACGTATACCGAGGGTGTGCCGTACGCGGGGGATATTCCTGAATCGATACCGGAGGGTATCGCGCATGATGCGAGGACAGGTGAATTAAGTATGAAATTTTTGCAATCATATTACGGCAGCACCGTTAAAGGGCAGTTCAATGGAATCTATGGCACGCAAGCGCAAGACGTGATGAAAGCCGATTATCGCGTGACGGAAACCGGCGAGCTTGAAGTAGATAAAGCCACGGTTTGCACTTCCGAGAATTTCGCGGAAAAGCGTCCGAAGACGCCACGTGTTCTATATACGTACGGTATGCGGATCGTAGCGGGTAGCAGAATGCATCTTTTGATAGCCATGATGTTGATATATCGGTGTTTCGGCGATCGCGTCATCGTCACGGGCGGCGATACCGATAGTCTGAAAATCAGCTGCGCCGATGACGTATCCGACACGGAACTATTGGCTGCGCTCGAACCGCTGCATACCGCGATAGAAAACGCAATCAACTGCACCATGCGGCGCGTCCGAAACACCGCGCCCGATATGGCGTCAACGTTGGAGCATATCGGAAAATTCGAGGTAGAGGACTGTGGCGGCACCACTCGTTACGTCGAACATGCGGAATTGTGGAACAAGGCACGCGTCAGTTTGGACAAGAACGGGCGCGTGCATGTCACTTGCGCGGGACTCCCGCGACCGGACGGCATGTACACCATAGAGGATTTTATTGCCGATGTCATGCGTGCGGGGCACGGTTTCGCGGAAACCGTACAAATGTCACTCGGTTATGATGTGTTGGTTGATTATGATATTTGCCACACGTTGCAACGCAACCGACCGCATGTATGTGATAGGTACGTCGGCACCGTCACCGATTATCAGGGCGCGACATATCATGTTGACGCGCCCGAAGCGATAGCGTTGTATCCGTCCGGCAGATGGCTGGGCGAATCGGACAAACAGGCGAACGGCGAGAATCTGACATATCTTAGAAACATGTATGATAGAAATGTGGAAACGACACCGCGCGAACTTATTGTACGTGACGGTAAACCTATGATTGTGAGTATTGATGGCGAAATATTATTATGACCGGCTTAAGACGTTGATATTGCCGCGGAACGCAGATGTGAACATGATTATCGGCGCGCGTGGTTTAGGCAAAACATACGGCGTGCGAAAATACATGATAGAAGACTATCTGAAAAACGGGTACTGTTTCGTTGAAGTTACACGCTTTCGTGAGGAAAACAACGATGTCGCGGCGAATTATTTCAGTCGTATCGTACAAGATGACATTTTTCCAGATTATGAATTTCGGACAACCAATAAAATAGCCGAAATTCGTAAAAAGAAAACCGGTAAGAAAGAAAACGAATGGAAAACAATAGGATATTTTATACCTTTGTCGTTGCAGCAGCAGAAAAAGAAAAGCACATACGTTAACGTGCGCAACATTTGCATGGATGAAATCATCATAGATAACGACGATAGATATCACACGTATCTGAAAAACGAGTTCGAGCAATTGGCGAAACTTGTGGATACCGTCACGCGCGAACGTGCTGACGATACGGAACTACGCAAACCGAGAATATTTCTGCTCGGTAATGCTTGCGACGCGTTCAACCCGTATTTCCAACATTATGACGTGCCGTTGGAGCCCGAGTTCGGTTTGCAATGGCTGGGCGGCAAAACATGTCTGTTCGACTATGTACGGGATGACGCGTACGCCGAACAGAAAACGAAGAATACAGTATCAGGCCGCATGTTGAAGAACAACGATGACATGACCGCAAAAAACAGGTTCAAACGGCATGACACTGATTTCATCGAAAAACCGCACGGACATGCAAAACTTACGTATGTTTTCCGATGGTTGCAGCATGAATACGGCGTCTATGTTGATTTGCGTTGTGGATACGTCTTCGTATCCTCAAAATACGATGGCGGTGCGCATGTTCCGTATTTCGCAATCACAAGGGATGACAACAAATTGAACTATCTCACCGCGAACATGGCGAAAGATTTGATTAGGAATCTCACGTCATATTACGCGCTGGGATATTTACGCTATGATATGGTGGAAACGCAACACGCCGTGAGTGAAATGCTCAGAAATTTCGGTGTAAAATAAACGCGGCATACGCGAGGTGTTACAGCGAGAATGTTAAAACATTATCGTTGATAACCACGGTTGACTCCGCCAATGATATGGCCGTGAGGGAAAAGCGCGCCGTTCGTCGCTGTGAATCATGTCGCAAGTGTGTTATTCTTAAGTCGTGCCGGTTCGGTATTCGTTCGCCGGTACGACTTTTTTCATATATGAAAGGAAAAATAATGGATGACGAAAACCCTGAGGAAAGGGACACCGCCGACGAAACGCACCGCGTAGGCGAGTTCGATGATTTGCGCGACATGCTGCGCAGCGTGCTGGACAAAGTGAGCGCAATCAGCGACCGCACGGACGCAATCAGCGAACGAATCGACGGCATATACGACAATTTCACCGATTCCGTTGCGCAGATGGTCGAAAACGGCGCGACCGTCAAGGAAAACGACGATGACGTGGCGGAGGCAATCGCTCAGGCCGCGGCGGAAGACTTGGAAAACCTCGATTACGCACTCTGAAAGAAAGGATGAATCATGGCAGTGGATAACGCGACAATTTTGGATAAAGTACGGCTCAAGGGCACCGACGATTACCAGCAGCGTGTTCCGAGCGCAACGCAAACCGGTGTGGCGAACACCATGCGATATCTGTTCGACCCCATGAATCGGCAGTACCTTAACGACTGTGTTTGGAGCATGGTCAATCGTATCGGGCTTACCGTGATGGCGCAGAACGCGTCGTTTGAAAACCCGTTGGCGGTTTTCAAAAAGGAAAACTTGTACTGGGGTTCGACCGTACAGGAAATCGCCGTCAAGTGGATTAAGGCGCACGGGTACAAGGATGACGCCGAAGAACTTTTGAAGATGCACCGCCCGGAAGCGGCGGTGTGGTTCTATGAAATGAACCGCAAGGACCAATATCCAATATCATGGACTCAGGACGAATTGCGACAGGCGTTTCTTGATGATTACGGTTTGAACCGTTTCATAGCGCAGATTATGGAAACACCGCGCAACAGCGATAATTACGATGAAATGAACATCATGCTTGCGCTGATTCGTCATTACGAGCAGAATCTTGGTTTCTACAAGGTACATTTGGACGCGGTGCCGAGCGACCAAACAACCGCAAAGACGTTGCTCAAGGCATTGCGTTCCACGGCGGGACGTATGCAGTTCCCGAGCACCCAGTACAACGCGCTGAACGTCACCGACATTCCGGCGTACGCTAATCCGCAGCAAATGGTGTTGCTGATTGAGCCGGAATATCTCGCGTCCCTTGACGTTGACGCATTGAGCGCGGTGTTCCAGCTGGACAAGGCCGAAGTGCCCTATCGCATCATTCAGGTGCCGAGTCTCGGCATTCCGGGTGCGGTGGCGTTGCTTGTGTCCACCGATTGGTATCAGGTGCGGGACACCATGTACGGCACCACGCAGTTCTACAATCCGCAGACACTCGGCAACACCATGTATTTGAACCACTGGGGAATCTACGGCGTGTCACCGTTCACGCCGTGCGCATTGTTCACCACCGACGCGGGCACTTCCATCAATGTCGTGACGCAGACCGTGACCGGCTTCACGCTGACACCGACCACGGACAACGTCAAGGCGGGCGACCTATTGCAGCTCACGCCCAAGCTCACCGCCACCGTCGAGCCGACCGGCACCGCCGTACAGGTGGCACCGGACGCGGCGACATACGAGGTTGCGGCGAACCATGCCGCAAGCGGCGGTGATACGCCCGGCGCGGCGTTCGACCTCAACGTCAACACGTTCGTTGATGACCAAGCACGCTTGCATATTCAGCGTGACGGTCTTGTGGCCGGTGATGTCATTACCGTGACGGGCACCGCCACGTATGTCAATCCGAACGGCGAGACTACGGAACATTCCGCGACATGCAAGTTCACCGTCGAATAGTCTGAAAACGACTATGATATAAAATGAGTGGTGCTTCACATGAAACACCACTCATTTTTTCATATATAGGAAAGGGCGCGATATGGATTTTCCACATCTGCAAAACGCAACAGCGTACCCCGATGCGAATACGCGCGTGTACGGTCAGTACCGCAACGTTTTCGACTACAATGTTTGGACGCCAAACACGGCAATCAAGCTGTGCCGCGTGAATTGGTACGATGATTACCACGACGTTGTGAAATTCCCCGATGACACCACAAGAAACGAATGGTTTGACAACCTAGACGGTGAAGCCGTCAAGCTGACAACGAACATGTATATCGCACGTGCCGACACGGACGGCATAAAATTGCCTATCCCCTACATGACGGCGCAACAGTATAATTACATTGTCGTTGACTTTTCACACGACATTATCAATACGCCGTATCAAAAAACCGACGTACAGACACGTTATCATTTTTTTATAACTTCCGTACGCGCGGAAGCGCCGAACACGACAACATGCACGCTTATACGTGACGTATGGACGGACTATATCAACAGCACCACAATCAACGGTCTGCTGCTGTTGCGCGGACACGCCCCGTTAACGGAAATGACACCGCAAGAACTGTTGAAAAACCCGCGCGCGAATTGCCGTGATTTCACGCTGCCCGACGTTGATTATGGCAATGCTGCATCGAATATCAGGAAAAGCACGCCGGTTAATCTGCAAAACGGTACAAGATACATCTGTGTGGCCGCAACGTTTTCGCCCGCACAATTGCAAACCATGAGTGGCGTGCGGGGTACGAACATTACGGACACTGAACCGACATACAGCAATAACGACGGCACGGTAACGGGTTTTTCATGGGGTGCCGGAAACATTTACACGTCAAACGTCACCGGCGCGGGCACATCGTATAATTCCGTTGACAATCTCACTGCAAGCAACGTAACCATGTACGCGCTCGAATCGTCCAAAATATCAGGCGATTATTTCGACACGCTTTTCGCATATTATCCGCATATCATGTCGCAGATTACAGCGGTGTTCGTAGCCACCGCAAATATGCTGCACCTTGGTAATGCCGTCAGCGTGAATGGTGTCGAATGGCATACGGTCAACGGCGCACGAACAAAAATATCCGATATTGATTTGACTATCGATGATTTCGGCTACGCTAGTGAATACGCGCAAATAACACGACTGTATCTTGCACCCTACGCGTACTTAGAGGTTTCCGACAATATCGGAAATAAAATCCGTGTGGAAATAGCCGATTGCGGTCAACTCTCGGTGCAGACAATCACATCCCTCAGCTATCCGATAGTGCGTCAAATCGCATGGCTTGACGGAGTTGGAAGCGATGGCGATACGTCAATTAGCATTAACGCCATCAACGGAACCAACATTACCGCCGACGTGCCGAACGCGGACGTGCTCAAAACGCTCATATCGCACGACATACCGACATACGCGCTGCAACGTCGCGCAATCGACGCGCACCGCGCCGACGCATACAACCGAGAAGTCGCGCAAGCACGCGAAAACGCCATTATATCGTACGAAAACGGCGCACGCTCAACAAACACGGCACGAGACAACACGTATCGCAGCAGCACCGCAGCGGTATCGAACACAGCGCGTGCTAATCGGCGTGACACCGCGGTGAAAGATGAAGCCAATAGTGTGCGCACTGATAATCTGACATATTCAACCACGCGGCAGAACGATGATTTAAACACTGCCACAATCAAGATAAATCTTGATGTTGGTCAGGACAACACATTGCAGAACAGGGCATTTATAGAGGGATCTCAAACACAAGCGTTGTCAAGCGTCGCTAGCGCGATAGGCACAATGGCCGGGGCGGCGCTAGTAATCGGCACCGGTGGCGCGGCGGCACCGTTAGTAACCGGTTCCATGGCTATCGGCAGCGCCGCGTTGCAAGGGTACAATACCGGTATCGCCATAACCAATAACAAAGAACTCAACCGCACGTCCAACGATGTCGCCAATGCGAAAGCGAAAAATGCAAACAGAGCGAACAGCGAACAGACACAGCATTCGATAACGCAAGCAACCAACGTGACAACTCGCGCGAACACGCAGGCCAACCGTAACAACGAATACGCCACAAGCGCGGCAACCGACATGACCGCCACAAGCGCGAACACGGCGAACACGAATGCGTCGGCGTCACGCAATCAGAGCGTGGATAACGCGAAACGTGTCATGGTAAACACGCGTTCCAACGTTAACGCCGCATGGCGCGACTTGCTCAACCATGCCGCGCAGCCCGTTGGCGCATATGGCGGCGACAATTTCAGACAGGCTACGGGGCTTGACACCATGACCGTTAAAATCGTCACCGAAGACAATGGTGCGATAGCGGCGGCGGGCGATTACATGCTGCGCTATGGCATCGCAAGCAACAAACTCTACAATAGACCGCTGTTGACGCCTTGCAAGCATTTCACGTATTGGCAGACCGCCGACATATGGACGCTATGCCCGCTTGCGCAAAACGAACAATTGCAGACAATCAGGGATATTTTCAGTTCCGGTGTTACAATATGGAACAGGCCCGAGGAAGTCGGCGGCGACTTCGTACACGACAATATTATATAAGGTGGGAAAGTATGGGACGTAAACGCACGCATAAAAGGCCGTTGACACGTGCGGAAATTGGTGAACGCGGCGCACCGATGTGGCAGCAATCGCAAGCGCTCAATTCGCAAGCGTATTCGATGGCGTATTCACAAATGTTGAATATCGCATTATCTCGTTTCAAGTGGCTTAATCTGCCAAAAACTTGCGACGCATGGTTTCTCGAATACAATCTGTTATATTTCGGTTACGCCACAATCGCGTTCCCGCATAGTAAGCCAGGTGTTTTTTTCAGCACGCAAGCGGTGACTACATCGAATTTCAATGTCTATTACAAACCGAAGAAATGGGATAGTTACGGCATCAACGGCTGGCGTTTTCCGGTGAACAATTCAAATGGCGTGTTCATCTACGCGAACCGCGCACGCACGCCACTCATTCCGACTATCGAATTTTTCGCGCATGAAATTGAAGATTTGTACATGACGCGGCGGCAAAACCGTTTCAATCAGAAAACACCGTTTATCCTTGAGGTTCCAGCCGGACAGCAAACCGCTGGCGTCAACGTTATCAAGCAAATTTCAGGCGGTGAAATGGCTATCATGGCGACACCGGGTTTCACAGATTCGATGAAAGCAAACGTGTTGAAAACCAATGTCGAATATATCGGCATGGAATTGCAGAACGATATTCAGAACACTTGGAACGCGTTCTATCAATCGCTTGGTATTAAAAATCTTCCGTTGAAAATGGAACGGCAGACCGCCGACGAAATAAACGATTACGGCGAACCGTCCGATTTGCGCGCGCTCAGCGAATTAGAGGAACGGCGTGCCGCGTGCGACATACTCAACACAAGATTCAGAAAATATCTCAAGGAACCGATACAGGTTGTATGGAACGAAGACAATGTTTCCCGCAACTACGCTTACTTGACGGACGTTGAAAGAATGAACGACGATGACAATGCAGAATGACATAAACCATTATCAGCCATGTGAATCGCGCGACGATTTCCATGGCGTGATGACGTACACGTTTGGCGAATTGCTCGATGTGCCGGGAGGTATTGACTGGGATAATGCCGCGTGGTCATGGCGGGACGTCGCATATGATGACACGCAATACACGCGCTGCTGCAAGAAAATCGAAAACCGTTTCTATGACCGCGAACTAGGCGTATTACCCGCAAGCCGCTGGAAACGGCATTTCCTACGATTGATAGCTGAAATAATGCCGACCCTGAAACCATTGTACGCAGCCGTTGACGGCAACTCGGGCGTCATGCTATCCGATATGGACACATGGCATAAAATGCGCACCGTGTTTTCCGATTTTCCCGCAACGCAATTGACCGAAAACCAAGACTACGCAAGCAACGCGACAGACAACCAATACGAGACAATCGCCAACGGTAATTTCATGGACAAAGTCAATCGCATACGCAACGGCGAATACGTCGATATTGACGTATTGTTGCTCGACCATCTTGAACGTTGTTTTAGCCCATTATGGACGGTAAACATAAACAACTATTGAAAGGATAATACACATGTTTCCACTACTCCCGTTTTTCTCGGTATGGCCGTACACACCCGCAATACCCGCGTTCTATTGGAACGCCAAAAGTCAAGAGGAAATAATAAAATACATTGCGTGCGAAATCGACCACATAACGGCATATCTTGACGAAATCGTAACCGACATAAACAAAACATTGAACGACTACGATACAAGAATAAAAAACATTGAAGCGCACATAAACGACTACGGTACGGCCATAGCGCAACTGCAAGAACAAATCGACCACATAGGAGACACACAGCTAATATGGAACATCACAAAAGGCGAATATACTGACAGTAAAACCGCGCTCCGCGATTTGTACCGCGAACTAGCAGTGTACGGCGCACGAGTCACGCAAATAGCCGATATTAACACCGGCAAACTAGCCGAACACCGAACGGACGAAACACCCGCAATCGGCAACCTTACCATATTCAATGACGACACGCCACGCGTCACTAATCCAACCACCGGCGAACAATACCCGCCGTTAGCATGAAAGGATAAATCATGGTCAACACCACCACCACCACGAATTATGCACTGGAAAAATACGAATCGGGAAACCCCGCAAATCTACTTGACCAATACAACGCGTCAATGGATAAAATCGACGCGGCAATAAAAAGCGTCAGCGATAAAGCAGACCTAGCATTGAACAACAACGTGCTACCGGACGGCCTAGCCGCATTCATAGAAGCGCTAGGCCTGACCGGAACTAACGCGCGATCACTTGGAACCACTCTCAACCACATATTAAACCGCACCGGCACGGAAATATTCACCGTCACCGACCTCAGCAAACTCAAAAAAACCGCCGAGGGTTATCCAATTCCACCGACCAAGTAAAGGCACACAATCATGGCATCACAAACCTCGTTCTACCATCTGCCACTATACGAAACCGGCGACCTAGCCGACCTACGCGACGGATACAACGCCGCAATGCGCATACTAGACCGCGTAATACATCAACTAAAAGTACAGGAAGAAATAAATCACCCAACAAACCTCAGAAAGAACAACTAACATGACCAACTACACAACAAACTTCAACCTCGAAAAATATCAAAACGGCGACGCGGCCAACCTCAATGACCAATACAACGCGTCAATGAACATTATCGACGATAACTTATACAAGATCAACACTAACGCAAACACTGCGGGCGGTAAAGCCACGCAAGCGCTAGAAACAGCACAAAACAACAACAAAAATCTGACAGCATTAGGCGTAACCGACACCAAAACCGCAACACAACTCAAAAACAAAATAGACACAACCGCAACAAACCTCGCTGCCACAACCGAAACCGCGAATAACGCGGCTGACAACCTCAACGCGTTAGGCGCGAACACCGTAAAAAACGCGACCAATCTTAAAAACCGTATAAACGACACATATACAAAAAACGAAAGCGACAATCGATACGTACAAATTCCGGTTACACAAGATACGCTAATTGCAATCGGCGATAGCTATTTCGAGGGTTTCAGAACAACTAACCCCGCAACTGATAGCATGATAGTAAAAGCGGCGAAAAAACTGGGCTTGAAATGCAACAATTACGCGGTCGGCGGGAGCGGTTTCATCACCGGCACGACATTCCTACAGCAATTGCAGCGAGCTAACAGCGCGACAACCGATAAGACTAAAATCAAATACGTCGTAATCGGCGGTGGCCGTAACGACGCATACAACACGTTAAAGGAAAGCGACGTTGTAGCAGCGCTCACCTACGCTAAAACCAATTTCCCATATTCAAAAATCGTTTTTATTCCAATGATGTACGATAACACTTGGCCGACCCGCGATGACGGCCAAAAATACGGTGTCATGTGTGCCGGTGGCCGCAACGCAAACGTGCTCACCGTCAAGGATGCGCCATCGTGGGGCCTATACTATCACAGTGGAATGACAGACATACACCCCAACACTGAGGGTTCAGAAATATACGCACAATACATAGCCACCGCAATTCAAACTAACGCAACCGCAATGCCACGCGTGGAACGTCACATAGACGTTGCACTTCCGGGCGTAACGGACGGTACACTCTCAGTATTCATTAACGGGCTAGACATATCATACGTATTCCGAGGCAATAAAACAGAATGGAATCAAAATATTTTCGCCACCGTAAACAAGTCAAACACATGGGGTGCATGGTCTATGCTTATGGGTTTTCTTGACGATAGCACACCACTCAAATTAAAATTCGACGGAATGAATTTCAGTATCATAGACGTGCTAAACGGAACCGGAAAAGCCGGAATCGTCAACTTCACATACAATATGAATATATTCGAGCGCAACTAACAAATAACAATTAACCCCGATAGTTTTTTCCCTATCGGGGTTTTATATATCACCGGTTTATTTTATATCATTCAACCTCATCGTCAATTGTGACAACATATGAACGACAAACACCAACTTTATCACTACGACACACGAAATCAAAATCACAATCACCATACATAATTTCAAGAACCGTAGTAAGAGCCGATGTAAACGTGACCACACTATCATCGACGGTACCACAATCAGCGACCGTGGTTTTAAACACACCGTCAATATCGACCTCATAAAAATTATCAGGTTCAATCTCGGTTACATAAGCGTTAACTTTAAACATTTTAATCACTCCTATTTTCAATAGTGTTTATACTATCACTCTTCAATATACCACACCGCAAAACATGACACGCCACAACCGCACCGTCTTCTCACGCTCACTTCCGCGTACCACACCACACAACACATGTCAAATACACACGGCGTGTCGCACCCCCGTACTCGCTTAATGGGAACCATTCTCAATATGGGTTGTC
>ENA-OXAA01000232-OXAA01000232.1-human-gut-metagenome-genome-assembly--contig:-NODE-232-length-16590-cov-15.6084_pt1 | contig 16590 bp, 16 predicted proteins | sample MGYA00249262_ERZ652119 | MGnify/ENA primary metagenome ERZ652119 (study PRJEB26925, sample SAMN05827191) | human gut metagenome | biome: ENVO:2100002; feature: ENVO:00000062; material: ENVO:00002003... | reverse complement strand
ACGAGATACTGATCGGTCTCGTGGGCTCGGAGATGTGTATAAGAGACAGGGGGATCAGGGAGGGCAAGGCGAAAACAAGGGAGAACCTTACAAGCTGAAACTGTTATGTTCTTCTGACGGCTCGGTCAACATTAAGGATGAAGAAGGAAAACTGTCATTTTCCGCCCAAAAAGTGGAACCTGGGGATGGCCTTGAATGGAAAAAGGAAAAGGATCAGGACGGGAATGACATTGATACGCAGATTTTACAGGTCAAGATTGATTCAACGGAGGCAGATTCTCCCAAGCCGGGGAAATGGCCTGTAAACTTGTCCGTCTCTCCTGAGGGATTGAAGGGGGAACTTGATTTAACGGTAGATACCAGCGTTCATGATTTAGGTGGAGGGGCTTCCGTGGGATTGTCCAATGCTACGGCGGGGGTATTGTCCCTCGTGGTCACTCCTGGAGGCGACGCGGAAGAATTGAGTTTTCGCGCCCCTTTGCGGAAAAATGGGAAGTATGTTGTGCTGGATTATGTCAAGGAGCCACACACCTTGCCGGACGGAACAACGATTGCCTTGGGGTTATTAGGCACCCAGCTTGATTTGGTGGTAGATACGTCCAACACGACCGGCGGCGGGGACGGAGCCATGATCAGCGATTCCTGGACAGCGTTGGCCTGCGACACTGACCACGCCTTACGCCTGCACCGGGACGAAAACGGACAAATCTATATCCAGCAGGGGCAATGGATTACAACATCCCAAATATATTCACCAATCAACTAAACAACAATGAACTACGCCATATTTTGCTATCGAGAAGATCACCAATGCCTGGGGCTATGTCTGGAACAGATACGAAGCATTGACCGGGCCGCCCAGTTTTATTTATTTGATGATGCCGCGAAGCCTTTATTTCCGGCACAAGTCCCCGCGGGAAACGATATATCCTACAAAATCACCTATTTTGCGCGCCGGGGGAATTTGAACGGCCTGGAATGCGTGCGCGGCATGCTGGGGTGCATGCTGGACATACCGGGGGATGATCCGGTTATCAAGATTGACGCGGATACGTTGCTGATGGACCCGGCGGAGATTATACGGTCCCTGAAAGACCGCGGGAAAGTAGCGGGGGGAATGCAGTGCAGCGTGCCGCTTGCCTGGGCCGGCTGCTGCTACTGGCTGACGCGCCCAGCCATCAAGGCCGCGCTGGAACTGCTTGCCCGGCGGGAATGGCCGGAAAACGCCCGTCAGGAATATCCGGAAGATGAAACCATTTCAAAAATTCTGTTATACCTGTACGGGTCCGCCGGGGTGGACGTGCTGGAATTCCGGGGCGGGCGGCGTCTGATTGGCGTTCGGACGTGTGATCCGCGCGATCTGGCGGAAATCGCCCGCCTGGCGCGCGGCGGCGTGTGCGCGGTTCATTGCGGGCAAATGGCGTTTTATCATCCTATTGTGGAGCGTGACGGAGTGACGATCCGGGAAGCGTGCGCGCGGGTGATGTGGTGGATATTGCATGCTAGCGGGCCTGATTCCAAGACTTTTGAAAAAGCTCCTGAAGGGTAGGATGGAGCTTTATTTGGAAATTGAGAGCGGGATTTTTCGGAACCGCACGGGTGATGAAAATATGAATTTGTGCGGGGTGCGTCTTGTCCGCAGGCAGGATGTGCCCGTGTCTTTATCCTTTTTGGGGCGTGAGCTTGAGGCCGGGCGCGTTACGTTGGCGGCCTATCATAAAAGGAACGGACAGTTGTTGGCTTACCAGGAAGGGCAAATAACGGGCGGGGCCGTGGAAATGGTGGTTGATTTTGATACACAGGAAATACGGGGGGCGGCCAGGGAAGCGGAGGACAAAACTATAGAGGCGCGGGTGGCCGTGCTGGTGGAGACGGAGGAAGGGAAAGGTGTTTATCATTCTCTTCCGTTGAATTTCTATCTGGAGCCGGGGTTGATAGGGGATGAGCATTTGCCGAATTCTGCCCGGCCGGCATGGGAAATGATGTATGAAACTGTGGTGAAAAAAGCCGAAGAAACGGAAGGTTATGCAGGTTCCGCTTTGGCCTCCAAAAGGGCCGCCGCCGCTTCCGAGGCCGCCGCCGGTACGTCCGCAACCAACGCGGCCCGTGACGCCAAGAGCGCCAATGACGCTAAAACGGCTGTGGAGTCGCTGGCCGCCACCTGGCCGGAAACGGTCAACAACGGGAAGCAACAGATTATTGAAGCCAGGAATGAGGCTGTTACTGCCATTCAGGATAAGCAAGCCGATTCTGTTCTTGCCGTGGGACGTGCCTCACAGACCGCGCAGCAGAATATAGCCGGCGCACGAACGGATGCCGTTGCCGCCGTGCAAACGGCGCAGGAGAGAGCGGTGGGGGCGATTACGCCCCTTGTCCAGCGTGCCGAAACCGCTAAAGAGGCTATAGATCAGGCGGAGGGACGCATCAATATGGCCGCGACTAATGCCGTGACATCCGCCACGGAGTCGGCTAACTCCGCGACGGCGGCCCAACAGGCTCTTGAGGCCATGCCGCAGGTGGACGCCTCCGGCAACATGACGCTGGCCGGCAATATCACCGCCGCGGGAGGCACGTTTGCCGGGGCCGTCAATGCCAACGGAGGGGTGAACATTCCTCTTGCCGTGGGGGCGCCGACCGATACGGGCGCGGTCAACCGCCTTTACGCCGCCGGGCTGGCTGCCGTAACTGATGCTTTTTCCGTCAGGTGTTATCCGCTCCCGGCGAATTGCTCGTCTTCCAACGGGACGGTTTTCAAAACAGACAAGGAACCCAATTCCCTTTATTTCAACGTCCCGGCTAATTCCGCCTTTACCGTGAAATGCGGCCTCGTGACCAACGCGAGGCCCATGCACAATTATTCCAGCATCCGGGGGTGGGTGGCTCCGGTGCGCCTGCCGGCTGTCAGCACGAAATTCACGGCCAGGTTCGGACAGATGACAACGGTCGTGCGCATGGGAAGGGACAGGGACGCATTTACGCTGGTGCCGGATCAGGCGGCGGTCGGCTACAGGATTGGGGAGATTATCGATATTACGTTTGATCATGTCCGGGACGCGGCCGCAGGGGGGTATCACATTCGTGTCCGGGAGATTTATTATTCCAATGCCGAGCAGAAATGGAAGATGAAGACGACGCAGGCCCTCGCGCCGGAGACGTCTTCCAATAACGGTTATCCCGTCTGCGTGTACGCGGTGGTTTACGAGCAATACCAGGACGGAGGATATGATACCGAAGACAGGGGAGCGTTGTGGCTGCTGCATGGCGGGAATTCTTCCCGCGGCTGCGTCAAGATCGCCACGGTGAAGGGGGTTCATTGCTTTGAGAGTATTTATCCCTTTTCCGGATATTATCTTGATATTGAGAATACCAACAGCTGGGCGTTGGCCGGAGCGTTCCTTCCTGCGACGATGCACTTGCATTGCAATAACGTCAATCCGGCATATTACGGGTTTTCCTCCATGGAGAGCAATATCATTGTCTCCGAGGCGGTGGAGGATTTTGTTGATCCGGAAGCCGAAACGACTACCGAAGATTGAGCATGAATAATTCAGAGATACAGATACAGTTTCCCCGGCCCGGCGAGTGGGGAGAATTCACCCTGACGCCCATTTATCAGGACGCGGACGGTTACACCCGGACAGACCGCTACACAGCGGACGAGATACCAGCGGAACAGGCTCCGGCAATGGAGTCCGTAGTTGCTGCGCTGGTGGGATTGGGTGAGGACTGGCAGGCGGTGCAGGTGTGGGCCAGACTGACGAAATTTTACGCTCCGGAAATGGAGAATCCCATGAGGGAGGGGGAAGCGGTGGAACTGACTGTTGAGGCCGTCAATGCCCAGGGAGGGCGCAGAATGTTCACGTCCCGTGACTATCCCGAATTTACGACTGCTTCACCCGCCGCTGTGGAGTTTTTCAAGTTTTTCACTACTAATCAATAACAACATAATCATATGACTACTAATAATCAATGCAATCATGCCGAGGCTATCGCCAGAGAAATGCACATGTACTATGCAGCCCAGGCACACAATGAGTCCAACACTCCAATCCCTCACTGGGCAGACCTGACGGAAAACGAACAACAAGGATGGATTGCCGTAGCAAATACTGCCCTCCCGATCATCGGTAAGCATGCGCTGGAAGATGTTCGGGCCTATCTCGGCCTCAAGGCTTCCGGCGCGTCCACTTGGTGGAAAAAGGCCCTATATGCAGCCGGAGCGGTTATCGCTGGCGCCATCCTTGGCGGCTTGGGAATGTCTCTCTCCGGCTGCGGGCACTCCGTGGACGTAACGCCGGGCCGCGCCGAGGTATGCAAAGACGGCTCCTGCCTCGTCATTGAGCAGGGGCATATCTCCTACAGTCAGGCCCTGCCGGAAACGGACGTTCCGCCCGTCGTTCAATCCCTGAAAAAGTGAAGCCATGACCGGATCTGTTGTCAACGCGGGCCTGCTGGGGGCTAATGCCCTGTCCGTGATTGCGTCCGTCACGTCAGGCAACCCGTTTTTGGAGTACATCCAGAACGGGGCGAGCGTGGCCGCGGTCATGGGAATTTTTCTGTGGCGGGAAATGAAACGGGCGGAACGTTATGAGCGGCTCTATGATGACGAACGCAAAAAACGCATTGATGCGGAAAATAAGTGTTCCGGCTGTGAGTTCGTCCGCAAGGCGCATGAAGAATTTCTGGACAACAGGGACTAGTTCCAACTGTAAAGTTTTTCTTACCAGTTCCAACTATTTAACAATTAAATAATTATATGATTATCAAAGAATATCAGGAATTCAAACCCGTTCAGCGGGCCCTGGGGCTGAAAGCGGATGGTTTGCCGGGGCCTAAAACGCTGGCCGCCGTAGCTCTGAAATTGCGCTGTCATGAAATATGGTCCGCGGTCCAGGCCGCCGTGAACGTGACGCCTGACGGCATCCCCGGCCCTGCCACGGCCCGCGGCATTGCCGCCGCCCTGGACATTGCCCTGCCCCGGTCCTGGCCTGACCAGGCAACCGTCCGGGCCGGTCTTTCCATTTTTGGGCGGCCAGGGGACGAAAACAACCTTGTTTCTATTGTCCCCCCTTATCCTTTATATTATGAGGGGCGGCCCGTGAAAACGATCCGCGTGCATCAGGCAATCGCCCAGGACGTTCAGGCGGCCCTGGCGGAAGTCCTGGCCGCGTATGGCCTGGACCGGATCCGCGCGCTTCACCTGGACCAGTATGGCGGATCCTACAATGACCGCAGCACGGCCGGAGGCAAAAGCAAGAGCATGCACGCCTGGGGGATTGCCCTGGACTTTGACCCGGAACGGAACAGTTATTCCAGCAAGGCCCCCCATGCCGGGCTTTCCCGCCCGGAGTGTGAAGAATGGTGGCGGATTTGGGAAGCCCATGGGGCCGTTTCCCTGGGGCGGGAACGGAATTATGACTGGATGCACCTTCAGTTTGCCCGGCTGTAAATGCCGGTGTTGTGAATACCGGTAAAAAAGAAAGGCGCCCTCACAAACGGGGGCGCCTTTTTGTTATTTGGTTAAAACGGCTTCCGGATTCCGCTCCAGAATCTCCAAGAGTTTAGCAGCGGCTCCTGATGGGGTACGTTCCCCGCTTTCCCATTTTTTCAGGGTGGATATGGAGGTTCCCAGAAGTGCAGCAAATTCTTTCTGCCCCATTTCCAGGTTCTGGCGCATTTTTGCAACCTTGTTTTTTGCAATCCAATTCCGCCGGGATCCCGGAACAACCACCCGGATCCCCCTGGCGGGAAGATCATCCCCCAGCGCGTCCAGTAAAGCTTCTTCCGCCTGATCCAGTTCGGCATTGACTTCTTCCACGGTTTGACCGCTTACGCAGGGATGAGGGGTAAGCTCCGGGAGTTTCCCCAGATATTTCCCGTCCTCGTCGGACCAGTAAATGATTCTCGTGTAGTGTGCTTTTGTTTTCATCATATGTTCTTTCTAATTTTTTGTCAGGGATGAGAGTGGAGGAAGGGTTATTCACCCTTCCTTTGTTTTTTTGGCTTGCTCTGTCAGGCGTTTCACAGCTTTTTCCTGGTAGTGGTCGGCATCGTCCCCCAGTTGTCCACTAAGGACCCATGACAGGGAACCCAGCTTGAACACCCGGTGGGAGCCTTTACCGGGGAATTCTTTGAAACCCGCTTTCAGAAGGTCTTGCCTTAACTCTCTTCTCTTACGTGGCATGCGCGGATATTGCCACATTGTGTTCTTTTTAGCAAGCGAAAAGTGTACTTTGTGAACATTTTTTTATGTTCATCGTAAAAAAAGCCCCGGCTGGTAGAACAGCCGGAGCCGATTGTTTAGAAGGTGAACATGTGATGTTCGGCAATCAATACGCCCTTACTATGCTCTTTTTGCCGGATTTGTCAAGCGGGCGTTTGTCATGCTGGCGGTCTGGGGCGCGGCTAATAAGGCCGCTTTTTTATCATCATCAGGATATTTGGAACGTATATTTTTTACTGCGCTTCTTCCCGCGGGAATCCCATTTGACGGTGCGGCCGTCATTTAATTTGAATGTCTTACCTCCGTAGGTTGAATTAAGAAGGAAGGAAAAGCGTTTGTTGGATGCCTGGGTGAGTTTGTAACGGGGTATCTTGCTTTCATGCCCGTTTTCGTCCGTTTCCGTCACGTATTCCGTACGTGCGTCAATAAGAGATTCAAACGAATTGCGTTCAATGCAGATTTCTATGATTTCGTCCCACTTGATTTCTCCGTATGTTTCACCGGGCTTCAGGCGTGCCGCCGCCGTTTGAACCAAGTCGCGCATGTCCTGAAGGTTTTGGTCTCCGCCTCCGTATATTTCATCAGGCCGTTCCCCGAACGGATCGCCAATGCCAAGCAGGGAGACAATGCCCGCAATAATGGATGATGTGCGTTGAAACCCTGCTCTTGTTTTGTCCGGCATGGGCCGTTTTTGCTCTATCCAGTTGCGAACAAACGCATGCAGGCAGGCCAGCAGTTCCGCCCGGTTGCCGGAATCCTGGATGGTTTCAAGGTCAATGACGCGCTGAACCGTCCGGTCCTGTGGATTGGATTCCGTTAAATTCAGGTCGCATATCAGCAGGCGGGAAGCAAGGTCTGTGTTCCATTCCAAACTATTTCCGGTGATGAATACTGTGGCGCAGTTTTGTTTGGTAACGAGGGATTGCGTATGAAATGGGCGGATGTCTTGGGAGACAGAAGAAATGAAGGATTCCAAGCAGGTAGATTGCAGCTTGCCGCGCAGGTTGTCAAAATAGACGTAGGGCGCGCGGGTGTTAAGGATGGTGTTCAAGACGCCCTGAAGCTTCTCGTCGTCATAATACCATGGATGTTTGGCGTTATTGTTGTACGTGATGCCGGTGGCTAGGTCAGCCAATAGAGATTTGCCGGATCGCTGGGAATTGGAAGTATAGACATAGCCAAGACGCGGCGAAGACAGGGGGAGCATGGCGGAAGCGTACAGGGCGACGCAGGCGCAGGTGTGGACCGCAAATGAGCGGGATGTGGCGGATGTAGCCCGCTCCTGAAGGTCAGAGGAAGACCAATCCAGAAAGGGGAATTCCTTGTGCCAGTTGCGCCAGATAAGCAAGGCTTGCTCCAGCGGCATTTCCGTATCGTAGTCCACGGCGGTTTTCAGGGTGTAAATCTTACTTTCCGGATCATAGCCGCGCTGGTTAAGGTGGTAGGTGCCATTAGGGAGCATGGCCGGAGTGATTTGGTCGTGGATTTTGATCAATTCCGGGATGGCCGTGAGGAATTCCATTGATGAAAGGGTGAGCTTTGCCAGCGGTTCCTTCATGGGTTGGTAAACGAGCGTTGAATCATCTTTGGAGCGGAAAGCGCACGGGCAGATATATTTTTCCGCGGCGGAAATGAAATTGTTGGGGTTAAGGTACACGGTTTTGCCGTCGTCTGTGATATACACAGGAGAGCCGGCCAGATTATAAATAGGGGCATTGGCGCGTTGGAGGGCTATGGCAACGCGTTCGCACCATTGGGGGGTTGTCGTGCCATTTTTGGAGGGCATGGCAACTTTGATTCTGCCGTCCGGCGTAAGGTCGTCTCCGGCAGGGGCGGGGCCTGGTTGCTCCAGACCGGCCAGAAATTGCTGAAGATCCGCGCCGGAGGCGTTGGTTAGCAAATTTTGTAATTTGAGAATAAGTTCTTGGGGGGAAGTCATTTTTTGGGAGGGAGTAAGGGGGTGAGAGATTGGAGGGCAGCATTGAGGCCGTAGGTGGTGCAGGCTGCGGCGGCTTGCTGGATCAAGGGCACCGACCATTCATCCGGCCGGGCAACGATTTCCGCGGCGCGAGTTGTCCAGTCCTGTTCTACGTTGCGGAGTGGAGTGGCGTAGAGTAAGGGGCGCAGGGTAGGGCGCGGGTTGAAATACAAAAGTTCCTGAAGTTTTTCCTGGCCGTTTACGGTGCGATAACAGCCGGGCAGCCGCGGCATGACAAGATGATTTGTGAGGGCCTGGATGTCTGCGCCAATGAGGGCTAAGGCGGGCTTTATCTGGTCCACATACCCGCGCCATTCTTCGTGTGTGGCTGCTTCCAGGCGGAAGAGTACATGCAGAGATCGGGATCCGGAGAAGGTGATGGAGACAATGGGGAGGGGTAGAGTAATGAGTGCCTGGAGCCATTGCTTCACGTCGTCCATTTGATCTGATTCCAGCAAGGCATGACGCCAGGTGAGGACGCATTCTGAAGAGCGGCGGCTTTTTTTCCCGTCCCTGACGCGGAAAAATCCGTCCACGGGCTGCCCTAGGAAGATAATGCCGTCCGGCGCGGCCGTGGGAATGTGTTTGGCCTGGTCTGGCCAGAGGCATTGACCTTGCGTTTTTCGGTCGGCAAAAATGATTGTTTTTTCACCGCGTGCCGTATCAAACAGGGCGCGTAAATACAGATCCGGCGTAACTATGGCCGGATCTGTGGCGGAGATGTTGGCGAGGAAATAGCGGGATAATACTGGAGCCCCTTTTTCCGCCAGGGTGGCAATGACGGAAGAATCAAGCTGCGGGACTGGCGGCGGCCCTGTGGGGGCCTTGGGTGGCGGGTTGTATTTGGCTGGTCCCTTGGCTATGCGTTTAGAGGGGGGCAAGGTAGTCGGTTCCGGTTTTTTGCGTCCTTGGGATTTGTCGGTGCCGTAGTTACCCTTGGGGCGGCGCGCCGCGTCTTCCAACTTGCGCCGGAGTTCCTTTTCATTCCAAGGCGGTTCGCACCGGGCGTTAAATGATAACAGGATAGGCCAGGCTTCATCCAAAGATAGATTGTAGTCGTTTACAAGGATGCGGCATGCGCGGAAGGTTGCCGCATGGCCGCCAGAACCGGAAACAGCCGGTTCCAGGGTATCAATATGTTTTTGTGCGCGGGTGATGGCGTCCATGGTCAAAGGTCAAGATTGAGTTCCGGGTGTTTGCGTGTGCGGTGGGCGGGGGTGTCCTGCTTCTTTTTCCTGCGGCGTTTCTTTTGGGCCTTCCGGCTGGTCCAGGAAACTTGTGCGAGCTTGTGCAGGGCGGTTTTACCGTATTTGTCGATAAGAGCTTGAGCTTGGGCGGGTGTTAAGGAGTCCAGGAAAGCGTTGCAGGCATGCGCCCGCATGGATGATGCGCTGATTGTGTCGCTGGTCAGCAGAGCGAGATCGGAATGAGACAAGTTTTTTACTGATTCCGGGCAGTATAGTTTGGCGAGTTTGTAAACATTCCGGGTGACGCGTTGCGGGTGGTAGCCGTTACGGAAGATGATAGTGAAAATTCCGATAAGGATATGTAGGCGGGCGTCCGCTATTTCTTCTTTCACCACGTCAAGCTGATGATGATTCAAACCGCATTCATAGAGTTCTTTTGAGAGTTCAGGGAGGATGGGAGCGGCATCAAAAGGCGCATTCCATTGTTCCTGCGTTTCGCCGTAGGCGTGCAGCAGGTAGTCCAGCCAATCGCCGTAAACGTGTATAACAGAGGGGCTGGAACTCATAATGCACCCTCCTTCCAAGATAAGGCTTGCTCCAAAAGTGGAACTAAAAACAAGATGTTTACTACATTTTTTACTACGCTAAAGGCGTAAAATGTTGAAAGTAAACATGGAGGCGGGAGCGGGAATCGAACCCGCGAATAACGATTTTGCAGACCGTCGCCTTACCACTTGGCTACCCCGCCGCTGATGTTGTGCGCGGATACTAGGGAAAAGAACCGCGGGTGTCAATCTCGTTTTTGGAAAAGATGCTTTGTTTTTAAGTGAAGGCCTCTTAGGTGGCAGTCTTTTTCTTTGACGGAACGGACAGGGCAGGAAAGAATATTTGTTTTTTTACGGTGTCGTTGATCATGCGGCGGAATGCCGCCCGCACCTGTTTTCAGATTTATATGGAACAACATTGTTCCAAAATGGCGTGAATCAGGACATAAAGACGCACCAGGAGTTTTTTTGCAAGTTCACAGCAGCACGTAAAATTAGAGGGAAGGTTGTTCCTCTTAGTTCCGAATGAGGGGGGACTACGCGTTAAACGTGTTGATGGGTTCAGGTAATGCCGCAGAAATACCGGAAGGCTGATGGTTCAGTTTTTCCAGAAAGTAAACAGAAAGCAATAGCAATGAATAACTACATACCAATCAACAAGGCAGTTAATCCCGTCTGCATTTATCAAGGGGATGAGCCTCTTATCAGCAAGACGCTCGGCGTTGATGAAATGATATATGGCTTTGACGGAATTCCCTCGGATTATGCCACCTGTGCCGGAGCTCCCGAAATGTTCATCAAGATAGAGCGTGGCGGATTGTACTATTTCGGTGTAAAAGCCGACGATGAGGGGTACCTCAGCCTGACAGGAGAACTTCTCTGCGGGAAAAAAGGAGATCCGCCCAATGGGAAATTGTCTCTGGAAACAGGTTCAAGGTATCTGAAAGCCGGGTATTACAAGGTTTCTTTGATATACAGCAATCATGCTTACAATCCCGTCAGCAACAATGCCATTGCATTCAACGTTACCATGGATACCAAACCTATCATCGTACCTTGAACTACCGGGAGCTTGCTTCCAGAGAGGGAATACCATGTGACAATTCCGGTTTGTCTGGATAATGTCGAGTTGGAAGACTGAAAACAATGTTCTTGTGAACTGGAAACGCGCTACTATAATCAACAGGGTAAGAATTGTTTCCTGGGTGTCCCTCCATGCTCCCGCATAGGGAGACAAGGCTGATAACGGAATTTAATGTTCCGTGGTGATGGAAAAGACCTCGTTCGATCCAAGAGCCGCTTTTCCGGACTTCAAGCTGGTGTTTGTCAACAAGGGAGAAAAGGCTGTGCGTCTTTTCGACGACTTCTATCCTCTCAAGGAACGCGGGCCGAATATCATCATCAAGATATGGAATCGGGGAAACGGAAAGAAGGGAGAAAGGCCAGCGGCATGGTATCTTCCCTCCTATCAAATGGAACGTGTCGCGGATCTTATGCGCTTTATTACCCTGAACCCCGGAAAGAAGCATGAAGTGCCCGTCAAGGATGCGTATTTGCTGCTGACCTATTTACATCCTCTGGCCAGCGGAAAAATATACGAACTGGAAGTATGTTTCCGGGACGGATATGGAGATCCGGGTCCCCGGAGGGAGTATGTGGGGAAAAAGGATTTTATCGTCATGGATCAAACCCCCAGGTGAATTTGAAAAATTGATACGGCCCCGTTCATGAAATATGAACGGGGCTTTTTTGTGGAGGAGGTCTGTTCCCCTGCTTTGGGATTTTAAACTATGGAGCTTGTCCTAAGGGGTATTCAGGGAATGAGATTTGAATGCTGAAATAAACGATGATGGGCAGCAGGGGGGGCTCGTTTTTCCTGTAAATCCAGGGAAGGAATATTTCCGTAACATGGACGGGGAAAGTTTCAGGAGGCGGTTGTGTCCGCCCGTGCAGTGGAAAGGCCGCTGTCAGACTGGCCGTGATTCAGCATTGATGCAAGTGGTTCGTGCGCGTTTTCTAACGGCTGGATAGCAGTTGTTTCAACTCCGGAAGGCGAAAGTGCAGCGGAGGAAGTTCTTGCCCAAGCTCAGCTGATTTTTCTTTTCTCAGCATTTCAGCCCGTTCTTCCAGTTTTCGGGCTTCTGCCAGAATTTTGCGTATTTCCTGCCGGCCTCGGCCTATATGGGCGACGGCCCGGGAAGGATCCGGAGTAAATTCCGGTCCTCCCTTAAGATATTTTTCAAAGTATTGCTGGTAGCGTTCCGCCAATTCCCTCCCTTTGGCAAAAAGCTTGCGGTCTTCTTCCACATAGGCCGTCACGGCGGGATCCACGTTTTTCGTGCTCAGGTCCGCCAGTTCTTCGTCCCTTTCCCGCAACAGGTCCGCCGCATCCCTGCTGCTTTTTTCCAGGCCCGGAAGGGTAGGGTTCTTTTTCAGTTTCAGGAGGCGTTGCACCAGTGCGTCGCTTTTTTTCGAGTATTCCGTATTGATGTCCGCCACCTTTTGCCAGTAGGAGACGGTGGGATCACCGCAGGAGGCCATCAGGAACGCGGCCAGCATAGGGAGCATGCGCCGCAGGAAAACAGAGGCATTCATTTATCCTTTGTAGCATGCCTCAGGCGGGAATCAAGGGTGTTTTCCGTTTCCCCTGTTGCTGTTTCGCGTTGAAAAGCGGTGAAGCTTAATTGATTTTAATTCCGGAGTTTTGCTTTTCCACCGGAGGGGGCATCTCCACCACGCCGCTGCTGTTTCCGGGGGTCAGCAAAATTTCCACTTCCAGAGGCAGGGTCGTATCCGCCAGCAGCCCTTCCGGGATGGATATGCCTATGGGAGCGGAGCTTTTGCCGGGCAGCACTTCCTGGGGGGAAATGATGTCCAGAATGAGGCGTCCATGTTGGAGAATATTGATTTTACTGATGGAGAAAGCATCCTTCAGGCTTGTGTTGTGCAGAGTAACGCCCTTGAGCTGGGACGGGGCGAACGGCCCTGGAATAGTGAAGCGCAGAATGGTGTTTTTTTCTCCGGCAAGAGGAAGGGGAAGCCAGTACGCCGCGATAGGCGCGTTGGGATTCAGGCTGTCCGTGGAGTAGGAGGATCCATTGAGGCGTTCCATCATCAGGCTGGAAAGTTCCGGGGAGGCGGGTACGCCCCAGCCCTGGGAGTACATGAGGGAAAGCAGGTACAGGGCCTCCTGGTCCCGGTATTGGACCGCCATTCTCAGGAAACGCGCTGCCTGGGCGTAATCCCGGGAGGCAAGGGGAGGCTGCTGGGGAAGGCGGGGAAAATAAGAGGGGATGTCCATGAGCAGGATGCCCAGCTCCTTCATGGCTTCATAGCACCCTCCTGTAGCGGAACGGTAAAGCCATTCCACGCCTTCTTCCGGCCTGGAACCGCCGGGACAGTCCGGAGACATGAGGGTTTTCCCCAGTGCCTGCTGGGCTATCGGGTAGCCGGCTTTGGAAAGTTGCTCCAGGGCCGGCAGCATGCCCGGCATGGAACTTGCCTGGTCGAGAATATTTTTGTTCTCCGGGGAGGGCGCGGCGATTGCCGCCACAAGATTTTTGTAGGCCGGGTCATGGAGCAGGGCCGGTTCCGGCACGGGGGGAGCAGCGATGAAACGGATTTTCGGGAAGGCTTCTTCCGTGCGTTTCGTCTCGTTTTTGAAACATGCCATTTGCATGGGAACGGCTTGGTGGGCGGCATTTTCAAAGGAGTACGTGTAGGTGCGGTCCGTGGACAGTTTCGGGAGTGCGGGAAAGAAGAAGGTGGAGGTGGATTGCCCCGGCACCGTGAAGGAGGGGACGGCATTGATGGAGCGGTCCACCAGGACGCCGTTGGGGTCCCGGATGGTGAGGTACAGTTTTTCCCTATTTGCTGCCGGAGGAATGATTTGGAGATAAATGCAGGAGATGCGCAGTTTTTCCGGCAGGATGGGAGGAAGCCCGGAACGGGTCAGGATGGTGTCGTCAAGGCGCAAACGGAACTCCGTCAGCGACCGCGGTTCCAGCGCCGCGTCTTCCGTTATTTTGAGTTCTGGAATGCGGATGGATGCCAGATCCCGTGGCGGCGGTTCCGGTTCTCCCACGTTGGAGCTTGCCGCGGACTGCTGGATGGCCTCCTTGATGGTATTAATGGTAGTGCCCATAGGGGCTTTTTTCATGTAATCCAGCAGATAAAATGCTCCCGCTCCCAGCAGGATGGTGCATGCGCTTCCTACCAGCAGGGACATCATGTGGCGGTTGCGGCGAAGAGCGCGTGCGGACTGCCTGCGTGAGGCGGAATGAAGACCGTCCGTTCCGGTGGCAGCCTTTCTGCTGCCGATGTTTTTCCCGGCGCCGGGAGTTGGCATTTCTTCCGGATGGGCATGGTGAAGGTCTGCCGGGAGGACTTGAATAGTGGCGGAGGATTCTTCCCCGGAAATGGCGCAAATGTCGTGAATCCATTCGCTGGCAGTCTGGTAGCGGCAATTGATCTGGGGGGCCAGCGCCTTGTCCAGGGAAAGCAGGAACTGTCGTGAGTAGTAGCGGGTGAGTACAGGGTCGCTGTGCAGCGGCTGCATCTCATCTTCCGCCAGGCGCGCTTCCGCGCGATCCGGCGGATTTCCTGTAAGCAGGGCGTAAAAAGTGGCTCCTACGGAATAGAGATCGCTCCACGGGCCGATATTCGTTTTGCCCAGCGCCTGTTCCGGGGAGGAATACCCCTGGGTGGTCAAGACGGTGGCGGCATGAAGTTTCAGGGCATGCCGTGCCGCTCCGAAGTCGATCAGCACGGGCGTGCCTTCCTCCGTCAGCAGGATGTTGCCGGGTTTGATGTCCCGGTGGTAAATATGCCGGGAATGGAGATAGTCCAGAATCCGGAGCAGGCGCGTCAGCAGCCCCTTGAGTTCGTCTTCCGTATACCGATGCCCAGTGCTGTGAAGTCTTTCCCCCAGATAATCCAGGGAAAGGCCGGTAATATGCTCCATGGCGAAGTAGGCCGTGCCGTTGGCTTCAAAGACGGAAAGGATTCTGACGATGCCGGGGTTGTTGAGCTCCGCCAGCGTCTGAGCCTCGCTCAGAAAGCTTTTCAGAGCCCAGGTGTAATTTTCCAGATCGTGTTCATTATTGGGCTGGATATGCCCGGTCAGAGGATCCCGGTAAGAGTACCTTGAAGGGAAGTTTTCCTTGATAACCACGTTGCGGTTCAGGAACAGATCCTTCGCCAGGTATGTGATACCAAAACCTCCGCTGCCCAGGACGCGGATGATTTCATATTGTTCCAGGCGCGTGCCGGGAGCCAGCTCCCGCTGGTAAACGAAAAAGGCCCCTTTTTCTTCCGCATGAGGCAGGGGCGGACGTCCAGGCAGAATCTGTTCCAGGCCTGTCGTCGGAGCGGGAGGCGGGACTTGCCCTGTCACCCGGGGCTGGTCGTCTGGCTGGCCTTCTTCTGCTGGCATGAGGGGAAAAGTTCCTGAAACGGATCTGAAACATTCTTATATGCCGCGGAAGTCAAGTCAAGGGGAATGCCTGTTTTCCTCCGTATCCGGGGAGGCCGGTATGGAATAGGTTTTCCTGACGTTAAATGGACGCAACAAGCCCGGAAGGCAAAATGAAGAAGGAAGTTCTCTGCAGGCCCTTTCTGCCTGTTCCTCCCGCAGAGGTTTGCGGCATTCCGGGAAACTTGTTTCTCCAAATGTTCAGGGTTTATGGCGTTTGATGAATTCCCGGGCTGCTTTCAGGTAGGCGTCCGCCGCAGCTCCGGAAGGATCGTGTTCAAAAATGGTGTGGCCGAAACTGGGGGCCTCCCCCAACCGGATGGAGCGGGGGATGACCGTTTTATACAGCATCTGGGGCAGATGCCGTTCCACCTGGTCGATGACCTGGCGGGAAAGATTGGTGCGGCCGTCATACATGGTCATCAGTACTCCTTCATGCCGAATGCGAGGATTGGCGCCGCTGGCGCAGATTTGCGCCGTCACGTGCAGAATCTTGGCCAGCCCTTCCAAACCGAACCATTCGCATTGGAGGGGAGTCAGCACTTCGTCGCAGGCGGCCAGGGCGGAGGTCATTAAAACGCCCAAGGAAGGTGGCGTGTCCATGATGCAGTAATCATAGGTGTCCGACTCCCGCAGGGGGGCGAGCGTTTCCCGGAGGCGGGTCAGATGGTTGCCGGAACGGGCCAATTCTATTTCCACACCGGCCAGGTCCATGGTGGAGGGGATGATATCCAGCCGTTTCCTGCCGGAAGGCAGGATGCACTCTTCCGCCGGAAGCTGGCCGAGCAGGGCCGGATACAGGCTGAGCGTGTCTTTTCCGTCAATGCCCATGCCGCTGGTGGCATTGGCCTGCGGGTCCAGGTCAATGACAAGGATTTTCTTTTTCAGCTGAGCCAGGGCGGCGGCCATGTTGATGGCCGTAGTGGTTTTTCCCACTCCCCCCTTCTGGTTGGCGATGGCGATGATTTTCATTCAGGAAAAGGATGCGGGAAAATGGTAGCATAACGGGAGGCCCTTTCAATCATTTTCCCGGAGAGCCGGAAGCTCTCTCAAGCCTCAGGGCTTTCTCCCTTGGGGGGCGGTGTGTTTCAGGGAGGGGAAGAGCGGGGGAGAAACGCTGCCGCAGATACGGCGTCAGGGAGCTGTTGGAATCTGTCTCTTATACACATCTCCGAGCCCACGAG
>ENA-OXAA01000228-OXAA01000228.1-human-gut-metagenome-genome-assembly--contig:-NODE-228-length-16807-cov-41.8893_pt1 | contig 16807 bp, 18 predicted proteins | sample MGYA00249262_ERZ652119 | MGnify/ENA primary metagenome ERZ652119 (study PRJEB26925, sample SAMN05827191) | human gut metagenome | biome: ENVO:2100002; feature: ENVO:00000062; material: ENVO:00002003... | reverse complement strand
GAGAGCATCTGCCTTACAAGCAGAGGGTCACAGGTTCGAGCCCTGTAGGTCCCATATGTGCCGGTGTGGCGGAACTGGCAGACGCACAGGACTTAAAATCCTGCGGGACTTATACTCCCATACGGGTTCGATTCCCGTTGCCGGCATTGTCATTAATTTGACTTTATAAGTACGTGTAGCTCAGCTGGATAGAGCGTCTGGCTACGGACCAGAAGGTCGCGAGTTCGAATCTTGTCACGTACATTAAAAACTGTGTAAAAGAAGATTTCTTTTATACAGTTTTTTTTGTATATTTATTGGAAAATCTGAAAATAATAATAAACGTAAAATTTATTATATTTAAGGAGGACATAGATATGTCTAAGAATAGTTCCAATAACTCATATAATTCATCTAACTCAACAGATTCATACAACTCATCAAATGAGAGTAATTCATACAATAAGACATCGGGTAAAAATTCATCAAAAAATTCATCAAAGAATTCATCAAAAAACAGTTCAAACAGCTATAACAGTTCAAATAGCTCAAATAGTTACAACAGTTCAGAAGATTAAATTTTGAATGTAATAGAATTTATTAAATAAAATAACAAATAAACAACAAACAAATGTCCTGCCATTGGATAGTTATATTGTCTATTGGCAGGACATAATAAAATATTGCAATTATGCACTTCATGCAGCATATAATGTTAAGAAGGATGTAAAAGCTGAGCGAGACATATTATGGCGTGCGAAATTATTGGAAGTTCTTTGTTTGACAGGTATATTGAAAAAGAGAACCCGCTTATAATAGATTTGAGAAGTGAAACGGATTATATGAAGAAACATATAAAGGGAGCTGTTTGTATAAATGCAGAAGATTTAGAAAATGCGATTGAAAATTATATATATGGCAGAACTGGAATTGTGCGGACCGGTGATGTTTTACTAAAGAAAAATAAGATTATTCTGTTATATTGCAGCAGAGGAGCACAAAGCTATTTTATGTGCAGAAAAATGTCAATGGCAGGTTTTAATGTTAAGTCTTTAGCCGGTGGAATCGAAAGATATAAAGGTAGATATATAACAGCTTGACAGCTATTGGAACAAGCATTAATATATTAAGTGTATGATACTGTAATATTAAGAAATGGAGAATTGATGAATACATATGAATTGATTGCACCATGTCATTTTGGACTTGAATCGGTGTTGAAAAAAGAAATATATGAACTTGGATATGAGATTATATCAGTTGAAGATGGTAAGGTAACATTTGAAGGTGATGCTGAGGCTATATGCCGTGCTAATATTAATCTTAGAACGGCTGAGAGAGTCCTTTTGAAAGTTGGACAGTTTAATGCAGTGACTTTTACGGAATTATTTGACCAGACAAAAGAGCTTCCGTGGGAAGAATTTATTCCGGCGGATGGAAAGTTCTGGGTTACAAAGGCTAATTCGGTAAACAGTAAGCTTTTCAGCAGCTCTGATATACAGTCTATTGTTAAGAAAGCCATTGTCGAAAGGTTAAAACTTAAATATCGTATAAATTGGTTTAAAGAAGATGGGGAGTCTTATCCTATAAGAGTAACTATATTAAAGGATGTTGTGACTATTGCACTTGATACAACAGGTAATTCTCTTCATAAGAGAGGATATCGTCCAGAGGCAGGAAAAGCACCAATTTCGGAGTGTCTTGCAGCTGCACTTATTAAGCTGACTCCCTGGAATAAAGACAGGATATTGATTGATCCATTTTGCGGAAGTGGAACATTTCCGATTGAAGCAGCTATGATTGCAGCGAATATTGCACCCGGGCTTAATCGTGATTTTACAGCGGAGAGCTGGTCGGGAATTATCCCTAAAAAGGAATGGTATGATGCTGTAACAGAGGCTAATGATATGGTTAATACTAATATTGAGACTGATATTCAGGGATATGATCTTGATGGTGATGTGATTAAGATTGCCAGAAGGAATGCTGAAAATGCAGGTGTTGCTAATCTTATACATTTCCAGCAAAGAGATGTGGCTAAATTGTCACACCCAAAGAAATATGGATTTATTATTACTAACCCGCCATATGGCGAACGTCTTGAAGAAAAAGAGGCACTTCCTGCAATATATAGTGCTTTAGGAAGACAGTTTGCACAGTTGGACAGTTGGTCAGCATATGTTATTACTTCATATCAGGATATAGAAAAATATTTTGGTAGGAAAGCTGATAAAAACAGAAAGATTTATAATGGTATGTTAAAGACATATTTTTATTCATTTATAGGACCTAAGCCACCAAAGAAGAGAGATTAATAGAAGAGATTAGACAAAAGGGGATAAGATTTGAAAGGCCGTAAGTTATATCTGGGATTGATTTTTATTTTATCTGTAGCAGTAGTATATCTGCTTGAAGCGGTTGCACAGGATAAGGGAATAGCACTTGGCAATGTTGTAATTACAGCGAAAGACCGTCCGAGTGAATGGCAGGATATAATTGCGTCTGATGCCAGCGAAAATCAGTTAAGGCTGATTGTAGACGGCGTTGAGGTAGCATTTGCAAAAAACAGGATTTATATGGAAAATAATCTTGATATTATGATTCCAACGTATATATTCAGAAATTCATTCAAGTGTGCATTCAATACTGTTTCTGATGATGGGATAGAACTTCAGAAGGGGAATACCGTGGTGTCAATTGACAGTTATGATACTTTTATTGATGTTAATGGCAAAAAAGTATTTCTTGAAAATGCAATGAAGAAGTATGATGACGGATATTATATTAATGCACATGTGCTTGAAGAAGGATTTGGTTATACGTATAAGTGGGATTCGGTAGAAAATACGCTTAATCTTGTAGACACGAAGAAAGATGAGAGCATACTTCCATCAAGATACAGTTATTATGATGTAGGAAGACTGGGAAAAATAAAAGACCAGGGAATATATGGAACATGCTGGGCATTTGCATCGCTTACGGCAGTTGAGACAAGTCTTATGCCAGAGGAAAAATACGATTTTTCTGAGGATAATATGGTATGGAACAGTGGATATTTTGGTGCACAGTATGATGGTGGAGATTATACAAGAGCGATTTCATATCTTGCATCTTGGAGGGGACCTGTTCTTGAAGAAGACGATGTGTATGGTGATGGCATAAATAATTCGGATGCCGGAGTTGTAAAGCATGTTCAGGAAGCACAGATTATTGAGAGTAAGAATCTTGAAGCTATAAAAAAAGCTGTATTTTTATATGGCGGTGTTGAATCATCATTGTATACATCAATGAGTTATGCCGGAGAGCGTTCAATGTATTACAATGATAAAAATTATTCATATTGCTATATAGGTACAAAAAAGCCGAATCATGATGTCGTTATCATTGGATGGGATGATAATTATTCTAAAGATAATTTCAGCGTAAGCCTCGAGGGAAACGGTGCATTTATATGTGTGAACAGCTGGGGAGACAGCTTTGGCGATGATGGTTTGTTTTACGTGTCATATTATGATTCTAATATAGGAATCCATAATGTTGTATATACGCGTGTAGAGGATAATGACAATTATGATAATATATATCAGAGTGATTTGTGTGGCTGGGTAGGACAGCTGGGTTATGAATGTGATACAGCCTATTTTTCCAATGTTTACACAGCTCAGTCAGATGAAGAACTGAAAGCAGTAGGATTTTATGCAACAGGAAAAGATACATCTTATGAAATATATTATGTTGATAATTTTGAGGGGACAGAGTCATTTTGCAATAAGGTTTATCTGCAATCGGGCAAATTTACAAATGAGGGCTATTACACGGTTGATTTGAACAAAGCAGTTAATATGGCAGAGGGTAAAAAATATGCCATTATAGTCAAAATTACAACGCCAGGAGCAGTACATCCGATTGCAATTGAGTATAAAGCTGGTCGTTCAACAAAAAATGTTGTGATTGACGATGGTGAGGGATATATAAGTCTTATAGGCAAATCATGGGAACATGTTGAGGAGTCAAAGGAATGTAATATATGCCTTAAAATGTATACAAATAACAGATAGGAGACCTGATGATGGAAAAAGTTATACTTGCATCTAATAATATGGGAAAAATAAAAGAATTCAGGGAAATTTTAAAAGATATGGACATTGAGCTTGTTTCTATGAAAGAAGCCGGAATTGATGTAGATATAGAAGAATACGGACGTACATTTTCTGAAAATGCATTGATTAAAGCAAGGACCATCAGTGAGATGACCGGTTGTGTGACGCTTGCAGATGATTCGGGACTTGAAGTTGACTGGCTTAATAAGGAGCCGGGGGTTCATTCAGCAAGATTTATGGGGCATGATACGCCGTATGAGATAAAGAATCAGGCTATTATTGATAAACTTAAAGGTGTTATTGGAAGTGACAGAAGTGCAAGATTTGTGGCAGTAGTTGCAATTGCATTTCCGGAAGGTGATGAATTTGCTTTTAGAGGGACAATGGAGGGCATTATAGGTGATAAACCGCTCGGAGAGAATGGTTTTGGATATGACCCTATATTTTTCCTGCCTGAATACCAAAAAAGCTCTGCTGAGCTTTCTGCGGACGAAAAGAACAGTATAAGCCATCGTGGAAAGGCACTTAAAAAAGTAAAAGAGGTATTTCCTATTCTTATGAAAATGAGGTGAGATTATATGCAGCGGATTATGATAGTTAGCGATACCCACAGACGGATTACGAATCTTGCAGAAGCATTGTATCGTGAGGGTAATATTGACAAGCTTATACATCTCGGGGACTTTGAGGGAGAGGATGAAGTTATAAGAGGAATGGCTGGATGTGAAGTGATGTTTGTTCCGGGAAATAATGACTTTTTTTCGCCATATGACAAAGAGATTGAGACACAGATCGGAAAATATAAAGTGCTGCTTACACATGGGCACTATTATTATGTTTCGCTTGATTTGCAGACAATAAGAGAAGAGGGGATATCAAGAGGGTTTGATATTGTAATGTTTGGACATACACACAGACCGGTTATTTCTGTTGAAGATGAGATTATGCTCATTAATCCAGGCAGTATTTCTTATCCGAGACAGGCTGATAAAAAATGTACATATATCATGATGGAAGTTCTTGATAATGGTGAAGTAGGCTTTAAATTAAAGTCAATCTGATAGTAAAAATTTAAAATAAAATTTTGTGATTTTATGTTTTTAAGATGATTTTATGCTGGGATTCAAAAAAATAAAAGTCTTTTAAGCCCCTATTTATGCGGGTTTAAACAGGTTTTGAAAAAAATGTTAAAAAAATTAAAAAAAATTCAAAAAAGGTGTTGACAACATAGGGGTCTTATACTATAATACATCTTGTCGTTGCGATACAGAGTAATTCAAAACTGAATGAAACGTATCAAACATCAATTGCATATCGGGGTGTGGCTCAGCTTGGCTAGAGCGCTTGATTTGGGATCAAGAGGTCGCAGGTTCGAATCCTGTCACCCCGATCATTTATGCGGGTGTAGTTCAATGGTAGAACACTAGCCTTCCAAGCTAGATACGTGGGTTCGATTCCCATCACCCGCTTTGTGTGTTCGTAGCTCAGCTGGATAGAGCAACGGCCTTCTAAGCCGTGGGTCGGGGGTTCGAATCCCTTCGGGCACACTTTTTATCTAATAAGAGATAATTTTCTCAGATGAGATAGCTGGTTGCGAAGCAACATAGAATATGCTGCGAGCGACGTTTTTTTATGTGGTGGGTATAGCGCAGTTGGTTAGCGCGTCAGATTGTGGCTCTGAAGGCCCAGGGTTCGAATCCCTGTATCCACCCTTATCTATTTTTGGGCTATCGCCAAGCGGTAAGGCACAGGGTTTTGATCCCTGCATCACGCTGGTTCGAATCCAGCTAGCCCAGTTGGGCTGTCGTACGGTTAGCATGATGGTTCTTCTGGCAGAAAAGATTGCCGTTGAATTTAGCACCTGAATAGACAAGCTTATTATTTAATTTAATAAGGGCTCATAGCTCAGTTGGTAGAGCACTAGACTTTTAATCTAGGTGTCCCGGGTTCGAACCCCGGTGGGCTCATTAAGATGGGAATGGTTGAAAAACCGTTCCCTTTTTTCTTTTCGTGCCTAGTGACTAGGAGGGGAACGGGCGTCTTGTGAAGAAATTCATTCTTTATTATTTCCATGCATTAATTATTGTGATTTTGAAAACCCGCATAAATATTGGAAATATTTGATATGGAGTTGGGCACTTTTGTGGCACTTGGTGTCAGGGGGAGTGGAATGATTGAGAATTGTAGTTTTAATTTGGGTGAGTTTTATGTTAAAATGGGTAAAAAGAATCGGAAGTGTGGAGGTATGCTATGACACACGAAATGGACATATGGCATGATTCTTTCGTAAAGATAAAAGAACAAACAAAAACAATAGAAATGCGACTGTTTGATGAGAAGCGTTCGCTAATATCAACAGGTGATACCATTATATTTACAGATACAAGTAATAAAGAGAAAATAGACTGCATGGTAATCAACATGTATCGGTATCTATCTTTTGAAGAATTGTATCAGCATCACAGTAAAGTATCCATTGGATATAACAAAGATGAGATTGCAAATCCGAAAGAAATGCTCATGTATTATTCTAAAGAAATGATAGAGAAATATGGTGTTGTTGCCATTGAAATAAAAGTTTTATAGCTTCCAGTTTCTAGACTATATTTTACAGAATACCCGCAAATCACCAACCTATAACCATATATAATAACTTTGATACAAAGAAACAGAGCAAGTACTTGAGTAATAAAACTTAAATACCTGCTCTTATTTTATTTATAGGAGGTTGTCAATGTTATTGGTAATGGATGAGGATTACTTTACCGGGGTTCGAACCCAGTGGGTTTATTTATTCTTTATTAATTTTTAAAATAGGTTTATGATAGAATCAATTTAAATACAGAGGTGATATGAATTGATTATAACAGTCATAGCGATATTGATAGCTGTACTTATTATTATCGTTGTAACTAATATTGGTAATAATAGTAGCGGTAATAATAAAAAGCCACATACTTATGAACCGTGGGTGATTGAAGCACCTGAAAAGCGGGCTGGTCGTCGGGGAGAACATATAGCGACAGAAATCATTAAGGGAGTACTTCGTGAAGGAGATTATTTATTCACCAATATTTCTGTATCGTACGATGGAAAGCGCACAGAACTTGATAATGTTGTTGTAAATAAATATGGTGTGTTTATTTTTGAAGTTAAGAATTACAAGGGTCAACTTTATGGCAATGAGGATGATTATAATTGGGAAAAATATAAAGATGACGGATATGGAAATACATTTGTGAAAGAAGTCAAAAATCCTGTTAAGCAGGTAAAAAGGCAGATTTATATCCTTGCGAAATATCTAGAAGGCTATAATGTGTGGGTTGAAGGATATGTTATTTTAATCAGAAGTAACAGTCCAGTTCAAAGTACATATATTTTGCAGAGTGTCGAAGATATCGATAGGGCAATTCATACATTTAAACGAAATCATCTGAGTAGGGACACGGTTGAATCAATTAAGAAGATGCTTGTATAATCATGGTAGATTATAATTATAAAAAATAAGAGCAAGTACTTGAGTAACAAAACTTAAGTGCTTGGAAAACTGGTACATCAGATAAAGAATCAGGATAAGAAGAATACGGGGTATTTTGCGGATGGTTCGAGACGATACCCGGTGGCAAGGCTCAGGTTTAATGTTTCAAATGGAGAAGTAAGAGGCATGAGCCTGTTTGCACTGCTTTATCCTTCAAAGACACTTTCTGATATGTATTTACCGATTGAGTCATTGAATAATCATGAATCATTAGAAGTAATAGAGAAATCTGTACGGCTGAAACTGAAAGAGAAGCTTGCGATAATCGAAGAAAAGTATGGTGATTCGGGTAACAATAAGGAAGATGCCAGGTGGTATTATCTTGCACCGATGCTTATGGATGGAGTTATCTATGCAAAGCATTGGATAGAGGATATTGTGTGGGAAATGAATACAGACGAAGAGGATACAACATCTGAGGTCAGAAGCAGTTCAAAGGATAAGAGAAATAAGGGCTTTATTGCTCATATTGATAAGCTAAGAAGTTATTTGGATGCCCCAGAGAAGATTCATCTTGGAAGAAAGCCGGATGAGCTTCTGGAAACATTGGTAAATATGGTACTGGGTTCGCCGGCAATATGCATTTACCGTTCTAATGGAAGAAGCACAGCCAGAGCAACATCGCTTGCAAAGGTATTTGTCAATAATTTCAATTTGCCGGAGTCAACAGCTATCATTGATCTTGCTTATGGCAGATGCAGGGATGATAATTCCCATTGGCAGAATGTACTTAAATACTGTAAAGATGGCTGTTTTCAGGCAATGATTGATGAATATATCCATATGCTGAAAGAAACAGCAGGTTTTCAGTCGGATGGAAATCAGTATCAGATCGTGCATGACATGATGATGGATTCATTGAAAATACATACAGCCACCTATATCGCTGATACTTATCCTGATTTCAAAAAGCGTATTAATGGAGCTGACAGGAAGAGTGATGGATGTCGAATAAGGTCGAGTTATGCAGTTGGATTTACAAAGGATGCAGGAGATAATTCCAAGGTAGTCATGCGTAAAGAAAATATCAGAAATGCCTTTAACTCACCAATGCGTCCATTTGTGCTTGCCACAACATCAATCGGACAGGAAGGACTGGATTTTCATAATTACTGCCGAGTGATTATGCACTGGAATCTTCCAAGTAATCCCATCGACCTGGAACAAAGGGAAGGCAGAATCAATAGATTTAAGTGTCTGGCAATAAGACAGAATGTTGCTGATAAATATGGTAAGGCAGATGGTATCACATTTAAGCGAGACATATGGACAGAAATGTTTGAGGCTGCTAAAGCGGAAAAGCAGAATGACCAGTCAGAGCTTGTACCATTCTGGTGTTTCGGAAAAAATCAGAGTGTTAAAATAGAAAGGCTTGTGCCAATGTATCCTATGAGTAAGGATGAGGTTAATTATGAAAGGCTGATAAAGATTCTGTCTCTTTACCGGCTTACATTAGGGCAGGCAAGGCAGGAAGAACTTCTGGAGTATTTATTCAAGGAGTTCAAGGACACAAGCGGATTGAAGAAACTGTTTATCGACTTGAGTCCATTTTCAAAGGGAAAAGAAGGTTGATATGATGAGAATACTTTTTTGTAACATAGCGTGGATGAAGGAGTATCGAGGAAATGAAGATGGAAAGGATACTCCGTTAAATGGTGGAAGCTATGTTGATGAGACAGGAGATGCCCATGAAAAATATAATTTTACACCAGTGAATATGGAGGGTAGGGAAGGCTTATATTGTCTGGGATTTTTTGAGACAAAATCACATAATGGTAAAGATGTCAATCAAATGCGGATTGAGAATATTGCAGGTTGTGAACTATTAAAAAAAGAAGAATCAGTAGATGATGTGCTTGTCGTTTATTGTGCAAAGCATCCGGCACATAAGTTTACGACGGTCGTGGGATGGTATAAACATGCTACAGTTTTCAGACATTATCAAGAGGCAGTGTTTGCTCCAGAAGATATACAATATTACAATGCAATTGCAAACTCATCTGATTGTGTCTTACTTCCTGCAGGGATCAGATCAAGAAAGGTACAATGGGAAGTCCCAAGAAAATCAAATGGTTGGGCTTATGGATTTGGACGGGCAAATGTGTGGTATGCAAGTGAAGAAGATAGTAGGTTACAAGATTATCTTACGAGATTAGTAAAACAGATTGATGAATATGATGGCGAAAATTGGATTGACAAGTACGCTAAGTAATGAGGTACACATATTATGGGAAACGAATCAGGTGAATGGATTATGCATGGCATGAAGTGGGATAATCCGGATTGCATCCATTCTGTAGATGAAGCAATCAAGTATATAAATGAATTTGGCTTTTTACCATTATTTAAGAATGATATAGATGGGTTTTCACTTGAAGAAAGAACTGTTCCAGAGTATTGGTGGAGTGATGATCCAGAGATTGATCCATGGATGTGGCGGGCTATTATAGCAAGGCGGCATGATATCGTCTATGGAAAGTTCTTTGATAAGAAGGCAGGATTTATATCAAAAAAGTGGTTTCCTGTATTTGCTAATTACCGCCGGGATGGATATGATTTTGATGCATTATATGATGATGGTAAAGCACCTAATAAGCATAAAAAGATAATGGTCAATTTTATGGAAAACAATGCTGATTCAGAGATTTATTCCAATGAATTGAAAAAACAAGCTGGATTTGGTAAGGATGGAGAAAAGGGATTTGATGGTGCAATAACGAATCTTATGATGCAGACATATCTGTGCAACTGCGATTTTAAGAAGAGAGTGAATAAAAGAGGTATTGAATATGGATGGGATGTGGCAGTGTATTCATCCATTGAGCATATCTATGGATACGATTATGTGACTTCCTGCTACAAGGATAATCCACAGGATTCATGGAAACTTCTTGTAGACTATATGCATGAGATGTTTCCGGATGCAACGGATAAGCAGATAAGGAAAGTGTTAAAATAAAACAGTGCATTTTTGAGGTGAATATATAAATGAATGCAAAAAAATCAGCAGATTATCGCAACCTGATAGAAATTGTAAAAAACAAATATCGTAAAAATCCTATATATGCTAAGAGCCTGACACTTGGCTGGTGTGATTTACGTCAGAGAGAAGATTTGTGTCAGGAAATTAACATATGGACATATTGGCAAGTATTTGCCGTAGGATATAATAATCAAGGTACTACCGAAATAGAGTATGATATTTCAAGAGAAACGATATTTTTGCATAAAGAAAACGCAGAACTATATCTGCTCATGTGTAATAAATTTAATAATATTGAATCATGAATTGATTTCAGAAGCAGAATTTCGTGATATTCATGTTAGATTTGTTAAGGAAATTAAAAAACTTGATAAGGACGATAAAAAGAATGTTATCTTGTATACTCAGTTGCATTTAATTATTTCTTGTTTGGAGGAAGTGGAATTATGTTTAATAAAGATGATTTGATTATTCTGGTTAATGAATATGTTTCAGCTGCTACAATAAACTTGGATTGTATTGATGTATGCGAAAGCATAGTGGGACAATTGGTTTACTTATATGAATGTGTTAAAAATCAATGTCATTTAGATAAGGTTTTTTATGATGAAAACAGTATATCATATGCGTTCATGCATTGAAAATACTGTTCAGTTAAGAAATGCTGTATTTTTTTGGTGCACTAATGCGTAGAAAGCAGGTGTATGATGAGTTCAAATCATTTTTTTGTGTATGACAAAAAGACAGATTGCATATCTGCCTCATAATGCAGTATAATGGTAACGAGATTTATGCAACCCGATACATGAAATCCCTATTTCTCTTTGGACGGAGGGGGATAGGATATTTTCGATTGTACCTGACAGGTGTCAGATACTTTTGTATGAGAAGCATGGTCTCTGTTTCGTTACCACCGTGTTTGAGATACGCCCTGCATATGTTTACTGCGATGGCGAAATTAATTTTATAGACGTGTTTGGTATTTTTAGATTTTTTTACCTTAGCGTGAGAAGTCACTAATTCACAGAAATTATACAGAATCATATGGGCATTGATTTCCTGAAGGATTCCATCATATTTGCTGCTGTGCCAGTTAATCAGACCGATGGTGTATTTGAGTTCACGGAAGCTTGTTTCCTCGCTCCAGCGCATCCGGTAAAGTTTATTGATTTCTTCCAGAGGAAATTCTTCTGAAAGATTGGTGGCAATACAGATATAGGTTCCATTATCAAGGCTAACACGTACAATACGGAATTCAATATCGTAATACATGCAGTTTTCATCAAGAAAATCAAAATCGGTAGAAGGCTGAAGTATGGTATAGGTGTTAGGATTCCCCAGTGTTTCTTTCGTATGGCGTCTGGTAAGTGTTGTCCTTATATGAGTATCAAATTCGCTGTCAGGCAAATCATAAGAGGAAAGGATACCATTACTGTTGATATCCTTCATGCGGATAACGAAATACATTCCCTTCCGGATCAGGTGTGCAAAGGTATTAAAACTTTCGTAACCACTGTCTGCCATAAGGATGGTATTATTACAATACTTATGAAAACCATCAGATCAGTGCAGTAGATATGCATATAGAAAATCTGGATAGTGATAAAATGATTTGTTATCCAGTAATTCAAGGAGAACGAATCAACTATCAAAATAAATAATGTTTTGAAATCAGGGATGGGTAGAAAGGAAAGTTCCATGACAAAAGATGAAGTAAAAAAACTCAGGATGAACAGTCCGGAATCACTACAGTTTTTAAATAATGCTACAAAATTTTATAATTTAATGATGATGTATCGTTGTGCTATTCGGGAGATACAAACTAAACTTGAGGTTTTGGATGATGAATTTTCAGTTGAGAACAATCGAAATCCTATTTCTTTTATAAAAACAAGAATTAAGCAGCCCAATAGTATTTACAATAAACTGCAGAAGATGGGATATGAATTTACAACAGAAAATATACAGACATATCTCAATGATGTGGCAGGCGTTCGAATAGTTTGTGCGTTTATTGACGATATTTATATGATATCAGATTTGATTACCCAACAGGATGATATTAAAGTTATTGAAATAAAAGATTATATAAAAAATCCAAAATCGAATGGTTATCGAAGCTATCATATGATTGTTGAAATACCAGTTTTTTTTGCTAAGGGTAAAACACCTATGCGTGTAGAATTACAGATTCGAACCAATGGTATGGATTTCTGGGCAACATTGGAACATCAACTTCGCTATAAAAAAGGAATTGAAGAAATGCCTGGCTATGATGAGATAAGTGAAGAATTACTTCATTCTGCAAGAGCTATCATTGAAGCAGATAATGAAATGCAGAGAATAAAAGACAAAATTGGTATGTTCCATGAAATTTAGGGAGAAAACTGAGCAAGTAGGAAGGTGGAATATATATGAAACAAGATACTTTAGAGGGCAAAGCAAAAACAAAAAATGGGGTAAAACGGCTGTGTTTTTCCATAATCTGCATTCTTTTGGAAGTGATTTTTATTATTACTATCGTAACACGCTTGAATGAATATGCAGAAATCATAAATTTATTTACAAGGATTTTGAGTGGAATCTTGGTTTTGGGATTGTACGCATCAAATAAGACATCCTCTATGAAAATGCCTTGGGTCATCTTAATTCTAATTTTCCCAATTATGGGTGTAGGCCTGTATTTGTTGATTGGTTTGAATGGTGGCACACATAAAATGCGTGAGCGATATGCAGAAATTGATAGCAAATTGTTACCAATGCTTCCGGACAGTCAGGAGTGTTTGAGCAGAATAAAAGAAACAATTCCGAAAGCAGGAAATATAGCAAGTTACATACAAAGAAATTCGCAGTATCCAATCTATCAGAATACGGATATTGTGTATTTTGATGAAGCAGTGAAAGGATTAGAGGCACAGCTTAAGGATTTGGAGAAAGCACAGAAGTTTATCTTTATGGAATATCATGCGATAGAAGACGCTGAAGCATGGCATAAGATTCAAGATGTTCTGGAAGAGCGAGTAAAAGCAGGTGTGGAAGTTAGAGTATTCTACGATGATATGGGTTCTATAGGCTTTATTAACACAGATTTTGTGAAAAAGATGGAGGCAATAGGAATTCATTGTCGTGTATTCAATCCGTTTATGCCAGGTTTAAATCTGTTTTTGAACAATCGTGATCATAGAAAAATAACAGTTATTGATGGAAAAGTCGGATTTACAGGTGGATATAATCTAGCAAACGAATATTTTAATTACACACACCCGTATGGACAGTGGAAAGATACAGGTATTCGTTTAGAAGGAGATGCTGTTCAGTCGCTTACGGTGACATTTTTGGAAATGTGGAATGCAGTAAGTGCTAAGGATGCTAATGATCCTGATTTTAGTAAATACCTTTTCCACTATGATTATGCGGCACAGCAAACTGGGTTTGTTCAACCTTATGCAGACAGCCCTATGGATAATGAGCAAGTCGGAGAAGAAGTTTATATCAGTATGATAAATAAAGCTGAAAAATATTGTTGGTTTATGACTCCATATTTAATCATAACAGATGAAATGACGCATGCGTTATGTCTGGCTGCTAAGCGAGGGGTAGACGTAAGAATTATCACACCTGGTATCCCTGATAAAAAATTCATTTATAATATAACTCGTTCTTTTTATCATGGATTAGTTAAACATGGTGTTCGTGTTTATGAGTGGACTCCTGGTTTCTGTCATGCAAAAATGAGTGTGGCAGATGACTGTATGGCAACTTGTGGAACAATTAATCTGGATTATCGAAGTTTATATCACCATTTTGAAAACGGCTGTTTTATGGCAGATTGTCAGGCAGTTGTGGAAATAAAAAATGATCTGATAAGAACGATGGGAGAATGTCGTGATGTGACAGACCAATATCAAACCGGACGAAGTGCATATTTGCGACTGGGACAATTATTTATGAGATTATTTGCTGGATTGCTATAAGAATCTGATGAAACGACCTTTCAAAAAACAGTTGATTTAGAAGTTAACTGTTTTTGAAAGGCCGTTTTTGCTATATCTAACAGTCTGTTGTACAAAGAAGATTTTGCATGGATGAAAAAACAAACCTTGTTGAGGTTAAATTGAGTTTTCCATTGTATTGTATTGCTAATGAATAAGAATAAGAAAAAGAACAGACAATGCTGAATGCACTGGAAACAAGAATATCTGAGTATAGTATGTAAGTTCGTAACAGAATGAAAGGAGCGGTTCAAATGAGCAATTTGGAAAATTATATGAAACAGCAAGCAATTTTTTGTGAACAAAATGATAGCATTAGTAAGAATCTGTATTCAGAGTATGGTGTAAAAAGAGGCTTACGAGATGAAAAAGGCCAAGGTGTGTTGACGGGGCTTACAAATATTTCTGATATAAAAGCTTTTGAATATCGTGATGGAGTAAAGAGTCCATGTGATGGCGAGTTATCTTATCGTGGTTATAATATAAAAGATTTAGTAACAGGAAGTAAAGGAAAAAGGTTTGTCTTTGAAGAAGGAGCATATCTTCTTTTATTCGGAGAATTGCCAACTGATACACAGTTAATGGAATTTCAGGGAAGACTATCTGATTGTATGGAACTACCAACTAACTTTACCAGAGATGTCATTATGAAAGCACCTACATCAGATATTATGGGTTCTATGACTCGAAGTATTCTTACATTGGGCTCTTACGATAAGGAGAAAGAAAGTCTTGAAATTCCGAATGTGCTAAGGCAGAGTATGCAGTTGATCGCAGCATTTCCTATGTTAGCAGTATATGCATACCATGCTTATTGTCATTATGAAAAAAACGAAAGTATGTATATTCATAGACCTGAAAAAGATTTATCTATTGCTGAAAATTTCCTGCGCCTATTAAGACCAGATACAAAATTCACAGAACTGGAAGCAAGAGTACTGGATATAGCATTATTGTTACATATGGAACATGGTGGTGGTAACAATTCTACATTCACTACACGGGTAGTAACATCTTCAGGTTCAGATACTTATTCTGTTATTTCAGCAGCAATGTCATCCTTAAAAGGAAAAAAACATGGCGGTGCAAATCTGATGGTAATGAATATGATGGATGATATTAAAAGTCATGTGAAAGATTATGAAGACGAAGAGGAAATTGCATCATATCTGAGTAAGATTTTGAAGAAAGAAGCGTTTGATCAGAAAGGACTTATTTATGGAATGGGACATGCTGTATATTCTATTTCAGATCCGAGAGAAAGGGTGTTCAAAGGCTTTGTAGAACAACTCGCAAGGGATAAAGGACGTGAGAAAGATATGACCCTTTATAACAATATTGAGAAGATTGCACCTAAGTTGATTGCAAAGCAGCGTCAGATATTCAAAGGAGTAAGTCCTAATATAGATTTCTATAGTGGTTTTGTGTATGACATGTTGAATATTCCAAGAGAATTGTACACGCCATTATTTGCAATAGCAAGAATTGCTGGTTGGAGTGCACATCGCCTGGAAGAATTGATAACTACAGATAAGATCATTCGCCCGGCATATAAGAGTCTAGTCAGCAAAAAAGAATATATAGAAAGAGAGGAACGATAATATGGGAGCAGGAACCAGTGCAGAGGAGTTTTTTTTAAAGAGCATCAATGTTGAAAGTATATTTGAATTTGTCGAAAGAACAGATTATTTGTTCCTTTATAGTATAAAGGAATGTGTTGAAAAATCAGACTGTCATGAAGGAGTATATCTTTCAGAAGTGGCAGAATACATGAAATTATCGATTCCAGAAACATCTAAGATGGTAAAAAGTCTTGAAAATAAAGGATATATTATCTGGAAATTAGATGAAAAAAAAGAAAGAACGTACCTTGTTTTGACGAACAAGGCAATTGAATTAAGTAATTGTCAGAAAGAAAAAATGATAGAAGCTTATGAAAAAATCATATCGAATATACAAGAAGATGACCTGGCAGTTACACGGTGTACATTGAGAAAAATCCGACAGCTTATGGAAGAAATAAAATAGTGATTAATACAACGGAGTAAGAAAAGCTCCTTCATATATTAGAATAAAAATATGACTGTTTCTTTAAAAAGAAGCCTGTCATATTTTTTTATGAAAAATAAATTTTGTTGAGGTTAAATTGAGATTGACTTTGTATTGTATCAGTATGAAATAAAAAGGAATCAGGTGATGTACAATGAAAAAGTAT
>ENA-OXAA01000223-OXAA01000223.1-human-gut-metagenome-genome-assembly--contig:-NODE-223-length-17097-cov-16.3576_pt1 | contig 17097 bp, 16 predicted proteins | sample MGYA00249262_ERZ652119 | MGnify/ENA primary metagenome ERZ652119 (study PRJEB26925, sample SAMN05827191) | human gut metagenome | biome: ENVO:2100002; feature: ENVO:00000062; material: ENVO:00002003... | reverse complement strand
CTGCAGGCGCAGTCTTTCCGGACAGCGGCAGAAGATGTTTTGAAGAGAGCTCTGCAGGAAGTTGCCGCAGTTACTTTTCGTGCCGGACAAACAAAAGCCACTACTCGAGTGGCTCAGGCGGCCAGCGGTGTAGCACTCGGAACCGGTAACACTGCGGAAGTGATGGCCTCTCACGACATCGCCAAAGAGATGCAGGTCAATCAAATCCTCGCAAACGCCGTTGCCGAATCTTTTGGCTATCGGCGCAGAGCAGTCAATTACTCAAACAATGCAATCGCTCTTAACGCCCAGGCTAAAAACATCTCTCCCTGGGCGTCGGCCGTATCCACTGGCATGAGCATTCTCATGAATCCGAACGGAGCTAAGGGCAATCCTTTAGACCCTAACTCAGGCTCAACGGGATCCGGCTATCTCGATAACGTCGTAAGCATCGGCAGGTTGTTCACGAGCGGCGCCGGCGGCATGAGCGGAGGAGCAGGAGTCTAAACATGGGAACAATGAAACTTCCTTCAGTTGATAATCCCTACGGCGTCCCGGTTGCGATCTCTCAGCCGGGCGGAATGCAATCTGAAGTCATCACTGCGCCGGAGAGTCCGATGTCAGTTCGGCATGCTGGCGAAGCAATGAATAAATTGTCCGGAGATCTCAGGAATGCCTACGACAAATGGCAGCTGGAAATTGATAAGACTCGCCTGGATGACTTATCGACTCAGCTTGAACATGCACGCATAGACCTCAGAGTTAATCCTGAGAACGGATACGAAAGACTTAAAGGAGTAAACGCACTTGAACGTCCGGACGGAAGAAGCCTGAACGATGAAGTCAGCGATGCCTTCAAACAGCGTTATGAGAAGCTGAGGGAGCAGGCCGGAAATGCCCGAGTCCGCAGCGCCTTTGATCGTCTTTATCAGGCCTCAAGCCTGAAGCTCAATGATCAGGTCAACACCTATGTCACGAGCCAACAGCTCGAATACAAAGACGCAGTTCTTAAAAATCAGCTTAGCCTAGCCCTTAACCAGGCAGCAGACGCCGATCCGGAAACAGCAAAGTCAGGACTTGTTGCGGCTCGTTCTATTGCTCAGCAGATCGGAGACTTTCACGGCACGCCTGTCGACATGATCAAAGTTCTGGGGCCGATCCACGAGCTCCGAGTGAGCAATATGATCGATGCGGGCCAGCTCTCTCAGGCCAAGGCTTACATTGCTCAGCACAAAACCGAGATGGGCCCGAAAGCAGGGCTCAGATTAAAGTCGGCAATGCAGATGGCTTCAGATCGAGCGACTATCAACCGCTACACGGATGAAATTCTCAAGAAGGACAATGGCAAAGCCAGAGAGCTTTTAGACAACATCAATGCTGTTCCGGAAAAGTATCGCGCCGCTGTCAAAAACAAGGTGTACGGAGCCAAGAGAGAGCAGGAAGCGCTTGAGAAGGCGACAAACTACGACAATCTCAATCAGGCTTTTCAGTTCGTAGATAACGGTGAGGAAGTTCCCGCCTCCCTCATGTCGACAATCAAGACGAATGACCGCGTCGGATACGAGAAGATTCAGAGGGCAATCGAGCATCAAAAGTTCCCTTGCACTGAGGATGATCCTGCTGTTTTGGGGAACCTTGAAGAGTTGGCAGAAAGAGATCCGGAAGAGTTTGCTCAGACTAACTTTGATCAGTACCGCGGTTACCTCACAAAACAGACCATCAAGACTTTGAAGTACAACGTCGAGAAACTCGACGATCAGCAGTACAAGGCTTTCATGGCCAAGGTCAAACAGCGCTGCAATGATGAAAAATTCAACGCTAAGAAGACAAAGAATGCTGTCCTTTCTGCTCAGTCTCTTTATGCGGCCAGAACCCAGCAGGCCGAGAAAAACGTCCTGAGCAATGACACCTTGAACTCAATGGTCAACACGGTGTTTGAAGGACAAAAGCCGGGGCTTTTGTTTGGCTACAACGAGGTCTCCGGCGCCGACTTCAGACAAGAGAAGAAGATTGATTGGGAAGCTGTGCCGCAGGCAGGCTTTAGAACTAAGGCCACAGAAGCTGACAGGCTAAGTGCCGTCAACAATATCCGCAGTCGGTACTTCAACCTTCCGCCGCTTCAGAACCTCACGAAGCAGCAGTCTCAGCTGATCGATGCTCGGATGGGCGGTATGCCAATTAATCGTGAGCTTTGGGAAAGAGCTTACGCAGAAGCCAAGAGACAAGCCAAGAACAATCCTCGCAATCCCGCTGTGACGCGTGCGGCAGTCGAACTCATTGCCCTGCACATGGCGTTTGGAGAAAAGTAAATGCCGAATTTTTTCATTACAGACGAACAAGCAATTGAAACTCCGGACGGCTCTATGGAAGTTCCGGGAGAACCGACAACCCAGTCTGTGGTTGCCCAGGAACCCACTGAAGGGCTGACTGTTGAACCGGTCAATCCGGTTCCCGTTCCTCCCGCTCAGCCTTTCAACCCTTACGAGATTATCGAGCGCGACGCATATTCTGCATCCCAATTTGTTCTAGGAAAGGATCCTGGCCGCACGGCGGAAGTTTTAGACATTTCCCGCCAGCTCGGAATTTCTCCGACAGAAGTGGATTCTGATTTTGAAGGATCGAAATACCGCCTTGAGAAACTTCGCACGGCCAACACCTTGAAGCAATCCCCCGGACTTTCTGACTACATAACGAATAATCCAGATAAAGCTCCTGTTCTGAAAAATGACCTTAAGCCGCTGACTAAGACGGACATTCTTCTCAACGAGCTTGCGGAAAAGATGGCCGCACGCAATCCTGCCGAGCCTCCGAAATCTTTGACCTATGCGGATGAAGAAACCGAGTGGAAGCGGGAGGATGAAGACTATGAGCCCGAGGTCAAAACCCTTGACGGCTGGAGAGCCGGATATTTGTCCGGAGAACTGCAGAACGAGCAGGGCCGTATGTATGAGGATCTGCGCTTAGGCAAGATTACAAAAGACGCCGCTTTTGAAAAGCGTTCAAAAGAAATCGATGACACGCTGGCCGCACTGGACGAAAAGTTCAAGGATTCCTGGCTGTCCTATCCGACCATGAAGACGATCGGGCAGATGCTCACGGTCAGCGGAGACACCGCCGCTAAGGGTGCAGCTCTCGGTATGGGAGCAGGCGCCTTGGGTTTGGGTGCCCTTGCGTTAGCGGGAGCTCCTGTTGCCGTCCCTGTCTCACTTGGAGTACTAGGCCTCATGACAATGAGCGGCGCCGTCATGGAAACCTCAAAGGAGGTTGAGGGCGGTCTTGCTTACAAAGACATGCGAGAGGCAGGCATTGATGATGACGTTGCCAGACGATTGTCCGGAACGGTCGGCTTTGTTAATGGCTCCTTGGAAGCCATCGGTGATGCCGTGCTCACGAAGTTCGGAGGGAAGCTCCTTGGCATAACCGGCTTTAAGCAGATGTTCGGCCAGAAGGTCAAAGAAAAAACTATCGAAGCACTTAAAAAGCCGACCTTCAGAGCCGCGGCTGTGGATGTTGCCAAGGCTTTCACAACAGGCCTTGCAACCGAAGTAGGTGTTGAAGAGCTTCAGGAAATTTCAAACATTGTTGCTGAAGAGGCCGCCAAGAAACTCACAAAAGATGTGCAGTTTGATTCCATTACTCCGGATGAAGTGATGGATAGATTGGCCGACATCGGGATTGAGACGATTAAAGGTGTTTGGGCACTGGGTCTTGCTGGCGGTGCAGTAGGTATGACGCGCCACATCTCTAAGATCAAAACCGCCCAAAGGAATCAGGAATTCTTCGAGAACCTTAATCAGATTGCTCCGGAAATAACTGCCCGAGAGACTGCACCCGGAGTTGTCTCCGAGGCCGTTCAGAACCAGGCAGAGAGCGCAGGCAAACCCACGATTTACGTAGATGGGGAAATGTTTGCGCAGACAATGCAAGAGAAAAACGTTCGTCTGGAAGACCTGAAGAAGATCAATCCTGAGCTAGGAAATGCTATTCAAAAAGCCGTGGCTTCGGGCGGAGACGTTGAAATCTCTACCGGAGACTACGCCGCCCATATTGCCGGAACTCCTTTCGGAGAAGCTTTGACTCAGCACCTTAGATTCAATCCGGACGAACTCAGTGCCTACGAAGCGAAAAAGGCACGCAAACTTGTCTCTGACTGGGTTGGCCAGAATGATTGGGATCTTTCAACTGAAGAGGGCAGGGAAGCAGCGACAAAGGAAATCAACCAGGCTGTAAATCAGGTTCAGAAGTCTAAGTATGCGCAGGCCTTCGATGACCTGACTAAGAGCATGACTCAGAGTCTTATGGCCAGCGGAATCAATGGCTATCGAGAAGAGAGAATTGCAAGGCAGTATGCTCGACTGGAGGCGGCCAGTATTGTGCGTCTGGCCAAAGATGCCAATATCGCTCCGGAACGCATTGCGGAATTTGCGCCGAAGATTCAGTCTTCTGCTGGCATTGAACGAACAGAGCTGGTTCAGAAAAGAGCTGGACAGAAAGAGAATCCAGCAGTTTCCGCTCCAGAAAAAACGGCGGAACAAAAACTGAAAGAGGACAGTGATACTTGGGGAAAGCTTGTTGATGGATTAAAAGAAAAACCCACTCAAAACGTGGTAATGCTCAAGCAAACCCCGCTTGTGATGAAATTGATCGGGGCAAAGTTCTTAACGCTTCGGGCCACCCCTCATATGTTCGATGGTGCCCTGCCAGGAGCAAAAAAATCTAGTCCTTCTCACCATATTCATCCCGAGATTTCGAAACGAGTTTTGAAGCAAATTCCAGAAGCGCTGACAGATCCGATTGCAATTTTCAGAGATGATCGGAGAGAAAATACCTATCTCTTCATGCTTGACCTAAAGGCCGAAAATAATCAAAACGTTGTTGTCGCGGTTAAATTTAATGGCCCCGGAAGGCATGCTGAAATCAATTTGGCAAAAACCTCTTGGGGCCCTGAAAATACGCTGTACTTTCCGTTGCAGGAGCAAAACAACGCTTTGGTTTACGCCAATAGCCAAAAAATAAGTCGTTGGAACAAGAGCTCCGGCATCTATAGCCTTCGGGGTTCCAACGACTCAGGTGTTAGTGTAAAGACCGAGGCCGACCTAGTCAAGCTTCGGAAGCTGTACCCTGGTTATTACCAAACCGAAAAGATCGAACCGCGGTCCATCAATGTTCCTGCGACTGAAGTTTTTGCCAAGCTTGGCTTGGAACTTCCGGAAGGATTTAAGCCGACTAACGTCACTTTGATCAGCACAAGACCCGTCACAGAACGCTCGAATATTGAAGAGTTTTCCGGAGCGGTATTGCCGGAGAACGCTCCGAAAGAACTTGTTGACGCTTTGGAAGAAAAGGGCATCCGTGTAGAACTTAGCAGTAACCGCAAGACTGTGAGAGCTAAGGCCGTCTCTCAACTGTCCCAAAAGATTCAGGACTCTCTTGTCTACTTCCAGAACGGAACAAACGAGCGAGGCGGCTACAGCCCTAAACAAAATACAATCCACCTGACTCCGAATGCTGACTTGTCCACCTTTGCCCATGAAATGAGCCACTGGTATCTTGAAAACCTGATGCAGCTGGCTGGCGAAGCGGGTGTCTCCGGACTTATCAAACAGGACGCAGAAACGCTTCTGAAAGACTTCGGCCTCAAGTCGCTGGATGAATGGAAGAACCTCAGCATCGAAGAGAAGAGAAAGTTTCACGAGCGCTTTGCCTATCAGACCGAAATCTATTTGGCCACAGGTAAGCCGCACAATCCTAAGCTCATCACTGTTTTCAAGAATCTCGGTAAATGGATCAGGGATGTTTATAGAGCTTGGACGGGTGGAGTTGCCGAACAAAGAGCGGCTCAGTACAAATCTGAATTTGGGGAGGAGCTGCCTCAGCTCTCAGAGGAAGTTCAGCGCGTTATGGATCGAATGCTCAATGCTGAAGCCGACCTCTATCAGGCTGAAGTATCTGAATCCATGCGACCGCTCTTTGACGAAAAGCCCAAAGACATGAGCGAGGAAGATTGGATCGCCATGCAGAAGGCGCACGATGAGGCGCTGGCGGATGGAGAAGCTCTGTTAAATGAGGCAAAAGCGAAAGATGAGAAGTGGTACTCGAACGCCAGAGCCAAGACCTTGCGAATGATCCAGCGCAAAGCCAAAGAAATCCGCGACAAGGTTAAAGAAGGCGTTACGGCAGAGATCGAGGCTGAGGCGGGAACTCGAGCTTATGAACTAATCAAGAAAAGCAACGAAACCTTTGGCATCAATTGGAAATTTGATCCGGAAGCATTGACGGCCGCCAAGGTCAGCTCTTCTGCAATCAAAAAGCTGAGCGCTCTTGGCCTGACAAAGAAGGGTGGAATGGCGCCGTCTGAAGTAATGGAACTCATGCGAGGTCAGGGCAATGCGTTTGCGACTGTCCAAGATATGGTCCAAGGTCTTCTTGAGGGAGCACGAAAAGACGAGCGCATCGAAAAAGAAACTACTCGAAGATGTATTGAGAAGTATTCCGAAAACTTTACTCAGGCAGGCATTGATGCTCAGATTACCGAGGCCCTGCAGAACGAAGCCCGAGCAAGGTTTGTTGCAACGGAGTTTAAGTACTTGGCAGGAAGCCCTGCAGGAATCAGCCAGAGGATGATCAATGAAGCGGCCAAACGTTCTGCAGAATTGATGCTGGCCAACATGCCCGTTTACAACGTCAGTCCCCGGAACTTTGTGGCTATGCAGGCAAGGGCCTCCAGAAAGGCTTATGAAGCATTAGCCAGCGGGGATAAGGGAAGGGCCGCCGCATACAAGCGTCAGCAGTTGATGTATCTGCAGGCAGCGCTTCAAGCTCTTGATGTCGACAAGCAAGTGGATCGTTTTGAACGAATCCGCAAAAAAGCTTTCTCTGCAGATAAGAAACTTGCTAAGACTTATGACCTTGATGTCCTTAATGTACTTCGCGCTGTCTTCAATATTGAAGGCTTTGGAAAAACTAAACCCGAAGATGTAGACCTTCTGGCTGTAGAGAAAACTATCAATGTTTTTGAAGAGATTGCTCGTCCTACTTATGAGATGTTGGATGGAATATTTAAACGTTACAGAGGACTTCAGGGGGGCCGAGGGTACAGCACTTTGACTTACGGTGACTTCCTGGCCTTAGCAGAAGATGTGAATATGCTCTTTGCGATCTCTCGTCAATGGAAGGAAACTACTCGTGAGGCAAAAGCAGAAGCTCGTGAGCAAGCGGCTAAGGAGTTGATTGCCCAGATGAGCACACAGAATCTGTCTTACAACACAGTGGGACAGACAGAGGCAACAACCGCTTATGAGAAATTCAAACAAGATGGCCTCCTGAGTCTCGGATCTGCGCTTGTTCGTGTTGAGTCTTGGTGCAACAAAATGGATACAGGCAATCCCAACCATCCGTTCAGATCCTACATCTACGATCCGGTTGCTCAGGCCACGGCTAAATTCCGCAACCGTAACAGTGAACTTCAGCAAAAGCTCGCAGAGATAATTAAACCGATGCAGAAGGAATGGCTGTCTCGGACGGACATCCACGCTCCGACTCTTAACTACACGTTTAGAACTAAGGCGGAGCTTATCGGAGCTCTTCTTCATACCGGCAATGAATCGAACAAAGAAAAGCTCTTGCTCGGTGGTAGAGGAAAGGGGAACGCCTGGGCCGAGATGGTTGAAGACCAAGAGGGCAATAAAAAATTAGATACTAAACGATGGGATCAATTCATTTCCCAGTGTTACGCTGACGGCACAATCACCAAGGCGGACATGGATTTCGTACAGCAGGTATGGGATCTTCTGGAATCGACAAAGGAGGATGCGCAGAAGGCTTACAAGAATCTATACGGGTACACCTTCAAAGAGATTGAAGCCTCTCCGATTCAAACTCCGTGGGGAGAATATCGAGGCGGTTATGTTCCGGCGACAACGGATAAATACCTTGTGGCAGACAAGGCCACGTTTGATGAAATTGACCAGCTTACTAAGACAGACTCGCTGAGCCAAATGCCGGTATCAAATCCTGGCTTCACAAAAACTCGAGCCTCTGACTATCACGAACCTCTGAGCTTTGATATGGCGATCATTTCAAACCATATTTCCTCAGTTCTGAGATTCTGCTATATCGCCCCAGTCGCTCAAGATGTCGCCAAGCTGCTTATTAATAAGGATCTGAAGGAAAGAATCGATTCTCAGGATCCTACGACCATGAAAGACATGCTTAAGCCCTGGCTTAAACGGTCCTATACCCAGGATGTCAGTGACGGGAAAAGCGGCTGGATCAGCAAGAAACTCAATGAACTCAGAGGTATCGCCGGCATCAACATCATGATGGGCCACATCGTAAACGCTCTGCAGCAGTTCACGGGATTCTCAATTGCCCTTACTAAGGTTTCCGGAAGAAATCTCATTGACGCCGCCGGAGTCTTTGCCCGTGACCCGAGGAGGGTAACAGAACAGATCACTCAGCTTTCTCCTTTCATGATGTCTCGCCTCAATGACCGTGCGATGGAGTTTCAGTCTCAGGTCTATAAGATTTCCTCTACCCAGGACAACCGCGTTACAAAACAAAAAGGAATCTTTAACAAGACGGTTGCGGCTAAGGCTAAATATATTCAGCCTGTCCATGACTTCCTGATGAGAAAAGGATATTTCTTGCAGTCTTTATGCCAGATCCCGATTGATGCGATTACGTGGGTCGGAGCTTACAACCAGGCGCTGCAGAAAGGACGAACCACTGAGGAAGCGGTACTGGATGCAGACTCGGTTATCCGTACGACTATGTCAGACTTCTCTCCGGAAAACGTTGCGAATGTTGAAACAGGAAATGCTTTGTACCGCTCCTTCCTTGTTTTCTACAACTACTTCAACATGCAGTTCAATCTTCTCAATGAGCGCTTCCACGCAGACAGCATGGAGAAGAAACTGATTAAGCGTTACGGCATGTATGCTCGTGACGCTCTCTTAGTTGTGACGATTCCATCCGTTGTTGCAAAACTCATTGAAGCGGTGGTCTTTGGAGATCCGGACACAGGCGATGATGACGAATTCGGCATGGACGATATGCTGAGAATGTTGGCCTCGGAATCCTTTAAGAACGCTGTGGCTATGGCTCCTATTGCCGGACAATTTATTAACACTGCCGGTGCTAGCTTAGCCAAAGATCAAAAAGGCGGAGCAGTTTCGGACGTTGCGCGATTCATCTGGGGAACCGATCCTTATGTTGGCAGGATTATGACCGCTCCGGCTTATGGCCTTATCGAAGGAAGCGGCAAGGCGATTCAACAAACCGTTGAGATCCTTAACGATGAGGATGTGAATGCCCGCTCCTATACCCGCAATATGCTCGATCTTCTCTCTGTGGTAACGGGGCTGCCGCTTGGCTTCCTCAAGAAACCGCTGGGCTACATGGCGGGAGTCGAAGCAGGAGATATCCAGCCCGCGGATGCTGGTGAATTTGTTCAGGGAGTTCTTTCCGGAAAAGCGAAGAAGGACTAAGAACCCGTCCATAAACCTCCTTGCTGTCAAATGAAAATTGATGGCAAGGAGATCGCTAATGTCAATTTCACAAGAACTTCGGAGAGCCGGTCCTTATATCAGTGACGGCTCGACAAAGGCCTTCACATTCAGCTTTAAAGTGATGAAGGGATCCGACTTGTCCGTTGTCGTTGCTGACAACAAGGACACTTCGGTCTCCGAGACGCTTGCCTCAACGAACTACACGGTTACGCTCAACGATAACCAGGAAAATTCTCCCGGAGGCACGGTCACTTTAGACAATGCGCTTCCGTCCGGAAAAGCGCTGGCGATCCTCTCAAATGCTCCTTTCCTTCAAGAAAAGGTCTTTACCAATGCCGGGGGCTTCTATCCGGAAGTTCTTAATGACGCTCTCGACACTCTGACTATTTACTGCCAGCAGCTGAAGGAAGCCCTCGGACGATGCCTGATTGTTCCGAGCACATCGGAGCACACACCGCAGGAGGTATTGGCAGAAGTCCTTGAGATCGCTTCCACTGCCAATGATTACGCGCAGCAGGCACAAGCCATCTATGACACAGTCAAAGGTGATGTTGCGGAGATCAAGGCGCTAAAGGACGAGATTGATGACTTAGTCCTCACCTTTCAAACGATCGAGCAACTGGCGGCCCAAGCTCAGGCTAACGCACACTCGACGAACGATGACAAACTGACATGCCAGCAGGCCCTCCAGCAGATTCAAGCAATCGCGGCGCAGACCGGATTCTCTACCCGGACAAGTCCGACGGTATCCGAGTCGGAGACTTTCCCACTTTCTAATCTGACGCCCTCTGCTTATGTAAAAGTAGGAGACCTGGTTCTTAATTCAACTAACGGCGACTTGTTCCGGATAACCGCGGTAACGGCAACGACTGCCACTGTCGGCGCAAAGATTTCAAATCTTCGCGGCCCCCGCGGTGAGCGCGGTTTGCAAGGCAGTCCGGGACCCGCCGGAAGTCCGGGCGAGAGGGGGCCTATGGGTCAAAGCCCTTATGCCACGTGCTTCGGACAATTTGAGGTCAACGAGGAAGGCGTTCTCCAACTCGAATATGTCGGCCTGGCGCCGGCTCAGTTTTCTATTAACGACAACGGAATAGTGGAGGCTACATATGCCAACTCTTAGCATTGGCAAAGTCCGTTATGTTTGGAAAGGCACGTGGAGCGCCACGGCTTCCTATGACATTCTTGACCGTGTTCAAGACAGTGACGGTTTTATTTATGAATCCATTAAGGCGGTTCCCGCGGGTACTGTGCTTACCAACACAAGCTATTGGATAAAACTTTCGGTTCAAGGCCCCCGCGGTTTAAAAGGGGATATCGGTAATGACGGGCCAAAAGGCGATCCGGGCGAGGCACCGACGGCTATTTTGTACACGGAGCAGAACAATCTTACAGACGCTCAGCGGGCGCAAGCTCGAACAAACATCGGCTGGGCCGCGGCGTTCGCCGCGTCTTTTGCTTCTGCGATAGCGGCCTGGGTGACCAGCACTTTGGGCTCAAAGATCGAGGCCTATCTCGTGCCAATTCTCAAACAGCTTTGCTTAGATAACGGAGCCACTCAAGCCGAAATCGACGCTTTAGAAAACGAATCTGATTCATAAGGAGATAAAACATGAACACTCAAGAGATTAGAGAAGAAGCTAGAAAAGCCTGTAAATACCCTGTTATCAGTCCTGAAGCGGTGGATGCCATGATCGACCATGCCGATTACCACCATGTGGCGGGTACAGGCACGATGGTATGCACCCTTGTGCTTAAGAATGGTTTCACTGTTACCGACACTTCCGCTTGTGTGGACGTTCGTAATTTCAATCCGGAAACCGGCAAGAGGATTTCCCATTCCAAAGCACGTGACAAAGTTTTTCATGTCCTCGCTTTTGCTTACTGCGACGAACATCACGGAGATCAGGCATGACCACACTTGCAGAGATTAAGCAGCAGTACCTAGCCAAGGCGTTATCTAAGCCCGTGGCGAAGTACGGTGTGAAAATGGGCAACGGCAGAATCACGTCCTTGTCGGACGTTCAGGGGTTCCATGTCGAGCCGTGCTCTGTTGAGCTTATTGCATTGGTTGACAAGAAGTATCTGAAAGGCGACATGGTTCAAGAGGAAATCCCGATTGAGCCGCTCAACCGTCCTGAGGGTTTCCAGTATGGCTATGACCTCTACACCTTTACAACGCCAGACCTTAAACAGGACAACCTAAAGGTGGAGGTTCTTGAGCGTCCACTTATTGGGAAAGCCAAAGTCAAGTTCAAATCCGGTCAGCAGTTTGCTGTCAAATCTCAGTTGATCACTGACGAGCTGTATCAGAGCGCTGACGGTCAGTTCTATACCGAAGCAGAATTGCCTGAACAGTCGGATGCATTCTGCACTCAGCGCTACAGCAACGAGATCAAGGCGGAAAGAAACGCTCGAATCTCAGACACAGACGACTATGTGAAACTGCCTGATATTACGGTCGCAAGAAGCGCAGGAGCCAAGAGATCAGCGCTGGAAGAGGAAGACCGCACCGAGCTGGAAACATACAGACAGGCTTTGAGAGATTTAACAGAGGCGCAGGGTTTCCCGTTTGTGGAATGGCCGGAATTTCCGACCGCTTTGGCTTACGAGCTACAGCAGAAAGTCAATGCACGAAATCAAATGAGACAAGGAGGTTTTTTCCATGCTTAAAGAATTAGCCAGTTTGCTGTGCAGTCTGTTTGTGCCTAAACGGGCTGTAAGTAGGGGGGGGTAGTAAGCTAATCTATGGGGCCGAGGCTACAGAGTTTGGTCTTCCTGATTGGGACAATCCAACTGTAATACCTCTCTCCTCTGGGGACATTGTGCAACAAGTCTATGTAGCAACATCTTCTTGCTTCATTGTTTTAAGTGTGCTTGACAGTGTCACGCCAGGAACCGATACCACCTACAGTTTGATCGGCATTAAGTCGAACTATGTGACCCTTGTCAGGTCGTACCGCTACAACAATGCAGTCAATTGTTTTTTGAAGAAGGGGGACACGGTAACGCTTCAGTGGTCAGGTTCAGGAGCTAAGGCTTTAGTTTATCCCCTAAATTTACCAAACTAATTAGCTCGAGCATTTTGGCTCGGGCAAGGAGTCAAAATGCTAAAACAACTTATTCAGCGGCTACTCGATAGCCGAACTACTCCGAGTGAGGCCAGTCACTCAAGCTACCCTGATGACGGAACCGTCACTCAGTTTTCTCCCTCGGCAACTTCAGTGTCAAGCTGGACGAAGGTGGTTGACTCCACCATTGCTCCAAGCGATGGCTATGTGATTGTTCGAGGAAAGGCGACAGGAGAATCCTATGTACAAATAACCGCTGGGGATAATCCTCCACATATGGAGAGAAGCACTTTTGCTAAAGCAACTTTGAATCAATACCCGATTCTCAATCTGCCAATCGCAAAAGGAAAAACATTTAAAGTGTTTGCTGAAAATACAGCTGAGATAACTGTTGGCCTGATAAAGTCAATCGGTGGGGGGGGGTATAATAACCTTGTTCGGAGGGCTCTGTCATGCTTAAGGCCCTCGTTCAATTATTTGCCGAGAAGTTTTTGCAAAGCAAAAAATCTTGGGTTTCAGAACAATCAGCTCCTATCATCCATCAGGGCATTAATATCCCTTGCACAAGCACCACGGATTTCTTTAGTTACATCGCTCCGTGCAACGGCTGGGCAACTTCTCGATGCAACTCAAATACAGTCTCAGCTCTTGAAATCCAAGTCGAGAACGGGCAGATGGCACTTGCTTCCATTCTTAACGGAAACACTGCGGGAGCTGGAATCTGTTGTTACGTTAAAAAAGGGACACAGATTAAGTTCTTGTGTCGTGGCGGAAGTACAACCGATTATTCTCTTTGGTTCTACAAGGCAAGTTCAGACTTTTAATCCTTTGACAGGAGGCGCATTGTGCTGAAAAGTTTATTGAGCCTCCTGCTTTCTAAGTTCTACAGCAAGAAAGAAAATGAAGCGGTAGGACATCAAGCGATGCCCAGCGGTAACAAAATTGATATAGCCGCTCACCCAGCAGAGATAGAAGTCTGGACGAATTTTGCAACATATACAACGCCAACGGATGGATATGTTTCGATTAGAGCCGAATCCTATAAAAGTACAGCCGCCATCCAAATATCCACAGGTTCTGAAGATAAAATGCCTTCAATATTCACAGCCGCAAATAATGCAGGTGAGTGGCTTCAGACGGTAATCCCTGTATCAAAAGGAGTTTCAGTGAGGTTGCAGGGAGGCGGTATAAAGAATGTTGTAAGCTACTTTAGCAAAACGAGGGGGGGGGTATCAAACTCTTAAGAAACTTCTTCCGCAAGGAGGTGGCCTATGTTGCTTAAGTCATTGGTACAGCTCTTTGCGGAGAAGTTCTTGGTTAGCAAGAAGGAGTGGGTGGCTGATCAGTCGGCTCATATTCCTTCGGCCTCTACAGAAATTACCGTCACTCCTGACGGAGAACGCCACACCTTCACAATGCCTTACACGGGCCTCGTGGTTCTGCAATGTTACGGCGTCATGTTTGCAGGACTTAACGGATTTAACATGGTCAATCTCGGAGCGGGAGCAAACGGCAACATCTGCGTTTCTCTTTATTCCAAGAAAGGCAACATTGTTTCTTACGAGATTGGCAAATCCAACAACTTCGGAGCCGCAAACTTGTACGTCTATAAGACTTACGGTAGCCAATAACCTGAGTATTGGAGGTGTGTCATGTTAAAAGCGCCCCTCCAACTGCTCCTTAGCAAATTTATCAATGTTAGCGAGAAGCCGAGAATCGGGACGTTAGATCTATCTCGAATGACAATACAAACCTGCAACTTCGGTAATGTTGGGTACTACAACAGCATATCCTTAACATCTCCCTTCTCAGGGTTTGTGATTTTCTCGATGCCTTTAGATGTTAGTGATTGTGCGATCCGCAAACTTGAGTGGGGAGATTATGCGAGAACTGGGATCACTGGGGATACGGGTCGATGGCAAACTTTGAATGCGCAGGCTGAAAAAGGAGAGACTCTCTTATTTGAAGGATTTGTCAAAGTAGCCGGAACAGTCAGCATTAAATTTATTCCCTACAAAAACACTTAACCACTCCGCCCCTCAACCCGAGGGGCTTTTCGTTAGGTGTGCGCATTGAAAGAAAAAGCGCTCATAACATGTTTAACAGTTTCCCAAGAAGGCTGATTTGTCGAGGTGGTACTTGAAGCGAACTTGATAGTTGACAATCAAGCTTTAGGGAGTGTCTACATGACGCAGAAACAGCGAATGATAATCGGAACAGAAAGTCGCAAGGAGCACGTACATTGCCATGCTTAAACACACAGATCTTATAAACACTCTCATCGCCTGTGTCGGAGGTCTCGGCCTGATTGCTGGACTCCTCCGATACGTCGATGACTGGAGAGAAAAACGAAAGGAGCGGCCGATCGAATTCTCGGTATTGGAGGCAATTTGGGAGGCTTTGTCCGGCGGGGTCACTGCCATCGGCGTTTTTTGGATTCTTGAAGGGTACGGCGTTAATGAGCTTGCGGCCGTGGGCTTGTCTTTTATGTCGGCCTATCTCGGCGTCCGGATCATCGCTTATTACATCAAAAAATTTTTAGACAATAGGCTAGGAGCTAAATCATGAGTGTCTTTTTAAATGAATGGGCGATACGCCTATGCAGGTCAGCGGCTATCGCCATCGCAATCTGCTTCGGCTTCCTTCTAGGGTGGTATTACTGCGAGCGCAACGTGATATTTGACGATATCAAACGAGGAATATGGGCTAACGAGCAAGCCATTCAGAACAATACAAAACTCATTCACGAACTCTATAAGAAGCACGAGGAGGCGGAGCATAAATGAGAAAACAAAATTTAATGCTGTTTCCACCTGAGATCGCCGCCGAGTTTGTAGCTGAACAAGAAGGGTTTAAACCAATGGCCTACAAGTGCCCCACGGGTCATTGGACGATCGGATTCGGCCATGCCCGGAATGTTCACGAGGGTGACATCGTTACTCGGAGAGAAGCCTACGACCTTTTAGATCGAGACCTCCAACGCACCCAGGAGGAGCTTGCAACGCTGATCCATATCGACATCAACGAGAATCAATTTATCGCTTTAATGAGTTTTGTCTACAACTTCGGCCTGACGAAATGCCGGACATACCGATTATTCGGAATGATTAACAGAGGCGAGTGGGAGAACGTGCGGACGTGGTGGCCGAAGTATTGCAACCCGGACAATCCTGTTGTCACGAAAGGGCTGAAAGATAGAAGGATGCGTGAATTAGAACTTTTCTTTAGGAGTTAAGAAATATGGAACTTATTAAAAAGATTTCTGCTCATCCTGTTATCTTTACCTTTCTTGTACCTCTAGCGTTTATAGCGATCGGCCTTGTGTTCTTTTTGCTGATCTGGATATTTGGGCTCGGTTCAGTTGGCATAATCGCCGGGATTGCCGGCATCTATTCGTTGAATAGGTGCGAGTACTTTGAAAAGAAATCGGGTCACCAAGGTCCCAAGAATTACAAATGGCAAAAGAGAGCGTTCGTTCTCCTTATCATTTTGAATGCCCTAATGGGATTAACCCCTTGGATTAGATGGGTATTAGCTTCATAAATTAAAAACCGCCCTGCGTTGGTAGCACAGAGCGGAATTCAAAATATTTGCAAAGGATATTTTATGAACACGATTATAGCAGTCGCCGGGATTCTGTTCGGCATTTATATAAGCAGACAAGCAATGAAATTCAGGACGAGCAAACAACAGCTCTATTTAGGTTACGCCGCCATTTGGCTTTTTGCTCTTGGCTTTTATTGGGAGTTGATCGCGAGCTGGAAGGATATTAGCACCACTCCTGAGATGGCTTTCCTTTCAGGCTTTTGGTACGGCACTGATAAAGAGGCTATGTTCGTGCGTTTCTTTTTTACCCTTCTGGACGGCCCTTTGCCTTTGCGTCTTTATCGAGAACTCTTACTGGAAGGAAGGTGAGACAGCGGAACAACGTAAGAAGAGAAGGGACTTGAAATTCAAACGTTTTCTGCGTTTCGGCTTGTTTCTTCTTTTAATCGATGGAATTTATATATGGTTCAGATGGGATTTACTGCAAAAGTTTTTGGATGCTTACTGCTGGCTGCGCTCTCTGCTGTAACCGGCTACCACTTTGGCCAGAACTCGGAGGAACTCAAAAATGCCCGTACTCAAATATCAGCGCTCGAGAGAACGATTGAGGAATTCAAAGTCAAGCAGACGAGCGACGCAGTTGCTTTATCTGAGCTTAGGCTTGCTGAGTCTGCTCATCGGAATGAGCTTAGCAGGATGCGCGACCAACTGTCCGAACTTGAAAGAAGAGCAGCCAAAAATCCTTCCGCTGGAAAGTGTCTTGAATTTCAGCGACTGGCAGTCGAGAAGGAAGAACTCCTCCGAGAAGCTGAAGTCGGCCTTGAATTCTGCTACAAGCACCACCGCTAAGAAAGACAACTCCAAAGCAACTCGCTAATATATTAGTAATGGGCTGTTCAGCTGATTTATGAGTTTGATGTATCAATGAATGTACTAATGAAGCTGGATGTTGTTATAACCTTTTGATTTGTTTTGGTCGTACGGTTCCCGCCGCC
>ENA-OXAA01000191-OXAA01000191.1-human-gut-metagenome-genome-assembly--contig:-NODE-191-length-20489-cov-12.2274_pt1 | contig 20489 bp, 20 predicted proteins | sample MGYA00249262_ERZ652119 | MGnify/ENA primary metagenome ERZ652119 (study PRJEB26925, sample SAMN05827191) | human gut metagenome | biome: ENVO:2100002; feature: ENVO:00000062; material: ENVO:00002003... | reverse complement strand
ATCGGTCTCGTGGGCTCGGAGATGTGTATAAGAGACAGGACTACTATAACAAAAGAGAAAAGATAGGTAGACAAGTTTGAATATGTATCAAATGAGTTATTTAAATAGTCTCTCAATTTAAACAAACCTAACATTAGACTGAAGATCAGCAGACTTAATATCAATTTCGAGAGATTAAATTTTAGTTGTTCAGTGAGTCTTGCAAAGGAACCAGTTAAGATAATTCCACAAAAAGGGGCATAATAAGCAAATTTATTAGTAAATTGATTTGGCCAAGCAATTTTTGGCAATAACAACAGAAAATAAAGAAATAAAAAACAAATCAAAACACCTTTAACACTATACCGCGAAAATAAATAAGTAGAAATAAAAAAGAAAAATACAAGTACATTAAGGAACCAATTTACCCCCCCCCCAGAACACTATTGGCGTATAGTTTTGTATGTGCAAAAAATCTAAAGAGGGAATAAAAACATTTAAAAAGGTAGCGGTAAAAACGAAATTTGAAAAAAATGAAAAATTTAAGTTAATTTTAAAAAGAATAACTAGAACAAAAGAAGAAATAATTAGAGTAAAAAACACCGTTGGCCAAAAATTTAATAACCTATGGGTAAACAAGTTCAATTTTAGTACATTATCAACCTCCCCTACATTATACTTTTTTTGAGAGTCAGTACATAAAAATCCTGTTATAAAGAAAAACAAGACGACTCCAACCATACCTAACTGTATCTCAATTCCATTATACAAAAAAGATTCTAGCTTCCATAAACTATGTTGGGTTTGTGGAATTATAGGAAGAGAATAAATTAAAGCGTCAGAAAACCTCTCACTTATATTTTCTGGCATTGATAAAACGTAGGGTACACTCGGTGCAAATGTTCCCACGGAAACGAAGTGTGCCCATGCAACAAAAAAAAGGGCGACCAATTTAATATAATCTAAATATAATTCTCTCTGAGATTTGTACATAATAAATGTTTTTAATTTACAAAAATATCTTTGCTTCCATCTTTAAGTTCGACGCCGCTTGAATACATAGAAATCAATTGTGTTTCTTCAAGGAACTTGAAAGAATGTAGAACGTTAGGTTGAATTTCAAAAAATTCTCCAGCCGAAATTGTGTGCTTTTCTTGAACTTCATTCTCTAAATCAGATAAGTCCAAATCAAACTTCCCAGAGATAACAAAAAATGCTTCACGGTTGAATTTATGAAAATGCCCACCACGTATATTATTTTTTTTTGCTGTTATATAGTTAACTTGTTTAAATCCATCCCTAACAAGTTGAATAAGAAGACCTCGTTCATCCTCAAAAATAAAATTCGGCTCTAAAAATTTTATTAACATTTCAAACCTCATAGTTTATATTCAGTAACTTTAATAATTTTTTTATTTTCTTGTTGTCCAAAACAGTTATAAAGGGTCGCCTCGCTTCAAAAATTCCACTTTGTTCGCTCTGTTTTATTGGTAATATTAGATTTTTATTTAATGCCAATTTTTCTGCAATTTCGATCCCTACATCAAATTTCGATAAAGGCTTATCTGACGATATATTCAATACATCCGGTATGGAACTAATGTTTGAATTTTCTATTAATTGAATAAGAAACTTCGCGGCTTGATCAAAACTAATAGTTGACCTATAAGAATCTGAAAACAACTGGACTTCTTCCCCGTTTTCCAATGAAGCTACTATCTTATCGAAGAAATGTGGTTTACCCTCTACCAAACTAGGTCCAATTATAAATGGGTATCTAATAACCTTCCCTCCATGAGCCAAAACAATATCTTCAGCTAACGCTTTCTGTTTTCCATACAAATTCAAAGGATATCTCTTTGAGTTTTCATCAAACGGATGTTCAAAAGAGCCTTCTCCATAAACACTATCCGTGGAAGCATAAAAAAAACTTTTAAGTTCCGGAAGAGCATTTATGATCTTTGCCAAAGAAACAATATTTATTTCCCACGCCTGTTTATAGTTCTTTTCCACTTTATCAGGATGATGATAAGCTGCAAGGTAAATCACCTTAGCTTTTTTTTTATAATTTTTTAGTTTATCGGCAAGTATGGCAGGATCATTTTGAACGTTATAATTAAACCATTCCAACCTTTCATTCTCAAATTTTGGACGATTTGAGTTGTATGTTGCGATGACTTCGTCTTGGGTATTCAATAAAATATTCTTAATCAAATAACGACCTAAAAACCCACTTCCGCCAATTATTAAATACATCAGATTCCTCCAAAGTTAAAATTTTGCGCTCTCATGTAGTCTTCCGGAATCCCTATATCTATAAAATTTTCGCATTGGGTAAATGCCTTAACATTAAGCTCTTTGAGATTGCGCATCAACCATTCCTCAAAGGAGAAAATTTCTCTTTTTTCGTTGGTTAATATAGAACCTTTTAACAAATAGGTCCCAGCATTTATGTAGCCTTCTGAATCTTTGTTTTTTTCCAGAAACTTCAAAACATTAGTACCTTCTAGTTCTAGCCTTCCGTACCTGCCTGTATTTGCCAACCAAGTAGAGGCAATAGTTACGTCAGCGTTACTCTCCCTATGGAATTGCAACATCTTGGATAAATCAAAATCCAAATAAGTATCTCCATTAACAACAACGACATCCTCCTCTTCCAAACCAACTAACGCTTTTTTTAAGGCTCCTCCGGTTAATAGAGGAGTTTCTTCTTCAGAAAATTTTATAGGTAAGGATTTATTATTTTTGTAATGTTCAAGGATTATTTCTTTTTTATAACCAACTGAAATGATAAAGCCTTCAATCCCCCTATTTTTAAGATTGTTAATTAGGATATCCAAAAAGGGACTGCCCTGGACTAGAGCTAATGGTTTAGGTACGTCAGTTACAACGCTTTGGAGCCTTGTACCCTTTCCTCCCGCCAAAATGATACAAATCATTGGAAAAACTCTCTTTCGATTGCCATGCATAAATAGTGATATATTTTTATATGATGTTCCTGTATTTCATATGTTTCAGTTGCCGGAGCCTTTATACAAACATCTGATATGGCGGATAATTTACTGTCTCTAGAGCCAGTTAAACTTATCACTTTCATTCCAATGGCTTTTGCTGTCTTTGCTGCTAACACAACATTTCTAGAATTACCGGAGGTACTTATACATAACAGGCAATCTCCTCTCCTTCCTGTCGCAAAAACTTGCTGCGCATAAATATAATCGCCTCCAACGTCATTACTTATAGCGGATAAAAGCGAAGATTCCGAAGTTAGTGAATAAGCTTTTAGCCCATACGCAAGCTTGCTTGATAATAATTTATAGTCTTCATCCGTCAAATCAAACATTTTTTTGTCATCATCAACGAGAGTCCGTGGCAACAAAAAAGATTTTTGCAACTCTCCGACAATATGCTGAGAATCGGATGCGCTGCCTCCATTTCCACAAATTAATAAGGAGGAATCCTTCCTAAAAACCTCAATCAATAATCGCAAAGCATCGTTAACACTCTCGAGCTTGCTAGTATCCCACATCATATTATTAAAAAGAATTATTAGAGTTAGAGAAACCTCTTAGCTACCACTTTCAAAGAGGACCATAAAAATGGATATTTTTTTAAAATTACTATTTTCTTATAATGTTTATTATAAAACCTTCTTAACCGTGTCTCTTGTACAGGAAGAACCTGGCTAAAATTAAGTAAGCCAAAATAATCCCTTAATCTGAGGTCTCGTAAAGTCTCCGACTCATAACTAGTTTTTGGAACTTCAAGATTGACTTTCAAAGAAAAACCTTTTGATGAAGCTACTTTTTCACCTGCCTTTAAAACAAATGGCAAAGACAAGCAACGAGAAAGTTGAGAAATGGTTGAAAGGGTTTGCTTATCAATTAAGGTGGTTGAATGGACGAAAGCTCCCGATATTGATGTAAACTGACACTGCTCTATCCACTGTATTCCGATAAAAGAAGTAGCATCTGGAGTCTTACGACGCACTATTAAATCGGAAGAGCCAGAGAGTGCCTGGTTCTTCTGAATTCCTTTAATAATTGAAATAAAGTGATCTTCGTAAGCCTCTTCTCCAGGTATCAGGATCGAAAAATATTCTGAATCGCACTTCTCCAAATATGGTAATACTAAATCTCCATAACGAACATTAGGCTTGTTAATAGATCGAAATTCAAAAAAATCCGCTGGGATAGATTCTATAATTTCTGGCAATTCGAAATTACTTATTACAACATGTCTTATACCATTATGTTGATTGGCAAGAATTGATCTCCTGATAGTACCTACTTGTTTTTCTATGTCTAACTTTCTGTCCAGGATGTAGAAAATTGTTAAAGAAAAATCCAACTCGGGCTCTCTATGCTTTTTATTAGCCTCTTTTAAATAAGGCAACGAATCATAGAGCCTCGCCACGCTTACCTTGGTTGATAGATTTTTGTTAAAAATTTCCTGGGCTCTTAACGCAAGCTCACGAGCCTGATTTCTATTTTCTTTGATCCATTCAAGGTGCGATTTAATCTGAAGAAAACACTTTTCAGAATCAGAAGTATCAATATAGAGACAATTATTACCGATCAACTTTTTAACAGCTTGGTTATGGTCGGCAAGGATGATTGCACCAGCAGCCAATGCTTCAAAAAGTCTATTTGAAATTATTTCGTCCTGGATATGATTTTCAGAACTGATGACTAATGCAATTCCGCATTTAGCAATTTCCTTTATCATTGAGATCCCATCAAAAGGAATCTCTCCTTTATAATTCCTGTAACCTTCCCAAGGGCGTATTCCGTGAAAAATCTCAGGCCCATATATGGAAATAAGGTTGTTTTCATCTAATTTTTTCAACAACTCATCAAATCTTCCCTTTTTTCCTGTCAACTTCTCCCAATTAATTCCACAATACATTAATTTGTATTCATCCTTAATTTGGGGTTGGAAGAGTGAACTAGCCGGAGAGGGGTAAAAAAAAGGAAACTCAGAATTTTGATAAGTTCCATTGAAACTCAACCTCTCCACTTGTCTAACAGTCTCCTCTGATCCGCTTTGGACAAAAGCGTCGTTTGTCATAAGAGTATCTGCAGATTTACGATACCCCCAATCATGATAAAATTTTATCGGGTTCCAGAGAGTTGCAATAGAAAATATATTCTCGGCTTTACCGGAGCAATAATGAATATGCAACACAAAATCATGAGTAGCTGAAGTGATTTTTTTTCTATTCGAGATGAGTCTGTAGCTCGTATCAACTACATCACAAGCATAACCAGCTTCAGCAGCTCCCTCAACGATTCTCTTAATGCATTCTTCCTCTGCGGAAACAGTATTTTCCCAATCTTTGACTACAGCAAAACGTTTCAACATAGAATTTTAGTTATTAAAGATAATGTGAGAACCTTGATTTTCAAATTTAAAGGGAATCTCAGTTAGTCCATTCAGAGCTTTTGTTACTGCCTTTCTTTTATCAGAAGGTACATAAAACAACAAAAAACCGCCTCCACCAGCCCCAAGTATTTTTCCACCTAAGGCGCCAGCATTTATTGCTTTTGAATAATAGTCATCTATTTGAGTCGAACTTACAGAATCTGATAGCGACTTTTTTAAAAGCCAAGCTTCACCAAGAATCTCTCCGAAGGTATCATATTCTTCTTTTTTAAGATACTTAATTCCCTCCACAGTAAGATTTTTGAGTTGTATTAGGTTTTTTTCGACCTTCTCATTGTCTAGTTGGATAGTGCTCTGAATTTTTGCGCTACTTCTTTGGATCCCGGTGTAGAGCAATAAAAGATTATTTTCTAGAATGTTGATATTAGGCAGAACCAACCGTTCAACTTCATAACCACTTTGAGAGAACCTAATAATATTGAAGCCACCAAACGAAGAACAAATTTGATCTTGAATCCCGCCAGCTTCGTTGCAAAGGACCCTTTCTAAATATATCGCCTTGTCAGCAACTTCTCTTCTTGAGAGAAAAATCCCACGTAGCGCATATAGAGAATTGATCAAGCCAACAGAGAAAGAACTACTAGTTCCCAATCCAGTACGCGCTGGTATATCTGCATCGTAGTCTATTCTAAGTCCACTGAGCTCTTCATTCTTAAGAGCCTCCCTAATTATGGGGTGCTGAATTGCGGACAGGTCATCATCCGTCCTCTCAACTTTCGAGTAAATAAATTCATTTTTAAAACCAAAACTTCCGTCGATTTTTCGTAGATATATATAACTATATTTATCGATAGAAGTAGCAATGCAACAGCCTCCGTGTTTCGAATAAAAGGATGGGAAATCCGTCCCTCCTCCTAAGAAGGAAACACGAAAAGGGGTTCTCGAAACAACCATAGAAACACCTGAAATTTTTATCGATTCAATGGAATTTTGCCCTTAGCTATCTCAGACCGCCAATGATCCAAGAGGTCTTTTAGCATTTTTGTTACGGGAATCTCTGGTTTCCAGTCAATCGCAGATTTGATCTTCGTGTTGTCAAACATTTGATAATTAGCATCTATTGGTCTAAGTCTATCTGGATCAACCTGAATCTTTATGTCTTGTCTAGTACTAAGGCCCAACAAAAGCTCAATAATTTGATTGAGTTTGAAGGCTTCTTCACCAGCTATATTAAAGTAAGCGCCCGGCTGAATTGTTCCACTCTCCATCGCTATGAATAATTTAAAATACGCGCGTATCGCATCCCTCGCATCTTGATATGTTCGAGTGCTCTCAAGATTGCCAACATAAATTACAGGCTCCTGTAGTCCAGCTTCGATCAAAGCAATTTGTTTTGCAACGGTGCTTTCAAAAAAAACATCGCTTCTTCTTGGTCCCGAATGGGTACCCATCCTCGTTACAAAGGTTTTAATCCCAAACGCCTCTGCGTAATACCTTCCGAGGTAATCAGTAGCTATTTTGCTAAGACTATATGGACTCGAGGCATGGAAGGGGGTCTCCTCATTAAGATTCTTCCCTACTGTCGCTCTTCCGTATACCTCACTTGAGGAACATACGTGGACGATAGGATCGAAGGAATCATCCTTTTCCTTTAACTCCCTCACTGCTTCAAGAAGATTAGTTGTCCCAATTACATTAGTTTGCAAAGTCTCAATTGGGATATCAAAGGATGTCTTAGGATAAGACTGGGCTGCTAAATGTGTAATATAGTCGGGGTGGTGTTTTTCCAACATTCTTCTTAAAGAAGTTATGTCAGTAAGATCTGCATAAGCAATCTCGATCCTGTCTTTTTTATTTATTCTTTCAGCAAGGTGATACACATTATCCATAGGCTCTTGCCACCTCATCATGGCTACCACTTTAAAATTCGTGTTTTCCAGGATGAAATCTGCAAATTGTGAACCTACCTGGCCAGTAAATCCTGTTATTAAAAAAGTTTTCAAGGCGTCACCCATTTAATTAGTTCATACTTAGCCGAGCATTATATATCCTTTACTTCTGCGTTAGTTGTCAATATCTTCTATTTCAAAGCTCGTTATCATGTTTTAAGTTAGTTAGAAGAGTTAGGAGTGATTACTCAATTGCCGGTTTCAACCAGGAAGTTCTAAATGCACAAGTCCTTATATCATGCTTTTTCAGACCCTCTTATGAACGCCTTATAAGACTTAGGCTCATTTCCCTCTAGGGCATTTTGTTGCTCAAGTAACATTCAAAACACATCTCATGCAAAATTTTATAAATCCCAGCTAAAATTGTTGAATAGGTCTTAGGGAATGGGACTCATTTGTTTCTAGTTTTCAAATACAGAAATGTGCTTAACAAACTTACCATCGCCCCTCCGATACTGTTCCGGTGGATGCAATTTTTATTTTCACGGCAGCCCAAGAGAATTAACGTCAGGGCCAAGCTTCTTATTCGGACCGTCTATCAGCTTCTAAACTTGTCTTGTCCTAGTAAAAGGTGATTCTTAAAGAATCAAATAAATACAACATGGAAGACAAATTAGGTTATTGATTACACTATTCGGAACTCTTAATAACTCACGCACAAACTGTCTTTGAATACCAAGAAATAATGGAACATAGAATTCAACGGAGGAATGATTAAGAGAGTGGATTTTTTTGAAATTAATGTAGAAAAATTCTCAAATTTCCGTTGGTTTTTCTCAAAACCGTTGGCTTCATAATTTCTGAAAATATCAATCTTCCGCTTTTTGATCTCAAAAGGTTGGACAGCTTTTCTACGATTTTTCATTTGGCCTCGTATCTTTGACTGACTCTAGAATTTCCGCTGACGAATTTCAGATTTTTGTTGTTTTTTCTATGAGTTACGTCAATCTTTATCTTACGACCGTCGTTAAATCTCAAAACGTCGCCGTTTTATTTCAAAATGCCGTTAACTCTTCTCAAAGTTAAAAGTTTGAGAATGGCTCCGCCGCCTGGCTCCGTTTCTAAGACTTCCGTTGTTTCTTCTTAAAGTTCCGTGGGCGAACTATCCTTTATTTGCTGTCAACTGACAGTTTTTAAAGGAAATTTTATGAAATACAAAACTGAAACAGTCATTGAGGCAATACGCCTCAAGGAGGCAGGAGTTACGACTTCTGCCATCTCGAAGAAGCTTCTTGCACCCACGTCCACGATCAATGAGTGGCTCAAGAAAGCCAAGCAAAACAATCTCACTGCAGAAAATTTACGGACATTATCCGAGCAAGACATCGAAGAAATACTCCGGCCGCGCAGCTGGTTTCGTCAAAACGTCTTCTTGCCCGATTACGAGGATCTTCTTGTAAAGGCCTCGGCTCCGAAAATGACGGTCCAGAACGTCTACTCGCAATATCTGGCCTCTGTTCCGGAAGATTGCGAGCCTATTAGCAAAGCGACTTTCTACCGAGAGTTAAAACGAACTAAACAGCTAGCCTCCAAGGAACTTCAAGATGTCTGTTTACTGAACAGTTTTACTCCGGGCCACATGTGCATGATCGATTACAGCGGGGATGGAGTGTGCTGGAAAAACAAGAACGACGGATCGGTACAAACAGCACAGATCTTCGTCGGAGTACTTTGCTACAGCGGATTGATCTTCTGCACTGCCACAAACGGTCAAACCAGAGAAGATTGGTTGGCAGGAATTACGAAGATGTTCCATTACTTTGATGGAGTAACGGATGAAACCTGGCTTGATAACTCTACTCCTCTGGTAAAAAACGCAGATAAGTATGATCCCGACCTTGCGACGGAATTTAGTAACTTCTGCGATTACTACAACACCCTCGGATACGCAGTTGAACCAGGTAAAAGCCGGCATAAAGCCCTGGTCGAAAACGCTGTTAAGCAATTCCAAGACAGAATTCTGAATCATCTTAACAAGCGGAGCTTCTTCAGCATTGAAGAAATAAACAGCGCGATCGAGCCATTGCTCGCCCAGCTTAATAACGCAGAGCTGACTGAGCGGCCTGGAAGCAGTCGGTTCAGTCGATACAAGGCAGAAGAAAGAAACCTGCTTCGACCGCTTCCGCTGATTGAGTACTCAGCGCACAGTAAGGTAATGAGCAGAAAGGTACGCCCCAACAACCAGATCCGATTAGGGAACGTTCGATACAACGTTCCGTGGGGATATGTTGGAAAAGAGCTGCTGGTAAAGGTAGACACCCATACAAAAGAGATCTCCTTCATTGATCCTTCCGACGGAGAAATCCTTACTACGACAAAGATCCGAAATCCAAGCGAGGGGCCGGAGCCGCAAAGGAAGGATTTAATACCCCAAGACTTAAAGTACCTCGTTGAAAACAAAGAGGAGTTGCTGGATCGAATTAGAGTTCAGTTAGGAGATAAGGCATGGGAAGTTGCAAAACGGCTCGCTAAACCAAACAACAGCATGGCTGTTAGACACCTAAAAGGGTTCTTATCGATGAGCAAAAAATACGAGAAAGACTTCATGGATAAGGTTTACGGGGAACTCTTAAAGAAAGCAATAATCAGCTTCAGAGGGTTCCGCGACGCGCTGCAGAAAGTAGAACAAACCGAAGGGGTTAGATATAAAAAGAAACGCCTCAAACATGGGACAACTTTAGATGTTATCGATTGCCGTTCAGTTCGAGGAGCTGAGTATTACAAGGACCGCTTCAATCACTGATGAAAAATTAGGAGTAGTGATGACAATGAAAATTGATGCGGCAGAGGTCGCAAAAGTATTTAGTGATTTGAAACTCCCGGCAGCATTTAAGGCATACGAACAGCAGCTTGGAGATCCCGGTGCAATGAAATTGGACTTCGGAGATCGTGTTGCCTTGATACTTAGAACAGAACTGGCCAGCAGAACGCAAAAAAGAATCCAGCGGCGCATTAAAGAAAGTGGAATCTGCGACAGCATGGTTGGTCTCGACAACACTATCTTTACTCCGGACAGAGGTATGGACGAAACCTACGTGCGGGAGCTGGCCAGATTGCGAATGGCTCGCTGCAGAGGAACCTTCATGGATATTAATCACAGGCAAGTCGGGAACCGGCAAAACTTGGATTATGAAAAGTCTTATTAAGGCCGCAGCGGAACGTCAATACAGGTGCCGTTATGTAAAAACTCGGGATTTAATGGAGGACATAGCAATTGCCGTCGACGAGAAGCGGTTCAGCCGATTAGCAGATCAGCTGGACCGCTATGACCTTATCGGGCTTGACGACTTCAATCTTTTAAAGGCGAAAGATGAGGTAAGAGAGGCAATGTTAGAGCTGTTTGACCGACGCTGGAATAAACGAGGTCTAATCATCTCCAGTCAGTACCCGTTTGATCAATGGTACGAGTATATCGGAGGAAGAGGAGATCAGAGGGATGCCATGATGGATCGCATTGCAAACGGCAGTCATCGATTAGAACTTAAAGGGCCTTCAATGCGTGAAAAACGTGAAAAGGTTATGAAGTAAAAAAAAATGTCTCCCCGGCCTAAATCACCCTCGGCCTCCGGCCTCGGTTGATTTAGGCCGGGGAGACAAAGTCAAAAAGAAAGAAACCTGAAGCCAAAATCTAAGAACTTAAGAAACGTTCACGGAAATTTGCGAAAAGCCAGCGGAAATAGTGAGAAAAATCCAAAGAGAGAAATTTTATTTGCCAAGCAACTTTCTATCTTAAAACCAGAAACCATCCGTACAAGCCTCCAAAACACATTGAACTATCCTAGCTGGCTGATTCATCCAATTGTTTATGCGATGTATTTTCAGATGCTCGTCGAGCTACAAGGCGCTTTATAAGGAAAAGATATTAAGTATGAAGAGGCATTTAGGGGGTACTTGAGAAACAAAAAACAACTTCATTCGGTAGCATTATGTAAAATATTAAGCTAATGAGGCAGCGACAAAATCAAGAAGCTACCCTAGGAATATGTGCCTGAAGGAATATCAACAACGCGCCTTTTTTGAAAATCAATGCCCATGGTTCAAAATTTTGAATCCTTTATTTAGCAAGAATTGGACTATCATCACATTAGGCGAATGAAATTGATGGAATTAACTAAGCCCCCTTCTTAGGATTGAGTGGATTCATTTTCCTAAAAGTATAGCAACTAGCTTCCAAAATATTTAGGGCAAATATCACTGGGGGATCCGTCCATTTTGATATTTCCGTGTTCAAGCCAAATAACTCGATTACAACATTTCTCAATTAGTTGTCTAGAATGAGTGGCAATAACGAGAATATTAGAACGAGCAATAAGTTGGTTGAGTCTTGTTTCTGCTTTTTGTTGGAAACTTTGATCCCCAACTGATAACCATTCATCCATTAGTAGCACATCAGGTGTAATCATTGTTGAAACTGCAAAAGCCAATCTAAGATGCATGCCTGAAGAGTAAGTTCTCACAGGCATATTTATAAAATCTCCTAACTCCGTAAAAGCAATTAAATTTTCCATCTCTCTGTCCACAACATCTCTTGGAATACCAAGAAGTGCAGATCTCAGATAAATATTTTCGATACCTGTAGCCTCTCCATCAATACCCAGGGAGATGTCGATAAGAGAACCAACCTTACCGTCTACCCTCAAGCTTCCTGAAGAAGGAGAGTAGACACCACTAAGAACACGAAGTAAAGTACTTTTTCCTGCTCCGTTATGACCAACTAAGCCAACTCTTTCCCGATTGCTGATCGATAGAGATATATCATCTAATGATCGTATGATCGTGTTACCTTTTTCTGTCAACCCAATCCTACCGCCTGTAGCGACTCCCATGATTGTCTTTTTCAGAGAACGGCCTTGAGAGTTATAAATTGGTATATCAATAGTTACGTTTTTAAGTTCTATGCTACTCATTTTTATAGCCAATACGCAATCCGAGAACGGTATCTGTTAAATAGTGCAAGAGTTAAAATCCAACCAATTATGGCCGATATCACTGAAATTATCCAACTTAGATATGATGGAAGCTCTCCCATGAGAGGTGCTCGGACAATCTGGAGGAGATGATAGAAAAGATTGGGTTCAAGAATCATTAAACTTGTTCTTTCAGGAAGAAGCGACGGCAACCATATTATTGGCGTGATGTAAAAGAAAATTTGCAATACACTATTAACTATCTGTCCTAAGTCCCTGAACCTTGTGCATATAATCCCCAGTAACAATGACATCCATAACAGATTTACAACCAGTAAGAAAAAACCAGGGAGACATAAAAAAATATCCTTATTGACTCCTTTTTGCACTATAAGAAAAACAAAAGGAAGAATTATGATGTTATGAAAAAAAATTATCACGTTCCTACTGACCATGCGTAACACATGGGTAGTAATTGGTAAGGGAAGTTGTTTGATTACCGACTCTGCGGAAACAAAAACGGTTGTTGAATCTATCAAACAACTTGAAACGAAACCCCAAAGAATGAGTCCAGAAGTAAGAAAAGGAAGGAAGTCTTTCATTGGTGTCTTGAATAGACCTCCGAATATTCCGCCTATGCAAGTAATCATGACGGCAGTAGAAATCGTAATCCAAAAAGGGCCTAGGGAAGAACGTCTATATTTTTGACGGATGTCCGAGTAGGCCAGATAAAGTGATAAATAAAAATTCTTAAAAGCACTAAAAACATCTTTAGCGCCCGAAGCTTCTGGATGTAGCATGGAGTAAAGTTGTTAAGAAAAAGTAGTCGATCTATTTAAAGTGACGTATCCAAATATCACGAGCGAAATTATACGCAAATAAAGGTATTCTTTTCTTTATTTCATTCTTTAACCAATACTTAATAGAACCAAAATTATGTTTGTAATTTTTCTTTAACTCGTAGACTCTTATAGTATTAAGACCAGAAAATTTGTCTTCTAAGGTGAGATTTTTTAAGTATTTGTCGGGTAAGAAATTTGCTTCTAAGAGCGCAATCCAAATGTCAATACCCATTGTATTTTGTAACTCAAATTTATTTTTTAATATTTTTTTCCAGCAACCTGTGAATGTAACAAAATCCTCTGCAAAATGGCATGCTTCTGGAACAATCGATGAAACTAGCTTTTCATGAGCAAAAATTGGCAAAATTTCTGAATCCTTGTTCCGGAAGAGACGAATGGTGCTTTGTTTTCTTACTTGAAGGGCTCCTTCGAAATAAGGTAAATTTTCATAGATGGGATTGGGGATTGGGTGAAGATGTTCCTCTGGGCAGGATACACCCCCTAATAAGCTATAACGGTCTAACATCAAGTAAAGACCAGAAACTTTTTTCCCGTAGATTTGAGATAGATTGTATTGCGTTCGCCCAGAGAAACCGATATCTACTACGCAAGGCTCAATTCCCAGGGTTACATTTTCTAAGTATTTTTTGTACAAAGAGTTCTGTAATATAGCCAAATTGTAAATTTCGGGATAGAGGGGACGAATTTCCGATAGGAATTCTTTTTTTTCTCGTGGCAATTTGTATAGCTTCCTAGTTACCTTGCCTGAAGCTAGTGATAATTCTAGTTTACTTTTCAAGAATTCTTCAATCGTACCTTCAAACGGAGTTTCAGCTAAAAGGGAGAACCGGACAAATGATATTGAGTTTGCCAGTGAAGTTGAAACACGAGATGCAAAAAATAGAGAATTAGTTTCTGGCTTTATCCCACTTGTAATGCAGTATTTTTCATATAAAGGTTTAAGCGTATAACCCTCTCTTGTTACAAAAAGTAGATGTTTCCTTTTACCATTTTGAGAAATAAATTCGATGAATTCGGAAAGTAACGGTCCAAGCCAAGCCCCAACGATGGAAATATCTTCGTCGCTACTTTTAATTAAAGAGAATGCGTTATTGAATAGGTATTGAGAAATAAGCTTTCCAAGAAATAATTTTTCAGAAATACTTCCATTTATATATTTTCCCAACCTCTTGTTCAATATCTCATTTTCTATAAATAAAGTTTTTGGTGACTTAATCTTGAACGTCTCAGGCAAAACTTGAATACCATATTTACGTGGGTATCGAACATCACCAATCGTGTCATCTCCTAAATGTAACCAAGTATTTGTCTTTATTTTATTTGTCAAATAAGCCCATAGTTTGCCAGATGCCTTGGTCTTTCTCTCCTCGCATGAAACGTAAATCTCATAATTAGAAATATCAAAACCTGATGAAGATAAGAGCTCTTTTATTACAGAAGAACTTAGGTACATATCGCTGATCAATATCACCCTCTTTCCTTTTTGCAATAAAGAGTTAAAAAGCTCCTTCACATCCTTTCTGGGAAGTAATAAATCTTTTTCTACTTGAATCTCAATAAGTTTTAGTCTGTTTAACTGCTCCTCATTAATATTGGTTTCCTTCCCTAGGAGATCATAAATTTCATCTAACGTGGGGGTTGTAAACAATAATTCAGCTTTTTTTTCAGCCTCAATTCGCAACCTTTGAAGATTACTAATTAAAATTCCTTCGGCATTAGCGACTGCTTCTAAAATTTCAAATACATCTTGTGGATTTGGTACTTGTCGTACTAACAATGTATCGAATACGTCAAAAGATACAATATCGTAGCTGGCGGTTATACGCATTAACTCATTCAGTCGTTCAGAGGCACTCATAACTTATTCTTACTCTTTCTTCTAAAGAGGTTTAAATATAAAGGTTGTTCGGCGATTACGCTGTTTTAATAAGGATAACGTCAATATCCTTTTTATAAAAGGTAAACAAGATTACATCAGTCTAATTAACAATTACCTAAGTGTTGCGCGACAGCATAGATTAGCCGCCTAATGCACTGCCCCAGAAAAAGTGACTCTTAAGGAGGTAGCATTCTAGACAAAGTCTATTCACTTGAGGCTGTCAAACGACAAGTTTAAGTACCCCACATTAGGCGGCTATTCTATGCTGTCGCGTAACAACTTGAGGCGAAACAGTTGGTTTGTCCCATTTGCGGAGAACCTAAATTTATAGCGAAATTGAGGCATTAAAGAGCGTTTCTAGAAATGTATTACGATTATGTGTCGCGGGATACGGTCTTGGAACAACATTCCCAGTTCCGCGGAACAGGTTCTGATTTTTTAAATTTGGTCTCCCGGACCTCCGCCTTAGTTCGAGAGACCGTCTAACTTTACGAACCCGCGCTGCTTCCTGGCCTGTTTCCGTCCTAATGCTCGACGGGATTCTCCTTTCAACTCTATTAAATAATAGAAGTTAATAATTCTGTCGGAGGCTCCGTCAGTGATGTACTTTCCACCCAACCACCCATACCAGTCAGCGCATGGTCTTTGACTGACTATGATCGTGGACAAGTTATCGGCATGACTTTTAATAATTTCATAGGCAAGGCTTTGCTCCTGAGCAATTAGAGCTCCCAGACCGAAGTCATCGATTGTGAGCAAGTCTGCCTCATTGATCTTCTTTAGCGCCTCAGATTTTTTCTCAGCCTTTGAGAGGCGTTTCCACAAGTTCACTCAGACTCCAGTCTCTGACCTTAAAGCCTCTTTCCATCGCTTCAGAACTAATAACCATCGCAAGGAAGCTTTTTCCGCAGCCTGTGGCTCCCGTGATCGCAATTGATTGACCGTCGCGACACTGTCTCTTCTTTGATAAGGCAGTCTCTTAGCGGTCCATCGACATTCAACTATCGCTTCCGGTGTTTGACGGCTGATTCCCCGGCACGGCGCAAAGTCAAACTGCTTCAGCCTATATGCTCCTCTTGGCAAGACGGCGATCTTAAATCTTTCCGCCCCGCGTTCCTTTCGAACGGCACGTTCTGCTTCTAAGAAGACAAGAAGACGTCTTAAGACCGGTTGTGGCGGCCATGCCGGATTCATGAGCTACTCGTGCAGCTGCTGAGCAAAGGCGTTCATTCTGTACTCCCTAAGGAGATCCATGATCGTTTCTTCTAACTTGTCAACCGCTGTCATTTGGAGCGGACTACTTCCATTAGCCTCTTCTCTGTTCATCTGTTCCTGACAGGGCGCAACTCCGCTAGAGCGTGAACCGGACAACTCGACATTTTCTTTTAACTTTTCCATAACATTAGCTCTCCACTTTCCTTTCCCTCAAGATTGATTCATAGTGTTCGGCCCCTCTGAGATTTCGGTCAGCCCTTTGCTCACGTTGAAGCACTCACCCGGCTCTCCGACGGATACTGACGATTTCTTTCTTTCCGGCGTTTGTGAGCTTGTCCTTTAGTTCTTCTAATTCCCAAGCCGCTCTCAGGTCGGGTGATTCTTCCAAGATTTTTTCGAACCGTTCTGTCCCTAATTCAGAGAAGCGTTTATTGATAAATCTGGCGTAACGGGCACTGGCTAATTTATCTGTCATTCCGGATAGCTGCATATAGAGTGCTTGAGAGTTTGAACCGACTTTGCGGATATTTCCTATCAATTCGGCCGCTTTCAATTGCTTAAATCTTGAGCCGGAACTCTGCTTTTCGAGATCTTCAATGGTCAGATTGGTACCGTCTCTGAGAGGAAGTTCTCTGATGAGGCTCACTTCTCATCCGTAAAGGAAGTGTATCAGTCGGTAAAGTTGAAGCGTAAACCAATATTAAACTTTCCTCCCTTAACTCTCCTTGAGCCTCAAAGAGTTTAATCTCACGAAAATTCAAAACTTCCTCAATAATTCCTCCCAATACCTCAAAGGGTCACATGGATCGCTCTAATCAACCTCTGTACAGTTACGCCTCAACAAGGAACGCTTCAGAAGTTCTTCAAAAGAGAGCGGAAGAAACCTCGGAGATTCGGTAGAAGAACTGTGGTTAGTTTCTTGTTCAGTTTCTTTCTTTGCAATGGTTAATAGAAAGAAGCAGTAATTGAGCGAAAGCTCAGAAAGCAATACCGAGAGTTAAGCCGGTTTGTAACTGGCTCCGAATTCAGAAGGAACAACTTTTAAATTTGGATTCTCGGCCGTCTGTAAAAGTTCAATTAAAAGGACTAAGCAGACGGATCGGAAAATTGTCTGAGAAAAGGAAGATTTTTTCAGGCTCTCCTCCGGTCATTTCCGAAGCGTCTTTGAGTTTCTCAAAGATTCTTCGAAGTGCTTGAAAAGATCTTCCTCTTTTCAGGAGCTACGCAACAACATGACTCATGTATTTAAACGTCCCTGCTCTGGACGTGAGGAGTGTCGGAAAGTTTCTCCTTCGCGGCCGAGACTATAGCGTGCAGTTTAGGTGAATGGATTGTGCCCCGGAAGCCTACGCTTCGAAGCGGCTTATGCCGTGCTGAGGATAACTTAGACCTTGTGTCGAAATTGCGCGGAAAGCTTCCTGGTTAGGAGAAAAGAAGCGCAGAGGAAAATTTGGAGAGACCGAAGATGGAGGCTTCCGGGATTTAATCCCAGCGCGGCAGAAAGTCAGTGAAGGGGAACGTGGTTTGGAGGATGTGTATTGCCCATCTGAACAACCTCCCTCACCTTTAATGATCGACTGCACGGTTTGGCGACAGGCGTCTTTCTGAGGCGGTTCTTTTGTTTTGAATTTGTTTAAGGCGATTTAATCAGTCTTCTCTGCATCAGGATTTCGGGTTCAAACTGCAGAAAAGACAAGTTAAGAGATTGAATCTTTGTTCGAGGTCTTGCCCGTCGATTGATATCGATTGACCGAAGCCGTGAGGCCGAACCTTCGCTTCAAATTCAAACGGAAGAAATAGCTTCATACGTCCGAGGGTTCTTGCTCGATGAGCATTCTTTCTTAATTTTCCGGGTCGGCCGGCTCCTCGAGAGCCGGCTAAAGGCCGAATTTTTGCCAACCTCTAACCATAACGGTTAGAAATTTTTAGTAAGTAACTTATGACGGTGTCTTTATTGACCTCAACGTAACAAAAGTAAAACGTTAGGAAATAGCAGTGAAATTAATGGACTAATAATGGAAATTAGCGAAACACTAATGGAACCCTCTAAGTAATTAGAGTAACGCTAATTCACTTGTAGTCTAACTTTTTTTACTCCAAGAGTAATAAATAGTAATACGAGTGAAATACTATTATCCCTTGGTTAATTGAATGTAACCCTTTCGTTTTGTTTTTAACATTGTTTTAGTCAATAGAAAACAGAATTTAAATAGACAAGGGAGTTTTTCGTCTTTTCTTGTGAATTAATGGTGTTTTTGTCTGCTTACTAAAACTTTCTGCCTAAATTTAGCTCTAACTATCCCCTGATATCTTATATAGGGTGATCATTAATTTGTCGTTCAATTTTATTTCATTCGATATTAGGAGATATTATATGATGAAATCAGATGGTAAAGTTTTTAACCGAATCTGCTTAGAAACGGGGTTGAAGCCTAATATTCCGACCCTTGATGCCGCCATTCTCGAAGACATAAAACGGTTCCATTTGTTTAATTTGCCTGCTGTCGCCTTTTCTGTTCCGAATTTTGATGAAACGATCGCTGCTTATCTTCCGTATCCGATCTTTAAAGTTGCTCCGTTACGCAGAGTTGCCAAAGAATCGAGGCAGATTTTCCCTTCGACCGCTGACAGTATCCGCCTTCTTAATGCTTACGCAGATGGTGACAACGTACTCTACACAAACCTTGAGGATCGTCTAATGAAAGCCGCCAGATTTTTCTCTCGTCAGAAATTTATGGAGATGGTCATTGCTTGGGCTTTCATTTATTTCTATCTAAAGAACCGCAGAGCGCATCGCTGTTTTACGGCCCTCTCTTTCCTGCTCCCTTCTAAAACTCTTTTGAGTTACGTCAACCGCTTTGAACATTTGTTAGAAGAAGACGCTTTCACCTCCAAAGCAGAGGCTCAGGAAAATCAAACGCATCGTATCTGGCGGGCATTGTCGGTTTTGAAAGAACCTCTCCTTCTTAATCCTCATTTGGCGTCGTTTCTTCAAACGATCGCACCGCATTTGCATCAAGAAGAATTCCCGATGCTCGCCCTTGAACTTACTCCTGACCTCTACGATTGGACATCCGAACTTCTGGGGAAGATCGACAGTAACATGAACGGAGCATTAGAAGAGTTTGCTAAACGTTATGCGATTAAATCCGGAATTAGTCTTTCTAATCCTCCTTCAGCACTCTTAAACAAGAATCGAGGAATCAGCAAAGAGAGAATGAACGCCTATGGTTTGGACGTTCCTGTTGGCATTTCGAACAAACCGTTTGTCTATGCGTTCATTGATGTCGTCATTCGCATGGCATCCGTTGTTAAGCATCGTTTCGGATTAACCAATCAAAAAGCGGCGCTTTTCGTGCTCTACACATTACAGCATCTGCCCTTCTTTAATCTTCAAACAGATTTCCGCAACATTAAGACTTCCAAGTTGTGGCCGGCTTTGATCAATAAAGACGGTCAAATGTCTGTGGCGGTCGCTCCCGATCCCTTTGTCTCTTTCATAATCACTTCTCTTCGTCACAACGGACCTTTGGATTATGAAGGCTGGGCGTCCGCCGGTTGCCCTAAAAAACTCGCTCCCTTTAATTCTCCTAAAGGGTTTCGCAGAGATGTCCGAAAGAGTCTTCGGCTGTTAAACCAATGGTGTAAGTCACTCCTTAAATCCTTCCTTCATTTTCATCATCACAATAACTACCCCTTCCATGCCAATCGTCGATTGTCTGAAGCCTTTTAACCAATTCGACCGCCACTATGTTCAGTCATTGATCGAAGAGTTGACGCAAGCTATCGGAGACTTGTTTACCTCTGCTACGTGAAGTCAAGAAATCAAAAAATCGTAGACACTAGTACCTACAGAGGCATAAAGCCTCTACCCTATTGTTTAGGTGACAAAGACAGAAAAAACTACAACATATAATGTCCCGTTTGTTGATCATCTAGACTGTCTTCAAAGACAAAAACGCCCTCTTCATCTAATTACCAAAGGGACAACAGTAAAAGCCGCCGAAATCCATACTCCAACCAAATCGGCCCTAAGTCAACGGAGTCCGAGTCTTCAAAAATGTCCTAACGCCGAAGTCCGTCAGGAATAATTGTCAAAACTGAGTTACAAACTAATAGGTTAGCTAAAGAAGAATAAAGACAACTGACCAAAAGCTCTTATTCCTCCCGTTTTTGATACCTAAACAAGCATAAATTCTTTGCGAGCCCCCGTGGGCTCTCTTTTTTCGCTAAAAATATTTTATAATCTTAAGTATTATTTGTAGTATAATAAGTCTGAGATTAGCCTAGGAGGCGCTATGCACTACAGACT
>ENA-OXAA01000150-OXAA01000150.1-human-gut-metagenome-genome-assembly--contig:-NODE-150-length-26206-cov-107.853_pt1 | contig 26206 bp, 15 predicted proteins | sample MGYA00249262_ERZ652119 | MGnify/ENA primary metagenome ERZ652119 (study PRJEB26925, sample SAMN05827191) | human gut metagenome | biome: ENVO:2100002; feature: ENVO:00000062; material: ENVO:00002003... | reverse complement strand
CCGTGGATCTTTGGTAATCAATACTTCAGCTTCTTCGGGTGTCAATACAAAGCCCTTTCCCAACACAATGCTACCTTGAAAACTTTTCCCAGCATTCTGTTTCAGAGGATATGGATTTCCCAACACCTCGGAATCATCCAAATAAGGAGTGATTCTTTCGACCTTCTTTTTATCTAAAACTATATCTTTACTCCACTCTCCTTTATGGATGGTAACAAGCGAAATCTCGACAGCCGCATCACCCGGCCAGCGCATAGAACGAACCGCATGGTTAATGACACCTTCTTTCGAACAAATGACATCTAATCCTCCTTCACGAGCGGAACCTTGAGATATAGTATTAGTAGATACTAATGATTGAAAACCATTTGGCCGTAGAATATTGAAAATCCGTCTGAAAAAATAAGTAACAAGATCAACTGCCCCGGCAGGCTTATAAGCATATTTTACAAACTTCAAAAAACTATTTCCAAAAGCTCCACTTAGCTTTTGTCCGCCAAGGAATGGCGGGTTCCCTATAATGCAATCAAATCCACCTTGTGTGAAGACTTCTGGGAACTCTAAAAACCAATGAAAGAATTGATATTTAGTAAATACCTCAATTATTCCACTCGCTAATTGCATTGGAATCTGACCTCCCCGGAGATATTCAAAATAATCTTTGTTTGTGACTAACTTATTTTTATTCTCATCCGTTTTGGGTACAAAGAATTGAGCAACCTGCATGTCTGCCAAAGTTCTCAATCTTTGCATAGCTGATTTATTCATCAACATCCGGTATTGCCTTTCTTTTTCTGCAACTTGTTCTGGCGTATTTTCCTGCATTTGATTCAGTGAATCAAACTGTTTAATAAGTTCTTCAAGAGAGTCACCAACTTTGTTCTCAAACAATCCTATTTGTTGAATCAAGCCGGCTCCTTTTTTATTCTCCGTTCGATAAAGCTTTGCAATCTCTTTATCGTCCTCCGGAAGCACTTTGAAAGCCTCATCCGGAATACCATTCATCAACTCGTCTTTATGACCTAACCCGACTATCGAATCTCCGCACTTGATGTGATGATCGAGGAAATTGAGCGGTTCGCCCGGATTGTGGGCTTCCAACCATAAAGCGACTTTACAAAGCTCGACGGCCAACGGATTCTTATCAACACCATAAATGCAATTCTTAATAACTATCCGCATGGCTTGCCTCATTGCCACCGGATTAGGCTGCTCTTCTCCTGTATATAAACGAGCCACTTCCAAAGCGATTCTCCGGGCAGCAGAAAGCAACAAATGCCCACTGCCACATGCTACGTCACAAACTTTAATTCCAAGCAATGCTCTTATGGCTGTTTCACGCTCCTGACCAATGATACGATGCAGGGGGATTGTTTTATCTATTTTCGATTGCAGTAACCTCTCTTCGAGAATATACTCTAAAGAATACTGAATAAGTGGTTTACATAATTCTTCTGGAGTATAATGCGAACCGGAATCGCTTCTGAATTTTCCCTCTTTGAGCTGAAAGTGAGGTGTTTCGTTCTTTAGATTGAAAGCAGGGCTATACTCTAATAATCCCTCATATACAGAGCCGAACTCTTCCACATCCAGATCCGAATAATTCACTCGTACGGTTTGTCCGGTCTGATTATTGACAAAAAAACATAAGCCAGCAATCGTATCTATCAATGTACAGTTGTCCAAACGGAGTGTCATCAATGTACGTAAAGCATCTGTTGCAAAAATGCCGGATGAAAGGGCTTGTATACCAAGTTTTTCCCCGTAATATTTGTTTTCGAACAACATGAATGTAGATTTCATTCCCTCCCACAGGTCGTCTTTACTATTATCGGCATATAGCAGTTTTCCGGCCAGTTTCCGGAGTCGCTCAATACTGTAATACCGGTAATAAATTTGCTTCTTCCGTAGGACTTCCTCATCTCTCGTTTCCGGATATACAAGGTCCCGTTCTTCAGTTACAATCAGAAAAAGAAAGCGGTATATCAATCGCAATAATTCGGCGTAAAACGTATCTGCAGCAATTCTTCCAGATGCTATTTGTTCTCTCAGTTCCAAATTATGCGGATTTTGTATAAATCCGTTGGCTAAACCTGTTTGTTTCTTGAAGTTTTGATTTTTAGCAGAAACGATTCCGTTTGGATACCCTACCAGAGCGTTAATAACAGCACTGCTCAGGCTACTTCGAAGCCGGGAACCGGATTCCAACGATTGCAAGTGGTACGTTTCAAAAATACATCCGTCAGGAAAATCATTTTTTTGTTTAAATCGCGAGGAGTGTAATGTGCGATACAGAATAGCGAAATCGGAGAACAGATCTTCTTCCATCATTTTTTCGAGGTTGAACTCGTAATAGCTGATTCGCACAATCCGGGATGAATCGCGAAGCAATCGCAGGAATATTCCATTACTAACCAACGCATAAGTATGCTCCACTTTATTCAGGTATTCCTGTACAAGTGCATGTGGGGACGATTTTCCGTTGACAGTGGCTTTGTCAAGGCTTTGTTTGAAGGAAACCAGATGTATAGGAAACCCGTCTAGTTCGTCATCCCTGTGGCTGATATCAAATCTTTTACCACTCTCAGCATGTTGGTAGACAAGTGCTTTGGTGGCAGTGAAGTTTAATTCGGCAAGGAAAGGCTCCATCCAAGATTTCCGGGTTTCGGTAGTACCGCTATCTTCATCTTTAACCCGTTCTTTTTTAGACTTAAATATGTTCCACAGTGCTTTGGCGTTAATCCATGCATTACCTATTTCCTCACGGAGGGAGTGATCTGTATCGAAATACGAAGGTCGTTGATAATATCCTTGTTCTTCCGAACGAATCTTCTCAATGATTTCACTCGAGATAATATTTCCTTGTATATTGACGGATGTATTGTTCATATTCTTTCAATCTTAAAATAATGGAGTTGCTACAGGTTTGAAAATATATACTCCCAGAATATCGGGTGGCAAAACGGGAATAACAGTTTCATAGCTTTTTCCGCCTACTAGTGAACGAAAACGCCCATGTGCTTCGACCAAGTGATCGGCCCGTTGTTGCGCCACTTCTTTAAAAGCCTCAGCTTTGGAAGAAAACCGTTGTTGCTCATAGTCAAATTCGTTCTCCTGTGATTCCTGCGACATATTTTCTTCTGATTCTACTTCAAAAAGTAGTTGTTTACTTTCATCTTCGGACAATATACGACTATCAGCATGACTTCCTTCGTATCCCCATAAGAATACTTCTTCTGCAATGACTTCTCGTTTACTGCCGATTTCACGAATTACGTTCCGCACGCGGAATTGAATAAGTGTTGTACGAGTTTTTACTTTCTGTGTGAGCACGACAGCGCTTCTGGCTACCCGTGGATAGGCTGAGTTCTTATTCATATCAATTGCTAATGATAGCATAAACTGGCACAGCTGCTCCACAAATTTATGATTTCGCCCGACATATACGAGCCCGGCAGGGGTAGGCGATTCGAAGCAGATGGTAATATTCTTACCATTTTTTGGCAGCATTGACTGCAAATGTGTCGGAAGATTGGTCAAATCGATTCTATATCCCTGTTTGTAGGATTGAATCCCATCTTCCCTGTTTGTTTTCCGGGCATAGATCGGAGTACAAGTCCCTCTCAAAGCAATAATAGAGGATGTTACAAAAGATTCTACGGAAGAAATATCTCCAATGGCATCGTCTACTTCTTTCAACTCGTTTTCAATTTCTTCCGCACTGACAGCTTCATGGGCAAAAATACTACGTATGTTTTCTGCTTTCCGCCGCATTTGTTCAATCACATTGGTGATGTGGTCGTCAGCAAAAAGACTCAGTTGCTTATTGCTGGCTTCTTCTTCCCCTGTAATCAGTTTTTTTATCAATCCTTCCATGACCGAACTGTCATCATCGCCGATGGATATGTTTACCCCGATACTATTCCGGATTTCATATATCTTTTTGATGAGCACATCCCAAACGATTTTATCTACATCGTTATTCTCTCCTAAGAGAATAAATGTTTTTATCCTAGGGCTTTCCTGACCAAAACGGTCGACACGCCCATCGCGTTGCTCAATACGGTTCGGGTTCCAGGGAAGATCATAATGCAAGACGGCATTGAATAACTCCTGCAGGTTGATACCTTCACTTAAACAGTCGGTGGCAACCAGTATCCGGGGTTTATCCGGATGGATAGAGTCTATCAGGTCACGACGTTGTTCGTCGGCCAGTTCGGACGTAGCCACCACTACCTGCACTTTATTTCCAAAATAGTCTTTCAGTTTCTCTCCAATATATTTGGCTGTTTGAATGTATTTGCAGAATACAATGGGGTGATATACAACCTTTTGTTTTACTCCATCGACTATTTCTTGTACCCCTTTTGTCCAGTCGGATAATACAGAAATTGCTTTGGATAATTTATTGTCAGAAGGGTAATTGCACAGTTCCTCTGCTCGTTGAGTCAATATTTCCAGAAAATCGTCGTTTTTTTCCTGTACCTCATATTCGTTAATCGCATTTGTTGTCAGAGAGTCATCCCGATTCAACTCTTTATCAAAAAGTGTACTTCTGAAATAGAAATCTTCCTCATCTTCCTGGATCTCTTCAGAAAGCTTGTTTTTCCGGTTCTTCAACATACTTAGTCCGGCTGCCGGACTTGACATGGCACCTCGTAGCAAAGCCAAGGCTGCCCAATACTTAATTGGAGAAGTATTTTTAATTTTCTTCCCGGTTTGTGTGCTCAACCCACGAGCAAAATCAAGGATTCCGTTGTAAAGGCTCAAATATTCTTCTGATAATGAATAACGAATTTCCTTTGAATCTCTTTCGGGAAAGGGATTCTGTTCTTCCGAATGTTTACGCCAGCGTTTCAGGTTTTCACGCTTTCGTTGAACGAAATGTCGGGCTAACTTTTTTCGCTTATTTTCATCCATCCCGGAGATGTTATATTCGGCGAATTCGGGGTTCAAAAGACCAATAAGCGATTGAAATTCTTCATCTTTTCCACTATGAGGTGTTGCGGTTAACAACACGATGTGTCTGTCGGGTCGGGAACTTACCTCTTTCAATAAATCATATCGCAGTTGGTCGCCTTTGCCCGCAGGGCGAGCACAGGTGTGAACCTCATCAACAATTACCAATTCAGGACAATCATTCATAAACATCTCTCTTCGCCCCAGTTTATCTTTCAACTTGATATAATCGATGGATATTACTTGATAGGGGTAATGCTTGAATACTGAAATATCACCTTGCAATTTTCGTTCCAAGGAAGCAATGGTGCTTGAACGGATTATTTCGGCATCGATATCCAATTTATCCTTCAATTCTTTTTGCCATTGTTCGCACAAGTGTGGCAAACAAATAATGGTAAAACGTTCTATTTCACCCCGCTCAATCAGTTCTTTCAGTATCATAAGGGCTTCGATGGTTTTCCCGACTCCTACATCGTCGGCGATAAGTAATCGTACAACCTTTTGTTTCAAGGCCATGACTAACGGAACTACCTGGTAGGAACGTGGACGAAAACTTAATTTGCCCATACAACGGAAAGGACCACAAGCATTTCTGAAAGATAATTTGGCGGCATTGTATAAAATTTTAGCCGATTGAAAATCTGCCAAATCTTTTTTCTCCGGATATTGGAACTCTGCCTTATACATGCTGTCGGAGGGCAATTGTAGCGGACGATATACTGCCGTCGCCTCTGCGTCTGAGCCCCCGATGGGTTTCAGCTGCACGATGTCTTTATCATTGGAAGGGAGTACTACCCACTGCCGATGTCGGAAGTAAACGAGCATTCCCGGTTTGATATCCTGATTGGTGATTGATTCTGTCATTTTACCTCACAACTTTGAATATATGTTTATTTCGCTTTACAAATTCCTCGATAGGCTCCGTATAATGCCATTCGACGACTTCGTATCCGGCGTCTCTACAGTTCTGACGCTTCATTTGATCCTCCTTTTTAATCTCGTATTGGTCGTGTACTGAACCGTCGCAAAATATCAAGGCAAATTGGTTGTCAGATATTTTATAAACGAAATCGGCATTTACATATAAGTTTTGAATGTTCATTTGAGCCTTATCAGGTAATTTAAGACCGTTCCGGTATAAATATTCAATTAGCGGTTTCTCAGTAGACGAATTGAGGTCGTAAGTTCGAAGCAGATAATTGTACTGTTCTTCTAATGTGCGACCACCTTGTTGATTGTCTATATTGCATCGCATCAATTTCTCTAACGCTTCTTTGACGCTGAAACGATCTAATTTTTCGTGATATTGCTGATTATAATAAGATAATAAATCGTCGTAAGAAGCTTTTGGAGTATCAGGACGTGTATCGATTAATGTTTCCGGATCGAATCCTAACAGATTATAAGCTTCTTTGAAAATAGCCTGAAGTTGAGCAGCATTATTCAGTAGATCTTTAAGTATTCCCAGACTACCTTCAGAGGATTCGTACAGAAGAATATTCTTGCTTTCATTTTTCCCCATTATCCAAACACCGATTTCGCTCTCTTCAACTTGGCAGACCTTTTCAATGGCCCGTTTTAAAGCATAAGCTAAGGTGCATACTCCTTCCTCTTTCAAATGCAACTCTTTAACAGGTTGGATATACAAAATATCTGAAGTAGTGGTGGTGTATATTCTTACCCCTGCAATAGGTTCATCAGGATTGGATTGTTCCGCCTCAATTCTGGATTTCCAGCGTCCAGAAATTGTTCCGATAGGAAATGAATCATCTTTTGTAATTTTCCACTTATTGTTGATTTGTAGTAACGTAGCCGACTGGTCATAAATAACCTGCAACAAATCATGTTCTGCCGCTTTAATTATTGCTTTTTGCGTATTGTCGATTCCTTTGGAAAAAGAAAAATAATGGTCGATATCATATCCCTGCGATGTACGGTATTCTTCATTGCAGGATATACGTTCTTCTATTCTAGCTTCGGATTCGTTTAATTCTACAACATTGGAAAACTTCTCAAAAGAATCAAAGTCTTTAAGCTCTTTTCTTGTAATAGGATCATTGCTTGCATTCTCTGCCTCTTTCCCTACAAACACATAACCAGTTTCTTTCGATATTTTTATGGTATGCATCTGTTCCCCATTTTGGTTGAGCTGCATTTTAACGACTTTATATTTACTCCCGTCATGATAAATAAGGTTGTTGGGACCAAATTCTTTAAGGGCGATAAAACGTGGGCGAGAGACATATTCTCCCTGCTCGGCAGATTTATTTCCGACAAAAGTACGTACAGGGAGACGTGTGAAATTATACCCCGGAAGAAAACCTTCTGATGCAAGATAACGAAACACATAAAATTCTGATTCATTTCCGGATGAAGAATTGCTTTTGTTAAGCAATAAATCTCTCTGTCTTAGCGCTATGGCTTGCATCCTCTTCGCATCACCAATTTTAGGGCTATTGGGGGTTGATATAACCGAGTGAGCCTCTTCCAGTGTTTTTTTGGTATTTGTATATAATATCCTCCACCGTTTGAATGCATTGTCAAACCTTTTATAAAAAAATTGTACTTGATCAATCAGCCAGTTCTTGTCACTATACCAACTTGTATCATCTATTTTATTGATATTTCGAAGTATGTTATCAAATTGTTTGGCCCATTGCAGGAATTGGTGTTTTTGTATTTCTTCTATTTTTAATCTGATATGCTCATAAACCGGCAGTTCCGGTTTATTGATATCGATGATTTCACTTATGGAAACTTTGATATCAATCCCCAGTTCCATCATGATAAAAGCATCTAGATGGCTCCTTATCAATTCCATGTTGGTGATATCCATCCTTGGCGGAATAACTGATCCATGAACCATTTTTGTCGGGTCCTTAAAGTAATTACGATCGTGAGGTGATTTTTGAGAACAGAAAGTAAATACCAATGCTGACTGTCCGCTTCGCCCAGCACGTCCGCTTCTTTGCGAATAATTGTCGGGACGTGGCGGGACATTCCGCATGTGAACAATATTCAATTGACTGATATCGATTCCCAATTCCATAGTAGGACTACAAAACAGGGCTGAGAGCTTGCCTTCACGAAAATCATCTTCCCGTTCGATACGTTTTGCATTTCCCAACTGTCCGGTATGTTCTTTTCCTTGTCTTTCGTAGGTTTTGAAGTCTTGCTTGTAAAAGTCCTGAAAATAAAGATTAGGGGTACTCTCGATATTTTTATATTTCATAAAGCGGACTTCATCTCTGAGCGTATGCACCTCATCTCCAGGTTTCCAAAGGATGTGGTCAACACGGATGCGGTAGCCATGCATCGTTCCCTCACTTGTTTTTACAGGTATTTGATTCAAATAATGCCCTTCTACCAGAATTTGGCAAATTGTATCTATTTCTTTTGATAAATCATCTTGCTTTAGAATTTGTCCGGTTCTATCCTTGACAAGCCTTTTTATATATTTCCCTAAATAACTCGCAGGGCCGATAGAAGCTGTATATTCTCTTGTTTTTGCCTTACCTTTTGAATAGGGAAGCAACACATAGGGGACATCTATTTTTTCTTCAAAATCCAAAGACCATGGTTTTTTTTCATCTAATAGGTTCTTTAGCTCAGTCTCAATTTCTTCTCTTTTTTGTACTAAGTAAATGTGGTCAAAGGCAAATGAGGTACGGAAGTAGTTCAGGATTTGTGTGAACGTATATTCCCGCTCCTCAGAAGACATATTTTTTAGCCAACTCAGGTGGGAAAAGAAACTATCTATTTTACAAAAATCATTCAGCTTTTTGTATCCTATTTGCACTAAAGCTGTTTGCTCCAGATTAGGAGTAGTATATCTCCACCCTAATTTCAAATCATATAAAATTCTTATGATAATGTATTTTTGAATAGCATTTATGTTCCCTTCATCAGGCCAATTCGGGTTTTTGGAAAGGTACTTTGCATATTCATCTTCGCGTAAATTGAGTTCTTTGAAAACTTCGATGCCAATTCGATTACTATCCAGCCCATCAAGGTTATTTCTAACGGATTTATAAATTGCAGAACGCAAACGGGCTATGGTAAAGAAATCATTGAAATGACCTGCTTGCAATGATGCATCTTGTCGATTATCTGTAAAACTCAAAAACTTTTGGTTCCTGAGTGGAATATTATTCTCAGATAAAGATTTTAATATGTTTGCTCCTAATATGGTTGTGGCAGAACTACGTCCTTCATTCCCTAATCGCGACAATTTAGTATTTTCATTCGTCTTTAAATCGAAAATAATACCTGACGTCGGGTCGAATAATAGATACGCAGGTATATACCAGGCTTTTAATGGCAATTTATTGTCATTCTTCCAGGAATAATTGCCATTTTTGTCAAAATGCAATAATTGAGGCAAGCGATACTCATAAAAGTTTTTTATTCTTCTACCATATTTCAATGTTTCTGTAAACCAGCTATCTGGGAGATAATCTTTGTCGTCTTCATTCCATACTTCATCTTCATCATCATCTTGCAAAATTAAATATCCATAAGGAAAATCTTCGATATTTAAGATACGTTTTTGCCTCCCTGTTACTTTATCTGCTTTAATGTCCTCTTGTGTAATTTTTGGCGGCAAGTCATCCATATTATCTGGATCTCGTGGCATAATTTTATCATTAATGAGCTTTACGCATAGAAAATCTACACCCGAATAACGGCTGAATAACACCGGATACAATAGCGTTTCAGCACCGTTTATCTTTGTATAAAGTTCATCATTGAGTGTTATGTATCTGGCATCTCTTGAGTCAAGAGTTACTTGTACTGTACCAGTTTGAGAGATGAATTGGTGAATTTTGAATGGCAGATAGGATTTTCTTGGATTTTCATCAGCAGCTTTTATGTTTAGTTGCTCTATCCATCCTAATAATCCATCCATTGCATTTTTACAATCGTCCGAATTTTCTCCAGAATCTTTGGATAATTGTTGAATGATGGCAGATAGAGGTTGAGGTTTTCCCCGTTCAAAATATCCGTTCGTATCATCAAGTGCAATTTTGCGTTCAAGCCAAATAGCCAAAGGGTGAGATTTAAATTTGTCAGCACCATCATTTGAATCAATAGATTCATGGACAGATCGGCTTAACTGAGATGAAGAGGGAATCTGTTCAGCATAATCGGTAGATGTTTCCAATTGTTCTCCAATGATTTGATTGAGAGAATAACTTTCATCAAAAATTAGGTCGGCAACGGCTCCGACTGCTTTTTTCCTTTCATCTGCATTTCCTTCTGAACTCATGGTAGCAGAAGTTCCGATGCAAACAAGTTTATTGTTGCACAGATTTTTAATTCTCCGGATTAACATAGCTACATCCGCCCCTTGTCGACCTCTATATGTGTGTAATTCGTCGAAAGCCAAAAATTTCAGATATTTAGACATTGATTCTCTAAATACTCTTTCTTCATACCGGGTCATAATCAGTTCCAACATCATATAGTTGGTCAGAATAATATGTGGTTCTTCTTCCCGAATAATTTCTTTAGTTGTGGCATTTTCCTGTCCAGTATATTTAGCATAAGTCACAGGAAAAGTTCCTTTAGTCAGCGACTTGAGTTCCGTTATCTGCTCATCCAGTCCTTCGTTTTGTTGTTGCAAAGGAATATTTGGTCGAAGTAGTGACTTTAGATAGTTTATCTCATATTTTTTAATTTCTTCTTCTTGTGAATTGATCAGGGCATTCATCGGGTATACAATAATTGCTCTGATTCCTTTTCCCGGACTCTTCAGAACATCGTTAAATATAGTGGCAAGGAATGTCAGTGATTTACCTGAACCTGTTCCCGACGTGACTATAAATCCTTTATTTTCTATTCCTTTCTTAATGGCTTCCACTTGATGATGATAAAGGCTAAACTTTCCCAGGATATTTTTTAGTTCTGAGTGAGCCCCCGGGATATCATCCAAAGATAAACCTGTCTTATAGGAAGGGTTGAATTGAATAAGTGGTTCAGGAATATAGGAATCGCAACTCGAGTTCTCTTCAAATTTCTTCTCTACTTCTTCTTTTATCCGTCTATCAGAAATAGTGAAGAAACTTTTTAGAAATTTCTTGTAATCTTCAATGATTGACTGATGATTTTTAAATGCTTTCATGATTCACTTATTTTACTATTTTTGTGAAATTAATGAAGGTGTAAGTTCAACAAGAAAATTAACCTGCTTGAGATTGCAAAGCTGTAAGCTACTGGACAGTAGAAATGGGTCTCCTACCTTTAACATCACACCTGTTCCAACTGCCCTCATCCATCCGTTTCTCCTATACTATTGTTGAAGTTCATACGGATATCCTTTCGAAACAAGCCAAGAAGATAGTAACACAAGTTCTTTGGGATAGTCCTGCATCAAGTTGCTTATCTTTGATTGGTTTATTTTTTGCGCCTTCAGTCATTTTATTAATATTGTAATAGGAGCAAATATAAATAATGTTAGCCAGACCGCAAAGACTTCAGTTTATTATTTTTCCTACAACTATAATTTAATTTGAATACAGGATAAATTATAAATAGACAAAAAAGTGCGTATTTCAAGTAAAATAATGCTCTTAATTAGTGCGCATTGCAGGGTGTATGCAGGATATTATACTTGCGTATTACAGAAAACGTCATTAGATTTACGTATTTATGAGATGATAAGTATTGAATTACATGACATTTAAGCATAAATTGTAAGTCTATAAACAGTAGACAGCAAGCACTAAGACACTTCTGATAAGAGATGCTCAAGAGATAGACAAATCTATTCTTGTGCTTTAGGCAACACCTCATACTTTATCAGACAAAGACGAACAGGCTTGCCGATATGAAAATATGATACTTTATATTTCAGTTAGTTTACTCTGATGTACAGCTATTAGTTTATTCCGCAGCACAATCATTAGTTTATTCTACAAATACACAATAAATTCATCAGGATAACAATCTCTTGAATTTGCAAACTTGATAAGAAAGAGTTATCTTTACCCTCAGTATTCTCCATGAGCAAACTACCGCAAAAGCACGTAGCAAATTAGTGGGATAAATCATGGGATATGCTTGAAGCAAAAAATATAAAGTTTTAAATATCAGCGTGGTAACTCTGCAAGGAGAATCCCAGGCGGATCACATAAGAACAAAGCCAAACGGCGACAAAAAAGAGACAAGTCCTACAATATCAACGTATTGTAGGACTTTTTTTATGTTTTAGTCTTGCCTGAAAGACAAAAAAGGGGCACGAAAAGTCACACTTTAGTATCCAAATCGTACCCCCTTCCCCCAAAAACGATTAGGGGGTACGATTGTCGGAAAATGGCTTACTTTTAACGTGATTCTCCCATACTCTATTTAACTCATTTACAGTGATTAAAATTAGTTTTGCATCCCCTCAAAGTGAGATTATGAAAAATAAGGGCTCTTCTTCAATTTTTAGTTCTGCTTTCATTATTTCCTTTAGTTTATTTTTTTGTTGTTACATCATAGATTGCAAATAATAACAGGTGAAATAAAAAAGGAATCATCCACAACAGCCATATGGGAATCGCATCCTTCCATATACTTTGTCGGTAGTGATGCTCGATGGCCATCGCCCTGTCTTTTTTGTATCTCAACAAGCACCACAAATTGGGCGGAAGTGTTATTGCAACAAATATTGGAAAAAGAAAAATTACGATCTCCACTATTGGATGAAGATTTTCTATTAAATTCACTTTTTCCAAGATATCCCCCTAGATATCGGTATAGTGAGGAGTACAAAAAGGTAGGAGCGGCAAGAAAACAAAACCTATCCAATACAATGTTATTAACTGATTTCCAGAACTTCTTATATATCTCTTATTATATCGCTCTCCCTGATAATAAAGGTAGTCGATAAAGTTGCACCTGTATTTTTGTGTTTGCTGGATTATCCGGTTACGTTCAAAATAATTATCTTTTTTTATGCCTTTCTTCATTTATACAAAACTCCTGATATTTTGATAAGGAACAACATTCACTACCAGCAGGCTACATTAGTTACCATTCGATTTTTGTCCACGGGCTTTTCTCACTTTTCAGTAAATCCTCTGCCATATACATCATGCCTGAATTGGATGCGCTTTTACCTCCCCATAGGGCACGCCCGATGACGTAGCTCATAGCAAAGTCATGCCATGAGGAAAAACGGCTGTGCACCATTTCGTAAGCGTGATTTATGTAATGCCACGCTTCGTCTTCAGAGATATACTTCATGTCATAGCAAGCACGTGCCATGAAGTTAAGACGTCCGGCATCCCAACCCGTTACACCGTAGCGCAGTAGGTCTTCCCGACAAGTGATAGTACCACACTCCAGCAATTCATCGTAGCAATCTTCGAGATTGTGCAATTGTTCCACGGCTTTGTCATAATCCTCTTGACTATCCATGTGTTGCTGGAAAATCCGGTCTTTCGCCTCCTCGTCATCCAACAGAAAAGCTTGATAAACATGGGAGAAGTAATAAGCGAATCCCTTTTTTCCGAGGTATTCCAAAGTCTGCTTGGCATCTTGTGCATTACAGATGCCCCACCAATCGGCAAGAATGGTGGGAAGCTTATCCTTGATGTCCAGTGTCAGGGAGTTAAGATAGGCTCCCTGCTGCAAAGCATAAAGTGAACCTACGGACAGTTTCTTGTACTCCGCTTCCGTCAAGTGAGAACGGGGATTGATGCGTATGCCCTGAAAAAGGCGAATAAACTTGCGTACGGCAGGCCATACGTGACGATAAAGATAGTAAACGATGATGATTGGAGTTACTATCCAAAGCATCCAATTAAAGTCAGTCATAAATATTTTTATTGGTGGTTTGTTATTACCGTAAGAAATTTTTGCGGATGTTATTTAATACACATGCCTATTTACTTTTAGGGCTGTTTTTCACTCCTCCTCTTCTTTCTTTTTCGACAGCCCCAAAAGATTGAATATAAAATCTTTCAGATAACTCACCACACCGATAACCACTAATGCGGCAATACCATAGAAAAGGATGCTACCACCCCATTGATCCCAAAATGTAGGCTTGGGGATAAGAGTGTCCAATTCTTCTACGTTCAAGTCCCTACAAATAGCTTCTGCATATTCGTCCGAAATGTCGTAATAAGTATCAGGCTTGGACTCAGAGAATAGTACAAGGGTACGTTTGCCATCTTCTTCGATATAGCCTAAGTCTAAATGACTGCCCTCATCTGTTTTATAATAGGAACTGTCCGGAAGAGTGATTACTTTCGGGATGCTGTTGTCCACAGGGATTGTAAACCTCACACGTCGTGCTTCAACACTGCTTGCAAAAAAACAGGTAATTACCGTTAAAATAAACAAGAACTTTTTCATAATCATTCAAAATATAAAAAATTAGTAGTTGGCTTTTAGGTATTAGTCTGCCAAGACATTACATCATTAATTTGATGACGCGCCAAAGATATGAAACATTTTTTATAAAGTAAACGACCGTTTTCTTTTTAACTTTTTTTGCACTAGCTGTACGGATATAAAGAGGCCCGTGCAGCTACAAACAATAATCCCCCGTTAGACGTTATCCCACTTCATTATAAACTTATCTTATTCCTTTTAATTCTTCTTTCATTCTTCCTTTCAGATGAAAATAAGCCAGCACGCCAAGAGCGTTGAATAATGCAGTTTCATCTTGATTATGCCCTAACGCATTATAGAATTTTGCAACATTCCGATAAGCCAGAATTAGAAAGATTAAATAAACAACAGCCAAAATCCCTCCACTAAATACAAGCGTACAAATGCCTATCAATGAATTTCTATTGTATGCTTTATACTGTTTTTCAGCTTCATCATAATCATAGTTTGTTAAATAACCAAATTGTTGCAAATCTTCTCTGCTCCATCCTCTCTCTCCCAATAAGTTGATCGCATAATCACGAAGCTCATCATCATAACCATAGCGCTTATAATTTTTCACTACATCTATCAACTTGTCATTATCAAATTTATTAAGAATATCAATATCTCCCATACAACTTCGTTTTATTGTTTATAATGATTAGAAAGGAGCATCGTCAGATGCTATCTTTCGTTGTTACTAACTTATTTATAAATCTCAATCCAGTGAATAAACACCCAATCCCAATAAGCGGATAGATCATACCGCATAAGACTGCAAGCATATTCAATCCTCGTTCATCTCCTGCGAAGCCGTCCAAACTGACTGCTTGCAATAACAGATTGGTTATTTGCCAATCCAATAGATGTTGGTCTAAACAGATAAAGACAAGCCACAAAAGAATAGAGCAACATTCCAAACCAAACAATAACATTATAGCTTTGGGCTGACGGAAATATAGCTTATAGACCTTGTAGATTACCAGCGTATCTATAACCATAAGCATACCTAAAAAACTATCTTCCATAATACCATATATTCCGAATAGTCGCCCGAAACCTAAGCCACCAAAAAAGAATGTTATCACTATCAGTAAAAGGCTGACAGCAGTCAATGATAGTATAGACTGGACTGTTTTATTCATCGCACGATTGTTAGTAATGGTTCAGCAGGGAACGGCTTGCCGTTATCTTGCGTTATTAGTGATATTGTTACCTATATTCAATTTCCATATTATTATCTTTGTTATGCTCGCTGTTAGCAAGCATTGTCCAAAAGTAAAAATTCCCACAAAATAGAAAGACATAATGAAAATGCTAAAAAGATAGCTTAATACTTCCCACAGAGTTATAGCTTCTGTACTTATCACATGAACCCCACAACAAGATAAAAAGATAATTGGAATACTGCAACCAATAGTTAAGCCTGCATGAAACAAAAATGCAGTAAGCAAGCCACACAATAAATACTTTACATAAGAAAAAGGGTGTACCCAATGCCATGCAAACCAGCTTGCAAACAGCGCCGAACAGCTCACACATATATAAGAGCCTACAACTCCCAAAAGATGCTTACAAGTATCGATTGGAAATGCTATACTCATAAATACCCATGCAGTCAGCATTGTTAAACTTACATATATAATTTTTGCTATATCCATATATCATACAATTATCACTAATGGTTAGAAAGGATCATCGTTTAGGTGGTAACTTTCGTTGTTATTGATGAATTTTATTTCATTTTTATTTCTTTCAAGTTTATAAACGTCAATTTCTCCACCGATATATTTGATATCGTCTTTATCTCTCACAGTAACAGGCTTTAATATTTCCTTTTGTGTTTCAACATATACAATACGGGGGAACGTTAAATTGCCACTAATGAATAATCGTGTGTCTATGTTATCTTTTACATAGCGATAAGAGATAGACAAATAATCTGTTTGCTGATTACCGGAAACGAATATTATTTCTTTCTTCAACTCTCCGTTTGCACAACTAACAGCTTTCATTACCGCTAAAGGATATGCGGCCGCTATTTGACTTGTTCCTGAAAGCAGGTAATATCTTTTATTCAATGCCTGAATGGAATAAATTGTATCATAACATATTCCCATATCATTATCCTCGTTTATATCGAAGAAATACAAGTGTTCTTTATCCTTATATTGAATATAAGAAGCAAACAATGGCATCGAACCACCGAAATAAGTATTTCGGGAAAATACCCTCATATCCTCGTCTACTGATACTGCCATAGTAAATTGCCGTTCTTTTTTCCTCAATTCTATAAAATCGTATTTCATTTCTTTATCGACTGCACAAAGTTCTTCCAGCAGGATAGAGAATCTATGTTGTAAAGAATCGCAGTAATTATCATCTGTATAGGGATAATTTTGCCGTAGTATAGATAGTGTATCTTGAATAAAACAAAGCTGTTTTTCCAAAGCAAACAAGTTATTGTCGCTTTGTGCCATTGTCGTTTTCATTGCCCAAAAACAAAAGACGATACAAAATATATATTTAATCTCCATTATTTTCATTTGCTATTATCAGTAATGGTTTGGTGAGGAACAGCGTTAAGCTGTTATCTCGACCTTGTTATAAACTCAATTTGTATTTGAAAATAGCTTACTGTATTCGTTCAAATAAAATAGCATCCTTACTTTCCCAAAACTTAGCTTCTGTTATTGCAAATCCCAGTTTTACACAATACGATAGTAGGATGTCTTTATTCACTCTATTTTTGACAAGCCTACGTTTATAATAGCTTTTATCTTCAAACCACTGGACAATACCATTTTCATAAAAAATCCATTTAGGGTCTTTCATAACATATACAGTCCTAACATCTATTCCATTTTGTATTAATTGAAAAGAGTTCATGCTATCAGGACTATCTATATTAGTGATTTGAAAATTGTAACAATCGCATTGCAATTTTGAAGATAAGCAACGAGCCAAAGTATTCCAGCCGTCCGAGTAGTTAGAATACATAACGCAGATATTTCTATTTGTTGCAGGCGCAAAGAAATATGCTTTTTCAAAATGTGCCCCACCTTTTAGGGGACTATTATCATACAAATCAAACACGAATGGTCTAAACGATAACTTTCGTTTACCATTCTCTAAGAAATCAGCACTTAAAGTTTTTACAATGTTCTCTAACGAGCATTGAAAACAACTAAAAGTGAAATATGAAAACTGTTCTATTAGCATAACAAACTCTATTATAACGAATTAAACTCTTTTCAACCATTGTTTATAATGTATTCAATAACCATACCTTATGGGGTAGTTCCTAATCTCTAATATCCACACCTCACGAATCATCTAGTGTATCAAGTGGATTGGGTATACTTGATTTATGGGCACTCGTTATATGAAGATATATATTTGTTGACTTAATGCCATTGTATCCCAACAACTCCTATATAGTTCTTAGATCAGTACCTTGTTCCAACAAATAGGTAGCGAAAGAGTGACGGAGCATGCGCACATGTACCCGATGTTTAATACCTGCACGTTCGACAGCTTCTTTTCAGTACTTTAACCAATGCGCTCGCCGAATATTGCTCACCGGGACTATCCCCCTCAAACAGCCATTTCTTCGGACGGTACTCTTTGTAATATGTTCGTAGCTCATTCAATACTTTTTCTGATAACAACGAATAACGGCACTTTTTCCTTTTACCCATTATGCGTACTAACATCCGTTCGCTAATGATGTCTTTCGGGATAAGGTTCAGTAGTTCGCTTCTTCTTAGTCCGACAGAATATATCAGCGAAATCATGCAATGATGTTTCAAGTTAGGCAAACAGGAGAGGATACGGCTTATCTCATTACGGCTAAGCACTTCGGGCAGTGTCTTGTACTCTTTGGCACGTGTAATTCCGCCGTAATATTGCCGCTTGCCACCTTTTACTTTCTCGTAGTAGAACTTGATAGCGTTAATGCGCATATTCTGTTGTGACACGGAGATTTTTTTCTCATTTACCAAATAAAGTATATAGTGATTGATGTCCGCCACTTTCAGACGGTCGATGTTACGTCCTTTGTGATACTCCATGAAATCACTGAAATAAATCCTATAAGTCTTGATGGTCGAGGGGCTGTAACACTTCTGTTCCAGCAATTCCAAATAGCCTTTCGGCAGCACGTATTCACGCTGGAGGTTAGGATGACGGACATATACCCGGCTGTAATCAATATAAGCATGGGGAGAGTAACGGACGTAGAACTCCGGAAACGGGAAAGTGAATGCTTGTATGTATGCACTTCCGTTCCCGATTGTTTTAATTCCTTTGTCTTGCGAAAGTAGCAAGGCAATAGTCTGATTATCGGTATATTCTATCCGTATATAATCCTGACCGTCTATATTTTGTTTTGTCAGTACGATACTTCCCCGTTGTTTGCTTGCATCCATGTAGGGCTTGTTTTATAACATTACAACTCTCATTAATTAAATGATATTGCCAAAGTTATAAAACTATTCCAAACAAAGTAAACGAACGTTTCCTTTTTTATCTTTTTTTTGCACGGACAATCAGGTCAGCAAGCAATCAGCGTTAAATGGTGGACTGTTTAACGCTTTAATAAGGAGTAAACGGCATGTAGATGTTTGGCAAGCCGCTGGGTGTTCAATCCGCCCATAAATGCCATTTCAAACGAAAGTCCCATGTAAACCTGTCGGAACATGACTACCGCATCCTCTACATCCACATCCTCTCTTAGTTCTCCGGTAGCTATGGCACGTTGTATAGCAGCACGCCAGTAAGCATAATCAACCTCTACAAGATTACGGAGTTTTTCTTTTGCATCAGGATCGTATTGGAGCAGTTGAAACAGAAAATGAAAATATTGGGCGTGATATGTGAACTTTCCTTGTGCCACCTTTTCCCGCTCTGCACCTATCAGGTCGCCCAGCATATCCATTGTCCGTTGTACGCCACGCACATATTCGTCTATAAATTCGGCAAATGTACCGTTTGTTTCAGTGAATTTGTTTCGTGGATTTTGCGTGCTGAACCAAAATTTATCCACTACGGCAATAAATAGTTCCTGTTTGTTCTTGTAGTATTTGAATATTCCGGCTTTCGACATTCCAAGCATCTTTCCAAGTTCCGCAAAACTGGCTTTTTCATAGTTCACGGACATAAACAGCTTGAACGCGGCTATCAGTAATTCATCACGGGTAATTTTCATTTTACAGCAGTCTTTTATATTTTCCAATCCCGAAAATACTATTTTATTCCCATACAAACCATATTAAAGGCAATAGATTAACAAAAATAAATTTGCGAACTCTGTTGGCAAATCGAAGCAAGGTCATTTTGGGACAAGTCAGAATTCCTCATGCCCCTCGATGGAGCAGGAGAGACACATACAACCGAACCCTCACGAACCGGGAAACAATCATCATCAATTTGAAAATCATATAAACTATTAGTGAGAAGATTTGCACATTATCAATGCGAAATGATAGTATATTCAATAGCAATATGATTCCTTGATTCATTGCATTCTTATTACCAGCCAATTCATACTGAATAGCAAGGTGGCAAGAAAATAGGTTTAATATAACTTGTTTATATTTGAACCAACAGTTATTTTTGCCCTATCGAAGGTATGGCAGCTTTATAACAAGTTATATCTGAGATAAATGAAACGCTAATATAAGATAATACAATGCCATATATTACTATTGAAGGGGGGTCACTCACCCGTGAACAAAAAAGTGAATTAATCCGAAAAGTGACAGAAGTAGCTTCGGAAGTCATGCAAATCCCTATGGAATTCTTTTTATGTACGGTCAAAGAATTACCAGATGAAAATATAGGAATAGGAGGTCGGACCATTGACTTGATTAAATAAAACTATTTGCACGATAAAAAGAAATAAGATGAATTACATGCAGATACTCTCTTGCTGGCACAAATTAGAACATTTTTCTCCAGCTATTCTACCCAAAGATAAAAGTCTTAAACCACTGAAAGAACTTCCTTGGATGCGTCCATTAGAAGCTAAAGATCCGAAAAAGACAATTCAGTATACTATCTATTTAGGGGTGTTTTCCCAGATATCTGTTTCGGATTTTGTGAAAGATTTCTTCAAAGATGAACGTAATAATCCGAACGTAACGGATGCCAAAGTATGCTATGCTTCTCTTAAATTGGATAATCTGGGAGTATATATACAAAACACATTCGGATTTTCTACTATGCCGTGGGCCTTAAGACAGTTGGAGGCGGGCAAAGTGAACACCAATTCTTGGTCGGAAGATTTTGATAAATTGAGAAAGAACCTGTTAGAGCGATTGGGCGAGAATAGGAAGGAACTTGCGGAAGATTACTCAAGTTATTTGTCGGAGACCCAAACGTTAGAAAATCTTCAACAGATACAAGCTCTAATCATACAAGACTTAAAGTGGAGCACTTCGCCGGAAACTGAAATATATGTTCGAATAGAAGAAGTATACAAAAAAAACAATACTTCAGATAAGGAAGAAGCGAATGCAGACCTATTAAACAGTTTCTACATCGACGATTTGGAGCGAATAATTACTTCATCCGTAAAAGGAAGTTACAATACCGCTTTCCGTAATTATTTGAGTGCCTGTTTGAATAAAGACTTTGTTCATTTCGATTTGTCACTTCAACCAGAGATCTTGAAAGAATGTTTAGTCCCGGAGAATTATCCGGATGGTTGCTGGCCATCTCCCCATACGGCGAGTTTGATGCAGCAATTTGCCGTGAATACGGTCAGTAAAGAATTATCAGGGGAAAAGCAGGAGGGCATATTCTCGGTAAATGGACCTCCTGGAACAGGAAAGACTACTTTATTAAGAGATATCATCGCAGCTATTCTGGTGAAACGTGCCAAAAAGATGGTTAACTTTACTGAACCGGCAAAAGCGTTCCGTAAAATAGGTGAAGTGCAAGTGAGTGAGAAGTACACGCCATCCATTTATGAACCGGATTCATCAATTTGTGACGGAGGTATAGTTGTCGCTTCCTCCAATAACGGTGCTGTTGAAAATATTTCGAAAGAACTTCCTTTAAAAAAAGAGGCAAGAGGCTATTCGGATCAGGTTGGCTATTTTCGGCAAGTGAGTGAGGAATGCGTGGGCGAAGAAAGTTGGGGACTAATTGCCGCTGTGATGGGCAATAAAGAAAATCAACGAAAATTGATATACAGCATTTGGGATGGGGACTCGGAGGAGGAAAGTTATACTTTAAAACAGCAACTGAAGGACTATAAACCAACAGAAGAAGAATGGTTGAATATTGTCGTATCTTTTAAAAATAAACTTGAAGAGGTGGAAATTGAGAAATCTCGTCTAACCGGTTTTATGAAAGATGCGGAAAGCATAGAAAAACTTCGTATCCAGCTTGAGGATGCTGAAAGCCATTTATCTCATGTCGACAAGGAACTAGAGGGACTGCTTGAGGAAAAAAATTTATTGTCTACTGAGATAAAAAGAGGTAAACAACAAAAAGAAGATGCTATGACGGAATTGAAACTGTTACAATCTACCCGCCCCGGCTTCTTTATCTATTGGTTTAATAAAACGGTACGAACTCAATATAAAAAGGCCTTAACTGCTACTCTCACGAAATATAATCAATTATCCGAAGAAATAACCAAGCAGAAAACCTCGTTGCAAGCACTTGACTTACGTGTAGAAAAACAAAGAAAAATACAAGAACAAAGCCAAAAGGACTACGACAGGATAAATAGCGACTATGCTCGATTGTCGGAATTGACCGAAGCCGCCCGTCAGGAATTGAAAGGAGCCTATGCCGATGCTTCATTTTGGAAACAGATTGAATCAAAGGAGGTACAGGAAATCTCTCCTTGGTATTCGAAAAGACTTAAACAATTACAATCTGAATTGTTCATTGAAGCAATGAAAGTGAACGAGTTGTTTATACTACGAGCCAATGCCACATCGAGCCGCATAAAAACAACGCTGGATGTTTTCTTTAATTTTCTTAAAACGGGAGGAAACCTTACGGAAAGAGAAATACAGGCAATATGGAATACATTTTGGCTGATAGTCCCTGTCGTTTCTTCTACATTTGCGTCTATTCAACGCATGTTTAGCCAAATGAAAACAGGAACAATCCCCTGGCTATTTGTAGACGAGGCAGGGCAGGCAGTTCCACAAGCGGCGGCAGGAGCTATCTGGCGTTCCAAACGGGCTGTTATCGTAGGAGATCCTTTTCAAATAGAGCCCGTAGTTACGATTCCTGAGCAGCTTGTCAATAATATCAGTCATCATTTCGGATTGGATAAAACACAGATACAGACTTCTCTTTCCGTTCAGTCTATGGCCGATCGTGCCAATCCGTATGGTTGGATAACAAATGATACTTGGACCGGATCTCCGCTACGGGTGCATCGTCGTTGTGTTGACCCGATGTTTTCCATAGCAAATGAGATCGCGTATAATGGCATGATGTATAACTCCACTTTGGCTGAAAGTTCTCAACTGTTTATGCGGAATGGATTTTTGCAAGTAGAGGGGAAAGTGAGCGGACGACATTACGTACCAGAGCAAGGTGTCTTAATCAGGCAAATGATTATTGATGAGATACACCACTTACAGGACTTGCCCGATTTGTTCGTGATCTCTCCATTTTCAGAAATACCATCTATCTTGAAAAAAGAATTGCGTCAGCCTATTAAGCAAGCACTGGCTACCTATAAATCAATAGAAGACAACGAACTAAAAAAGTGGTTGGATGCCCATATCGGAACAGTCCATACGTTTCAAGGTAAGCAGGCAGCAGGTGTAATTTTATGTTTGGGGTTGGATGAGAAGTCAAAAGGGGCTGCTTCCTGGGCTTCATCCAAACCTAACTTATTAAATGTGGCTTTAACACGCGCTAAACAACGATTTGTTGCTGTGGGAGATGGAGATATTTGGTTGCGACAACCCTATTTTAGCAAATTGAAAGCATTAAATAGGTAGTTTTACGGCATTAAAACTACCTATTTTTTCTAGGATTTTCACCATACTACTTTTTTACCATCGTGAAAGTTTACCATGGTAAACTTTCACGAGATTTAAGTAATAGATCTATGTACTTACTCAAAATATTGTCAAGGCAATTTTGTGGAATTAAAGTCCAGGAGGGTATCCGAAACGTTTCGGACCCCCTCCTATTATTTGTATGAAAATATGCCGTTTTATCAGATAAGTCCGTATTTTTTTCCTATTTCATGGAAGGCGTTTATCAACCTGTCACAGTCTTCAAACGTATGTGACGACATCACGCCAATTCTAATTCGGCACATATTAGGAGGTACAACCGGAGGAAATATGGCATTGGTAAATATATCCCTGTCATAAAGTTCCTTTGTTATCTGAGTCAATATGTATTCATCTCCCACAATCACAGGTATAATAGGAGTCATCGAATTTAATGTATTGAAGCCCAATGCTTTCAATCCATTTCTTACATATTCGGCATTCCGCTTCAGTGCATTCTGAATGTCCGTATTACGCATCTCTTTGATTACTTCAAGGGATGCTGCACAAATACTCTGGGGTAAAGAGGTAGAATACATGTTGCTACGGGCATAAACCCTCAGGTAATCAATAATGTTTTGTTTGGCAGTTATAAAACCTCCTATCGATCCTATTGCTTTACTGAGCGTTCCTGTAACGATTATATTTTCGCGCTCTTTTATATCATAATAGCTTAGCGTTCCGGCTCCGTCTTCTCCAATCACTCCCGTCGCATGGGCATCGTCGATTAAAAGCAATGCATTATATTTCTTCGTAATCTCTAAGATAGCCGGAATATCGGCAATATCCCCATCCATACTAAATACTCCGTCAGTCACCACCATCATACCATCCTTGTATTGCCCGGCATTTTCTTTTAATATTTTTTCAAGTGCTTTAGGATCATTATGCTTATATCTTACCATTTTGGCACCGGACATTAGAGCCCCGTCAATTAAACTGGCGTGGTTGAGCCTGTCATATACCAGCAAGTTGTTAGGGCGTATCAATCCTACTATCACACCTATATTGGCAGTGAAGCCAGAAGAGAATAATATAGTGTCATCAAAACCGGTCAGCTTGGCTATCTCTTTTTCCAATTCATTTTGGAATATTGTCGTTCCGCTCAATAGTGGAACCCCGCCACTTCCTACTCCATAGTCAGTTATTACACGAACCGCCTTTTCCACTACTGATGGTATGCCGGTAGCATCCAAATAACTATTGGAACCGAACATCAGCATTTTCTTTACTTCATTAGTTTTTCTATCAACAACCTCGACTTCCCTACCGCAACCGGAAACCATTGGGGATTTGACGTAGATGTGTAGCGAGTTCTCTTCGTGTAGTTGGAGTTCTTTTTGGAAATTGGAGACTTTTTCCAAAATACTGCCACCGGGGCTATTCTTACATACCGAATAGTCAATTTTGAACCTAGATATGTTCTCTTTCATTTTAGTATTTATACGTTATAAATTTGTTTGCAAAGATAATGACTAAAATAAATTAAGCAAATTAAATCGTCTATAATTGAATTACTAAAACAGCCACATATTATATTTGAATTACTTATTTGTTGCTTGTAAGGCGTAAAATACCTATATTTGCAACATATCTCATTGTTTATACAAACAAACATGCGAAGGGAGAATCAAACTGTTGGATAAACAAGCATAAGCCTTCTTTGAACAACTCCAACTGATTCTTTAGGAATGAAATTTTATTGGAGGGAAAAACGAAAATACCTCCGGACTTCTGGTGATTAAATTTTTTATTATTTAATAAGTACTATATAATAATGATGGGACAGGGAGATAAAAAAATTCGAATAAGGAGAACCAATGAGCAGTTGGATAAGGAGGTAATATCTGAATTTGAAAAGCTTGTAGGTGAGTTTGGATTTGGAAATGTTAATTTGAGTGCATTAATGAAAGCTGCTGACTTAGAAGCTAATGTGTTTTATAGAAGATATGGTTCGATGGATAATCTTTATGACAGACTGGCCAAGCAATACGACTTCTGGATCAATAATACCATTGATATTTCCACACTTAATACATTAGGACCTAAAAAGTTTTTTGCAGAAACGTTCAAGACATTGTTCAGGAATCTGTCAGAGAACAGTGTGATGCAAAAGTTGCTGCTTTACGAAATGACAACTATTAATAGTACTACAAAGAGATCTGCGGAAACACGGGATGTTATGAACTTAAACTTAATAACATTTTACGAAAATCTCTTTGCACCGGCGAAAATCAATATTAAAAGTATTGCGTCAATCCTAATAGGGGGAATTTATTATTTGATATTACATAAAGAGTGTGCTAAAATCTGCACGATAGACTATAAGACTAAAGAAGGAGAAAATGCTTTTTCAGAAGGAATCGACTTTTTAACTGACATTATTTTTGATAGGTTGGAGATGTATGACAGGGATAAAAAGGCAATCCGGCAAATGATATCAGATGGCATAAGTGAATCCAAAATATGCAAGTATATGGGCATCAATAAGAATGACCTGAAAACATTGCTTTCGGAATAGTCACAGGAGACTATATGGACAGATGTTTAAGGAAATCCTGAAGTTCTACAGCCTTCCTAATTTAGCAATATATTTAATGGCAATACCCATACGTAAAGACGAAGGTATTGCCATTATTTTTTTCATATAATGCAATCTCAATAATCGCCTTCACGTTTTCAATAAGATTCTAAATAGGTATATATACGTCTTTTTATCAATCAGTTACACTTCTTTAATTATAAATTCTCTCAATAATAGATCCCATTATTTGTTTATGAATATATAATCTGTCTCTTATACACATCTCCGAGCCCACGAGACCGATCAGTAT
>ENA-OXAA01000137-OXAA01000137.1-human-gut-metagenome-genome-assembly--contig:-NODE-137-length-28638-cov-118.497_pt1 | contig 28638 bp, 20 predicted proteins | sample MGYA00249262_ERZ652119 | MGnify/ENA primary metagenome ERZ652119 (study PRJEB26925, sample SAMN05827191) | human gut metagenome | biome: ENVO:2100002; feature: ENVO:00000062; material: ENVO:00002003... | reverse complement strand
GAAGAGGAAAAACAAAAGGAGAAAAAGGATTGAGAATGAAGGAAATAGAGAAAAAAGGGGGTATTTTCTGGGAAAAGGGATAAGTGCCGGTCCGAAAGGGATAGTTGTGATTAAAGCAAGTATGGGGGCAGGGAATTTTAAAAAGCAAGGTTGGGAATGGAAGCGGGAGGAGCTTACTATTAAAACCCACAGGACATTGCTTAAAAACTAATCTTAAAAGTGCTCCAGTAGCCACTAAATTGTAGATAGTACCATTTATTTATTAATCACATCTATTATATCCAGATTTTCCGGTGATACAATATAATTCTTTCTTTCAGTTTCAATCAAAATCCAGTTCTTATTTTGAGAAGCATAGATATAAAGGTTCTTGTGTATTTTTGAAGCATAAATACCACAATACCCCCAAACACCTTCAACTGCAAACTTACGCCACAGACCATTTCTGTCCTTTGCAGTGACGCTTCTTGCTTTCAATATATCGCACTTGGGAATTTTTCTTTTAAATCCATGATTATAAAGCACAATATCCGTATCGGTCACAATAATTTTCCGAGGAATACAAAAATAGGTTACAACCATGATAACTAACAGCAGTAATATTATGCTAATTCCTAACCAATATCCTCCACTGGCAAATACTATAATAGCTGCGATAATGAAAAGCATCGCAACAATTATGGTCTTAATAATTGTGGTCGTATTAATCGGACAGTTTGTGCTATAATATTTTTCCATAAGTACAAAGATAAAAAAAAATCAAATAGCGGTTCTTCAATCTAAAGTATTTTTTGAACCGGACCGAATTATAAACTCTCCCACTCGATTATTACTAATCCTGAAAGATGTGTTTCGCCTAGTTTTCATAATCCCCTATGTGTTAAGTGCTATAAACAATAGAACTTAAACGAACTTCAAAAAAGATGCTCCACAATAAACAAAATAAAAATTAAAACTACTCTCTCACATTGCAAACAATTTAGTTATATTTGCATTTTAAACGTATCTTATACTATAGATAAAAGAAACAAGTTCGATAAGCAGAATGCAATCTAATCATCTACTGAAAACACAAAAAAGTTTTTCAGACATATATTCTATATATTATGTGAGAATGCTTCGTTTCTCGCAAACCTATGTTATTGCGGAAGAGGATGCAGAAAACATAGTGCAAGATACCTTCCTTTACCTATGGGAACATCTGGAGTTATTGGAAGATATAGACCATCTGGATGCCTTTCTTTTTACTCTTATCAAAAACAGATGTCTGAACTTTCTGAAACATCAGTCGTATATCCAGGCCAAAACCTGTTCGCTCAAAGCAGACGAAGAACTGGAGTCTCAATTGAACCTATATGCTTTGGAACAATTTGACGAAGCTGTTTCCTCTATTTCGGAAGTAGAAAACCTGTTGAGCCGAACGATGCAAAAGCTGCCCGAACGTTGCAGAGAAATCTTTTTGCTCAGTCGCATAGAAGGATTAAAATATAAAGAAATAGCCGAACGCCTGGATATATCCGTAAACACCGTTGAAAATCAGATATCTATCGCACTTCGCAAACTCAGATCAGAACTCAAAGAATATCTTCCTTTACTGGTTTTTATCATTTAATACTTTTTTTTGTATTTCCTTTGGTGGTAAATGCATTCTCGATTGTCTTTACTATAAAACCACTCAAGGAACCATGAATGATGAATTAGAAAAATATTTCGCAGGCACCCTGTCTGCCACCGAAAAAACAGAATTTCTGAATAAACTCCGAGATAATCCGGAAGCTAAAAAAGAATTCGCACGCATGAAGGCAGTATGGGCTGTCTCCGGACTGATGGCACAGGAAGGAGACCCTCAAAAGACTGTAAGGGGTATAGCAGAGTTCGATAAACGTCTGAAACGCCGTTCTGTACATCGATTCCGTATAGGGTTCTTTAAATATGCGGCTATGATTGTTTTGCTTATTTCCACTACTTGGTTTATCGCTAACTGGTATACACAAAAAGAGCAAAAAAAACAATATACGGAGATCAATGTTCCCAAAGGGCAACGAGTGAACATGACCCTTCCGGATGGTACTTCCGTATGGTTAAGCCCACAGAGCAAAATCAAAATCCCCAATGAATTCAACCGGAAAAACCGTATGGTGGAATTGAACGGTGAAGGATATTTCGAAGTTACCAAGAATGCCAAGAAACCTTTTATCGTGAAGACACAGTTGTTCAATATACAGGTATTAGGTACCCGGTTCAACGTATTCGCCTATGCAGGAAAAGAGAGTAAGTTTGAAACCTGCCTCGTAGAAGGGCGCGTATTGGTTTATAACAAAAATAATAAAAACGAGAAAGTCTATCTGAACCCACACGAAAAAGTATCGTTAGTAAACAACCGCATGGTAGTGTCTACTTCCAACTTCGACAATGAAGAATACCTGAAGAGTGGTATTTTCAGCTTTCGCTCAAAGCCTTTCGGAGAAATCCTGAGCTATCTGACCCTATGGTACAATGTGCAATTCAATTTTACCGGAGACGTGAAACTGGACGAACGAATCTCAGGCAAAATCCGACAAAGCGAAGATGTGGATAATATCCTGATAGCCTTGCAGGGAGTATATCCTTTTAAATTCAAAAAAACAGATGATGAACATTATGAGATTTACTAAATACCCATGTCTAACCTTTTAAAACAGATCAGCGCTATGACTTAAAATATCCCCCATCCAAACAAAATAGATAGTGCGACAAAAAAGGGTGAGCGCTACCAACACTCACCCCCAAAAGAGTCAATACTATCTTTATCCATCTCGAAACAGACCTATAGTATTAATCTTTAAACGTACGACAAAGTTATGAAAAAAAACTTGTTGCAGAAATGGTATGTCCATCAACAACTTGAATTAACACATATTATACGAATTATGAAACTGTCCGTGTTCTTTATATTCGTTTTTCTCTTTCAGCTTCAGGCTGGTAACGTAAAATCGCAAGAGGTCCGTGTGACTCTTTCTAAGAGTAACCTGACTTTCGGCGAATTGATGCGCGAAATCGAAAAACAGACTAATTATCTGTTCATGTATCGTGATGCAGAAATTGACCTTTCTCAGAAAATAGAGGTAAAAAACACCAGTGCTACGGTAAAGGAAATCCTGACAACGGCGCTCAGAAACAAAAAGTTGACGTATAAATTCTCTAATAACTACATTTCTCTTTACGTAGACAAAGAGAAAGCTCCTGAGACCATGGTTACCCAGCAGGAACGAAAAATTAAAATTAAGGGTGTAGTGATCGATCAGGTCGGTGAGCCGATTATCGGAGCCAATATCTCACTAAAAGGGCAGCCGGGAACAGGAGATATCACGGACATAGAAGGAAACTTCACATTGGAAGTGCCGGAAAAGGCTGTATTAGTAATTTCGTATATCGGATATCTGACCCAGGAAATACCTGTGAATGGAAAAGCATCTTTCAACATTCAGATGAAAGAAGATACTAAAACCTTGGATGAAGTGGTAGTTGTAGGCTACGGTTCTCAGAAAAAGCAAACTGTAACCGCTTCGGCTTCTACACTAAAAGTATCTTCACTCAAAAATGTGCCAACCGCCAACCTGGCTTCTTCACTCGGCGGACGCGTCAGCGGCGTATTGATTCAGCAGACTGGTGGCGAGGCCGGATATGACGATCCGACCATCATCATCCGCGGATCCAGTTCGCCTACTTCCTCTTCTCCCCTGATCGTAGTGGACGGCATCATCGGACGTAGCATGTCGCAACTCGACCCCAGCGAAATAGAAAGTATGACTGTACTGAAGGATGCTTCTGCAGTAGCTCCTTATGGTGCACGAGGAGCCAATGGCGTAATCCTGATCACCACTAAACGTGGTAAAAGCGGTAAAGCACAGGTAGACTATAACTTCAAAATAGGATTTGGTACCCCTACCCGTATGCCCGAAATAGCCAGTTCTTATGACCATGCCCGCTTTATGAACGATGCATGGCGCAACAAAGAAATGGACTTGGGCGAAGATCCGGGTATGTATGGCATTTATACTGAAGAAGAGTTGCAGAAGTTCAGAGATGGTTCCGACCCTTACGGTTATCCCAATACGGACTGGAACAAAGAAGTATTGCTTCCGCGTGCCTGGCAGCAAATGCACAGTCTGACAGCAAGCGGCGGTTCGGATAAGGTGAAATATTTTGCAGGATTCGGCTACGTGAAGCAGGATGCTCTCTATGGCGACACACGCACCAATAAATCAACATCCGGCTTCAACCGATACAATGCACGTGTTAATATAGACGCCAACATTGTAGACAAATATCTGAATTTATCGGCAGACATGGCTTATCGTCAGGAAGACCGGAACAGCATTGCAGGTAGTACTTCGGATGTATTCAACAATATGCACCGTAACCCGCAGACCGACCCGGGACGCTTTCCTGACGGCAACCTGGGTAAAGTGTCACTGGGTGTGAATCCTATCGGACTGGCTACCGAAGGTGGTTGGGTGAAAGACCGTAAAAGTGTATTGAACACACGCTTCATGCTGGACTTCAATGTTCCGGGACTCGAGGGCTTGAACCTGAAAGGTATTTTCTCCTACGACAAAATATTCAATAGCATCAAAAGATGGACTACTCCGGTAGACTTCTATGTATGGAACAAAATTACAGGAGAATATGACGGACATTCACCTAACCGTGAAGGTGCCGAACTAAAACAGACATACTCAACCAGTCAAGCCATGACATTCGAGTTCCAGGCAGCTTACAACAAGACCATTGCAAAAGATCACCAATTGGGAGCATTATTCGTGTTCTCACGTTCGGAAGGGGCAGACGAAAACTTCTGGGCTTCACGCACAAAATATCGTATCTATTCTATCCAGCAATTGTTTGCCGGACCGGACAAAGACAAAGACAACAGCGGCAGTGCCTCCGAAACCGGTAAAGTAGGTTCGGTCTTCCGTCTGACTTACAATTACAAAGAGAAATATATGCTGGAGGCTAACGGTCGTCTCGATGGTTCGGAAAAATTCCCGAAAAGCAAGCGTTATGGTTTCTTCCCATCTGTATCGGCAGCTTGGCGCATATCGGCAGAACCTTTCATGGAACCTTTCTCCGGAGTACTCAGCAACCTGAAGTTAAGAACTTCATGGGGACGCGCCGGAACAGACAACATCGGTCAATTCCAGTATATGTCCGCTTATGGTACCGGCGGTGATGCCGTATTTGGCGGTCAGAATCCGGAAATAGCCCCGGGATACACTGAAACCCGTTTCCCGAACCCCAATATCACTTGGGAAACTTCTGAAATGTTCAATATCGGTATAGATGCTTCGTTCTTTAACGGAAAACTTAATCTGGAAGCAGACTGGTTCTATAAAAAGACAAACGACATCCTGCGCGAACGTACGGATATGCCGGCCATCCTGGGATATAAATTGCCGGCAGCCAATGTAGGTAAAGTAGACAACAGAGGTATCGACCTGAATATCACACATCGCAATCACCTGCGCGACTTCAACTATTCTATTGCAGGCAATCTGACTTGGGCTAGAAACAAAGTCATTGACCTGCTGGAGCCGGCCGGTGAGAAAAACAATCCGAGACAGCGCAGCACGGGACACTCTATGAGCCAATATTTCGGTTATGAAGCATTGGGATTATTCCAGTCGGACGAAGAAGCCAACAACTGGCCTCAACCGCAATTCGGCAAAGCAAAGGCGGGTGATATCAAATACAAAGACCAGAACGGCGACGGTATCATCGATGCGGAAGATGAAATAGCTATCGGACGCAGCAACTATCCGGAATTGGTATACGGACTCAATCTGAATGCCGAATGGAAAGGTTTTGACATAACCTTCTTCTTCCAGGGAGCAGCACTGGCAGACTTCTATTACAATGGTTACCTGGCCTTCCCATACATCGAAGGACGCGGAGGAGCCCTGCTCGAACATCACATCGGCAACACGTGGACACCCGAAAATCCGAAAGCTGAATTTCCACGCTTGTACTATGGAGGCAATGCCAATAACCAATTGTTCTCTTCTTTCTGGATGCGTAACGGTTCATACCTCCGTCTGAAAAATGTAGAAATAGGTTATGACTTCAAGAAGTTACTGTTATCCAAGGTATCGGAAATTCAGGGACTGCGCCTCTACTTCAGCGGCTCCAACCTGCTGACCTGGTCGCAGATCAAGTACTTCGACCCAGAATTGCGTTCCACCGACGGAAGCGCTTATCCTCAAATGAAAACCTTTGTGTTTGGTGCTAACATTACATTCTAAACTTAAAAATTGAAACGTGATTATGAAAAAGATAAATACAGCCCTGTTTTGCTTATTTGTATTGCTCTTCTGTTCGTGCGATGTACTGAACAAAGCTCCACTGGACGAAATAGCGGACGACTCCTTCTGGTCGGACGAAACACTGGTGAAATATTACGTAAACGATCTATATAGCGAAATCTCCGTAGACGGACTGCAACTACAAGAAAACCGCAGCGACAATTCCGTCTCGGCACAGCGTGATAAATACCGTGCAAGCTGGTTTAAGTTCAACTATGACATGGTCAGTGCTTCCGATCCGCAAGATGACGACGTATGGGAAGATTATTACGTAAAAGTACGTAAATGCAACCGTTTCTTCGAACGAATCGGTACATCGACCATCGAAGAAAGTGAGAAGTCAAGGCTAACAGGAGAAGTTCATTTCTTGCGCGCCATGTTCTATTTCGAAATGGTAAAGCGCTATGGCGGAGTGATCTTGTTGGATAAAGTGCTCACCATGGAAGATAACTGGGAAATCCCCCGTTCATCTGAGAAAGAATGCTATGACTTCATTCTGGAAGACCTCAAAAAAGCAACAGAAATGTTGCCTGCCTCGTATGGTTCGAGAGAAAAAGGCCGGGCTACCAAAGGTGCCGCTTATGCACTGAAATCAAGAGTAGAGTTGTATGACAAACGATATGAAGACGTTATCAAAAGTTGTGCCGAAGTATATAAATTGGGATATGAACTGGTAGATGGAACCACCCCGGAGAAATATCGCTCTATCTGGTGGACTACCAATAAAGATAACAAGGAAATTATTTTCGATGTACAATACAAAAGCCCGGACGTATACAACAACATGATGGTGTGTAACATGGTGACGTATATCAACGATAAATACGGTGATCGCGGATGGGGTGGACTCGGTCCTACTCAGGAACTGATTGACGCATTTGAAATGGCAGACGGTACTCCCGCTACACAATACTCTCAAGCTCCTGCCGATCAGGTATTCGATATAAACACTTGCGGTATTTACGAGGGACGGGAACCACGATTCTATGCAAACATCGTGTTCCACGGTTCGCAAATTTTCTTTAATGCAGATAAAGGTGCCGTGACAGTAGACCGCTATCTGATGGATACTCCTGACAAGGGAGACGGTTCGCTTACCGGATATAATGTCTGGAAATGGATTGATTATGACAACTATAACTATCCGTACGCAGGTGCCGGCAGCCCGGACTTCAGTACTAACTGGATCATACTCCGTTATGCAGAGATTTATCTGAATGATGCAGAAGCGCGCCTTGAAACAGGCGATGTGGAAGGCGCACGGAAAGCAGTCAATATGATTCGTCAACGAGTGGGATTACCGGACCTCACCGAATCGGATCCGGAAAAATTACGTGAATTGATCCGAAAAGAACGCCGTATCGAATTTGCCTTCGAAGAACAACGCTTCTACGACGTCCGTCGCTGGAAGATCGGCCCCGAGACACAGACCACCCTGCACGGAGTACGTTTTGTTTCTCCTACAGAATTTAAAGTTACCAAGACGGACATTCGTACCTGGAATGACCGGTTATACCTGACACCGGTACCTCATGACGAGATTGTCCGCTCCAGCGTTCTAAAACAAAATCCGGGATATTAACGATTGATTTCATCACACTTTTAAATATAGCATAATTATGAATAAGATAATTTCTATACTGATTTGCTGCTTCATTGCCGGCTGCCTCTTTGTTTCATGTGAACAACCCGACATACCGGACGTACCGAATTATGATAAAACGGAGATATTGACATTTAAAGTTTATAATCAGGATAAAGAAGAAGTCGGTACTCCTGTTATTCTTTCGGATGAAGGAGTCGTTACCATTACGGTAGATAAAGGTACCGATCTGTCCAATGTCTTTGCCACCTGCACCCTCTCTTCCGGAGCTACCTTGTCTCCCGCACTCGGAGGTTATCAGGACTGGAGCAGGCTGAACAAAGAATTTACTGTTACCTCGGCCAGTGGCAAACGTTCGAAACCATGGACCGTAATTTTCAAAACCAAGTAACCGCATAATGAAATATGTAATAATACTCATCCTCTGCATCTGCTCCTCTCTGCAGATGCAGGGTGCACTTTCCGCCTTAAAAGGCGGAAAGTCTAACCTCGCCCTCCACCTCGACGGGAAAGATAATAACGTACGGACAGGTATGGGAATATTGGAACCTTCGTGGACACTGGAATCCTGGATTAAAGGGGATGATTGCCAATGGGATAGTCTCGAAGTGATCATCGGAGGAGGAGAATATAGTGAACTGAACTGGGTGGATTATCTGCCTTTGGTTGTGAAAGAAGGCAAGATTCACTCTAGCCGTGCCAATCTCTCATCACCCCAAACACTGGATGACCAATGGCACCACGTAGCACTGACCTGTGACGGAAAGCAAACCATCCTCTATCTTGACGGTAAACAAGTAGACAAAGCTGACACGGCGACAGCTATTCTTCCCGGAGCCATCGGAGTGCATGACGTATATTATACTTTCGGGGGATTAATCGACGAAGTACGTGTCTGGCGCAGCGCACTTCCGGAGCAAACCATCCGTCGTTGGATGAACCGTCCGGTAGAAGCCACTCACCCGGCATTTAAATCTTTGTGGGGATATTATAACTTCGATGACCTGAAAGATGAAACATCTGTCAATTGGGTAGGTAAAGGACATCAGGCTTATCACATCCGTAACGGACGTAACAAATACAACGAAAAAGCTCCACTGGCACATGCAGTCCCCAACGACAACCCTGCTTTTAAAGAGTTTGACGGAAACCAACAGTTGTTCAATGCCGTGATTATCCAAAGTGAATGGGATGCTGATCAGGGAAGTAAAAACGACCAGGCGCTAAAACTGAGGATTGCCGTACAAGGTTCCAAAAACCCACTGAAACTAACGGAACTGAAACTTGACTTCACCGGAACTACCGACCTTGCAGACATTGAGCAAATCCATATCTATTCTACCGGTAGTGAAGCACGTTCCACACAGCGCAAAGAGCTGTTCGGCAACGGACATACTCCCGAACAGTCATTGACACTCCGTCCCACTCACGGAGAAGAGATTCTGCTGCAACCGGGCATCAACTATTTTCTTCTCACATTCGATGTCCGCTCCAAAGCAACTCCTGGACATACCTTATATGCCTCAGTACCTTTCTTCAAGTTGAACGGAAAAAAAATTATTCCCGAAACATCTGCCGAAGAAGTACGTAAACAAGTGACTTGCAACAACCAAACACAATCCAATATAGTAAAAGTACTCCAATGGAACATCTGGCACGGAGGTATCCATCTGGGTAACGAAGGCCAACAACGAGTACTCGATCTGATTCGAAGCAGTCGTGCAGACGTTATCATGATGCAAGAAGCTTATGGCATCCAACAAATGCTGGCAGATTCGCTAGGATACCACCTCAAGACACATTCTCTCAAAGATAACCTGGCCATGTATAGCCGTTTCCCATTGGAAGCAATCGCCTGGAGAGAACCTTTCAAATCGAATCCTGCCAAAATCACCTTACCGAATGGTAAGCGGATAATGTTTGTTGACTGCTGGTTGCGCTATGCTTACCGCCCGGAATATACTAGCGGCTATGCTGAAAAAGGTCTCGACCCCTCTGTATGGGTTGCAGAAGATTCCATATTGGCATTACCCGATATCCGAAACATCTATACCAAGGATATAGCCCCGAACCTTGAAACGGACATGCCAGTCATTGTCACCGGAGATTTTAACTCGTGCAGCCATCTTGACTGGACCGAACGGGCTAAACCATTACACCACGGATATGGTCCGGTAGCTTTCCCAGCCTCTCGTTATATGCTGGAGAATGGCTTCAAAGACAGCTTCCGCGAGAAAAATCCCGACGAAGTTGCTTATCAGGGAGGTACAGTTGCAGCCATTTACGGGCAAATGCAAATGTCCCGCATTGACTTCATTTATTATAAAGGAGGACTCAAAGTATTATCTTCCAAGATCGTACGTACTGCTCCTGAAATAGACTATGTATGGGCATCAGACCATGCAGCAGTACTGACCGTATTCGAAGTGGAATAAAAATAACAGGCACGGATGTAGCCGAAAAACAGATATTTATAATCTTGTGAAACCCGCATCATCCGTGCCTAATCTATCAGCATAAGAACACCATGCTACAAAATCACGCGTTTATAGGGTTCTTTCTGATAATCTTTTATCTTGATTTTCCACCAGTTCCAACTGCTTCCGTTAGTCGGCGAAATAATTCCCGCATCCGGATACTTGTTATAGAAATCAATCGTTTTTACCCTCTTGGGAAGTTTTGGAAACACAAGTGTCAGTAAAACAGAGCGCCCCTGACAACCTTCCACCCACAGCAATTTATTCATTTCAATGCCATGTGCTTCTTCCAGAACCGGATATTCATCACCAGTCTTGCAATCTACTATACACAATCCTTTATTGATGACTAACCAATTACGATCATAATGAATAGGTACACTCAAAACAACCAACGTCTTATCAGGCAAAGTTTCAATCTTCTGAATCTGCGTTCTTCCACCATTGTGACGAGAAGAAACAGACAGCTGATTCGCATTAAGAGTCACTTCTTCCAATTTATCAGAACGTAGAGGTCGTCCCTCTCTGTCATATTCGGCTTGACGGACAGCTGTCGGCTGAAAATTATCAACTTTCAGATTATCCAACGTCCATGCGCCTCCATTGGGCGGCGTCAATCCTTTCTCTTCCGGAAAACAATCCCGGATACTTACTGTCTTTACTTTCCGGTCAAGGGGAGGAAATACAAGAGTAAATTCCAACATTTGCCCTTCTTGCCCCACAATCCAATAAACCCGGTTTAACTCAATCCCACGGGTAACCGAACGAATACGGTAAACATCCTTCGAATCTTCGTCAACGATGGACAACCCCTTTTCAAATTGCAACCAATGCCTGTCAAAATGTATTGGAATAGCCAAAGTAACACGAGTATCTTCTTTAGACCGTTCAATGAACCGCACATATGCATTATTTTTACGTGGAGCACGAGACAATACAACCTGATCAGCCCGTAAATCGATATCCACAGTATGATTTATGTTTTGCTCCTGTGAAAAAGTTCCATCCGAGCTCTCTGCCGAAAGTGTATCCAGAACCTTCGGTACAAAAATTGAGACTTGCGCAAGCGGCTGTCCGGCCCCGGATTGAACGATGTGAGCATCCCTTGATTGTACATAGTGAACTATCTTTGGAGTATCCAGCAATAAAAAGTCTTTCTCATTACCGGCACTGTCTACTGTTACTTCGGGTAATACGACTTTCGGAGTTTCTGCCTTTATCGTCACAGATACCCATTGGCAATACAGGTTCGACCAGCACCGGATTTTCCGTAAAAGAGAATAAAGCCAATACACCTATACATAAAGGAAGCAACGCTATCTTGCGTACCCCTGCCAAACGTTCTTTATATTGATGTTTCATCATGATAAATCGTTTTTTAATTAATGAATTATGAAAACCATTTGCAACCTTCGGGCTGTATCCCATCAACTCTTCGAATAAGATGCTTTGATATTCAAATAATTCAATCTCGCCGGAAAGCAAACAACGATCCACCTGAAATTCATGGAGGGCTCGCAGTTCACGTTTTACCAGCCAGACAAACGGATTAAACCAACATAAAATAGACAAACCTTCAATAAATAAAGTGTCCCGATAGTGATGATTACGAATATGCGCCTTTTCATGAAGCAGAACTACACGCAACACTTCGCCTTCTAATTTCCGGTTGATAAAAATCATCCGGTAGAACGAGAACGGCGAAACGACCTCATTGTTACGTACGATGCAAATCCCATCGGCATCCGTAGTACAAGTTCCCCAACGCTTTAAACGCCAGATCCGCACCATTTCGACCAATAAATGCACCAAAAGGATAAATACTCCCGAACCGTATACGATCCAGGCTATTTGCCAATAATTCCACGAAACATAAAAAGGTTCTTCGACTATTTCTTCTTCCGTCTGATGCGTGACAGCTTCATTCACATCCGTCAGCATTGCTGTTGCAAGCGTATCCGGTTGTATCCCATTATTATCTATTTGCATCAAAGAAACTTTATCCGTTTGCGCTTCCTGCGCCACCACTATTTGTTCCATTTTTACCGGTTTCACCACCTCTACCGGGTAAACCGGAATACGTAACACCGATACTGCCCCGGCCAACAACACCGAAAACAGCAAATAATTCCGGCATTGGTTGAAGGGTGCTTTACGATCGAACAACAAGTAATAACACAGCCATAACACAAATGAAGCTCCTATGAAACGAAGAATAGCCCATTCGCTATAATCAAAATCGATCATACCTTATTCTTTTTTGTTTTCCTTCAGCATTTCAATCAGTTCGTCGATTTCCTGCACCGACATTTTCTCTTTTTTGGTAAAGAACGAAACCATTGCTTTCACCGAACCGCTAAAAAAGTTATCCACAACCCGATTCATAAAACGATTGGTATAACTCTCTTTTGAAACCAACGGATAATATTGATAATTCTTTCCGAAACTACGATAAGCTACAAAACCTTTGTTTTGCAACACACGCAACACGGTAGAAACTGTATTATACGCCGGACGTGGTTCTTCCAGCTCCTGCAAGATTTCATTCACAAAAGCATTTTCTTTCTGCCAAAGCACCTGCATGATCTGGAGTTCTGCTTTTGTCAATTCTTTCTGTTCATTCATACCAAGTAATTTTAGATTATACTTCTATTCATCAAGTATTTGGGATACAACCTGAATGGAATGACACAAATATATAACTATAAATATAGATATAGAACTATATTTATAGTATTTCACATATAAAAGTCATATTTAATAAAACATTCACATATAAGAAGAGGCCGCCTTTAAATAAGACGACCTCTCAGTTCAAATATACAATATAGTTAAATCATTATTTCTTTGGCAGTTCTTTCAATAAACAATCTACTGCAGCTTTCAATTGTGCATCTTCACCCTTCAACGAAGCGGCAGGCTCGTTATAGATCAACACATCCGGTTCAAGTGTATGGTTTTCCAGATAATTACCCTGCATATCCATACAACCTACCTGCGGAATGCCAAATACAAGACTCGGATCGATCTGACGTTCCCACCACACAGCTGTCATAGTTCCGGCCACCGGAGTACCTACAAGTTTGCCGATACCTAATGTTTTGTAAACATATGGAGTACCATGTGCATTACTATAGTTATCTTCACAAACCAGCATACACGAGGGCTTCAGCCATTTATTGAACGGATCGCTACCAATATACTGTCCGCGGGGAACAAAACGCTGATATTCTTTTCCACTCAGAAGCGTCACCACATCATCGTGCAACCAACCACCTCCATTATGACGGACATCTACGACTACAGCTTCTTTATTACGGTAGCGTCCCAATAATTCAGAATACATCTTACGGAAACTTTGGCTGTCCATACCTTTAATATGCACATATCCCAAACGGCCACCCGACAATTCTTCTACTTTCTTGCGATTACGTTCTACCCAACGTTTATACAATAATTCACGCTGCGCGCCATAACTGATTGCTTTCACAGTCTCTTCAAAACGCTTTTTTGTAGCAGGATCATAGACAGAGAGCAGCACCTTGCGTCCTACTTTCCCCTCAAATAACGGGAAATAGTCTTCACCTTTCTTAATAAGAGTACCGTCCACTTTCTCGATAATGCAACCCGGCTTCACATCCGTCTTTTTCAATGTAAAGGGACCTTGCTCGATAATTTCTTTTATTTTTAACCCATCACCGTTATATGTATCGTCATAGAATACACCCAGTGCTGCTGTTGCTAATGCACCTCCTGCACCGGAATAACGGGCTCCGGTATGTGAAGCGTTCAACTCACCAAGCATCTCACTCAGCAGTTCGGCAAAATCGTAGTTATTATTGATATATGGCAAGAACTTTTCATAGCTCTTCTTATACAAAGGCCAATCTACCCCTTGCAGATCTTTCACATAGAACTTATCATCGACCTGCTGCCACACATGATCGAAAATATAAGCACGTTCGCCACCCGGCTGATAATCAAAGAAAGATTCAAATGCAATCGGTGTTGTTTTACTACCGGCTATCTCAATTTTCTTCATACCCCCACCGGTACACATAAAGATGTTCTCACCTTTTTTATCGGGCAATAACGAACCGCCTCCAACACCTTTCAACAGAATCTTGGTAGAATTCTCTTTCAGATCATGTTCCCACAAATCATAACCGCTTTCAAAAGCTGCCAGATAATAGAGTTTATCACCTTTCGGTGTCAATACAGCATCACCCATGAAAGAAGAATTGACGGTCAGGCGTACAATACGGTCAAACCGATTGTCGAGATCGAACTTCAAAGGTTTCACCTCTTCTTTCTTTTCTTCATCCCCATCTTTCTTGTTTTTCTCTTTGGCGTCTTTTTTCTTATCGTCTTTTTTATTCTCTTTCTTTTTCTTTTCTGCTTTTTCTTTCTCGGCCTTTTCAGCTTTCTCTGCCTCTTCAAGCAAAGCAAGATCTTCCTTATTCATGCGGAAACGGTCGTAAGCATCTACATCGAAGAACATAATGTAAGCATCGTACTGAGCGCCCCAACTACCATGACTGCGATAGCCTGCACGGTCACTGAACCACACCATTGCTTTACCACCCAACACCCATTTTGCATTTCCATCCGAATATCCACTCTCGGTCAGATTGTGCATTTCTCCTTTACCATCGGCATTCAGAAGCACAATGTCTTTATTATTCCAACCACCGATACCTATAAATTCAGAAAGAATCCATTTACTATCGGGACTCCACTCAAACCACTGATCACCATCACTGTAAGAATACTGATATTGTGCATCCATCACAGTACGTACCTTCTTAGTCTTAAGATTGATGACGCGGATTGCCGTACGATTTTCAAGAAATGCGATTTCTTTTCCGTCCGGACTATACTTCGGATTGAATGAAGCGATATCCGAATTAGTCAGACGTTCTTCTTTCAATTCCGTAGCATAAGTGAACTGTTTTTCGTCTTTCCGTACGATAGTCGAAGTATAGAGTTGCCAGAGTCCGCCACGTTCCGAAGCATACACCAGAGTGCGCCCATCGGGTGCAAAATCAATACCCCGTTCCTGGCAAGGTGTGTTCGTAACCTGTTTAGTAGTCTTATATTCCACCGAAGTGACATACACATCTCCTCTCAAAATAAAAGCAACTTCCTTACCATCCGGAGAAACAGCCATCTCGGTAGCCCCACTGGTCTTAATCTGGCGAATCAGGTCTTTATCATTTCTATCGGACAGAATCTTTACAGAAACTTTCTGCGGTTTACCGCCGGGAGCCAACGTATAGATCTCACCATCGAAACCATAACAAAGGTTACCGTTGGAAGCCATACTGAGAAAGCGCACCGGATGTTGCTTGTGGTGAGTCACTTGCTTGGATGTATCCGAACCGGGAGTACGCTGGTAAACATTAAACGTTCCATTCTCTTCACTCAGATAGTAGAATGATTTTCCGTCCGGTGCCCACACCGGTTCACGGTCTTCACCAATGAAAGTAGTCTGTTTTTCGTAGCGCGGAGTCTGTCCCGGCTGGAGCATCCAGATATCACGGGCAATCGGTGACTTCTGATGCTTGCGCCAGTAATCTTCGTATCCTTTCTTGTCCTGATAAAGAATTGTTCCTTCTTTATTTATAGAAATACATTCCATCGGCATGGACGAGAACATTACAGGACGTCCGCCCGAAACCGGAATCTGATATATCTGCTGAAATTGTCCGTTTGAAGGGAATCCGGCATCTTCGGTAGAAGGCATGATATCGGCAGTAAATAAAATATGTCCGGCATCAGTAAAAGCAACCGGAGTTTCGCCCCCCGAAAATGTTGTCAAACGGCGAGGCTCTCCACCGTCTTTCGACACAATAAATACGTCCATACTTCCCATGCGGTCGGAAGCAAAAGCAATCTGCTTACTATCAGGACTCCAAATCGGTGTCGTATCAAAAGCTGGATTGGTAGTGATTTGCGTAGCCTTGCCACCGGATACGGGGACTGTAAAAATGTCACCTTTGTAGGTGAATGCAATGGTAGTTCCATCGGGAGAGATAGCACAATGACGCATCCACAACGGATTCTCTTGTGCCCAAAGTGCTCCGGCAAACAGAAGGGCCACAGCACTCATGAAGAGTTTTTTCATTTTGTATTATTTAAGCATATTAAAAAAAGCAAGACCCCACAGCCCTTGTAAAAAGAGTTGTGAGGTCTGCATATTCTATTTTCAGATTAAAAATCCGGCATTCAGATTAGAGAGCGCCAACTTCTTTCAAAGCAGCATTTGTTTTGTGAACAGCAGCGGCACTGGCAGCAAATTTAGCTTTTTCGTCAGCATTCAGTTCCAGTTCAACGATCTTTTCGATACCGTTTTTACCCAGAATTACAGGAACACCGATGCAAAGATCAGATTCGCCATATTCGCCTTCAAGCATTACTGAGCAAGGAACCATCTTTTTCTGGTTGTGGATGATAGATTCTACTACATAAGCTCCTGCTGCACCCGGTGCATACCATGCAGAAGTACCCAGCAACTTAGTCAGAGTAGCACCACCTACCATAGTAGAAGCAACTACTTCGTTCAGTTTTTCTTCGCTCAGCAATGTGCTAACCGGCTGTCCTTTGTAAGTAGCCAGACGAGCCAACGGAATCATAGTAGTATCACCGTGACCACCGATCACCATACCTTCTACTTCGTTTGCGTTGCAACCTAAAGCCTGAGACAAGAAATATTTGAAACGTGAGCTATCCAAAGCACCGCCCATACCGATTACACGGTTTTTCGGCAATCCGAGTGATTTCAATGCCAAGTAAGTCATTGTATCCATCGGGTTAGAGATAACTACAATGATTGCGTTCGGAGAGTATTTCAAAAGATTTTCTGCTACTGATTTTACGATACCAGCATTTACACCGATCAGTTCTTCACGAGTCATGCCCGGTTTACGAGGAATACCAGAAGCGATCACAACCACGTCAGAGTTAGCAGTTTGAGCATAATCATTTGTGCAACCAACGATTGTTGTGTCGAAACCCAACAACTGAGCAGTCTGCATCATATCCATTGCTTTACCTTCTGAAACGCCTTCTTTTACGTCCAGCATTACTACTTCGTCTGCCACTTCATTGAAGGCCAGTACATTTGCACATGTAGCACCTACGTTACCTGCGCCTACTACGGTTACTTTTGACATAATACTTATATTTTAATAAAGTTGATAATTAGTTCGTATCGTTTTCGTGACGACAAAAGTACAACGATAATCGAAATTAAAGAAATTTTTCCATAATAATTTTAGTTAAAGAAAAGTGAATAGACTGTGTTACTCTGTATTGAAATGATTACTTTTGCAGCGTTTTATCATTCAACCTTATAGAATATGAATAAAAAGAATCTGCTGATCATTGCCGTATCTGTTCTGGTGCTTGCACTCATCGGTCTTACCTATCTGTTATTCTCTGAAAAACAGACTAACCGTGAACTGGTTCAGGAATTCCAACTGGATAAAGAAGACCTTGAAAATGAATACACTCGCTTCGCACAGCAATATGACGAATTAAAACTGACCGTATCGAACGACTCTCTGGCAGACTTGCTGGCCCAGGAACAGGTCAAAACGCAACGCCTTCTTGAAGAGCTCCGTACGGTAAAGAGCAGCAATGCCACAGAGATAAGACGCCTGAAAAAAGAATTGGCAACACTAAGAAAAGTAATGATCGGTTACATCAATCAGATTGACTCACTAAACAAACTGACTGCCCAGCAAAAGCAAGTAATAGCCGAAGTAACGCAAAAATACAATGCCGCTTCACGACAGATCAACAATTTGTCTGAAGAAAAGAAAAACCTCAATCAAAAAGTTACGTTAGCCGCCCAACTGGACGCAACTAATATCTGGATTGAACCTCGTAACAAACGTGGCAAAAAGGCTAAAAAAGTAAAGGATATCGTGAAACTGGCCATCGGCTTCACCATCGTAAAGAATATCACAGCCGAAACCGGAGAGCGTACACTTTATATCCGAATCACCAAGCCGGATAATGATGCGCTTACCAAGAGCCCGTCAAACACATTCCCTTACGAAAACCGTACGCTGACCTACTCCATCAAAAAATATATCGAATACAACGGAGAAGAACAGACCATCAACGTATTCTGGGATGTAGAAGAGTTCTTGTATGCCGGTGCCTACCGGGTAGATATTTTTGCTGACGGAACGATGATTGGGTCGCAGAAATTCACATTGGACTAAAATTTTAAAAACATATACTTTAAAGAGGATGTGCCAGAAGCCGGTCACTTAATAACCGGTTTCTGGCACATCCTCTTTATTACTTTAATTCTATCTCATTGAATGCTTTCCATTTCAACAACTCAGGATAGTGGTGATACGACTATTTTATCCCCTTCCACTATGAATCTCGCAATTTGCAAATCATTCAAAACATTTAATATTTCCCCGACAGGAAGGTGACGACTGGCAGAAAAATAAATCCGTTCCTCCAGCAAAGAATGGGAACGGAAAACAATATTTGTGTTATACCAAGCCCCGATTTCCTGCATAACATATCTCAGAGTGACATTATCAAAGATAAACAGACCTTCTGTCCAACTCTTTTGCATACAGATATCAGCCTGAGAAATACAGATATCACCTACTCTATCCAGATAAACCTGTTCACCCGGCTTTATCTTACAGGCTTTCGTATTGGCTTTATCACTGACTTGCACCGAACCTTCATACAGCACAACTTTAGAAGTCGTACCACATCCATAGGAATCAACATCAAATACCGTGCCCAATACACGCGTTTGTAAACTCCCGGTTTCTACAATAAAGGGATGTAAAGTATCTCTTTGAACATTAAATCTCGCAGCACCTTCCAACATTACCCGCCGAAGATCACCGGTAAACGCTTTCGGGTATTCCAAGCGGCTATTGGCGTTCAACAGCACTTCAGTACTGTCAGGCAAATGAATAGTAATAGTGGTAGCGGGTGGCGTTCTGACTGCAATGATCCCTTTATCCTCTGTCATCACCAATTTATCAGGCGAATTTACAGAAGCAAACACTTCGACTTCTTGGGATAGAAAGTTTTCCTGAGAAAAGCCCCAAAACAAAAGTAATGCCACGGAAGCAACTGCTGCAAAGCCGAATACCAAAGTTCGGACTCTTTCCTGCCGTCGGCGAGAGGCAAATGCCTGCCAAGCGGTTTCCGTCTCTTCAACAGAAGACAGGTCACCAAGAGCCTCTCCGAAAAGATTTTTGAGCCTACAGGAGGCTATATCGTTTTTATTATCCTCTCTCTGTTCCATTTGTTTCCTCCTTTCCGTTCATTTCATTACGTAAAATCCGTAAAGCTTTCGAAATATGTTTCTTCACCGTATCCGGACTTATTTCCAACCGTTCTGCAACTTGCCGATAGGTCAGTTTCTCCCAATAACAAAGTCTCAAAATGGTACGCGTCGGTTCCGACAGACTGCAAGCAATCGTTTCCGCTTGCTGCAACTGTGCCTCATGCTGCCGATATCCGGTATTCACATCCATCCGGGTCACCTCACGTAAAGTATCCAAATGCTGCTGTTCCACACGCAGGTGCTTTAACCGATTCAGGCACGTATTACGTGTAGCTGTATAGAAATAAGCGTTCTGCGTTTCCGCCTCCAGTCTATCAAAACATTTCCAAGCCTCTTCCATCACTTCGCCAACAATATCCTTCGCTTCTTCCCGATCGCTCATTAGCTGAATGGCATAACGCAACAGGCGGGGATATATCTCCACAAACAATTGCCTGAAGCGTTCTTCCCGTGAAATATGTCCACGAAACCGGAATATCGTTAATTTTGCCATAAGCCGACAAAATTAGCGATAATTCTTTTATCAGGCAGACTAAAGGCGCTGCTTTTCACTCTGCCCCGCACCGGTACCTTTATACTTACTCTTAGTTGCATTAAATTTATAAGATATCTGAATACCAAAACGTTGATTATCATTATATGAACGGGGCAGTATATGACTTCTGACTCCATATCCATCCATATAATGATAACGGGTATGAAAAATATCATCGGCTGTAAGTGTTATCATCAGAGCATCTTCCAGAAATGATTTCGACAGGCGGGCATTTACCGTACCCTCCCTGTGTATCAAAGAATAACTTTGTTTGGCGGCTGTCGAGATATTCCCGTTCACATTCAAAAACCAACCATCAGGAAAAGTAAAACTATTATCAAGTTCAAAATAAAACTGAGGTTCATTCCAATGCCGGGTTATCCCTAAAGAACGAACATCGGCATCATAAAAATACATGCCTCCATTCAATTGCGGTTGCCAACACCCGATTTTAGGAGAAACATTAAGATTCATCCCATAAGTATCTGTAGTAGGTATGGAGGCCATGGTAAACAACAACACTCCCGGATGGGTTTCATCATTATAAGGTTTGAGGAACCTCGTATATAAATCCAATGTTCTATCAAAAAAGAGATTTACAAATGCCCATCTTGATCCGGCATCCAATATAAAGACATGGTGTTTTTGTGGAACCAGTAAGGGATCTCCGCTACGATACATATATTTACTTGAATATGTAATTGAGCTTGAAAGCATGTGATAGTCGGGATTATTCCTTATTAAGCGATAAGAAAGGGATGCATGCCAACCTTTATCTTCATATCCTACTAAAGCGACAGGAACTATATCATTATACACCGGACTTTGTTCATCTTGGTGAACCCCATATTCATAATAATCCGTTTTTTGATGTTCATAACGCAGCCCCACAGCAACATTGAATTTATCCAAATGCAGCGAATAATCGGCAAACACAGAATAAATAGACTGTTTGATATGATCATCGGCGTTGTCAGAAAAGCCACTTTGAACAAATATGTCGTGCCTGTTCGTAAACGTTTCCTCGGTACCAAACGACAATGTCCCTTTCCTGAAAGATCGTTTTACAACCATACGCATAGCATACAGATAGTTCCGGACTTCATTTTCAGATTGAGCGGCTTTATCATCATTGTTGAAAACTTCATTCGTGGAATTATTTTTTCCCAATAAATAATCAGCATTGAAATCCACATTCCATTGGCCGAACACCCCATTATAGTATCCATTCACCGAATGAGTCCAGGTAGGATAAGTATGTGCATGCTGCAAAGAAGATATTTCTTCTATCTTTTCACCATCCTTATACACAAAATTATTGCCAAGGTTAGTCCGATTCACAGAACCGACATTTGCACCCGGCATATATCGAGCACCCAAAGAATTCTTGTCATCCAACTCATAGTTGAAACCTACCTCACCGGAGAAATAAACAGCTTTATGAAAACTGGTAGCTCCTCCTTTGACCTCCCATCGGGAAGAAGCGTCAGTTTCCTGATTTAAGATTGATTCCTGATAATAATTTCCATGTTTCAAGTCACCTTTCACAAATAAATCCAATCCACCCGTACGGTAATTCAAGTATAGATTCTCACTGGCATTATAGTCATGTCCCTGAGAAAAAACACCTCGAAAGCCACTGCTTATCCCTTGTCCTCGCCGACGGATCGTGCGGATACGAATGACTGAAGATACATCCGAACCATATTCCACTCCTGGTGTAGTAATCACTTCCGCCGATAAAATATCATCGGCACGCAAACGTTCCAATTCCCCCTGATCACGTATCTTACGGCCATTGATGTAGATAACAGGGACCCCGTGTCCCAGAACCATGTATTCCCCTACCCCTCCCGTTACAAAAGGAAGATGGGATATCATTTCTGCAGCAGAACCCATTTTAGCTAAAGGAGTACCAACGACATTAGCCAATAAGCCATTATCTTTATGTACTATTAAAGGATGATCGACACTAATAACCACTTCTTTCATTAATTGGGTATCGGAAAACAGACATACTTTATTCATTGCACCGCAAGGTTGGATTTTAGTCTGATAACCGATGTAGGACGTTTTCAAAAGATAATCTCTCCCTTCTTCACCCGGTATCCGGAACGAACCATCCTGATTCGTAACCACTCCATTCACAAAAGCAGAGTCTGCTTTGTCCAGCAATAGCACATTGGCGCAAACTAACGGTTCATTGTTTTCATCAATCACACTTCCTCGAATAGTTATCAAGCGTTTGTCAATGTTCCCTTTCTGAATGACAAAATAGTTTTCTCGTTCTTTATAAATGAACGGGGTACTTTTCAGAACGATGGAAAGTGCTTCCGATTCGTTTCTTTGATGGATAGAGGCAGTGACATGGTAAGTCTCAGTCTCGTTATAGGAAAAAATGATATGCTTCTCCCCCGCTTTCTCAATCAGTTTCAAAACAGCAGGCAGTGGCTTGTTTCTAAGTTCCAACGTGATTTGACCGGTATTCTGAGCCGAAAAAGGATATGCGCACAATAATAATACCACAGCCATCCAGCCTCTTCTGTCGTGTATTCCCCAATTCATTGTTTTTCTATTTTTTAATTAGTTGTTTATTATACTACAACCAAAGTATGCAATCGGGTATGGAATATTTCGAAAAAAACATTTTTTTTCTCCTTTATTTCTTCTTCTTTCTTGCAGGTTCAACGCTTGGGCTATCTATCCCCACTCTGTTACCGTTCCATCTGTCTGCTTAAACAGGCTGTAAAAGTGATCCTTGCTGATGGAGGATATAGAGGGCTTGATTTCTATTTATAACAAACTAATGTTACGCAAACGGAATATTATCGAATCGCTCAACGATGCATTGAAAAACATTCATCATTTATACACATTCGCCACCGTAGCGTACATAATTTTCCGATAAACTTGCTTATTACAGCTTTCTGCAATGGAGGCATATTGTATCTTCAATGTCAAGCCGAAGGTTAACTTCGACTTTGACATAGCCTCATCAGACGGACAGCTTACCATTTGGAATTAAGTCTGTAAGACTGTGAACTACCGCAAAACTAAAGATTTAGCGGCTTCGGAGATACTATAAAAACTAGGCGACCATACTTTGGCCGCCCGAATCTTTATTGTCTTGTGATTTTGAGGATTAAAAGGAAAGCTTAACCCAAACTCGCGTTCAATAGGGAGTTTATGTAAAACAACTGTCTTTATAATAAAGCAATATTAAACCTGCTCCATATATATTGAAAGAATGATAAAATATTAACTTCTTTTCATATCTCGAGTTGAGTACGGTTTTAGTATGAATTGTATTATATGTAACATGAACTATTAGTTTTTGATAGATTCTAATTAAAAACAGACGAGTGATTGTGATTAAAAAAAATATTATAAACAGAAAAACAGACATGAAAAAAGTGAAAATCAATTTATTTTTATTTCTTTTTTTCCCTATCATCTTAGAAGCATGCTCCGATGATTATGGAACTGACAACAATGAACCCATTAAAAATGCAACAACAAGAAATGTCAAAAGCAAAGAACAATATATGGAGCGATTTGCCGAGATATTATCAAAAGCCGTTTTCGAAGAACAAAGTGTCAGGCACTTTTTAAAAGAGGAAGCTTTAAAGAAAATAGATAACGGATATAATATTTTTTATCCCATTGCCAGAGATGAACAAATAAACAATTGTTCTTTCCGAGATATATTAATGAAGTATGCCAAAGATAAAGAAGAAATTGAGAACATCGAGGCAAATGTACCTTTACTAAATATCCACATACCAGAATACGGGAATCTTTTAATAAAAGACATAGATGATGGAGACTTTGAAGTACCGGTTCTATTAGATAGGACATTATACTATAATGGAGTCATAGTAGATACAATTGCTGCTAATGAAATACCTGGATTTAATTTGTTTGTAGTTTGTGAAAGTGGCAGTATAAGAAAAAAACATGCGCAAACTCGAAATTTCTCAGCTTACCCTTTAAATGAAAATTATGAATTTGTTGATCAGTCTTTTGATCCTACCTACTCCGAGAGGACCGCAGGAGTAACACGTGCTTCGGCATACGAGGAACTTAGTGAAAAATATAAAGATGAAGGCTATGTCCCAATAAAAGATATAGATCCATTATTGGTAGCAGCCTATAATAAATCCTCCCTAAAGCCCAGGGCAACGAGATCACTTATGTATTATGGTTTAAATAGCATAAGCGAAACTCCCAAAGAAATTCGTCCGGATATCAAAGATTGTATTTTCAGATTTAAGATTGCAGCTGATGCGTTTTCTCGCTTGGAGGATATAGCAACAGGGCAAAACAAGCCATTATTCTATGATAAAGTGCAGCAGAAAAAAGGTTCTTTAAGCAGAGAAGAAGTTTTAGGACGCATCTTAACGGGAAGAGCTTTCTGTTTTCTTTTCAGAATCGAAGGAAGCGTAAACGGAAATAACGTAATATCTGAAGGAATGAAGATTTATGTTACCCCTGAAAAATTATTCAATCTTAAAATCAATGAACATAGAAGACATAAAACGATGTTTAGACGTACAAAGTATACCTATACAATTGATAGAAATGGTATTAAGTCCAAATGGTTCTATCCTTTAGATTACGGACACGATACAAGATTGAATGAATGGAACATAGCTAAAGATCCCATTAACAAAAAGGTTGTAGTATATCTTATTAACCCGGATGAAGGAACAACCGCAAAAATCACAGAAACATATTCTTTAACTTATATATCCAATAAAGAAATGGATGGAAGCATTTCTGCTCCAATCGTTAAAGGAATCACCCTAGGAATAAATGGAAAATTAGATAATACAACGACAACTCAAAAGACGGTAACAACAGAATATTCTATCACCCAACGCAATGAACGTATTGACGAGTTCTACTTCGATTTTTTTAATGACTATCCTATTGAATCTGTTTTATCCAATAACGAGTATGTAATTCCTATTAGAAAAGGCAGAGGAATAATAGAAACAAGTATTTTACCAATATCAAATAGTTTCTTTACATTTAAACGATTTAAAAGATGAAAAAACAAGTAACTTTCTTTATCTACACAATTATTTTGTTGACCTTGCCATCTTGTCATAAAGAAGCAGATAATTCTTTAAATAATTCAATCTGGATACATCAATTTCAAGATGAAGAACGGATAGAGGGTGATGTAAAAGCAGTAGGACTTTTCTTCGGAGTAAAAACAATTGAAAAGTATAGCCTTGATAAAGACTACAAAGCATTAAAACTTTTAAATACATTTAACTATATAAAGGAAGGTAATGAAATTATAATCAATGGCGCATTCAGACAAACAGTGGGAAATAGTTATCTTACTTTTGGTGACGAAATGTATTATCGTTCAGAAAAAAGCAAGGGCTCTTTTTTCCCATAGTCAAAAGAAGGAGGGGCGGTTAAGAACAGGTATTGAAGGAGCAGAAAATAAGTCCTCTGATCATGTTATTGCCCCCCAAAAATAAGGTTTTTGAACCAGTAAGCTAAATGCCGATTCACAATACATAAGCATGAAGACATTACTGTTGTCGGCATGAAATCCAGTGGTGGCTTTAAAGGGGATGACATCAAGCAAGAGATTGAAAAGTCCATTGAAGAAATTGGGGCTAAGCCTGAACATATCATCAGTGACCAAGCTCATAATCTCACAAACGGAATTAAGCAATCAGGATTGATGCACCATATCGATATTAGTCATGCCATAGGCACATGCTTTAAGCATGCTTATGGCAATCAACCTGAGAATGCTTCGATAATCTCTCGGAAGAAATGCAAGAGGCGTATGCCTTTATTCTTGATTACAAGGAGCTATTGGTTGAATTGAAAGCCACTGTCTGTGCTGTAGAGTATATAGAAACCGTCTGTAAAACAGAGGGATTAAATCTTGTTACCTGTAGAAAGTGCAAAAAATATATCACACAGAACGTCATCGGTAATGCAAACAACCGTAGAGCTATGCTTGGAATCGAGATTTTAGAGTACCTCAAGGAGCAAGAAGTGAAGTTGAATGGTTCTTATGAATCACGCAACATCTCTTCAGATATCATCGAATCTACCTTTGCAAAAGAAGTCGCCAAACAAGCTGTATGGCATAACTCCTTTTGTCCTGTTTATACCGTTACACGCAAAACTCGAGAACAAATATGCTACTAAATCATTTAATTTCAAAGAGCGCTTATGTAATGTTAAACTAAAGGACATTGATGTTTTTGCAAAAGAGCATATGTCCATAAACTGGGTTACAGAACGCACCAAGCAGCTCAGAAAAGTGGGCTAAAATTGGAACGTAGAACTGGACACCCTAGTTAATAACTATTATCAGGATACTTTTCATCAGGATATTTATTAATTGTCTTTACTAATGGATTTCATGACACAGATTATATTGTCCAATTACTTTCTCATAGTCAGAAGGAGCGGGACACATAAACTGATATATACACTTATCACATGGATGAGAGTTACGTATAACTCTCCACGCTGTATTTTCAGTCAATTCCTTGTAGATGATATCCAAGATATCATCTTTTGAAATATTTCCAAGAGCTAAGGTATTCATATTTGCTTTAACTGTTCCGTCAGGCAACACATACAAGGTACCAAAGAAATTAGAATTCAATTTGTGATTTCTAAAAATTTCTCTCATCTGCAAAGTTTTACTGAAAATATCCTCTTTACTAAGATATATATTATCTTGAAAGAAACGTATATTTTTTCCTGTATAATAAGGATAAATATCATATTCTTTTATACTATATTCATCTACCAGACGTTCAGCATCACCATATTGTTGTTCGTCCTCTATAATGAAATGTAACTTAAATGACTTATTCTTTAACAGCTTCGATACTTTATAAAAATGATTGCTATCCAAGGGAAAATCTATGATTAAATCTAACAACTGAGAATCAATAAATTCATTCTCCCTATAATTTTGGTAATGCATATAAAAGTGAAAAAGTTTAGGATACGAAGAAGCAATGTACTGCAATTCATCTAAAAAGTTGTAAGTGAGAATATCTCCTCCATAAAAATTGATTGTATTTACAGGAGTATAACGAATTTGCTCTAATAAATTCCTAACATACTCTATCGGTAGTTCGTTACCCATATTGTTCACTGTACAACAATGTGTTTGTTTACAATAGTCATTGCAATGTTTGCATGACCTATCACATGTATTGGTTAAGTAAATATTTATCTCATAAAGATATTTACCTATATCTCTTCCGATAAAAGCCACCTTATCCTCATATTCAATATGTCTATCTATATCTTTCTGTAAGCTCAATATTGGAATAAGCCGGATAGGTTTATTGGGATAATGTTCTGTATCCATCAGATCCCCCATATCTTTATCAGTAACTTCTTTAATGAAATCTTGGATACATGGATCTGACTGTATCTCGTTATTTATCGGAATAACCCCTAAATTACTTGGCTCATATAAACGTTTTATCAATGTGATAACCTTTTCTTGTGCAGATTCAATCCTATTTCCATGATTCGTATCATAGAGTAATACATTTTTCTCTTTAAACTCTACGTATACATATGATTTTAAAGCAAACCAATATTTTTTAGACTCCATTGATTTTTTATTATTATTTATTCTTAACTTCAACAATATCACCAGACAATAACGTCTTCCATTATTTTCTTGTACATCTCGGGATTCCGTTCCAAGAAGTACATTTGTCGATTGACATAATTCCTAAAATCTTTGTCGGTCATATAACCGAAACATACAGGTTTTGATTCTACATCCTTTAAATTGAAAAGACATTGTATGCATGCTTTTTGGTTTTTACACCGACTGCATTGAGCTTCCATTCTAGCATAATAATCATTATATTTATTGGCAATCCATTCAGGATTCAGTTCAATTTCCGTTTCCCCTATCTTACCTAATGCGAATTGATGTCCGATTCGTTCGCATGGCAAAATCTTATTGTTAACGGTAACAAACATTTTCTTTGAGAAAGGAAGACATGTTCCGGTAGGGATTCTGCGGATATTTTCTGCTTCCCGTTTATCAAAAAGTAAGTCAGTATAATCCCGATATACAAATCCACTATATTGATGCAAGTATAGAGTTAGACTCTGATAATTTCCTGTATTCATAAACATATCCCGTTCTATCTCTTCGTAATGCTCAGCCTGCCGCAGGCTTTCTTGAGAGTTTTTGTATGTACGGTTAAACTCTTCCAACTTGTCTTTACGGATACCCACATTATTTAATTCACTAATGCGGGGTATTTTATCATACTTTTCCTTAAAAAAGCGATAGATACTTTCCACTGAGTTTT
>ENA-OXAA01000110-OXAA01000110.1-human-gut-metagenome-genome-assembly--contig:-NODE-110-length-34370-cov-17.0524_pt1 | contig 34370 bp, 30 predicted proteins | sample MGYA00249262_ERZ652119 | MGnify/ENA primary metagenome ERZ652119 (study PRJEB26925, sample SAMN05827191) | human gut metagenome | biome: ENVO:2100002; feature: ENVO:00000062; material: ENVO:00002003... | reverse complement strand
GGGAAACGCGCAGGGAATCCGGCCCGGTAACGCGGCTGTCTTCAAACCGGAGGATGGCCGCAGCCATCTTTCTTTCTGTAGTATTCATTCGTTCAGATTGTCGATAAGTTGCACAAGCCGCTTGCCTTCCACGGTGTAGCAATGACACTTGGCATGCAAATGCCACTCATTGAATTGAGCCAGGAAAAAAGCGGCGTCTCTTTCGGTAAGAAAAATTTTCATCCACTGCTCCTTTCCGGGTTCGTCCACAATGAGTATGTACAGGGTAGGCATGCGGAAACTATTGATTATTAACTAAAGGGAACTTGTAAGAAAAACTTTACAGTTGGAATTAATCTCGCTGTTTAAGCTGTTGCTGGTGGTAATTCTCCAAATGCTGGAGACGGGTATCCATCGTCCGCAGGATCTCCGCCGTATGGGCCGCGTTGGTAGCCTGTTCCTTCACCACCTCGCGGAAATCCAGGTAGATGAACACGGCTATCACAAAACCGCCGAAAGTGACGATCTCACGCGTATAATCGCGGATCACTCCCAGATATTCCTTGAGGGGTTTGCACATGATCTTATTTCTTGAGAGTTTGCACAACGGGCGGAACATCCGTTTCCGGCTGGGCCTGGGAATAGGAGATATGCCCCGGCTCCAGCACCAGGCAGGAACCGTCCTTGCATACCACCGTCTTTTTCGGCGTCACGTCCACGGAATGGCCGCAGCCCTGGAACAGGGAAAAACCAAGAGCACCAACAGCGGCGTAGGCCAAGCCCAGCAGAACCTTTTTCCACCAAGTGGACGCGCCGGAAGCCTTGAGGCCGAGATAGGCCCGAACATCTTCCAGCGCATGCTTACCGATGATCGGGAGGGCAGTATTTGCTACGGCAATCCATCCTTGTTGTTCGTTTTCCGTCAGGTCTGCCCAGTGAGGGATTGGAGTGTTGGACTCATTGTGTGCCTGGGCTGCATAGTACATGTGCATTTCTCTGGCGATAGCCTCGGCATGATTGCATTGATTATTAGTAGTCATATGATTATGTTGTTATTGGTAGAGGTAGTGAAGTAATTGAAAAACTCCACGGCGGCGGGGTCGGTCAGGATAAAAGCCGGGTAGTCCGAGACTGTAAAAATCCTGCGGCCTTTGGTCTCCGCATGGACGGCCTCAACGGTCAAAGATACCGCATCAATCATTGTATAGGCACCATCCTCCGCAAGGGTCAGGACATCTTTTCCCAGCCGGGCCCACACCTGCACCGCCTGCCACGGTTCCGCCAGTCCAACCAGAGCGGCAACGACGGCCTGCATGGCCGGTGCCTGGTCGGCTGGTATCTCGTCCGCTGTGTAGCGGTCTGTCCGGGTGTAACCGTCCGCGTCCTGATAAATGGGCGTCAGGGTGAATTCCTGCCAGTTGCCGGGCTGCGGGAACTGAATTTGTATTTCTGCGTCGTTCATCATTAGAGAGGTATGTTAATGTCCACAAAATCAGCCGTTTCTTCGGCTTCAATATCGTTTCTTGCCAATGCTTCCAGCGCGTAATAAACGGGATTGATGTTGCCGGGCTGGTAGAGGGTGCGCACCGCAGACCCCGCCTGCATGTACACATCCCCGCTCGCGTTCCCCGGCAAATCAGTAACTATCGAACTAATCCCTACGCCCGTTTCAAAGGCATTAACGCCGCGCACCGCCGCAATTTTATGCAGCTGCACCGTCTGCCCTCCGCCCGTCAGCAAATAGAGGCTGCCGTACGAAATATATTCGCTCTCGAATTTGTACTGGGTTCGTTGATGATAGATAATTTTATTAACGATTGAAGGTATAGGCTCGTTATGCGTCGCGGGCACAAAACTTGTAGTAGTTTTCACCCTCCACCCTGCCGCCTTGGAAAGAGCGTAAATCTCACGCACCTTGACCACGTAGCCCCCGCGGGTCGCATCCCGTACATTATCAAATGTGATGTCCAGAATTTCGCCGCTGTTGTGGGCCAGATTATTGCCAGGGATAATACTGTACGATCCCTGGGTTAAATCAGATCTTGTCGTTTTGCTGCCTCGTCCGATGCCTATGGTAATTTTGCCTGCGCCGGGTATGCGCCACGGAATGGAGAATCCCGCAAAGTTGGAATAATTATGTTGACCGTTAGGCCCTGTGAAGGGAAAGACAATCGTGCTGTGAGTCCCGGCAGGCACTCTAACCTGCGCATACTGGCCGGGAATGAAAGCGGTAGTTGCCGCCGTCCCTGTCGCCGTAATGCTGCCCGTGTTGAGGTAGGCGTGCTGGGAAAAAATGTCCGTCACTCCGGCCAAGCCTGCGGCATGCAGGCGGTTGACCGCTGCCGTATCCGTCGGCGCTCCCACGGCCAGCGGAATGTTGACGCCGCCATTGGCGTTAATAGCCCCCGCCGCTGTCAGACCTCCGGCCAGCGTCATGTTGCCGGAGGCGTCCACTTCTGGGATGGCCTCAAGGGCCTGCTGGGCCGCCGTCGCGGAGCTAGCCGCGCTGGTGGCCGCTGTCGTGGCATTAGTTGCCGCCGTATTGATACGCCTCTCCGCCTGATCTATAGCCTCTTTGGCGGTTTCGGCGCGCTGGACAAGGGGCGTAATCGCCCCCACCGCTCTCTCCTGCGCCGTTTGCACGGCGGCAACGGCATCCGTTCGTGCGCCGGCTATATTCTGCTGCGCGGTCTGTGAGGCACGTCCCACGGCAAGAACAGAATCGGCTTGCTTATCCTGAATGGCAGTAACAGCCTCATTCCTGGCTTCAATAATCTGTTGCTTCCCGTTGTTGACCGTTTCCGGCCAGGTGGCGGCCAGCGACTCCACAGCCGTTTTAGCGTCATTGGCGCTCTTGGCGTCACGGGCTGCGTTAGTTGCGGACGTGCCGGCGGCGGTCGCAGAATCGGCGGCAGCACTTTTGGAGGCCCAGGCAGACCCTGCATAGCCTTCCGCCTCTTCGGCCCGTGCAGCAGCGGTGGCTGCCGCGTCTGTTGCCGTCTTGGCTGCCTGGCTCGCCGTTTCCGCATTGGTGGAGGATGTGTTGGCATTCTGTTGCGCCTGTTGGGCCGCGATAATGGAGGCCGTGTTGGAAAGCCACTGGGCCTTGATCGTCTTACTTGCCTCAACAGGTATCGTAATACCCATTGCAGGAATATCGTACACCGTGGACGACTCAACAGGAGCCACAGAATCCACGGCCCCAATATAACCGGAAAACAGCCTCAAATCCTCTCCGGACTCATCCTGTGCATGAATGGCATACGGCCAGCGGCCAACAGGCAGGGCAGGAAAAGTAAGCTCCAAACAATGTTCTTGCTCGCCGTGTTCAATGACAACGGGCAAGTCTCCCTGTTCCGTCTTCACCACACCGGTGAAAGAAACTCCTGTTACCGGGAACGGAGATTGCGTCACATCCTCGAACAAAAGCCAGCCTATGCGCTTGGCATAGCCTGCCGTCGTGGACAAATGGCGCGTCATTCCCAGAAAATTTAACATGGCTCAATCATGAGCCACAAAACACGGGAAATGCAAGTTGGCGAGAATCAACGTTTTTATCCCTGCTTCACGGGAGGCTCAAAAGGCAGGGAGGACAGCAGAGTTATAAAATTCTCTCCTGCATCCACTTCCATCTTCTGCGGAGTGTATGCTCCATCCATCTTGTTAAGCTCGGCAATAGCGGCGATTTTTGAGGGCATCTTAAATTTCACTCCGGTTTCGTCCATGGAAACCTCCTGACAGAGATCGGATGCGCTATCAACATTGCCGATGGGAGTTGTCACCACGCGGGACAACCATTCCATGCGCTGCTGCCTGGTCAGCACAGCAGACTTATCCAGTTGCTTATTCAATTCGCCAATCATTCGCAAAACTTCGCCATCTTTGGACAAACGGGATGCTGCCTTGCTGGCTGCGTCATTACTCATATCCTTGCGATTGTAAGCCTTACGATAGGCGTCCGCCTTGGACAACTTTTCCGCAACCAGAAGCCTCGCAAACTCCTTCTTCTTCTCGGTCACTTTGGTCTTGTTATCCTTCCTTCTCATACCAATATTTTACCCTCCTGATTTTCAGCGCGTCAATTTGGTGAGAATCAATACTTCTTGCCAGGAACAATCAACCTGTTGGCTTTGAATCCTCAAGACTCTCTAAAAAATCACGCCCCTGCCTGCTGATATAAAACACGCAAGGCCGTGTGCCGGTTCTGATCACGTCGCCGGCCTGCACCAGATAATCCAGCCGGTGAGACACATTGCTGGGATCCAAATGGCAACGAGTGGCAATCTCCCGCGACATCCTGCCCGGATGGTCTCGGATTTCCATCAGAATAAGCAGTTGCGACGGACTCACCTTCCGGTGTATAATGTTCCTCAATAGATTCTTATATTCCTGCTTCATTCGTCACCTCCTATTCCCATTTCCTCCCGTAGAGATGCAATTTCTGCTGCGGCGTCCACGACATCCACAACGGGCCCTTCCGGCTGCCGTGGTTCTTCGGGTTTTGGCTTCTTCCGAGCGGATGCCGGCTTCCATCGCGTCTCTTTGGCCCAGCGGTCCGCGTGGGTGAGCACATCCCCGAAGCACTCCCAAAACTTCTTGCGGCTGTCCGGCCGCCAAAAAGCTTTCTTCTTGCAGTCCTCCGTCAGTCCTGACGCGTAATAATCCCTCAACATCTCCATATCCCGCGGCGTCACCCGGCCCTGTGCGGACCGGTAAGCCTCAAGCGCGGCTGCCTGCTCAATGGCAGTTGGCATTGTCCGGGACCATGAAGGGTTGATTTCCAAACAGGCAGCCATGAACCTTGCAGCGCCGGGAGAAGCCCCCAGATCCGCGTGATTGTCGGCGCAGCGCATCCCCCGGACGTCGTTCAGGCGTTCCCGGTTCGGGAAAGACTGGGCAGGCAGCACAGGAGCAGCGGGCGCTTCTTCCCCCGGTGTACTGTCCACCGTAGTAATTTCTCCCTCTCTATTCCCTTTCTTTTCTTTTCCTTTCTTTTCGCTTTCCAACGAAGCTTCATTTGCTATCCAACGTTGGTTTCCTACGTCGGAACCAACGTTGGTTTCCGGTATAGGTTCCGGCGTTGGTTTCCGGCCTCCCTTACGTCCGTTGGCACGCGCGATTTCCCTTTTACGCTCAATCTCCCGCTGGGCGTCAGCAGGGTAAAAAGAAATGACAAGGTCGTCTCCGTCCCAGCGGAAAAGACCGCAGGACTCGGCCACCTCGGAAGCCATGACCCCGCAAGACTGCATCCAGCGGCGGTCTCCCCAAGACCGTGCCCCGGCAATCCGCCCCATATTCTCCTGGTCACAAGACCAGGCGATCAAAGAAAGCCACGTGGCCCGCTGGGTGGGATCAGCGCCTATGTACTCATTGGAGCGGATAACGTAGAGTGGTATATTGATGTATTCCATTATTCTATATCCCTTCCGTCTCTTTTGCTTCTACTCCAAATGCAGGCGAGATCTGTATTTTCCTGCCTTGGACAGTATTGATTTTTAGCGGCTTCTGGATGTAAAGACACGCGGTCAAAAGGCACCTTTCAGCGAAGTAATTTGCTTCGGGAAATGCTCTGCTGTACCGTATTATCCGAACCCGTCCGCCAGGGAGGACATGCAACAAGCCCCATCGTTCCGGCAGGTCATCTTCCGTGATGATCCCAGGTTCGCAGATTTAATAGCGGGCCTGCCCCATACCCTTTTGAGGACAGATGCGGAACGGCTTTTTGAGGTCTGCCCGGAAGTCGTTCAGGCTGGTTTTGGCCTCCACAAGAACACTTTTTCCCCCGCTGAACCCTATGGCGTCGGGCTGCTCGTCCGTAACGATGCAGTTCGGTTCAGCAATCGCCACCCGGCAACGTTGGGAGCCTAGGAGCCAGCGTTCAGCAATTTCGCAAAGCTCCCGGTGCGTCCTCGGTATTAAAGATGTTGGTTTACGTGCCATATCAAAAAAGCGTCAGTTGGGGGTTGTAGTTCATCCACAGGCATTCAATCTTCTTGCCGCCCTGCGTGTCGTGGGAGACCTTGCATTCTTTCCGCCATCCGGAAAGATGCCTGGAATAAAGGTCGGAATCATAGCCGGACAGGACAACCTTGCCTTTCAAGGTCTTCAAAAAGACAAGAAGCCGCTCATGATCCTGTTGATCGTACTCGTGTTCGTATCGTACATGGTTGCCGCGGGTAGATTGCACATAGGGAGGATCCACGTAATGCAGCGTGTCCGGTGAGTCATAGCGAGCCATGACCTGCAGGGCGTCCATGTTGTTAATCTCGATATTCCGACTTCGCAGCTCGGCGGCACATTCCCGAACGATTTCGGGATATTCCCTCCATGTCTGGGGGTAGGGAGTTGTCCGCAAGAGTCCATTACGCTTGAACCCCGGCTTGTGGATTCCTCCGCCGTAGCTCATCATACTATTGACGGCAAATCGGAGAGCATCTTCAACAGGATCTTCAGCGATTTCAAATGACCGGGCATAGGCCGTTTGAGCGTAGGGCGTCAATTCCAACAGGCTGGCCAGCCGTTCGGATTTTTCCGGATCTCTCAATACCTCGAAGAAATTCACCACCCGGTCATAAAGGTCATTATAAACCTCCATCCAGGCGGGCTGTTTGTTAAGCAACACAGCCCCGGAACCTCCGAAGGGTTCGACGTAGATTTTATGAGGCGGGAAAAAGCTGATAATCCAAGGGGCGATTCTGTTCTTTCCTCCGAGGTATCGAGCCAGAGCCCGTTTACGTGGTGCTCTCGTGTTCATAGGACAGCTACCTTTCCATAGCCCTGATTCTGCAACGTATGCAGTAGGGCTGCTTCTTGGTTATCAAAAGCCACAAGGCAACTCGGCGCATTGGGCTGGTTGCCGTGGGTCTCCCCGTCCGGGCGGCAAAAGCGGATGCGTCCTTTCCAGAGGAACAGATACCGGGCGCGGGATAACACGCACCGCTGGAACCAGCGAGTGTCTGCCCTCATGAAAATGAGCGCCAGCCCTCCGCCCTGGTGCATACTCATACGCTCCATGAACGCCTCCGCCTCATTCCCATAAGGAGGGTTAAGCCATACGCGCCTCTCCCATGGCATCAGAAGACCGTTGTCCTCTTCCGTGTAGTTGACGCGGGCACAATCCCACGGGCGCACCGTAGCGGCGCAGGGGTCCGTGTCGAACTGCCCCAGCAGATCCAATACGTATCGCGGAGTGAGCCAGACGTTGGTAGTTTGGGCGGTTTTGGCAGTGTTAAAGGTGTTCATTCCCCCTCCTTTCCAGTGTTGCCGCCTGCTTGTTAGTGATATAACGCCACGACTGCGGCGGACGGGTCAGGCCGATGTCATCCAGCAGCACGGCGTGGGGAAGACGCACGGGGTCCTGGACGCCCCAGACATAGCAAGGCAGGTAATTCCGCAGGTGCTCTTCCGTCACGCAAGCTTGCTTCATGGTCCATTCTAAAATTACCTTTGGGGGATATGGTCGAAGTCCAGCAGTGACAACTAAACGGCACTTGCCGATGATGCCCCGTGTCCCGTACTGGCCGGATTCATAGAGCCACAGTGTGACGGAGTCGCCTTTGTTGAGGCGTGGCGCATTTTTACGCAGTTCCCATTTCTTTTCCCCGGACAAAATTTTCTCGGAGAAAGGCCGCCTGACGGATAGGAGGATGTTAATCATTGCTGGCCTCCTTTCTTCTGCATGATTTCTGCCAAAGAATCCAAGTGTGCAGCGCAAAACCTAAAGTACCGGGCCAATTTTTGCGCATCTTCTGGATATTCTAAACAGTGCCGGATGGAGAATTCAACGCGCAGCAGCCCGCTTTCGGGCAAGGTGGTTATCAGATTCATCCCTTCTTCGAAATTCAGTTCAGTTCTCATTGCCGACATTCTTTCTCCAATACAGCTTCTATTTTTCTTATATTTTCTTCGGTAATATTTTTGTCTCCGTATATCCAATTTTTAACAGTTCCAACACCTTTTCCAATTTGCCCAGCTAGCCAAACAGTATTCTTTCCCTGTTTTTTTAATTCTTCTTTAACGTATTTTCTAAAGCTGGCTTGCTCGGAATTATCTCTAGCGCCAATATTCCTTCCCAATGTACGTTTTTCATAAAAAGCTAACTGCTCTTCATTTAAAAATTCAATAAAACGTATTTCTTCTCGGATTTGTTCAAGTCTATCTTGAAGCTCTTGCTCCTGTTGTTTCAGGAGCACTATTCTTTTTAGTGAAATCTTCATTGTTCCCTCCTTTCAAACACGATTTCCACCTTGCCGGCGTGGGTTAGATCATGCACGCGGTCAATCCCGGCGCAGTCAAGCGTCCTATCGTCAATCCCCATAGCCTTGCAGGCCCCGTCCAGATACGCCTTGCAGCGCGCCAGGCAATTATCCGCATCCGGCTTATTCCCCTTGTAAAACCAGACCACCCGGTAATGCGTCGGTTGCATCCTCCGGCCATTCAGGGCTTCCCAAGTCCGCCCCCAGGCTATATTCCGGGCGCGGCTCTTGGCCGCCGTCTTCTTATAACCGGCCACAATGGCCCCCCTCTGCGTGAGAGGGGCCTTCGCATTGGGGGACAAACACCGGGGAGTGTGAGGCAAGGTAATGGTCAGCGTGGTCATCATGCCGCACCTCCTTCCCATCCCTTTTTAAGTTCCCAGCGCGGAATGCGGAAATACCGCGGCAAGGCCACAGCCCCCGGATAAATCCCCGTCGCCACGCACTCGGCGTACTGGCGCAGGGCGGCCATATACTGCCCCCGGTAATGCTCCAGGGCCTCCTGATCCATCCGCACCTCGGAAATGCAGTAAGGAGCTGCCGACTCCATGAACACAAACATGAAAATCCTGCGTATCCCGAAAATCGCTTCATACAAATCGCAATACAAGGCAGCCTGCCAGCCGTACCCGTAGCGGGCCATATCCCGGTCAATCAGACCGGGATCCTCCACGGGCGTGGAAGTCGTCTTCATATCAATAATCGGCATCTCTTCATCGTGAGGAAGAATGTCGATCATCCCCGTAATCGTAATCGGAACCGGAGGCTTGTCCGGCGCGTACTCAATGAGCAGCGTCTTATACATCGCCACCTGGGAATCAAACGAATCCCCCAGCACCAGCCCGTGTTCGGTGCGCAGGTAGTCGTTGAAAATCCCCACGGCCTTCTGCGCTTCGGCGTACTCCTCCGGCGTCAGCACGGCTCCCCCACGGTCGGCAAACGCCGCCCAGCGGGCTGCTTGCCCGTCGTCCTGCTTCGTCTTGGACACGGAGCCGTTCTTATTCACTCCCGGCAGCCACTCTTCCACGAGATACTGACTCTGGAACTGATCCGGCGTCAGGGCCAGACAATCCACCAGGGAACCAAACCGGAACCCCTGGGAAATCTTCTCAATCCCTTCATCCTGCCGATACTTCCATTTATAGGGATTCCGGGCGAAATCCGTCAGCATGGACTTGGAGACACAGCGAGGAATCCCCTTCTTGGAATCGTGGTACGCCTGCGGATTATCCACCCGGCCACAAGCCACCCCGGAAGATGCAAAACCCGACAAATCTAAAACATTCATGATCAAATGTCCTTTCTATCCTGCATGCTTACTTCCCGGAAGCTCCTACCCATGCGACTACCTGGTTGAAATTCGCCACCAGCCATTCAAGCGTCTTGGGAGGGAACGTCTCTTCCCGGCTGGCTCCCTGCACGTAATAAATCTGCCGGCCCCGGCAGAAATTCACTACCTGGGGCATCGTCACGCCGTGGTCTCGCAGCAGCTTTTCCAAGTCTGCCACGCTCACGGCAGATTCCGGCTCCAGCTTCAAATCATCAGTAGGAGTGGGCGAAGAAACCACTTCCGGTTCAAGGGGCTTTTCTTCCTGCCTGGCTGCCGCCGCCACTGGCGGAGGTACAGCGGCGCCCGCAAGAGGATTGCCGGCCTTCGGCTTCTGCGTTCCGGCTTCCGGAGTAGCATTCCGCATTTCCCGTCCGTCTTCTACTTCGCCGTCGGAAATAATCGTGTCGGTCAGGTGGGAATAAAGCCATGCCTTGGCCTTCCGCTCGGCCTTGCCAATAATGGCATCCTGGCTCATGCCGTTATTTACACGGATACAGAACTCAAGAGTTTCGGAATCCGGGACTCCCTTGAACTCCCAGCTCATATCGACTCTCACCAAACCTTCCCGCTCAATCTTCTGGTACTCCTTCCCGCTCTTGCTAATACCGGAAGTGGAAGACTCTTTGATTTCGGCGGGATGATAAACCATCTTCAAATTGGTCAGGCCTTCCAGGTTCTTCAACAGGTAGGTCATGCCTTCCTTGGTCACATACGTGCGCCCGGCAAGGATATTCCACTGATTACCTACCGGAGAAAGGCCCATGCAGGTGGCCACAATCAGGCATTCCCTGACCGCATCCACACCATAGGAAATACCCTCCTTGTATTGTGTCGCAGCGCACTCGTCCGTGCGGAAGCCGAGCTGGGAGCCTTTCAGCTTCATGATGGATTCCATGATGGGGGGAGTCAGGGCGTCGCGCAGCCGGTTCATGGCAATGCCCATGTTGATGGCCTTTTCAAAGCTGCCCTTGCAGCTCAATGCCTGCTGGGCTTCCAGGGCCAGATTGTCCAGGCTGACAGCCAGCTCGGTGGACTTGGAGGGATCCATTACTTTCTCTTGCCGTTTGGCTTCACTTGGTGTATTCATAACTCGTTACTTATTGTAATTTTGTAGGTTGCATTTGTAACAGGCCGGGAGTCAGGGCCAACTGACCCCGGCCAACTCATTGTTTCCTCATACCGTGAGGGCGGGACGGTTTTTCCAAACCGTCAAAAGCTTTCATGGGAGTGGGAGACTCCGGGCAAAACCCGGAATGCGGGCTCTTGCCGGCCTGCAGCTCGGCGTTATCCAGCTCTACCGCTAGCCAGAACAGGCACGCAGCGGAAAAACCAAAGGAGCAGGCCCCCAAGAACTTGAAAAAGGTATTCATTTGCTCACTCCTCCTTCTCCATATTCTCGGAGCAACGCCCGGCGGAACTGCTTGCCGTGCACCTTCATCTTCCCCTGCTTGCCCCAGTACAGGACCTCGATCACATGCCCCTTGTCCTTCAACTCATGGACGGTCCGCTTGATCACATCCCGGTCGGAATCGTACATCAGGGCCAAGGTCTTGCAGTCGTAAAACTCTGATTCAGGGTAGGTCATAATATTTTCATTGTTAAAGCTCGTGCCAGCCGAGCAGCTTCAATTCTTCGATCAGGTCTTCTTCCATAATTCAGTCGTCGTAGTGTCCGTCGGGGTTATCGCACTGCTCGGCGTGATCCACCTCCCACTGGTCAATCGCTAATTCCAGCTCGTCCTTGAGGCCCTCCGCTTCCCGGATGGCGACGTATTCGCCATTCACCCGGATGCACCGGTCTTCGTCGTCGTATTCGATAATCATGCCCGCTCCTTTCTCATCTGATTCAGGGTTCTGTTTACCTGGCGTATGATGTGTTTCTCTCCCAGGCTGATACCAAGCATCAACGCGGACAGGTAGCCTGCCAGGTTAAGCAGCGTCACAACAATAAATTCAGTCCAGTTCATCATTGGTTATTTGTTAGTGATTGATATTGGTTGTTATTAATTAAATAAAAATGGAGAGCCTGCCAATGTAACGCCTTGGCTTTGAATGTGCTCGTATTGCCCAAATTCATGCGCATGCCGGCTCATTGTTTCTTGCTTGTAAAAATGGTGGTGGTACTATCCAGTTATGTCCAAATTCATTAAATTAGAAGCAAACGCCCGTGACGGAAAAGATCCAAAATACATTCTCGTCAACTTGGATCGTATTGCAGCCGTAGAAGCCTGCGTCGGGGGAACCAGTAATATCATCATGTCGGGATGTGATTGCATTATTGAAATCTCCTATCGACAGACTCAGGAACTGATGGAATATCTTCGGAACCAAGGCTCTCTCCTAGAGATTGAGGCGCGCTATGATGCTCTTCATCTCCATCCGCGTGGTCAGCGCCTTGCGGAATACGACGACGAATAGCCAGAAGGCAGTAATCGCCTTCCGCCACAACCAGGCAGTCATGCAGCAAATGAGGTTCGTCCGTATAAACGGATGAAGCGAACAAAACTGTTCTTTCCTTAACAGGATTCATTTTGTAAGCCCTGCCCGCAACCTCTACATAGAACTCTCCTTCCTCCGGTAGAGCTGTACGGAGCTCGTCTGCGTAAATCACCAGCTTCTTATTGGTGTTTTCCCATTGCATACTTGTGGTTCTTTCTTGGTGGGAGGCTTTCATGTTCATGCCGCGGGCTTCTTGGGTTCGGAGTTCTTCTTTCGAGGCTGGGTAGTACGGTCTTTTGCCTTCTGGCGGAAATCCATGATGGCTCCGATAACGAGAGCCCGGCCGCTCAAGCCTGTAGCGGCCTGCGCCTCCCGGAACCACTCCCGCACTTCTTGCGTTTCTTTTTTCAGGTTGATGATCATATTCGCGTCTTGCGTGCTGTTGATAACTCAATAAAGCACGAAATGTGCGATTTTGTCAACTCGAAAACACGCTTTTTGAGATTGCGCGCATTATTTTTTTATTGCTAATCTGCACGCTTTGTGCAAAATGCGTACATGCTCAATGCAAAAGACATCAAAGACTGGTTAAAAACCATCGGCAAAAACCGTGAGTGGCTTGCTGAAAAAACTCTGGTTAGCAAGAGAACTGTTGATAATTGGATTACAACAAACCGCCCCATTCCCCCCGCCAAGCTCGCCCTCATTGAAAAGCTGATGTCAGGAGAGGAAGAAATTGAGTTTGAGCTTCCGCCAGACTTTGAAAAGCAACTCCGCGCCATGGCGGATGAAATGCACAAAAATCTTGAAGACATGGTTTCCCACATCCTTCAAGTCACAGCCAGGGCGCATCAAAAAAGGAAAGCAGAAGCTCCCAGCCAGCAGTTTACCCCGGTAGAACCATTACCTGCTGCATCTTTCTTGGATCAGCCTGTCCCGGTCATTGGCAATATCGCTGCTGGCGCATTGACGCCAGGTGACAACATCCCTTATCAAATTAAGACTGATTACCAACTCGGAAAAGGGGAATACGTCTTACAAGTGGAGGGGAAATCTATGGAGCCTGTCATTCCTGACGGCTCGCTGGTGGTCATGCGCAAGCACACCATCCCCCCTATCCCTAAAGTGGGAACCATTGTAGAATACAACGACGAACGAGGGGTTACTCTGAAAAAGCTTGGCCGCAAAAAAAATCCGGAAACCGGAAAAATGGAATACGTATTACATCCACTTAATCCCGACTTCGGAGACATCGAACCGATGGACGGCGGCAAAATCTCCGGCATCTATGTGGAAACCCTGGAACGCTGGAAGAAAGCTTGACGTAGCAGGATCATATTGTTGACGTCAACAATATGATGACTTAACATTCGTTCATGCTCGGCAGGGTCGGTTCGTCCCAGGAATTCACCGGGCTACTTCTCCGGGAACAGACCTCCAGTCTGAACCATGCGCAACGGAGAGGGGGAGTGATGGGGAGATTCAACAACAACCCCACGGAGCTGATCACTCCGTGGGTTTTTTATTGCCATTACAGCCGTGTACAGTAGCATCCTCCCAGAAAAGCGCTCCTTTTCAGCCCTTGGCCTTCGTGCCAGGGGCTTTTTTGTTGTTCTTTCTTCATGAAAAGATATAATTTTCTGGTATGATTCTGGGAAAACTATTCATCTATGCCGTCTCTGCTGTGTGTCTCTCTGTGGCTTCCATGGGAGCTTGCCCGGTGGAAAACATTCAAACCTCTGTAAAAGTAGAAGCCGCGCAAAAGAAATACTGGATCAGCTCAACCGGAAAGACACATAACTCTTCTTGCCGATACTACAATAACTGTAAAGGGTATTGGAGCGATACTGGCAGTGGCAATAACTGCAAAATTTGTGGTGGAGCAAGTAAATAATTTCATTATATGAATACTTCGTTGCCTCTATTATTTATTACTTATCTTTTTTCAGGAATTTGTTACGCGGTTGTTGATCGTTATACGTTTATTCCTGTTATTATAAAAGACTTGCCTTGTTATTCAAATATTCGCCTGTATAGGGGAGAAGAAAAAGGGTACAATTATACAGAAGAAAAATTAAGCGTTATCATTCTTAATCAAGATTCAAAAAAAATATGTAAGATTTCAGGCGAAAACAAACTTAGTGAGTTTGGAGTATCATTTGGTATTTTTCCTGTCGATAATGCCGCGGCCGTAGCAAAAAATATCGAGAAAGCAGTTCATTTTATAAGCATTGCAGAGAAATATGACGTTGTAATAAACGCCTACCCGGTAGGCTATTTTGAACCAACGAAAATAACAATCTACGATGAAATGTCAGACAATAGATTTGGTATAATTATAACAAAACACCCCAAGTTCTCTGAAAGCTGTGTAAAAATAACGAGCACTACTAGCACATTTATTCACAGAAAAGACACCTTAGAAACGGATACCTCAATATGTCTTACCAAAAAAGAAGCTTTGGAATTGGCGAGCGCTTTAAAAACTGCTTCAATAAAAGCTAATAATGGAGATCGGGTGGCTGCCGAAATTAAATGCATTGATAAATAAAAAAATTCTACCTAACAATTTTTCTTTGCCATTTATTAAGTCCGCTTTTTTCATCTTCCACCCCACTTATCCAAGTCTGCTCCATTTTGAGCAATATCATTAGTAATGATGTTGCTCAAATCAAACTCACTTCCCATCCAATCTTAAAGGGAGTCCTTTCATGGCGCGAAGGAGGAACTCGGTCAGGTTGACGAAAGCGGCGGCGGAAAAGGCGGCGGCTTTGAACCTGGCCCCTTTAGGTGTGGAAGCTCCGCTCAGGGCCGCGCCGAAAGCGGCCATGCGCAGGGCGCCCATGAAAGCCAGCGGAAAATCCACCCAATCTTTATCCTTCCCGTCAAAAAGCCTGGCGAGATCTTTTCCGGCCCGTTCCAGGTTATCCCAGGAAGCGAACGGAACAAGGGAAGTGGTAGCCTCGTAATAGCGGTAGCCGCACAGGGAAGACATGCCGCGGACAGCTCCGCCCGCCAGCGCGCCCAGGAAGGGGATCCCCTGCAGGGGCCCCTGGAGAGCATCAATAAAAATGTGCCACCATTCCCGGCGTTTGCGGCGTCTTTCATCATCCGTGAAAAAATTAAGCATGGCGCTCATGGCCGCCAGCAGAAGGCCGTGGGCGTAAAACATGCTGACGGACTTCGCCTTATTCTTCAGCCCTCCCTGCTTCCAGAGGGCAACAGTCTCCGCAAAAGTATTGATGCTCTCACCCCCCAGGAAAAGCATGCCGACATTCCAGACGGAGCGCGTCTGCGCCGCCAGGGACCGCTGCTGGGGCGTCATGGGCTGGGCCTTGCGGGAAAGGGAAAGCTCCACCTCCATCATGGCGCGCCTGTCCGCCTCCTCCCTGCTTAATCCGGGTTTCCTCTTCATCTCCTTCCGGTAAACGGCGTCATAAAGAATGGCGGAACTCACGGCATTCAGGCCGACGTCCGTCCGGGTCAGCAGGTTCATCCCTTTCACGTTCAGCCTCTTCCATGCGCCGGAGGCGGCCCGGCCCGCCTCGTCCGCGCTCATCGCCTCCCGGATGACGGCCGTCTCCGTCGCGTCTCTGGCGTCCAGGGCGGCCCGCTTCATCAACTCGCGCGGGGAAAGCGCCAGCTTGCCCGCCGCCATGCGGGCCATGCTGGCGGCCCATTCATGGGGATCAATCTCATCCGAGCTGAAAGCCGCGTTAATCAGGGCGGTGGACTGCTTGAGCCACGTGCCCACGCGGCCCGGCAGCAGGGTAATGGCCGCCGCGGAACTGATGCGGTTCAGGCTCTTCTGCATCTCCAGAAACCCGCGGACGTTCCCCGCCATCCCCTTGTCGAAGGAATCGCACCAGACCAGCAGCTTATTAAGTGCGTCCCGTCCAATAACCTTCTCCAGAACGCGCGCGCCCCGCGTCCCGTTTTCGCCGCGGTAATTAATAAGGGCGCGCATATCCCGGCTGATTTCCGAGCCATACAGGTAAACATCCTGTTCATTCATGGCGGCGTAATAAGCCGTCAGCACGTCAATACTCAAATCAAGACTGGCATGATGTTTCTTCCGGGCGTGGATAAGCCCGAACTTCCCGCCCGTGGCCGCGTCCCCATAAGAAGCCGCGTCCATGATAGACTGGTCAATCGCCTCAATGCCCACGTCGAAAAACGCCCGGAAATAATTCTCTATCAGCGGGAAGGGGGCGCCGTAACGTCTCTCGGTCACCTCCTTCACCTCCTGACCGCGTTCGTTAAGCTTCTCCCGGAGGGCGCGGGAAAACTCCATCACCTCGCTCCCGGCAAACTGCTCCAGCCCTTCCAGTATTTCCTGCGTAAACCCTTTCAGGCGCAGCATCTCCTGATAATCCTCCTGCTGGGAAAGCAGGATAATATAAGCGGCCTCCATCCGGCTGATATGGTCAAGCTTGTAAGACTGGGCCTGATACGGACTCTTCCCCTTGCCCCACTTGCTGGCCTTTCGGGCTCTCGCGGCGTGTTCCTCAACGTACTTCTCCTGGCTTCCGTAACGGTCAAGCTCCTTCTCCGTAAACACGGCGGCATCCTTCTCGCTCCACACTTCATCCCGCGCATCCGGCCAGACGCGTTCGATCTCCGCTTTCAGCTCCGCGTCCATATCCTTCATCAAAAAGGCGACATGGGCGAGGGTCCTGGCCGCGCCACGCTTGCGGACTTTACGGCGGATCAGATTCAGGACGCCCGCGCGATACTCCTCGCGGGCCTTCCCCTGCCAATCCGGTTCCTGTTCCGTAATGGTCAGGCCTGTATCCAGCCCCCCGCGCTGCTCGTAAATCCAATCCGCTATCTCGTATTCATCCTCGGTCTGGAGAATGCGTCCTGCGGCCTTCTTCACGAACGCCAGCGTATCTTTCTCGCAAGCCTGCTTCTGCACGGCAAACCGGGCCGCACGGCGTTCAAACTTTTTGGCAATCCCCCTGAACGCGGGCACGGACTGCAACCCCTGCATATACTGGCTGAAATTGAGCAAATAACCGGTCAGGGACATGGGGCCGGACGGCAGCGTCTTCAGGCGGGCCTGTTTCCGGTGGGTGGCCATGGCCTGGTCATCCGTTCTCCCGGCGGCCTCCAGCACGGGCCGGAGCAAATCCTCAATCTCATTCTTTTTATTTTCCGCGGCATTCTCCCAGGCCTCTCTTCTGGTGGCGATAAACTCGCCCAGGGCGCGGGCGGCGTTCTCCGCCGTCTCCACACTCATCTTCTCATAACAGGCATAAGCCTCAAAAGTGGCCTTAGTCACCGTCAGGGCAAGCGCGCCGCCCTCCGCGTCCGTCGTCTCCACCGTCACCGGATCCTGCGGCTTGACGTCTTCCCAAAGCGTGCGGCCTTCCTGTTGCCCGGCGGCTTCTTCGTCCAGAACTTCCGGGAAATTCTTTCGGAAAAAGGCGTCATACTGGGCGGGGGTCATCTCCATCAGCCGCAGGCGGTCTTCCAGCCTCCGGTAACTCTCCGCGTCCATCTTCCCGCGCAGCGGCTTCCCCTGCGGACTCGTCCGCGGAGCCACGGACGCCGCCACGCGGCGGATGCGCCCCAGCGTCCGGTCCTTACGGAAACGGTCAATCTGCTCCACCACGCGGGCCATAAACTTGCTAATCAGCCGGTACACCTTCTGCTCACCGTACTCCTCCAGAAACTCGGCCCCGTGCTCCTCAAACAACCGGCGCCACACCTCCTGTTCCACCCCCTTGCGGGCCGCCAGGGCGGCCCTGTTATCCGCGTCCGGAGCGGAATCCAGCTCGTAATCGGCCTGCCGTTCGGCAATCTCCCTCCGGGCCTCCTCCACCACATCCTCCAGCTCCGGCCTCTTCTCCGCCCAGTTGACAAAACTCCTGCCGATGCTCCCCTCCATAATCTCCGGCCACCTCTTCATCGGAATCGCTTCCAACGCGCTGGCCACCGCATCGCCCGGCGCCATCTTCCCGCTATTCCCGTAAAGCAGGGAAAACACATTCAGCCAAATCTTATACGGTTCCAGCCCGAACCCGTAAGAATCAGGCAAATACCGCTCCACCGTGGAAATCAGCTCCTGCGCCTCCGCCAGCAGCTCAAGGCCGCGCTCCCGGTCCCCGGTCTCAAACAGGCGCAGCTTGCTCACGGACCGCTGCGCGGCGGCCCTCATCCTGAACACCATCTCATCGTAAAGCCAATCCCCGTTCGGAGCCAGAACCCTGCCGGCCATCCGGCCAAACCTCCCGGCCCCGAACGTAATGCCGCCAAGCTCCGTAATATCCCCCGTCAGAGGAATCGAAAACGGCGGAGCGTCCAGCAGCCGGAACCCGTTCAGCCCGCTCATCACCACGCCCTCGCTATTCTTCTCAAACGACCCGGCAAGCCGCGCCTCCTGCTCCCCGTGGGAAAAAACATACACAAACGCCGGCTGCAGCGTCCCGGCCTCCAGTTCCTGCCTCATCCGTTCCAGGCGCGGCAGGGCCTCCTTCGCCCAGGCGTCGTCCCGGCCCGCCAGCTGGCTCATGCTCTCGCCCAGATAAGCAAGCGCCTGCTCCCGGCTCATGTTCCCGGCGCCCACAGCAAACCCCTCATACCCCTGAATCACATGCTGCACCTCGTGCAGAATCGTATCCAGCACCATGCCGGGAGCCGCGTTCTTCCCGCCCCGCGCCACATTCACGGCAATATAATGCTCCTGCGGATCGGTAAACCCTCCCGTGCCGCTCCTGCTGTCCCGGTAAAAATCCACCCGCAGCCTCCGCAGCTCCGGGTAAGCCCGGAACAACTCCGGGAAATCCAGGGCCGCGGCCAGGGAAACATTCACATGCCCCCCCTCGCTCACGCTGACGTGCTCCTTCCTCAACCGCACCCCGCGGGAATCAATGATCGCCTTCCGCTTCCCGTCCGCCGGGTCCGTGTATGAAAGGCCGTTATTGTGGTACTCCTGGAAGGATTCCGCTTTCTCGCCGATAATAGAAAACGTCGCCGTCGGATCCTCATAATCCGCCCACGCTCCCCCGGTGGACTCATCCGCAAACGCCGTAATCTTGATATCGTTGCCGTCAAAAATCACGTAATTATACGTCTGCTCTTCCTTCGCCTTCCCGCGGGAAAAACCGTCTGCGTACCTGATGCCTTTAATATCGCTGGACAGCAAAGACACGCTGGCGGCCTTCTGTGCCTCCTGTTTCGTGCCATCTTCTCCATCCCAAAAAGCATCAAACAACTCCTGATAAACATCTTTGCCGCTCACGTTTTCGCCGCGGTAATCCGCCCGTCTTTCGGCACGTTCCAAAGCATACCGCACCTCTTCCACCGGGGAATCCTTCAACAAGGCAAGAACCGTCTCGTCCACGTAATCCCAGCCCATCAACTCGGAATCATCCACATTCAGTTCCACGCGGTAATTGGAAGGCATGCCCGTCCTAATCTCTATCTCGTCCAAGTGGTCAAGCAGAGAAAGCATAAAGCCTTCCAGCTGTTCCAGCTTCTCCCGCTCCTGGGGGTACGTCTCCGCGTATTTCCTGTTAGTATCAATTTCATCATGCAACTCCATGACGACGTCTAAAACAGTCATGCTTCCTCTGGCGGCATCAACCAAATCGCCAAGAACAGACCAGGCGATATCTGACGCGTCCTCCTTCGCCTCCGGCAGGGCATCCTTCGGCAAAAAACTGCCTACCAGGGCCCGTTGCATCTCCTCTATAGCGGCAGTCTCCACCTCCCGGAACTTCCATGTCGCCTTATCCTGCGCGAACTGGTTCATATAACTCCGGTTCACCTCCGGATTCTGGGCAAAATACAGCCCCCAGCCATACGCCTGCGCTCCCTCGCCCTTGCCCATGTGGGCCGTATCAAACTTCCGGAAAGAATGCGGGGAAGCATGCAGGGCGGCAATGGAAAACGTCACCCCCGGTTCCGTGATCACCGCGTTGCCCGCCTCAAAATGGCCGGACTTGAACAAACCCTGTTCCTGCGCCGAGGCTATGGAAAACGTAATATCCGGATTCTTCGGATCATACGTCCCCCGGTTATCCGTGGCGGACTTGATCTGATTCGGCTCAAAGGCAATGTACTCCGTCCATTTACCCAGTGCAACCATGAGTCCATCATGTCCTCTTTCTTGAGCGCTGTCGGCTATCTGGGCCGCTCCGCTCGCATACGGCCGGAATATTCCAAACCTGTCATCTTCATGAAAATTCCCATCCCAGATATTTAAATAATCGCCTATCTCTTCGGCGGACTTGTAATCATTAAAAATAAAAGGATTCCTGAAATTCAGAAACAGAGCCAGCTTCTTGTTCCCGTACGGAGTATTCTCCATATTGGTAAAATAAAATCCTCTGCCCCATAAACCATAATCAGTAGCAGATCCAATCATGGCCTTGTCAAACACCGTGAAATCACCGTATGTCCCATGATACACCACCCTCGGTTCCCCGTTCTCGTCCACCACCTTGCTGGCATTCTGCGGGTCATGCTCCCAATCGCCAAACCAACTCTTAAACGCCTCCGTGCGCACGGAAAGCCACTGGTCTTCCGTTAGATTCGTATCTTTCCCGTTAGGAGCCTTCATGAACGTCCCGTCAGCGACCGCCTTCTTCCTGACAGCCGCCTTTTCCTTCTCGACAAACGAACGGTAGGAAGATAAATTACGGGTAGAAACCCCGCCCTTGAAGGGTGTAGAGAAACGGCCTTCCCGGCTAGTGGCTCCCCTAGTGGCGGGGTTTTCTATTGTAAGCTCAAGAGTATAAAGAATATTTTCCCTCTCTTCTTTAAGAGCAATCGCCGAAACATTCACGTCAAACCTTCCCATTCCCTCAATATCCACCGTATTGAAAAAATGATAGGCTCCGGCACGTGAAGGATCATCCTTGTACGACTCTTCAAACAAAGCATCCTCCGCATTCTCAAACAACTCATGAATGCGGGTGGCCGCCGTATAATGAACTCTCCGGGCCTCCTCCGTGGAAAACCCAAGCGCCTTCAAATTCGCCACGGACATCTGGGCCGCCCCGGCCTTGCCCACCGTCTTGCCGGAAACGCGCGCCTCAATCACGGCCTGGATCCCCGTATTCTTATTAACGAACACCTTGCCCTGCAACGGCTTCAACCTCGCCCGCATCTCGGCGGCGGTAGTGATCACGTCTCCGGAAGGAATGGACACCAGGGAAAAATTCGTTGCGGGAGCCTCATCTTCCGCAGGAGCGGCCCCCCTCGTCAGCGCCGCGTCCAGCATCCGGCTCACATCCTGGGAAAGCTGCAACATCCCCGTATCGGCGGACCCCGCCTCCTGTTCCGGCGCCTCCAAAGGAAGAACGCCGTTCTCCCGGTCCACCTCCTCCCGCGTCTTCACCCCCAGCTCCACCATCACGGCATCATTGGCCTCCTTAATCAAATCCTCATGCAGGCCAAAGTTCTGCCATCGGGCCCTCTGCGCCTTCAAATCCTTCACCACCGCCTCCAGCGCGCCGGCATCCCTCACATCCACGCCATACTTCCTGGCCGTCTCCGGGCGTCTGCTCGCCCCGCTGATAGAAGAAATCTCCCTCGTCAGCTCGCTCACGCGGGCGGCGGCGTACTGCGCCAGCCTTGCGAAATACTCCTCCGCGTGGGAATTGCCGAACAAATCCGTCTCAAACGTCATCCCGGCCGCCTCCGCCAGCCCGCGGATGCGGTCCATATTCGCGGCCACCTGCATCACGGCAAAAGCCTGTTGCCAGCTCTTCCCCTCCATCAGGGCCCGCAGCCCGGCCCGCTGCACCTCGGTCTGATTGCGGAACGCCATCGCCACGCGCCAGGCGTCATCCGGGGAAACCAGCTCATTGCCCAGCGCGTCCAGCAAATCGGAACAGCCGTACATGCCCAACTCCACCCCGCGCCGGGACTGCCCCTTGCGGAAAATCCCCCTCTCCACAGCCTCCTCCTTCGTCAAACGCTTCCGGCTCACGTACCGGGCAATCTCAAACAGGGAAGCCTGCCCGTCCCGGATATTATTCTCCACGTCATGCGTCTGCGCCCAATCCAAATCAAACCCGGCCGCCTCATCATACACCGTGCAATTAATATCCTCATCCGTGCAGGCGTTAAAACGGTGCCGTCCGCTAATCACCTGTAAAGAACCATCCTCCCGCCGCCACACGGAAATCGGCGCGGCGTTGCGCTGCCACGCCCCCACAATCGGATTCACCACCCCGGTCTGCTCATCCGCGCCCTGCTTAAACTGGGGCACATCCGGGCAAAGCGTCAGCTTATTTTTATCAATAAACCCAAGGCGCACCCCCTCCTGAACCTCAATAAACGCCCCGTTAAACACGCCTGACCCATCCGGCTCGCCCAGCGCCTCCACGCGGGCCTGCTCCCGCTCGCGCCGCGCCTCCTGCGCCTCCGGGGAATTCTCCGGCGCCCGCGCCTCATCCTCGGCCTCCTTCCGGCGCTCCTCATCCTCCTTCCTGCTCTCCGCCAGCTCATCCTCCAGCGTCCTGGCCTCCGTCGCCACGCCCGCGCCAAACATCGCGTCCAGCTCCGCCTGCGCTCTGGCCCGCTCCATGGACAACTCCATCAAATCCCCCTGCTGGTCCCGGTACAGGGCATTCCCCGCGTCCAGCATCACCGCCAGCGCCTGCCGCACCGGCAGGGTAAACACGCCCTGTTCCTCCGCCTGGCGCACCATCTCGCCCAGCTCCACGCGCGCCTTGAAAGCCCCCAGGAACTTCACCAGGTGATTCAGCAGCTTCCGCAGCCAGGAGGGCAGGGAAGGATGATTCACCGCGTCCGCCAGCCAGCGGGAACGCCCGATCTTGGAAAAAGCCTCAATCGCGTCATGACCCGTCACCGGCTTCCCGGCGTCCAGGTGAATAAACTGCATCTCCTCCCCCCGCGCCTCCGGGAACAACTCATTCATCACCCTCTGCGCCTCCTGGAGCATCGCGCCGAACTCGCCCCAGGTCAAACCCTGCTCCGCCTGCCAGGAGATGACAGCCTGTTCCATCGTTTCCTCCATCAAATCCTCCACCGTCGCATTCCCGCGGGCATACCTCAACACCCGGCGGAACGTATCTCCCCGGCGGACCTTCGTCACATAAGCGTTGGAAAACGGGGCATCCATGGCCGGAACCTTGAACTCCGGGTTGCGGGCCTGTTCCGTCCTGATGCGTTCCTGGGCTTCCTCCCATGTCTTCACAAGAGTTCCCAGCGGAAGATGCTCGCTCAACGAAGCATCCATGCGGGCGGCGGCATCCTCATAACTCACCCCCTCCGCCTCCAGGGCGCGGATAGCGGCCATCGCCATATCCGCGCGGGCCTTCATCTGCCCCAGCGTCTCCGGGGCAATCACCACCCGTTCGGCTCCGGTCTTCCCATCCGTCACTGTGCGCGTGATCACCTCCGCCGCGTCAAAACGCCCCTGGGCCAGGGCCTGGTTCACCGTCACGTCCCCGGCCAGCAAATGCTGCGTGTAGAGGATGTCACTCTCCACCTGCTCGCTCACAAACGCCTGTAAATAAGCCGTCATCTGCTCGCCGTCCATCAGCGTGTAAGAAGGGGCGTCCTCTTCCTGTCCCTCTCTGGAGACGGAAGCATCCTCCCGCGGCGCTTTCGTGCTGCGCGCTGGAGCATACACCCGGAACATCCCCTCCTGTTCCGCCGGCTCCACCCGCGGCACCATGCCGGCATCCTCGGCAGCCCGCCACGCGTCCAGCTCCCGCAAAGACTCAATGCGTTCCCCGCTCAACATCTCCCGTCCGGCTTCCCTGGCGCGCACCCTGGCATCTTGCGGGTTCTCCAACAACTCCCTGTGTAAATTTTCCGTCGCCCTCTGCAGCACGCTTTTCATGTCAGGCTGCTTCATGGCATCCAGCAATCCGGCCTCCGTACCACCGGAAGCCTTGTAAGCCGTCAGCATATCCCGGAACCGTGCGCTATCCCTGCTTAACTGTCCGTAATTCAGAGAGGACATGCCAACGGAAAACAGGGCAAGAGCCGCGAACTGGTCAGGCTCCAGCATGGCTTGCATTTCCTGAAGGTATCCTGAAAAAGTTGCCTTCCCTCGCTCGTCATTCAGGAATATGCCTTCTGCACTCCGCATGATGTACCCTGCCGTGGGTTCAAGAAGGGCTTCCTCTGCCACGCCCATCAGCGTATGAGCCGCCAGCTGTGCTTTGGGAGAAGACGCAAACCTTGCCCGCCATGAAGCAGGTTTCCCGCGTCCAGCCCATTTTGTCAATCTCCCAAAACCCGGAACCATCCTGCCCAGGGCGCCGAAAGCAATCATCTCCTCCATGAAATCCGCTGCACCAAACAAGCCGGCGCGCTGTTCGTTTTCCAGCATATCCAACCCCATCATGGTCCCCTCTTCACGCTGCCTTTGCATCAAGGAGCCTCCAGCGATGCCGAACTTGGTTGCAGCTCCACCCAACCGGGCGGCTCCGGCCATCCTACCAAGACTTGCAGCTTTAAAAAGGCCGCCATAAGGAACAAGAAAGGTGGACGTATCCCCCACAATTCCTCCAAGCTTGGAAGCTACACGCTGAAGAACACTCCTTTCCGGACTGTTGAGATAATCATCCTCCGCCTCCTCCATCGTTTGAACAAGATCCTTCTCCCAGCGGCGCTTAATCGCCAGAAAGGCCCTGTCCTGTTCAATTTCCTTTCGCGCCTCCTCCATACTCAATCCTGCCGCAATCTTATCGGGCATCCTGGCGGCAACATTTGAGGCGGCTTCTGCTTCACCCAAATGTTCCAGATTGCGGAGGCCACTCTCAAAAGCTCGTTTCCCACGCGCTATGAAAGACTCCAGAAAACCGGAAGAACTTTCATCTCCATTGAACTTTACCTGATTAAACTTGGTACGCGCCAGTTTTCGGGAATCATTATACAAAATATTCAGCAGCATTTGCCTTGCCGCCTCGTCATCTCCCACACAAACAGCCAACTTGCTGATTACCTGGTCGTCGTAAAGCCGGTCTCCGCCCATGTAAGCCGCCACAGCTTCATACCCTCTCCTGGCCTTACTCACACTCTGCCATGGAATGCCTGCCTCCCCAAGCATCTTCGCCTGCTCGGGAGAAAGATACACGCTCTTTCCTTTGACGTAATCTTCCAAGAAGGGAGAAATATCATTGGAAAACTGCTCCAGGGCCGCCCTCTTCCTCTCCTGTTCCTTCCGGACGCCCGAGCGTTCTCGGTCAAACAGCTTCCAAATATCGGCATCCGTCCGGATGCCATTCAATTCATCCTGGCCAAGACTGGAAAAAAGGCGCATTCTGGCATCTCCTTCCCTGTCGCCAGGCCGGGAATAAAACTCGTTAAGCAACTTGTCTCCGCGCACCAGATCCTTGCGTTCATCGGGAACCTTTTCAAAAGCCTTCACCCACTCCTCGCCATAAGCCTCCACAGCCTTCTTTCTGGCTTCGGGATGCGCCTTCCAATCCATAGCTAAAGCATCCAGACGAGACAGCTTCTCCTGCTCCTGCTCAAGCGAAAATTTGATGACGGGGTCCATAAACCCGCGGTTCATCAAACTCCTGCGGAACCCCTCCATTTTCTCCTCCAAAGCATATTTGGCGGGACTGTCTCCCATGGCGTCATAAACGCGCAGAGCGTCAGAAAAATCCTTTGCTCCTTCAATCTCCGGAACATCCAGTTGAATAGATATTCCGGATTTTTCTACCCCGTCTTCCAATACAAATCTGACAGGAGAAGACTCCTTCTCTATTATATTCCCAAGATTCCTCTCTTCCAATTCCTGATGGAAAAGATCAACCGCGTCGGATGATGCGGAATCAACAGCCACCTGCGGCGTCTCTATCTCACGGGCCGTTTTCTGTACAGGAATTCCCGCTAAACTTTGTTCGCTAAAAGAAATGTTATTCATAAAAAATTGATAGTAAAAGTTAAAGAGAATCGTAATAGCGACTTACCCCTTGAATCCAATGCTTATTCAATCCGCGCGGATCATTCCCGGCTCCTGCCGGAGCGTACTTCCCGCCAATCGCGGCAATCGTCGTCAACCCCTGGTCCAGATAATGCTTCCTCAACAGGCGGGCGGCGTAATTAATGCTCTCTTCCACGGAGGAAAAAGCGCGCGGGCCGCCTCCATTCGGGCTGATGCCCATGGCGTTATTCTTGCGCAGGAAAGCGGCGCTCGTTCCCTTGCCGGTCTCGTGCATGGCAATAGCCATCAACAGCTTCGGATCTACTCCATACTTCTGACCAGAATCCATAAACGCCTGTTTGTAAGGAAGAAGTCCCTTTAGATTAGTCTCATTCTTCAACTTCACAGCCTTGCCGGCAGGAACTGCCGCTTCCTGGGCTTCAAGCAAAGGGCGAGCTTCACTTTCACGTAAAATGCGCATATCCAACTCATACGACTTATTCAGATTATAGTTACCTCGGCGTGCTGCCGCATAAGTCAGTTGGGGGGTATCCCCATCGCACACTCCCACCACACGGGCAACTTTCAAATGCTTATTATCATAAGTCAACACCACCGCATCTTCACCTTCCCTCACCCCTTCCATCATGGAGCGCGGTAGCAGAATCCCATCCGGCAAATCCTTTCGGGTCATATCAAACCCCACAGAAACCCTCTGTAATGGTTCTTGTTGTTGAGCGCCACTCAATTCAACTACTTCCCCTTGTTTTGCCTTCCATACGTCAAACTTATTCTGTTGCGCTCTATAGCTCCATTCTCGTGCTTGATCCATTAAAGAAGGCCCCTCGTCCTCAAAAGAAACATTGCTGTTCCCGGTAATCTCACGTGTAAGGCTAATCAACTTCACCTGCTGCTCCGCCTGGGTGGCCTCCTTGCCTTCATTCTCCCGCCAGGAATTGAACCGTTCCTTAATCTGGGCTCTCAATCCATCCGCATGAACCGCACGCGCATATGCCATGTATTTAGACATGGCCTTTTCTGCATCCTCCGTTCCCGTCAATCCTAACTGCCCCATAAACTCGTCACGGAACTTCCCGCCGGATTCCCATCCTTCCTTATTGCTGTAGGGCTGATTCTCTGCGTTGAAAGCTCCTTGATTCAGTAGTAATCCTCTTTTCTCCAGCAAATACAGACGGGAATCAACATCCAAATCAGGAGTCTTCAACGTCTTGCGTATCTTCTCCGCCTCTGACCATTGTCTATTCAAAAACTCCTTGGTTATACCAGCGCTCTCATAACGGCCCAGGTATTTATCTATGTACTTCTCTCTGGCCAACTCCATCCCTTCGTCGGACAAAGACGGATTAAATGCTCTGGCTTCGGCAATGGCTGCCGCCCTTATCTCGTCGATTACTTCTCCCCCTCTGCCTGCCTGCATGAAAACGCCCCAGCGGATTTCCTGGGCTGTGTAATTCCCGGATTGGGCCAATTCATTGGCGCGTTTCTTTTTGTTACTGGACTCATGAACCGTCAGCACAAAGGATCTGAAAAAATCATGAGAAGCCTTGTCTCTTCCAGCAGCAAGCCCGCGCCGCATTTCCTCAAGCTCGGCCGGAGAAAACTTATTCCTGTATTCTTCACTCCACAACAAATCATAAGCGCCTCCCGGGTTAGTCGCGGCCAGGTTCTCAAAATGATGGAGGGAAGCCTTCTTCCTCCCTCTCAATAAACGCAGCTCACCTTCGTCACGGGAAATCGTGCCGGAAGCTACGGCGTCATCAACAGAACTCTCGTAACCGCCCCAATCCTGCTTCTCCTCGGCCAGCTTCAAACTCGTATCGAAAGCCTGTCTGGCAACGCCCAGCTGATGTTTGGCAGCCAGCCCCCAATAACGTTCCGGCAGGCTTGACCTCACGGAAGCCCTGACAGCCTCCGCCTTCATGGCGCTCTCCGGGTGGAAAAAACTGCCTCCCAGCGCGTCAATCTTCTGGCCGAACTCGTAAGCCAAATCTTTCAGCTTCCCCTGCCGGATGGAACCGTCCTTCTCAAAAACGCTCTCCTTCGTGCCCGGCGCGAAAGCCAGCATCCTGGAAAACTTCGCGTCGGACTCGTCCCGGATGCGTCGCAGCTCCACCTCCTGCCGCTGCATCTCCCCGAAATCGGAAATCCTGGCAAACGCCTCCGCGCTCCCCTGAACCGCCTCTTCGGCCTTCTGGACGGACGCGCCCAGCACCTGGCCCTGATCGCCATTGGCAGCCCGCGCCGCGACGCCGGGATCAGCCTTGGCCGTCTGCAGGGACGGCCCGCCGTATAAAGAAAACTCGCTCATCGTGATATAAAACCGGTAAGTTGATCAATGGAAAAAACATGCACCTTCGGCCCGCGCAAAAACCGCTGCCAGGCCACATGCGTAAAACCTCTGCGGGAAAACTGCCGGGCCAGCCGGGCCAGCTCGCGCGGCTCCCCGGCCGCCCACCACACAAACAAGCACCTCTCCGGAAGATCCGGCATGCCCACAGGAGGAAAACACAACTCACCCAGCCTCTCGGAGGGCAGAGCCAGGCACACCTCCTCCGGGGAAACGAACGCCAGCCCCAGGGACGCGCAATCCTTCACATCCGTCCACAAATCCCGGCCCACCTCCGCATAAGCGCTCACGGTCGCATCAAACGCATTCATCGCCACACGCTCCTGTAAGGATTCCACTTCTGGCCGCCCAGGTAATCGTAAAAAGAAAACCCGCTCTCCTCCGGACTCGCCGCCCAGGCCCCCAGCGTCATCATCCCCTGGCGGGGATCCGCCGTAGACCCGGGAAACACGCTCCCGGCCAAACCGCCCAGATTATAACCGGCAAAAGCCCCCTGGGCGGCCGTCGTCGAACCGAAAGCCCCCATTCCGGCGCCAATGCCGCCGATCAAAGCCCCGCCAAGCTGAAGCCCCGTGGACACCAGGGCCCCGGAAGCGGCGGACTTATAAGCCGCCGCCTGATTCTGCGCGCTCACCAGCGCGGCATCCCCCTCCCAGCGCTGCATCGCCGCCTCATGGCGCTTGCTCTGGTCGCTGATCGCCGCGCCCAGGGACAAATCGGAAATCTGCTTCTCCAGCACTTCGGCCGCGGCAAGCTCCGCCTGGCTGCCGGATCCCTCGGAAGTAAACCCGGAAGCGCCCCTCCCAGCCCGCACGGAAGCCGTGGCGGCCGTCTGATTGCGCCTGGCTGTCGCCATATTCTCGGCGGCAAGACGCAAAGCGGAAGCGGACTCCGCCTCGGTATTGGCCGCATTCACATACGCGGCATCCCGCGCCGCCCGTCCCTGTGCCAGCGCGCTCTTCGCGTTGGCCCTGTTCGTCGCATAAGAACCGATACTGCCCATAACCCTACAAAATGGAACGATCCAAAATATCCTTCAGCGGATGCTGGTCATTGCTCCCGCGCTGGCTCACATCGTGATACAGGGCGTCGGCAACATACCCCCTGTACAACTCCAAAAACACGCCCACATTCTGCGGCTTGCCCGTCACCGTGGCCGCCACCTTGGAAGCCAGCAAACACTTCACGGCCTCCACAAACAAAGGCTCATGATCCGGCAGCATCTCCGCCAAAGCCGCCTCATTGGACAAAAACCGCACCTGCAGCAGGGAAGGAGCTTCCTCGCAAATCACCACGCGGCCGGCCATGCGCCAGCGCCTGGCCTCCACCTTCAACAACTTCAAGCAATCCTCCGGCAGCGGAAACCGGCCGTTCCCCTCCGGGCACGCCAGCACGGCCTCCTTCGTGGCAAACGACCACGGGCCATAGGAAACGGCCTCCAGCATCACGGAAGGAAACCACAACTCGCAAGCCCTGGCCGCCGGAGAATCCATCACAAACTCCTGATCCCCCAGCAGGGAAAGGCACTGTGAAAAAAACGTCAGCTTATCCATTCCCCAACAATCGCATGAGGGCGGACTTCCTTCAAGTTGGCGAGAATCAATGTTTCTATCCCTGCCGCATCTCAATAAAGCATCCCCTCCAGAGCGTCGGGGCGTCTGTGAGGCCTCTTCACCTTCTCCGGCTCCCCTGCATGACCGGACACCAGGCCGCGGCTCACCGCCTCGGCAAACGTCCGGGCGGCATCCGCGCCATGGGAACAGGCGTCATGAAGCGGCATCTCCCGCACGCACCCGTTGGACCCCGGCGGCAAACTGCGGTAATACTCCAGGGAACCCACCCCGGAAACATACTTCTGCCCGTCAATCTCCGGGCGCCGGTTGCAGCGCTCATGAAACACGCAAAAACGCAGCATATTCCGCAGCGCGTTAATCCCGGTCCAGACATCGGACGTGCGCGGCACAATCGCCGTGCGGAACCCGGCCCGCTGCAGCACGGACTCAAAAGAAGTCTTGGAAAAATCCCTCCTGGCCGCATCGTGCGGCAGCAGGTGCAGGGCGACAGGCCCGAACTCCCTCTCCCTCATCCGGATCTGCCCCACGTAATAATCAACCGCCTGATTATTCCCGGCAATATAATCCAGCGCGTAATACCTGCCGCCCACCACCTGCCAAAGCCAAATCGCCATAAAATCGCTCAACCCCAAATCCCAGGAAGCATAAATCGGAGCCACGTCATCCACTTCAAACTCGGCGGCGATCCTCCCCTCGGCCCGCAGGGCAGAAATCCACCTCCCGTAAATAGCCCCCTCCACGGACGTCTGCAAAGCCTCCTCCGGCACGGTGGGAAACTCCTGCTTCACCTCCGCCCCGTTAATCCTGTACTGGGTAGCGTACCACGCCTTCTGCCCCTCGGACAACTCAATCCCGTAACGCCTCTTCAAATCGGAAAAATAATCCCGCAAAAAATCATCCAGCCTCGGCTCCACCCCCTCCAGGCAATACTCCCGATGCTGGATCCAGGAAAAAAAGAAAAACCTGAAATCCAGGCTGGAAAGAGGCTTGCCCACCATCTCCATAGCCTGCTCCATCAACTGGTAAGCCAGCCCGGCCTTCCCTCCCTCGTGGGTGGACTCCATCACCACCACGCAGCTCTTGCCAACGGTATTCAACGCGCCCGTGCGGATCTTCCTGGCCCTGGCCGGATCATGCAGCGCCGTATAGGAAAACTCGGAAATATGCAAAAACTGGAGAGTGGACCCGCGCAAATTAACCCCTACATCAACAGACCCGTTCGTGGACCAGGCCATGCGGGTGGCCCTCTTCTCCACCACAGCGCACCCCTCCTTAACCATCCTCCCCAAAGCAGCCAGCGCCCGGTCCTCCGTCGTCGGATTCTCCGGCAAAAAATCCAAATGCTCATAAGCAAAAGCAATCTTGCGCAGCTTGGCCTCCCCGTCCTCCAGCGTCTTATCAATAATCCCGCAATGCTGATTCCTCCCAAACAGGCAAAGATCCAGCATATAAATGGCACAAAACGTAGAAATCCCCAGCTGGCGCACCTTCAAAATCGTATTGCGGAACCAAAGCCCGTGAAAAAGCTCCTCCTGGGCCCAATTCGGGCGGAAGCGCACCATCCGGCCCTCCTTATCCTCAATCCAATACAAATGATTAAGGCGCCACCACCTGTCGGCCAGCAGCTCCTTCCAATCCGGTCTCGTCTTCGCAGGCTCCGTCATTGCGTATCAACAGCTAAAAACTCAAGGGGGCGGTCCCCGGAAACCCGGATGCCAAACCGCACATCCCGCCTCCACATGGCGGACGGAAGCACCTCATGCCATCCCCGTTCCATCGTCCTGGTCTTGCTCAACCGGTCCCAGGCGCTCCCGTCATTGGACACCTCAATACCGGCCGGGGCCGTATCGGAAGCAAAAAACACGCGCACGGCCGCGGCCTGTCTATCCCTGCCCAGGGACTCCGCCACATCCAGCGCATTCGTCACCACCGTGGACGTAAAATCCCACGCGCCGGCATCCACAAACGGGCCGTCCGGATCAAACACCTCCACAAACCGCCCATCCTCACGCTCCACGGACACAAACAGCAAATCCTCCCCGGTCCCATTGGGCAGCACCACGGCGTTGGACATCCGCCCCTCCGTCCTGTGACGGTGCCAGGCATGCACCTGGTGCATGCTATTATAAGTCATCAGCGCCAGCGTGCCGTCCGCCAGGGTCATCACCGCCCGCGGGTGGGGCTTCCTCATAAAATCCCCGGAAGTAACCCCGCCGCCGCCGGCCAGCACATGATCGGCGAACACCGTCAAATCGCGGGACACAAACCCGTCGCTCTCATAATCATACCCGTACTGATACACCCGTCCGCCGCCCCTCTCCACATACAGCACCTTATCGGTCGCCATCAGGGCCGGCACATCGGAAGACCCCACAAACCCGTGGCTGTCCGCCCGCGCGTTGGCGTAAGTCATCACCCCCTGGCCCCCGGACACCGTCCACTCCGCGTCCGCCGTCCCCAGCAGCAGCCGGGAACTCTGCGCCATCAGCCAGCAAATCCTGTTCTGCGTTGTGGTGCTCAACGTCAAAGCCAGCGCGGAATCATCCTGCTTCCCCACCTCGAAACTGTTGAGGTCATCCGTCTTACTCAACCACACCGTCTGCGGCTGGGCCTGCGTAGCGGCCAACACCAGGCGCTGCTGAAACACATCCACCAGGGAAGGAAACCCGTACACCCCCCGGAACGCCGCGAAACTCCACATCAACGACTCCCCGGACGGAGGAACCCCCTCCGGAACCGCGGAAACATTATCCCAAAGAGAATACTCCGCGGAAGCCGTCACCTCGGCCGCCTCCGCCTCCATCCACGCCGTGCAGGCCGGCACCTCCACCCGCACACGGGAACGCAACTTCACATTACTCTCCGTCCATGCCTGTACGCTAATCAAAAACAAACCATCCTCCGGCACCGTGTAAGACGCCTCCTCCATCGCGCTGAACACCTCCGCATACCTGCCGCCGGACATCCCCTTGATCGTGGAAGGCAGCACAATCTCCATCCCCGACTGGACAGACCTCCATCCCTGCAGCGTCACCACCGTACCCGCCGTTAAAAAACGGCTCATGAAAATGCTGGCCGCATTCCCGTTCCCGCTCTTATTGACGGACTCCGCCGCCTGCGTCCACTCCAGGCGCACCATGCTCCCGGCGCCCACATCATCCGTCGTCAGCCCCCTGGGCCTCACCGTCAGCGTCCGCCCCTCTCTGGACAACGGACACTCCCCGGAAAAACGCTCCCCGTCAACCACCAGGGCATTCACTGCGGGCAACCCGGCATACACGCAATAATCATACGCATCGCCCTCCAAAGGCAGCGTCAACTTCAACACGTCGCTGGTGGACAACCCCGCCGCGGACATCTCCTCCCGGACTTCCGGCTTCACCACCCCGGAAGCCACCCCGGAAAACTCCGCCTGACACTCGGCAGCCTCCAGCGTACTGCCCTTATCATGGACAACCTTAACCGTATAAAACCCGCTGGCCGGCGCGGTATACACATCCGCACTGCTCTTCCAAACCGTCGTAAACTGCGCATCCCCGGCGGACCAGGCCGTCAACCGAACCACCGCGCCCTCACCCATTCCGGTCAGGGCGTTCCCCGTCACATTCACGTCAAACCTCGCCCCGGCTGGCCAAAAATCCGTCCTCATCCCGCGGGCGTCCAGCGTCACGGCCCCGGACCTGCGCGGCTCCGTCCAGGCAAACCGAACCGTCTGCCCGTCCTCCAGCGCATCCGCGGGCAGCCCCCTGGGCGTCACGTCAACACCGTCGGGCCCCAGCGTCAGCACGGCGGACGCCCCCGGAACCTCCACCTCATCCACCCACACGCGGCTTGCCCGGATGGAAGACGCCGTACAGGTCAGGAAATGCCGCAACGCCGGCGTGGCGGGAACCGAAAACCGCTGTATGGAAGCAGGCCGGGAGCCGGAACGCAGCCGCAGCACCACATCCTTCTTATAAGCATCCACCACCAGCTTATTCCCGCAGCTGTCCGGAGGAAACCCCTGGCTGGGATCGGAACCGCTGGAAAGCCGGGACTCATACAACATCAGGCGCAGGTAGCACTCCTCTTCGCTCTCGTCCCCGGTAATCTGCAAATTGGAAGCCGAGCCAACCATGGAAGTGGACGTCCCCAGCAGCTGCCAATCCTCATCGGGAAAACGCCGCTCCACGGCATACGTGCCGTACCACTCCTTACTGCACCAAAACTTCCATGTCCCCTTGCAGGTAATCGTATTGGAATGGCAAATCACGCCCTTATGAAAATGCTCCGGATAATCCGCCGGAGACGTCAGGCCGTCCACAAAATCCTCCGCCCCGTTAAAATCCCTGTCGCACGTCCACCAGGACCAATAACTCCCCTCATTGAGGCAGAGCTTTTTCCCAGCCGTGAAAGCGCTGGCTGCCGTAAACGCGTTGGCAATCACCCAACCCTGGCGAATCACGGCCCCCGTGCTGAACCCGGTCTGCTGGGGCACCGTCACCTGGACGCGCATCACATCCCCCTCATTCACCGCCGCGTCCGCATCGGACGCATGCTCCCCGAAAGACACCCTGTAA
>ENA-OXAA01000066-OXAA01000066.1-human-gut-metagenome-genome-assembly--contig:-NODE-66-length-52542-cov-39.8916_pt1 | contig 52542 bp, 49 predicted proteins | sample MGYA00249262_ERZ652119 | MGnify/ENA primary metagenome ERZ652119 (study PRJEB26925, sample SAMN05827191) | human gut metagenome | biome: ENVO:2100002; feature: ENVO:00000062; material: ENVO:00002003... | reverse complement strand
ACTACACTCTTAAACCGCCGCAAATAAATTGTATTTTATCAGATACATCTCATTTTAATTTACTGTTTTTCACGCAATGTTTTTATCATTATAAAATATATTTCATATTATGTCAAAATAAATATGATGCAATATTCATAGCTGAAATACGCACCGCATCTCTTCCGAATTATATAAAAAACTGCCGGTTGTTTTTACACAACCGGCAGTTTTAATTATATTAATGGATAATTTAAAAATCAACTTCTGTATCATAGTAGCAGCACTTGAGAAGTTTCTCCATCTCTTCCTGACTAGGCTGACGAGGATTAGAACCTGTACAGGCATCAAGAATAGCATTAGCTGCAATATCGTGAAGTTTTTCAAGGAATTCGTCTTCTGGAACAATACCATTTTCTGCCGGAAGACCACCCTCACCATAATGTTTGATGCAATGAGGAATATTAAGTTCATCATTCATCTTTCTTAACATTGCAATAAGATTATCAATCTTTTCTTCTGTTGTATTACCACCAAGTCCAAGGAAATCAGCTATGTATGCATATCTTGCAGCTGCCGTTGCATCCTTTGAATTGTACTTGATTACCTTTGGAAGATACATAGCATTAGCTGCACCATGAATTATATGACCGCCTTCAAATGCTGCACCTGTCTTGTGAGCCATTGAATGAACAATACCAAGAAGTGCATTAGAGAATGCCATACCTGCAAGACATTGTGCATTATGCATTGCATCTCTTGCTTCCATATCTCCGTTATATGATTTTACAAGATTATCTCTTATCATCATAATAGCATGAAGTGCAAGAGGATCTGTAAAATCACAATTAGCTGTTGAAACATATGCCTCAATACCATGAGTCATTGCATCCATACCTGTATGAGCCACGAGTTTGACAGGCATTGTCTCTGCAAGTTCAGGGTCAACAATTGCAACATCAGGAGTAATCTCAAAGTCTGCAATTGGATACTTAATACCCTTATGATAATCTGTAATAATTGAGAATGCTGTTACTTCTGTTGCTGTACCTGATGTAGATGATACTGCACAAAAATGAGCTTTTCTTCTAAGCTGTGGAAGACCAAATACCTTGCACATATCTTCAAATGTTGTATCCGGATATTCGTACTTTATCCACATTGCCTTAGCTGCATCAATAGGAGAACCACCACCGATAGCTACAATCCAGTCAGGTTCAAACTCAGTCATAACCTGAGCACCTTTCATAACAGTCTCTACAGATGGGTCTGATTCAATGCCTTCAAAAAGCTTTACTTCCATTCCAGCTTCTTTAAGATAATCTTCTGCTCTCTGAAGAAATCCGTTACGCTTCATTGAGCCGCCGCCGACACAGATAATTGCCTTTTTGCCCTGGAGTGTCTTCAATGCCTCCAAAGAACCTTTTCCATGATAAATGTCTCTTGGTAAAGTAAATCTAGCCATAATAAAATACCTCCAAAATTATAATAAGAGCATGGATTGTTAAATCTCTGACAATCTATGCTCTTATTATATATCTCTATTTATTTAATTTCAAGGTATTTTTGTCTAAATTTTATTAATAATTGTAAATAATTTATTAACATTTTTTAACAAATTCAATCATATTACATTACATCTTTTACTGCTGCTGCAACATTTTCTGCAGTAAAGCCAAACTTCTTGAAAAGTTCGTTTGCAGGACCTGAAGCTCCAAAGCCTTTCATTGAAACGACTTTACCATCAAGGCCTACATATCTGTACCAGCCAAAATCAGAAAGTGCTTCAACAGCAACTCTCTTACGGCAGCTTAATGGAAGAACTGAATTCTTGTATTCGTCAGACTGTTCCTCAAATAATTCCATACTTGGCATGCTGACAACTCTTACATCAATACCATCACCGGCAAGAAGTTTCTTAGCTTCTATTGCAAGTGAAACTTCTGAACCGCTTGCTATTATAATTGCATCAGGTTCAGCTTTTGTGCTGTTATCAATGATATAGCCACCCTTTAAAGCTTCCTTTGAAGATCCTTCAATCTGTGGAAGATTCTGTCTTGTGAGCACAAGTCCTGTAGGTGTGCTCTCTGATTTTATGGCATACATCCATGCTGCCGCTGTCTCTGTTCTGTCACATGGACGGAAAACAGTAAAGTTTGGAAGTGAACGGAATGCAGCAAGCTGCTCTATTGGTTCATGCGTAGGACCATCTTCGCCGACACCGATACTGTCATGTGTGAAAATATATGTTACAGGCAGTTTCATAAGTGATGAAAGTCTTGCCATCGGTTTTGTATAATCACTGAATACGAAGAATGTTGCTGCAAATGGTCTTAATCCTCCGTGAAGTGCTATACCGTTAGTGATAGCTGTCATGGCCTGCTCTCTTACGCCAAAGTGGAAATTGCTTCCTGCGTAATTTTCCTTAGAAAAATCGCCTGCATCCTTCATGTTTGTCTTATTAGATGGTGCAAGGTCAGCAGAACCGCCTACGAGGTTAGGCATATGCTGCTTAATAAGGTTAAGAAGTGCTCCTGACGTGCTTCTTGTAGCTTCTGCTTTTTCAGGCTTAACCCAGTATTCTTCTGACTCGAATAAATCTGTAAGATCATATCCGTTGTAATATTTATCCCACTTTTCTTTCATTTCAGGGAACTTCTCACAATATTCATCAAAAAGTTTATTCCACTTATCTTCTGCCGCACCACGCTCCTGTGCTATCTTCTTATAGTTATCATAAACTTCCTGTGGAACTTCAAAATCACCCTTACATGGCCATCCGATATTTTCCTTTAATGCGGCAACATTTTCTTCTCCGAGAGGCTCGCCGTGAGCACTTGCCTTACCCTGCTTCGCCGGACATCCAAATCCGATAAGAGTATCAATCTTAATAAGTGAAGGTCTCTCTTTATCAGCCTTCGCCTCTTCAATAGCTGCTCCGATTGCCGTGAGGTCATTGCCATCTTTAACTTCTATTGTCTGGAAACCAAAAGCTTCAAAACGCTTCATTACATCTTCTGTAAATGCAATATCTGTGCTTCCCTCAATTGAAATATTATTTGAATCATATAAAACAATAAGCTTGTTAAGTCCAAGAGTTCCTGCAAGAGAAAAACATTCTGATGAAATACCTTCCATCATACAGCCGTCGCCACCCAGTACATATGTGTAGTGGTCAACAACCGGATATCCCTCTTTATTGAATACAGCAGAAAGATGTGCCTCTGCCATTGCCATACCTACTGCCATTGCCATACCCTGTCCAAGAGGACCTGTTGTAGCTTCAATTCCTACAGTATGACCATATTCAGGATGTCCTGGTGTAAGCGAATCAAGCTGTCTGAAATTCTTGATATCATCTATTGAAAGATTACCATATCCAAATAAATGTAAAAGTGAATATAACAGCATTGAGCCGTGTCCGCCTGACAGGATAAATCTGTCTCTGTTTTCCCATTTTGGATTAGCTGGATTGTGGTTCATGTGTCTGCTCCATAATTCATATGCGGCAGGTGCTGCTCCAAGAGGAAGTCCCGGATGACCTGATTTTGCTTTCTGAATCGCATCCGCAGATAAAACTCTTATCGCGTTTACTGACATTTCATCAATATTATTCATATTCTCTCTCCTTAAATTAAATAATTTTTATTTTCAATCTTTAAAATCGGCATCTGTAAGGAAGAAAATATCTCCCTTTTCACCACGTTTTTTCTTAATTCCGCCAAAGAACTTTCTTGAAGCACGTTTTTCTGAATGTGCTATCGCTTTGTTGATAATCTCCTTGATATCATCAAGACGGATATTGTCTGTCACACTGTGAAGCTTATCAATCTTTAAGTACAATTCAAGAAGTGCATCATCATCAACTTCATATTGACGTTTACGTGCAAATTTTCTTGCCATTTCTACAAGTTCATTAACAGTATACTGCTTTAATATAATTCTATGGTTAAACTGCTTTGTCAAATCCGGATTGAAGTTTAACAAAACATTCATCTCAGCATCAGAATCCTCAAATATTACTATCATTCTGCCTGTATCCTGCTTAAGGCACTGTGTAATCTCTTCAATACGCTTTGGCTGGATTGAACCGGCACCCTCTACAATAAGAGCAGTTCCTTTAAGCTTTGACATGGCTCTACTGATTCCTCTGTGATTAATACTGTCACCGGTTGTCTTTGCTATCTTTTTCTGGCGGTCCGGATAAAGATGATTGATTGCTCTTACAATTGTTCTTGCAAGGTCTGTCTTGTCAGAACTTGAATTGCCTGAAATAAGAATATTTCCGCATGATGAAGTATTAGTCTGCATTTCCTTATCCAGTGTCTCAAAATAAGATGCAAGCTGGCTCTCAAGACCAGGCATTTCTCTGTATTTTCTGAATATCTTTGCAAGATCTCCGCTAAGTTTCTTTTCTTCATCTATTTCCTGCTCAATATCATCAACCTGAGGTTCCGGTTCTTTTACTGCTGAAGGCTTAATTTTACGTGTATTTTCTTCAGGCATAAGCTCGCCGATTGGAATCTCTTCTTCTGTTTCGTCTGTCTGCTCCATATCAAGTTCCTCACTGACAGCACTCTTTAACATTTCATCTGATATTCTTTCAATCTCTGCTGTATCAAGTGATACGACTGTATCCTTCTGGATATTTTCAGTTATCTGTTCTGCAATATCCGTTTCTTTAGTTGCTGTCTGCTCATTGGCAGCTTCTTCCTGCACATCTCCTGCCTGTTCTGCCATACTTCTCATGGCATCTGCCGCTTCTTCAAGCTTCACTGTAGCTTTACCGGTTCTTATAGCAAGGTCTGTCTTTGCTGCATGGAGCATCATCTTTTCTCTTGCTTTTAATCTTGCTTCTTCCTCATTAAATTCAGAGCCGTTTGCCTTTGCAATTTCTTTCTGTTCTTCCATAAGACGCTCATATGCAGCACTCTTTTCATCCTTTTCATCAAGCATGCGTTCGAGTTCTTCTTTAGAATATTCTTTAGTATCCCTGTTGCCGTATTTCTGTTCGCGTACTGTTTCCATCCAGTCTGCCAGGCTTAACTGTCCTTCAATCTGCTCATCTTCTTCCGGCTGCACCTCATCCGTAATATTGTCTGTATTCGTCACCGGATCCGGTCTTAATGCCTGTGTATCTTCGTCAAGAATTTCACTTAAATTCTTTGCAAGCTCTGCCTGAATGTTCTGTGTGTCATAAATATTATTGACATTCGGTACGCTTACAGGCTCAATCTCCATAGCATCTTCACGCTCTTTAATATGTCTTTGTGCCTCTATTCTTTCTTCACGCAGACGTTCTTCTTCATCCTCACGACTCATTCTGTCATAGCTGTTTTCAATCTTTTTCTTGGCATTAGCTATGAGTTCTTTCAATGATTCCGGCATCTGTCCGGGCTTGTTATCAGATACTGCCGCCGCTGCTTTTCTTGCCATTTTAAATACATCTGTATTATCCGGCTGTTCTTTGTTATCAGCATCATGTTCTTCTTTCATATCTTCGCCTGAAAGATTTTCTGCTGTATCATTATTTTCTGCTGATTCACCCTTTGGTTCATCAGTTTCTTCTATATTTATCTCTATTTCTTCTGTCTGTTCGTCACTTTCTTCTTTTACCGGCTCATCCCATGGCTCTAATGTTGCAGCCATAAGGCTTCCTGCATCAATGCTTTGCATCTGTGGCTTTGCCGGTTCTGCTTTTTTATCATCTGAAGATTCTGCTTCAGTCTCCGGTTTCCCGGCTTCTTTATCATCATCCTCTTTTAATGCCTCTTCAATATCATCCTGACGTATTCTTGCAAGTTCTTTCTGCTGTTCAAACATGATTTCTTTTGTCTTTTCATCATCATGTTTTTTAAGTTTTGCATCATCAAGAATCTTAATCTGCATTGTTGTAAGCGGTGCCCCAAGTCCCTGCTTTAATTCCATTGACTTTTCAACATATATGCCATCCTGAAATAAAAGTGCAAGTTCATCACACGCTTTAATGCACTCGTCTTTTCTTCCTGTCTTTGCATACAGACAAGCAAGCTCATACATGTATTTTTCATCAATCTCATGATTCTTATAGTCTTCAAGAATTTCAACAAGCTCGTTATCTGACGCACCTTCTGCTTTTCTTAAAATATAATAAAGAATGTATCTGCTGACATCATGCTGTGACATACGCTCATATTCTTCATATAACCCATCAGCATCATCAAACTGCTTCAGCTTTATCATAATCTCAGTAAGTTTGTATACAAGCTTTCTGCCTCCAAGATTACGGTTATATGCAAGAATAGCCATATCTCTCGCTTCCTCGTAATCTCCGACTGCTTCCTGCACGTTAATTACTGTTGCAAGTGCATTCCAGTCTTTTACCTTGTGCCAGCTCATCTCTTTTGCAATTGCAGCTGCTTCTTTATAAGATTTTTTTGCTGCAAGCTGCTTAATCTGTTCAATTTTAAGATTCATTTCATATTTATCCACAACAAGACGCCACCTTTACTAATCAATTTTTATGTATTAACACCCTGCAATCCGGGTTATTCTCTAATCGTAATTATGACATATACGCAGTATATCTACACTACATATATGTCATAAGTTTATCACAGCTATTGATTATTGTAAACTTTTTATACGAAAAACTCAAAGCTCGTCTGCTCATAATCCATTCTCGTATATTCCAGCTGGGTCGTGTTTGTCCTGCTGTAATAATCAACGACAACAGTCTGCTGTCTTCCGTCAACAAGTTTTTGTCCAAGTATATAATTAACGTCAAATCTTCCTGTAATTGCCGGTGTTGCACCTCTTGCCGGAACGATAAGCTGTACATGGTTTGTCTTTAAAAGCTTAAAAATCGGTTCCCATATATAAATATCTTTTGCGGCACCGAACGGATTATCAATAAATATTGTTTTTCCAAGAACTGCCGTTTCACTAACTGATGCGTTAACGCTTGCAATATAATTTATTACAGCTATAAGAAACTGTATATAAATTCCCTGTGACTGTCCCGTAGAGCCAACTGCCTCCTCATATCGCAGATACCTGCTCTGGTCCTTGATACGCTCACGTTTATAAAGCTGTACCCTTATTGCATTCATATCAGTTACTATTACAGAAAAAAGACGTTTCCATGTGAGCCTGTTTCTTATATATTTCAATCTTTCTTCCTGTGACGAAATGCTTTCAGACATTGCAATTGTCTCATCTATATATAATGACATCCTGCTCTTATACAGTTCTTCCTTTACATATGGAATAAACAGCCCAATCATCGATATGATTTCATCATCAAGACGTATTGTTGAAAGACCAGGAAGTCTGTCAAGTTCTGTTTTTATATTGCAGCACGTCTGTATACAACGGTTTTCAAAGTTGTCTTTTATCTGTTCCATATCTTCAATACCCTTTGAAACACGCTCTTTTTCCAATACTATGTATTCATTTGTCCTGCGAAGCCCGCTGCATAACACCTCAACATCTTTGCAATCAGACGGAATATTTATCGAAGCATTCATTTCTGCCGAAAGCTCATCTGCATCAAATTCCACAAGACGGCGGCAGAATTGTTCTTTCCTGCTCTGAAAATCTTCTCTTCTTTTTTCAATAAGCTTTACAAGCTGTGAATAATCCTTTGAGATTTTCTCATATGAATCTGTCTCAGTCTCAAGAATCTTTAAATCATATGCATTTTCATTCTGCCTGAAAACATTGGCAACTGCTTCCTCATCCGGAATATCCATACCGGCATCTGTCACAATTCTCTCAAGGTCTTTTTCACATATATAATATTTTTTTAAAGCTTTTGCCTGACCTGCTATCTCTGCTTTAATGCGTTGTGTTCTCTCATCAAGCTCTTTTATATAATTCTTATGCTGGCTGATGTAGCTCTCAGGATTTTCACACGAAAGCGGTTCATATTCACCGAATCTTTCTTTTATCTGGCTCACAGCATGTGCAATACTACCCTCAAGACGGTTCATAAGTGCATTCTGTGCATCAAATTCATCCCTGTCAGCTCTCGTTTCCTTCTCTATATCAGCAATCTGCTGTTTTATGTGAAGAAGTTCCTGTGCATCTGAAACAATCGTTTTACCTGTTTCAAAATCTGATTTTACTGTTTCAAAATCATCACCACGGTATTCAATGGCTTTTTTGCACTTTTCCATTGAAATACGGTAATGTTCCATAAGTGCTTCTTTATCTGCAACGTCAACCATCTCTTTGTCCAATATGTCTTTCAGTCCGAAAAATCTTGACTCAAGCTGCATGTATGTCATACCTGCAAATTCTTTTTCCGGTTTGTCTGATGTATCTATATCCATATCATAAAAATGGTTGTAATTTTCTTCCCAGTCTTTTTGTGCAGTCTCAATTTTTTGTTCATATACCGCAAGAGTTTTACTTACATTCTCAAGAATTTCTTTCTTATTGTCAACATCCGTCTGTGAATCTCCAAGTTTTCGCGAAAGATTATCAGCATCAAGAAGTGCCTGTCTCTGCTTTGCATATTCTCCGGCAAGCTGCTCCTTATGTTTTTTTGCAAGTTTTAAAATCTCATAACGGCTGCACTCCTCTGTATATGTCTTTTTTACTGATTCTGCCTGTGCAGCCGCACTATCACACTGCTTTTTAAGAAGCTGTTCTTCTGCTTTCAGCTTTTCATGATTTTCCCTGCTCTGCGACATATTCTCTGTAAGCCTGCGTAAATCATCTGATGCTTTTTCAAACCTTTGCATCTTATTATTTATGACATAACAATAGTCACCAAGTACAACTTTTCGGCGGTCTTCAATTTTTTCTATTTTATGATTAATATTATCAAGCTCTTCCTGTGCCGCTGCAATCTCCGACTCGGTTTTTGCATCATCTTTAAGGAAATCCATATCTTTCATTGCAAATACAACTGTATTTTTATCAATCTGGACTTTTGCATCCAGGACATTATCTTCACTCACAATCGGAACGGTATACGAATCAAGATTAAAGCTGGCAAGTGTTGCATCATTTTTTATTTTATCAAAATTATTTTTTACAATAAAACTGTATTCTACAAACGGAATACGCCTCTTTACATCTGTACGCTGTTTCTCATCAAGCTGTGCAAGCCAGTCAGCACCTTCTTTGACATCATCTTTATATCTTGTAAAAAGATATTCTTTTAACTTTGTTCTGTTCTTTGCATCTAATAAATATTGGTGTTTCTTTGCATTTTCAATAAATGCAGCAAGTCTTTGTGCCTCTTTTTCCGCTTCAAAATACTCGCTGTCAAGGCTGTCACTATACTCCTTTATCTTTATATCAAGTCCTGCCGTATTTTCATCATTATATATTTTTGAGAGCGTATTAAGTTTGTCCTTTGTCTGCTCATACTCTGCCTGTATTTTCTTGACATCTTCGATTTCTTTTTTTATAAATTCAAGTCCGACATCAATTCTTGCAATGTCTGTCTGAGTATCGCCAAGCCGGAGTTTCAAATCATTATATGCCTTATCTTTTTGCTGTATCTCCTGTCTGGCATCTTTAATATTCTCTTCTGATGTTAAAAGCTCTGCCTCGACATTTTCTGCAATAATTATTCCACATTTTTCCATGAGAACCGCCATCTGCTTTTCGTCATTTTCAATGCGGCTCTTTAAAAATGAAACAAGACTTTGTGCAGCTGCCTCTTTTTTTGTCAGTGAATCAAACGTTTTCTGTGCTTCTTTATAATTATCCTCCGCAGTCTGCAGCTCTTTTTGCGATTGTTTAAGACTTTCTTTTAATTTTTCCCGCTCATCATTTGACAGTTCAAATATTTTTACAGCTATATCATGCAGCTCTGCCGTAATGTCGTCATGCTCACGCATTCTGTTGTCTATCGTCTGTTTTATTTTGTTAAAATCATTTTCATATTTAAGATAATCTGCATAATCATTGACTGATTCAGATTTTCTAAGCAGCTCTTTTCTTTCGGCAAAACGGCTGTCTGCCGCTTCAATCTTTGCACTGTAAACATCAACAAGCTCACGTATTGCATCAAGTGACTTCTGCTCGCTTGCAACCTGTGCCGACTGAATCAGATACTGTTCATTATTAATTTTTTCCTGTATTTTTTCCAAATCGGAATTATTCTGCTCTGATAATGCTTCCCTGTCAGCAATTATAATTTTGCAGGCACACAAAAGCCTGTATATCTTTTCCTCAAGTTCCTGCTTTTTTATAAAATTCACTTTGAATGATTCTGCATACTGTGCAAATTTTTCTATTTCTTCAACCTGACTGTTATAATTGCCTATCTGTGAATTCTTTTTTGACAATTCAAGCAGCTTATCTTTAATATCAAGAAGTGTCCTTGCCATCTGACCTTCATCATCAGTAACACCTAACTTATTATTAAATGATTTTTCTATAATCTCTTCAATAAGCAGATCTTCCACAACTTTACGGCTTGTTCTGTAATTGCTCTCAAAATAAGTTCTTACATGTCCTTCTGTTTTATTGATTCCACGTATAATTTCCCACTGGCTCTCATATATTCCGTAATGTGACAGGAAATTCTGATAATCTCCTTTTCTGTCAAATATTTTTACCGACACATTAAAATCATCTTTTTCAAGATTTCTAAGATATTCTTTCAATCCGTTGTATGTTATTCTCTCACCGTTACTTGTAAGTGGAAGATTTTTTATATCATTGTCGCCGAATTCCCTGTAGAAAATAGCATAATTAAAATATTCTATACCCGACGAATTGCTCTGTGCACCCGCTTTTCTCGCACAAAATCCTGTTGTCATATATGTATAATTATCTTTTCTGTAACATGGCTCCAGTTTCCATTCCACAAGAGAATGTATGACTGTATTTCCTCCCCCCTGCCTGAAAAGCTTTTCAACCGGCTGCTTCTCATCAAGTGTACAGTTCGGAATTACATTCTGCAAAAGCATGAGCATGAGAAGACTCTTACCACCGCCGTTCGCAAGGTCATAAATCATGCTGCTGCAATTTGGACGCATCATAAAATCATCATACATCTGTGTTCCGAAATTGTACTTTACATTGTTTACCCTGATTCTGTTAATCTGTGGCATCGTTCTTCTCTCCTTTCGATAAAATCTGCGTAAATCTTCCTTTATATTCATCAAAGTAATTCTCTATAAGTGCCCGGAATCTGTTTGTAGGATAATAAAGATTTCCACCAGAATTTTCATCTTCTTTTGTATTATCCACAGAATTTTCCGGCTTTTCCGAATTATCAACAAGCAGCCCCTGATTTACAAGAAAATTAAAAACTATTTTGACAAATCCTGCTTTTGAATTTCTCGCTGCCCTCATCCCAGCCTGAACACTGTCAGATGAGGCCGGAAGTTCCTCCCAGCTTAACGCAATCTGCTTAAAACTGTTTTCCTCTATCTCATCAAGGACTATGCCGTTTCGCTTATCAATTATACCGTTTATGGAATTATCAACATTTTCTATTACATCTTCAATACGCACGTAACTTGTATAATTTGCTGCTGACGTATCACTGTAAAATGATGTGATAGTATTGTAAATAACAAAATATGCAAGATACAATTCTCTGTTCAACTTAACTCCAAGTTCTTTTCTCAACTCTTCGTTAGTATATCCAAACACCGGATTATTCTGGCCTGCACTTACATACAGGCTGTTTTTATACTCATATATGTCAAGATTCATCTTTTTAAGAGTCATCATAACAATGTCATAAACCTGTGCATTTGTGCTGTACTCCTGATACAGTGCTGCATTATCTCCATTTTCACCAACATTTTCGCCATTGATAAGTTTTGACACGATATCTAATGCTCTGTCTAAATTTCTGCTCTCCATAATTTTTCCCTTCCGGTATAAATTTATATTAAATGTTAATTGCTGTAATCTTCTCTATGGAATGTAACGTCGCTCACTTCACATCCGTCCATAAGTTCAAGCATTTTGCCATTCCCCTCATCTATAGAAAAAACAACCGGGGCTTCATTCTCAAAATATTTTTTCAATATATCATCCATAAAACTTTCACTATCCATATCTGCACCGCCGGTTATATGCTTTTTCTTCTGGCACAGATTTACGAAAAATGAAAAATAATCTGCATTTTTAAGAACATTTTCGGAATACATATTTTTCATTGACAGATTAAATTCTTCCAGTGTGAACGCTTCTTTTTTGTGCAGTGCCGAAATAAGATTTTTCATTATAAATACATAATTATCCGCAATTCTTTTCTCTTCCAGTTCATCTTCAAATATGATTTCTTTCTGCTTTTTTACACTTACCTTTTCTATCTCCTGATATCTTGCAGGTCTCATTGTAAGTGCTTCATCTATGGAATTAAGATTAAATGTTTTCTTCGTATTTGGTTTTAAAATTCCGTTTATAAGAGGAATCAGCACTGATGCATCACCATTTTCCGTCATCTTTTTTAAAAGTGATGTGAAATCAACATGGCTTCTTATCTGAGAAAGTTTTGCATGCCTTACAGCATCATCTGTTAGTTTCTGCATATGGGTGCATGCCCCAAGAAGCTGTGCGTGTCTGTTCATTGCAACTTTCAGCTGGTTTTCAAGCTCATATATCTCACTGATTGTCTTATAATATGCTGCATCCGCCTGCCCTCCCGGCGATATTTTTTCAAGTGCCGATTTTATTAAATCACTGTTTTTCTTAAACAGCTTTTCCTCATCATCAAACCAACGCATTCCCGTTTCTACAAAATCACGGTATGCTTCTATTCCGGCAAAAACATCGGATGCAAGCGTATTCATTACATCCTGCTGTACAAGTGCGAGCCTGCTTACCTCTTCATTAATTCTTTCAACAACTTCCGTACCACCTTTGAAATTCTTTGCCTGTATCATTTTTTCAAGCAGAAGCTGCTGCACACTTATCCTGCTCTCATCTTTTATCTCTTTTGTATCAAGATAAAATTCCACAGCATCGGGACTTATCGTATACCACACTATATTGTCCCTTATTGTGCTTTCTATCATCCTTACCCGCGAAATTCTCTTTTTTCTTTCGACCGGGTCAAAATATTCAAAATCAAAAGGGCGGCCGTCATTTTTAATTTTATCAAAAATGTAGCCGCCAATTTCCCTGTTTTCTTCTTCACTTAATAAAAGTCCGAAATCCCTTGAAATGAGTTCATGAAAAAATTCAAGGTATTCAGGGTATGTAACATCTTTTTCATTGAAGTTATTTTCTTCTATAAAAAAGCGTAAAATACCCATAACGATATATCCCATATCAAGTATTTCGTACTTGCCGTCTTTAAACTGTGACAATGAAATCTCTGTGAGTTTAAAAAACGGATAATATTTTTTTAAATTGAGCATTCTCGCCCTGTGTCCGGAGACAATATCGTTTACCATATTTACAGCCATAAATCTGCTCCCATTTTACAATTGTGTACGTCCCTCAAGAGCACGCAGAAGTGTAACTTCATCTATATATTCAAGGTCTCCACCGACAGGAACTCCGCTTGCAATTCTTGTAACCGTAATTCCGGTCGGCTTAATAAGCCTTGAAAGATACATTGCAGTTGTCTCGCCCTCAAGACTTGAATTGGTTGCAATAATAACTTCATTCACATCACCCTCAAGCCTTTTTATAAGCTCTTTAATCTTAATATCGGCTGGTCCGATTCCAAGCATCGGGCTTATTGCACCATGAAGCACATGATATACGCCATTATATTTGCCTGTCTTTTCATATGCTGCCATATCACGCGTATGTTCAACCACCATAATTGTTGAATGGTCACGTGCCTTATTGGCACATATCGGACAAATTTCTTCATCTGTAAGTGTAAAACACTCTTTGCAATATCTCACATTAGCCTTCGCACTTGTGATGGCATTAGTCAGTCCATCTACTTCTTCCTGTGGCATGTTAATAATGTGAAATGCCAGGCGCTGGGCACTTTTAGCTCCAACCCCTGGTAATCTGGACAACTGTTCAATTAATTTGTTAATGTGTCCGCTGTAAATATCCATTAGAAAAGGCCTCCGCCCAATCCTGAAAGACCGCCTGTAATCTTAGACATCTGTGCCTGTGATTCTTCTTCACACTTTCTTAACGCTTCATTTGTTGCAGCCATAATTAAATCTTCAAGCATTTCAACATCATCCGGATCAACTGCTTCAGGGTCAATCTTGACTTTTGTCACTTCACGCTTGCCGCTCACTGTAACTTCTACAACTCCGCCGCCTGATGCCGCAGAGAATTCCTTTGCTTCAAGCTCAGCCTGCTGTGTCTCCATCTGACGCTGCATTCTCTGTGCCTGTTTCATTAAATTATTCATATTGCCCGGCATACCGCCCGGGAATCCGCCTCTTTTTGCCATTAGATGTATTCCTCCTTATCATCTACTTCTATATCCATATTAACAAGTTCTCTTATATCTGTAAATCTGTTTTGAAAATCCTCATCATCTGCCAGCTTTGTAATTATTATATTTACCTTTATGCCGGTTCTTTCCTCAATAACATCAATAAGACGATTTACTTCCTCTTCTCTTGATATTGCATTATATGCCGATGTGGATTTCACCATTATCTCAAGACTTATGCCGTCTTTTGCAAGAGTAACATGGCATTGTCTTAAAAACGCAACATACATCGGGTCATCAATTGTATTGATTATACCGTTCCATGATGCTGCAATCTGTCTTACATCATCCGGAAGAGCCTCTATGACACGCTTTTCTACCGGTTTCTGTGATTGTATACCATCAGTTCCACTGATTGATGCACCTGCTGACGGAACTGGTGAACTAACTGCAAACGCACCGCTTTCAAGCTCCTTACATGTCTTTTCAAGATTATTTTCAAGAAGTGTGACACGCCCGGCAAGTTCTTCCACACTGTCATTTTTTTCCATTGAAGGCTTGCACATCTTTATTATTGTAACTTCAAGTTTAATACGCTTCTGCGTTGAAAACTTTAACTCATTTGACAAATCAGACAACACTCTTATATACCGCATAAGCGTGCCCTCATCAATTTTTGATGAGTCTGACTTCAACTGTGCAAGGCTGTCTTCTGACACATCTATTATATCAGCAAGTTTCGATTCATCATCCGTAGTTTTTACGAGTAAAAGATTTCTTAAATACCATATGAAATCATTTACAAACTGACCAAGTTCCCTGCCCTGCATTATAAGCTGCTCTATAAGCTGCATGCATCCGGCAGCATCTGACGACATTATAAGTGCAAGCATATTTTCAAACACTGCCGTATCAACCGCTCCCAGAACTTCAAGCACATTTTCATACTTTAAATCCTGTCCCAGATAAAATGCTATACACTGGTCTATAAGGCTTAATGCATCACGCATTGAACCATCTGCAGCTTTTGCAATATATCGTATTGCACGTTCCTCAACATTGATATTCTCAGCTTTCATGAGCTCAGATAATCTGTCGGAAATAGTCTCTATGGAAATCCTGTGAAAATCATATCTTTGACATCTTGATAAGATTGTTATCGGTATTTTGTGTGCTTCCGTTGTTGCAAGTATAAATATAACGTATGACGGAGGCTCTTCAAGTGTTTTTAAAAGTGCATTAAACGCACCTATAGAGAGCATATGGACCTCATCTATTATATATACTTTATACTTACCCTCTGTCGGTGAATACTGTACTTCATCACGAATCTCACGGATATTGTCAACACCATTGTTAGATGCCGCATCTATCTCAATCACATTCATTGATGTTCCTGCCGCAATCGCCTTACATGCCGGACATTCACCGCACGGATTTCCGTCTATGGGATGCTCACAATTTACAGCCTTTGCAAATATCTTAGCTATCGTAGTCTTACCTGTTCCTCTCGTACCACAGAACAGATAAGCATGTCCAATCCTGTCTGATTTAATCTGATTACGTAACGTCGTGACTATATGGTCCTGACCTTTGACATCAGAAAAGGCGGTTGGTCTCCATTTTCTGTATAATGCCTGATATGACACCGGAAACCTCCTTACTAATACTTTTAAGTACACTGCTTATAAACATATTAAAACCGTGCGTCCGGCTTCGAACAATTGTCCACAGACGTTACCGGTACAGTTAGCTCGATCCAGGCACCCTTCCGGCACACAGAAGCTTTCGCTTAATGCTGCTTCATTCCTGACCTGACATGGTTCACGAATTTCTGTTGCGGAAGACCCAGATGTCATCACCACTTATACCGGGCTGCTCCATAAACTATTGCCCTCTGCCGAACATCACCCCTGCTATAGCGGATTGCAGGTACAAGGTGCCGCTACTACCCCGGCTGCACGGTAATTTTAATTATATCTGTAAACGTAACTCATGTCAAGGTTTATGAGGCTTGTAATATTTTTATTATTGGTGTAACATTATCTTAAATTTTGACAATTATTTCACTCAGACAAAGGGGACTGACATGAAACAAGGTAATATTCCTACAAATAATACTGATACATCAAAAGCTGATGAAAAATATATGAGTGCAGCTCTTGCACAGGCCGTCAAAGCATACAAAATAAAAGAAGTTCCAATAGGCTGCGTTATTGTCCATGACAACAAAATCATTGCACGGGGCTATAACCGTAGAAACACAGATAAGACCACTCTGGGCCATGCTGAAATAACTGCCATAAGACGTGCCAGCAAAGTTTTAGGCGACTGGCGTCTTGAGGAATGTACTATGTATGTAACTCTCGAACCATGCCAGATGTGTGCCGGTGCAATCGTACAGGCAAGAATTCCCCGCGTAGTCATTGGTTCCATGAATCCAAAGGCAGGATGTGCAGGCTCAATACTTAATATCCTTGAAATGCCTCAATTCAACCACATGTGCAGCGTTACACGCGGTGTTCTTGAAAATGAATGCAGCAGACTTTTAACTGATTTTTTTAAGGAATTACGCAATTCAAAAAAACGTGCGGAAACGGAGACTTTATGAAATTTGAATATCAACAGGACAGTCTTGTGTTAAAGGTATTAGACACAAGTCATACCGGAGAAGTTTTAGATTTTTACAAAAGAAATAAAGACTCATTTGAAAAATATGAGACAGACAAACCATCTAATTTTTATACGTATACATTCATCTATAATCTGTTAAAGGCTGAATATAATGCCTGTATACATGGAAAACATATCCGTTTTTTTCTGTATGACAACAGTGTTTCGGATAAAATTATCGGAAGCGTTTCATTTACTGACATAAAAAGCTCAATGAAAAGCTGCGTAATCGGATATAAAATCGACGAAAAATACCGTCGTATGGGCTACGGCAGACGTATGCTTACCATGGCACTTAAAATTATGGTTACAGAATATGGCATGCACAGGATTGAAGCATACATTCTTCCCGGTAATGACGCATCTGTAAATCTTGCCAGAACTATGGGGTTTATAAGCGAAGGCAGTGCATACGCATATGCAAAAATCAACAAAGAATGGCGTGACCACCTCCGCTTTACTTATATATCGTAATTATCTCATCAAAACTCCTGATACCAGTATCCAAAATATGGATTTGAAAAATCACTTCTGTGACTCTTTTTGAAATTATCAAAACCAAACATTGATGCCATGAATCTGTCCCTGTTTGAATACATCCCCGGCACACCTATAAAGTACCGCGTGTGATTTTCATTTTCACGCACCCTGCCAAGCAGCAGATGCTTGTAATTGTAAAAGCCGTGTATCAGAAAGCTGTTGTTGACAATCACTTCATCTTCAACCGGGAGTTTCCTTAGTGTCTCCGGCGTTACTTCTATGCAGTCATAATAATAATCATCATCAAATACATTGACGCTGTCTTCCTGTTCAAACAATTTCTCAACCCCTTCAATATCAAGAATTTCCTGTATCTCAAAATTTTCTGTTTCTGTTGCCCGAAGAGGTTGCTGCGGCTGTGAATCTGTATTTTTTTGTTGTTCCACCGTGTTAATCACAGAGTCACCGACCTGTTCTATTTCTGCCTGAGGTGACTGCTCTGTTGTTTGCGGTGTGGCAGCCTCATCCCCTGCCTGTTTCATCTGTAAATTTTTATTATATCCTTTTGGCAGAAACTCGATATTATTCTCATTAATCTCGTCATCCTGCCACATGCTTGACATCATATAATATGTATCATTTTCTTTAGTTATTGCAATTCCACATATATCTGAAAATTCAAATCCCGAATTTTCGATATTCTCGGCATTAAACACGCCCATATACGAGCCGATTCCATTGTTGACAAGAAGTCTTCCAACAACCAGAAGCCTGTATTTTGATTTATTTTCCTCTTTTTGCATTACAAGACTGACATTCATATATTCCGGTGTATCCGTATATACTCCTCTGAGATTTATTGCAAGTTCAAACTTCTGTCCCTGTACCTGTGCTTTTGCAAAGCCTGTATTTTTATCCCTCACTCCCCCTGCATAAGCATAAATATATGATATAAATCTTTTATACTCAATCATAAAATCCTTCCTTTCAACAAAACTGATACCTATTGCAAAGGTATGTCAAAGTCAGGATTATTATTACTAATTTATAACATAAGTAATATTTGAGTCTGTTTGATTTATAAAAACATTTTTATTCTATTGCAAATATATATCTATTATGTTATACTTTGTGTAGAATATATTCTAATACAAGGCAAAGTAAATTTTTCTTATTTTCTATTTAACATTCTTTATTCCGGTTTTTAAGTATCCGCCAAAAGCGGCTTCTTGTAATTCATAACCGGATATTCGCACACATGTGCTCCAGAAAATCTATCAATTCACTTGCCGTCAATCCCAATAATCAAGTATAATTTAAAGAAAGGAAATACTGAATGTCCAGTACACCATACGATGATGTATTCCGTACACTTCTTACTGATTGTACGGAACTTATGATTCCGGTTGTCAATGAAATTTTTCATACCAATTATACCGGAAATGAAAAAATACGTCTGCTCCAGAACGAGCATTTTATACAGATGCCCGACGGCAGTAAACAGGAGCGAATCACAGATTCCAGCTTTGAAATTATGAGTGGCAACACATGCAATATAAAATGTAAAAAGCGGTACCACATTGAATGTCAAAGTTTTGAGGATGGCAGCATGGTTGTGCGTATGTTTGAATATGATACACAGATTGCACTTGAAAACAGGGAACTTACGCCCGATACTCTTACTGTAAGTTTCCCCGATTCTGCAATCATATCACTACGTCATACATCACACACCCCTGATAAGATGAATATCAATATCTTAACTCCCGGAGGAAATGTGTCATATAATGTTCCTGTTTTAAAAGTAAGACAGTATTCCGCCGATGAACTGTTTGAAAAACATCTGTTTTTTCTCATACCTTTTCATATTTTTGTATATGAAAAAGACTTTAATGAAATTGAACAAAATGATGAAAAATTAAAGAAATTAGAAGCTGAATACACATACATTACAAAGCATCTTAACGAGGCGAGCCACGCCGGTATTCTTTCAGAATACACAAAAGCAGCAATTCTTGAGATGTCCCGCAAGGTTGTAAAACACCTCGCCGCAAAATATAAAAAAATAGAAAAAGGAGTGAATCTTAATATGGGTGGTAAAGTTTTAAATTACAGAGCCAAGGATATTTTAAACCGTGGACGTGCCGAAGGCTTCATTGAGGGCGAAGAACAGACCAAAATTCAGATTGCAACAAAACTGCTCACCTGTGGAAATGATATTAAGTCAGTCGCTGATATTACGGAACTGCCTGAAGAAACCGTATCAAAACTGGCTGAAAAGATTTAACAAAGCAAGCCGGGGATTAAACTGTATCCATATAGGACAAATTTAATTCCCGGCACGCTTATATCATTACATCGCTACATCAACTTTATCTACAGCTGCCATTCCTTTTTTTGTTAAATCTTTAATTGGATTGTTCATCATAATCTCCTTGAATTAATAAATTTTGTTTATGAATTCAATATTAACCGGGTCTAAAATCGGTATTAAACGATTATGCAAAATCATATTCCAATTCCTTTCTGTCACTTTACATATTAAAATTTTCTTAGATATGCTGTCATCATATCTATAACTTCGCTGCTTTCGTCAAGAAATGGTTCAAAGACACTGAATGCATGTGTAAGATTTTTATTTTTTGGATAATCGATAAGTTCATGCTCCTTTTGTGCCGCAGCAAGTGCTTTTTCAAAATTAATTGTATATTTCCGCAGATAATGCTCATGTACGGTAGAGAAGCACAAAGCAAAACAAGGATAGCCAGCCCTGCCACTATTCCGAAGTCAGGGGAACGCAATAGAAAAATTCATAGCTGTATGCTATACTTAATTAGCATTTGAACATATCAAGCTGACACAGCAATCTCTTTACTTGCCGTTAATGCGCGTCTACCAATAGTCCGCACAAAGCAAGAGTAGCGTAAAGGTATAAAAATTTCAAACTTCTTTGTAACGAAATTCCGATTTCTCCGTCTAACCTATGAAGCTGAAGGAGGTGATGACAAGTATGGACTATGAAAAGCTCTATAAAGCCTACTATTTACAGGTATACTCGTATACTATTTCTCTTGCCAAAAATCGTGAGATAGCAGAGGAAATCACGCAGAACACATTCTATAAGGCTGTTTCTACAACATCACAATTCAAAGGTAAGTCAGATGAATTGACATGGCTCTGCTCCATAGCAAAAAACCTTTACCATGATGAAATGCGAAGCCGTCAGCGAGTAGCTGATGTGAGTGAAATCAATGACTTGCCATCAAATGAAAATGTTGAGAACTCAGTTGCAGATTCTGACATGGCGTTCCGCATACACCTCGTTCTTCACCGTTTGGAAGAACCATACAAAGAAGTCTTTCAGCTTCGCGTATTCGGGGAACTATCTTTTTCACAAATCGCTGCAATTTTTGGAAAAACAGAATCATGGGCGAGAGTTACTTATCATCGTGCAAAGCTAAAAATTCAAGAAAGGATGGATGAAAAGCATGAGTAAACAATGCGATATTGTTCGAGATATTCTTCCGCTGTATGTTGACGGTGCTTGCAGCGAAGCAAGCGCAGAGATGGTAAAAGAGCATTTGAACGCCTGTGCTGACTGTAACGCAATTTATCAGAAATTGCTTTCTCACACGAGCGAAGATGTTCTTCACGAAGAAAGCGAAAGCGTTATTATGCGCCATGAGGCAAAAGAAAAGCAGAGAGGCAGAAAAAAGATAACGATTGCTGTTCTCGTTTCCATCGCTCTTTGTATCATTGCAATTTTTACAGCTCTCTTTCTGTTACCTATAAACATTGCTTATGAGCCTGTCAAAATCAACTTCCCATTTGAGGTTGAAGATGTCGAAAACGTTGAAATGTACCACTATGACGGAGTGCCTGCATCAGCAGAAAAGAAAGTAGTTGTTGCTGAAAATGATATAAAGACCCTGTATGATAAGTTCAAGGGCTTATCCCTAAAAGACAAAACGACTGAGGAAACTGCCGGAGCAGATGTGACCAGCTTTAGATTTAACCTCTCAGATGGAACAAGCTACGATTTGATTTACGCCTGCTATGGGGTTAAAAACGGCGAATTGAAGTCAGCAGCAGGCGGTTTTAAGTATTTCACAAGTGCGGATATCGGCTCTTATTGGAACAATTTGAATACGGAACTTGAGGCAATTCCTATCAATGAGAGTGAATTGCCGTGAGCAGATAGCAAACCCAGCCGAGCCTGTCAACGGTCAAGATGAACGGCGCAAATGCGCCGCCGTTGACAGCCCCGCCCGTCTTTGCTGTTCGGTAATCAAGAGGGCGACAGCACAAGATGCTGCCGCCCTCTGCCATTATTCAGAAAGGGGGATTTTCCATGACCGAACACGAAAAGTATCAAGAACATATCCGGCATACACACGATGCCTTTTGCAAGACTGTTATTCGCCACGCTGCCATAGACGCAGCCCGGAGCATACGGAGCCGCCGCAAGCGGGAAATCTCGCTTGAATATCTGATAGAAGAAAAACACTATCCATTCAGTACCACAGATAAATACTTTGCGGAGCAATCCGGCATGACCAGCTATCCGCTTTTCGTCTGTGGTCAGATGGTGCTTTTGGAAAGTCCAGAGCTTGCCGCAGCCCTGTCCGCACTATCACAGATGGAACAGGAAATCATTTTCTTGTACTACTTCCAACGATTGACGCATAGGGAGATTGGACGGAGATATGGACGGGCTGGCAACACAACCGGGCGGCGTATTCAGATGATTTTACGGCGGCTACGGGCAGAGTTGGAGGGTTTGTCCTATGAGCCAGCTACTTCCCTATGAGACAATCGTTAAGGCAAGCGAGGGCGACCCGGAAGCTGTTGCCGCCGTCCTATCCCATTATGCGGGATATATCCGCTCTTGTGCGAAAATGGACGGACAGATTAACACGGATATGCAGGAGCATATCGTCAGGCAACTGATAGAAAGCCTGTTGAAGTTCCGCTTTGACCGCTAAACAGAAAAGTTGTATAATTAGAGCCTGACAAATTAAACTTCAATGAGGGTAGAGCAAATGGAACAGATTATCAATTATAGAGACATACCCACAGATAAAAGGATTGACATATTAAATGCTCTTGAGCGAATAGGTTTTTTTCCGGCATACGGCGGCGTGAGAACAATGCAGCAAATTATGGAAAAGTCAGTTCCAGGTTCAGGCCCACAATTCTATTTCGTTTTCCGTGAAAATGAGTTGATAGGGTACAATTTTCTCATTGGGGACACTAAGAAATATAAAGCGTTCCCATGGCTTGCTATTAGCAATATGGATGAGCAGAAGTTGACTGTTTGTGAAGAACTGATGAAAATACAAATTGCCTTTTTTGAAGAACTCGGAATGCAAAAGATAGCAGATCATTGCGTTAGGATTATGGAAGATTACAGAAAAGGAATTGGAAAGCAGAAAGAAAGCGATTGCAGATAAATTCCATTTGAAAAACGGCTGACAATTTAATACCGCCACCCATCACAGCGGCAGATAAGCAGTAAATCTTGAAAAGGTTTACTGCTTTTTTTGCGCCCATTTTCAAAAATCTTTGGCAAACCACACCGCCGGATTGTTGTAGGGAGCAGACAGGGAAAACAAAAAAATTTCCGCTGCGTTTGCCAAAACGCCCCCTTTTCACCGTTGTAGTGGTGAACAGCGGGCAGAACACGCCACCGCAATCGCTATATTGGTGGAGCAAGCCAGTATATCCGCAAACCAGAGCCGCCGAGGAAAGCGGTAGTTTTTTAGAGCAAGATTCTACCACGGTGCCAAAATCCGCATATCTGCGGTTTTGCCCCCTTTGGTAAATCTTGTTGGGGAGTGCCTTCCCCAAACCCTGCTCATGCGCCCTGTCGGGCGAGAAAGGAGGTCAACGCTTGAAGAAAAAATACAACACACCCCACCGCTGCCATGTGGTCAAAACCCGCATGACCGAGGAAGAATACGCCGACTTTACCGAGCGGCTGAAACACTATGACATGAGCCAATCCGAATTTATCCGGCAAGCCATTACACGGGCGACCATTCGTCCCATCGTTACCGTTTCCCCGGTCAATGATGAACTGTTGTCCGCCGTTGGCAGGCTGACCGCCGAATACGGAAAAATCGGTGGCAACCTCAATCAGATTGCCCGCGCCCTCAACGAGTACGGCACACCATACAACGCCCTGTCCGTTGAAGTCCGCGCCGCCATTTCTGACCTTGCTGCCTTGAAGTTTGAAGTCCTGCGAAAGGTAGGTGACGCTGTTGGCAACATTCAAACATATCAGCTCTAAAAATGCGGATTATGGCGCAGCCGAGCAGTACCTCACCTTTGAACATGACGAGTTTACCATGAAGCCCACCCTTGATGAAAACGGGCGGCTCATGCTCAGAGAGGACTATCGAATAGCCACGCTGAACTGCGGCGACGAGGATTTTGCCGTTGCCTGTATGCGCTCCAATCTCCGCTATGGGAAGAACCAGAAGCGGGAAGATGTAAAAAGCCACCACTACATTATCAGCTTTGACCCACGGGACGCGGTGGACAACGGTTTGACCGTAGACCGGGCGCAGGCGTTGGGCGAGGAATTTTGCCGGAAGCAGTTTCCCGGACACCAAGCCATTGTCTGCACCCACCCGGACGGACACAACCACAGCGGCAATATCCATGTGCATATCGTTATCAATTCTCTGCGGATAGAGGAAGTTCCGTTCCTGCCTTACATGGACAGACCGGCAGACACCCGCGCCGGGTGCAAACACCGCTGCACAGACGCGGCGATGGAATACTTCAAAGCCGAAGTCATGGAGCTGTGCCACCGGGAAAATCTCTATCAAATCGACCTTTTGCATGGCAGCAAAAACCGCATTACCGAGCGTGAGTATTGGGCGCAGCGGAAAGGGCAGGCAAAGCTGGACAAGGAAGTTGCCGCCTTGCCAGCCGAGGAGCAGCCAGCCAAGCCCACGAAGTTTGAAACAGACAAGGAAAAATTGCGGCAGGCCATACGCACCGCGCTGTCCTCTGCCACAAGCTATGGCGAGTTCGCCGCCGTTCTCTTGCAACAGGGCGTGACTGTCAAGGAGAGCCGAGGGCGGCTATCCTACCTCACGCCGGACAGGACAAAGCCCATTACCGCCCGCAAGCTGGGAGATGATTTTGACCGCGCTGCCGTTCTTGCCCTTTTGGAACAGAACGCCCACAGAGCCGCCGAGCAGACCGCAACCGTACCCGAATACCCCCGCAACATAAGGGAGCGTTTGCAGGGCAAAAAAGCTGTCCAAACCACCCCGGAAAAGGACGGTATTCAGCGCATGGTTGACCGGGCAGCGAAGCGAGCGGAGGGAAAGGGCGCGGGCTATGACCGCTGGGCGGCAGTCCACAATCTGAAACAAATGGCGGCTACCGTTGCCGCCTACGGGCAGTACGGCTATTCGCCGGAGGAGCTGGACGCAGCCCTGGTATCTGCCAATGCGGATTTACAGGACAGCACCGCCAAGCTGAAAGCCCTGGACGCTGCTATCCGGGAGAAAAAGGAGCTTCAGACACAGGTGCTTGCCTATGCCAAGACCAAGCCTGCCCGTGACGGTCTGAAAGCACAGAAAACGGAGAAAGCCCGCAGCACCTATCGGGAACGGCACGAAAGCGATTTTATCATAGCGGACGCAGCCACCCGTTATTTCCGGGCGCATGGCGTTTCCAAGCTGCCAAGCCATAAAGCCCTGCAAGCGGAAATCGAGCAGCTTACCGCCGAAAAGAACGCCCATTACAACGAATACCGGGAGAAAAAAGCCCGTGTCAAGGAGCTGCATACCGTGAAAAGCAATCTTTCTCAAATCCTGCAAGGCGAGAAAGACAGAGAGAAAAAGCACGAACATGAGCGTTAAAAACTGCCCCGAAACGATACCAAAACAGGGATATGCCCTGCACCCTATCCGCAATACTGCCCACCTTTGAAACGGGGCGCACAGCGCAGGAAATCCCCGAAAATGACACCGAGAAACTACATTTTTACCGACCTATCCGCTTATACCAGCGGAAACGGCAGAAAGGAGCGAGAAATGCCACGTATGAGCAAAAAGCGGCGGTTGGAATGGAGCTTTTTCCTCAACCACCGAAACCGTATTACCTACAATGACCTTTGCCGGGGCTGCACACACGGCTGCAAGCAGAGCTTCCGGGCGATTATCGTCCTCTGCCCCCGGTATTTCTCTAAGAGATGGAAACACAGGGAGGACACCGCCAATGGCAGATAACCGCAAATATTACTACCTCAAACTGAAAGAAAACTTCTTCGACAGCGATTCCATTGTGCTGTTGGAGGACATGAAAGACGGGATTTTGTATTCCAATATCCTCTTGAAGCTGTACTTAAAATCGCTGAAAAATGGCGGCAGATTGCAGCTTGACGAGCATATCCCCTATACCGCCCAGATGATAGCCACGCTGACCCGTCACCAAATCGGGACGGTGGAACGGGCATTAGCCATCTTCCAGCAGTTAGGGCTTGTGGAGCAGCTTGACTGCGGGCTACTTTATATGACCGACATCGAGCTGATGATCGGTCAATCCTCTACCGAAGCGGAACGGAAACGCGCCGCAAGGCTTGAAAATAAGGCACTTTTGCCGCCGCGGACAAATGGCGGACATTTGTCCGACATTCGTCCACCAGAGATAGAGATAAAGAAAGAGATAGATATAGAGTTAGAAAAAGAGGAAGAGTTAAAGGGACAAGCCCTCGCCCGCAGCTATGGCAGATATGAGAATGTATTTCTGACTGATACGGAGCTTTCCGAACTGCAAGCGGAGCTGCCCGAAAAATGGGCGTACTATATTGAGCGGCTTTCCGGCTATATCGCGTCCACGGGCAAGAAATATAAAAACCACGCCGCCACTATTCGCAGATGGGCGGCAGACGATACCGCAAAGGCTGCCCCGAAACAGGGCATACCCGAATACACCTGCAAGGAGGGCGAGAGCTTATGAGTAATCTGTTTACAGAACGAGTTTTGAATATGACGGCTGTTACCCCACAGCCGGAGGACTACATGGGCGAGGACGGACTGCTTTACTGCGGCAAGTGTCACACTCCGAAAGAAGCCTACTTCCCGGAAAAGCAAGCCGCCTTGTTTGGGCGTGACCGCCACCCGGCAGAATGTGACTGCCAGAAAGCCCAGCGTTTGGAGCGTGAAGCCGCCGAACAGCGCAGAAAGCACCTTGACACCGTGGAGGACTTGAAACGCCGGGGATTTACCAATCCTACCATGCAGGAATGGACTTTCGCCAACGACAACGGGAAATGCCCGCAAATGGAGATTGCACACTTCTATGTGGAGCATTGGGAAATCATGCGCGAGGAAAATATCGGCTATCTGCTATGGGGCAAGGTCGGCACAGGAAAAAGCTATTTTGCCGGTTGTATCGCTAATGCCCTCATGGAGCAGGAAGTCGCTGTCCGCATGACGAACTTCTCTGCGATTTTGAATGACCTGACCGCCAGCTTTGAGGGGCGCAACGAGTATATCGAGCGTCTTTGCCGTTTTCCTCTGCTTATCATTGATGATTTTGGAATGGAGCGCGGCACAGAGTACGGTTTAGAACAGGTCTACAATGTGATTGACAGCCGCTACCGCAGCCGCAAGCCCTTAATCGTTACCACCAATCTGACATTGGACAGCCTGCAAAATCCGCTGGACACCGCCCATGCCCGGATTTATGACCGCCTTTTGGAAATGTGCGCCCCTATCCTCTTTACGGGAGAGAACTTCCGCCGTGAAACGGCGCAAGCCAAGCTGAACAGACTAAAAGAATTGATGAAATGAAAGGAGTTGCCTATGGCAGAGAACAAGCAGAACACCACCCCGGAACGCCGCCCGGACTGCGTGACAGAGATCCGCATGGGCAACACCGTCCTTATCGTTTCCGGCTTTTTCAAAAAAGATACCACCGACACCGCAGCCGATAAGATGATGAAAGTGCTGGAGGCGGAAGCCGCCGCAGGACACAAAGCCCAGCTTTCGCCCTAACGCTACAAGCCGCACAGTAAAAAATCGTCATTTTGACAGGCGGTAAAGAAGCAGAAGCCGCTATACAGACAGCCGCCCCATGTGGTATAATCGAAATACGGAATAGTGGGGCTGGCTGTCGGAAACGGAGGATTTTATGTTAAGACAGACCACCCAGAAAATCACTGCCCTTTATCCAAGACTATCCCATGAGGACGAGCTGCAAGGCGAAAGCAATTCCATTTCCAACCAAGAGTTAATATGTAAAGGGTGGTTTCTGCCACCTAATACATATGACTGCGGCTCATTTGTGGTGAATCGAAAAGCAGTTGTAGGAAAGGAGTCAAAAAATCTTATAACCGTTGAAAATTCAACATAAAGGAGCTAATTGATTATGAAATCTATTTTTGAAGAAATGGGTGGCACTTATCGCCAAGAGGGCGATTATCTTATCCCTAACCTCGAATTACTTCCGATACCGGATTATAAAATCGGAAAATATGGGCGTATGCATCGTAACTATCTAAAAGAACATCGCAAGGTGCTTTATACCAATCTTATTTTGGATGGTACTTTGTTTGAGCGTTTAGCTGAAATTGACCAAGCCTGCAACGAGCGAATGGAACTTATCTGTACTGCTATGGCGAAGCAGGAAGGTGTGACCGAAGCTCTCAAAGCTGTCGATCAGATGGAATGGGTACGCCGTCAAAATAGCATCCATAATCGTGCCGAAGAAATCGTGTTGTCTGAACTTGTATATGTTTAATGGAAAATGCCCGTTATCGGCTTGTAATGGCTGATAGCGGGCATAAAATTTATTCTTTCGGTACAACGAATTTGTACTTACCTTTTCCTTGACCGCTGACAGCTTCAATTAGCTCTGCCTCTTTCAGCTTTTTTATCAATTCTCCAGCCGGTGTAGATGTAATACCGGCAAGCTTCATAATATCAGCCCTTGCAAAAACCGAATCAAAGCCAAACTGAGCGAACAGCTTTATTACGGTTTCTTTGGTAGACTTTTTTGACTTCAGTTCAAAAAGCAAAGTTTCAAACATCTCTTTTTCGCTTGAAACAACTGGTTTCTGTCCATCAAACAACTGGTTTTCATCTGAAACACCTGATTTTTCAATCGGAACATTATAATTCAGGTTATAAAGCGTGACAAAAAACGATGTTGGCGTGGATACAAACTTCGGTTCTAATTCGGGACGGTAATTAACTGCATGGTGGTAATCTCCTTTGATTTTTTTGAAACCACTGCCACGACGTTCCATGAAGTGCATACGGCTGAAAATATCTGCAATTATTGGATTACGGCGTTTAGATGCTACATGGTCGGTATCAAGATTTTGTACAATAGAGCCGTCAAGCATACCGCCGGGAGAATATACTTCAAGTCGATCATCAAAAATATCAATATGGACTTCGCTACCGATTTCCGTATAGTCACGGTGAATGAGTGCATTAACAATGACTTCATGTACCGCCTGTTCAGGATACTCAGGCATTTCAATTCGTCCATTGCCCGTTTTTCTCCAACGCTTTTTAGAATTGTTTTTAACAAAATTTGTACCTTCCTGTAGTAACGAGACCAGAGAACCGCTATATTCTTTGTCATCCAGAGCTTCCATTATGCCGGAGGCTTTATCTAACCCATACCAACGGGTACAGAATAAGCGGGAATGCCGCATTGGTGAGTCGTCAGCCAACAACACACCTGCATTAGTGAGTTTGCCAGCTTCATCCATCAATTCAAAGGATACAAAATCGGAATCCACCAGCTCCGTTCCTGTTCTCATACGATAAACGGAACGCAGCTTTGTAAAAGCAAGAGATTCAAACGAATAGCGGGAAGAAAGACTGTCAAAAGAAGTGTTGCTGCCACGTAGCACCAGTCGCTTCAAATCTATGGAACTTGCAGGTACACTTTCGTTGCCGATACGAACATAGGCAATTCGATTACCATCACCTGTATAGTAATATGGCGTTTCTTGACCGGCAAGAATTTTTAAGACAATAAATTCTTTGTTATCTTCAGAATGAATTTCTAAGATGATTTGAGGTACAGGATCCATTTTTGTTTTAATTGTTTCACTTATTTTCTCAGACACACTTTTTGCATCCTCCAAGCCGACAAGAACCTCGTTATCAGATACACCGAAAATCAAAGCACCACCGACACCATTAGCAAACGCACTCACGCTTTTCAACCAACTTTTCGGCTTACGTTCTTCAAGTAGTTCTTTCTTGTCATATTCCGTAGCTTCACCGATAAAATCAGATAATCTCATATCGTAAACACCTCATTTCTTTCCTATCCTTCATTCTTCTTTTTTCCACGGCTCTTATAAACATTGTGTTTATTCTTACACTGAGGACTGCAAAATACAGCACTCGGTCTGCTTGCGACAAAGGCTTGCAGACAGTGTTTGCACAGACGAATCGGCTTTTCCGTATCCGTCAGCATAAAGCTGAACATCATCTGTATCCCCAACAGCATGGAGTGGAAATCCCATACAATCGTCGGCTTATCCAACAGAGCGATATGATAGGTCGGCGTATTGCCGCCGTAAGCTGCCATACTTTGCTGCATCATCAGTTTTGTATCCTGATTTAAGGTGTCGTAATCCTCGTAATAAATCATGCTCGTCGTATAGTTAAATGCCCAGTCGGTAAACTGTTGCTTCATCCAATCGTATCGTTCGGCATATTCTCTCTGAAAGCTCATATTGACCGCCATCGGTTTGTCGGTCATGGTCATAGCCAGCGCCATCATCACACGGTCATTCTCAATGTTCCACATGGATTCCACGCCACGCTTGATGACATCCAGTTTGTCAAAGGGAAAGAACAATTTCAGATAGTCCTCCGTTGCCATGGTTTCCTCTTTGATAAAATGATTCTTCGGTAAGTACACCGCTTTGTAGTCCATAAAGTTCGGAGTAGTCGGCAGGGCGGTCATAAGTCCAAACAGACCATATTTTACAGCAAATTGCTGGATTGTCTTTTGAATTTCTTCATCCGGTTTTTTGCTCATTCCCATACGTCCGATATTGATAGCGTCCAAGACAATCTGCTGATACTCGGTCAGTGGATCATAAATGCTTGGCTGCGCCGTTTTTGAGGGAGTCAGGTACAAAATACCGTCCTCCGATTTCTTCCATTCATATTCGCTATACCGCACCCAAGTGGAACTGGTGCGTTCAAACAGGTTTTTCATTGTCAAACCCTCCACCATATATTGTAACCTAAATAATCAAAAATTATATTAGCATTATACTATTTCTTTTTTCGTGAATCAACCTCTGTGCTGTTATCTGCTAAAAAATCCTTTTCCAATAGTGTCAACGGCTGCTGTTTCTCTGCCTTTTCCAGTAAGGCTGGAAGCAGCTTTTTTCGTATCTTTTTTAGCATTGTGCCACGCACCTTGCGGATATTGCGGTCAGTTTGCCCTCTTATAGCAGCGATTCGTGTGGAACTGAACAACCGGACAGCACACAGGAATAACAGCTCTTTGTGATCTTCACTCAGCTCTCGCAAAATATAGGATATATATTTTTCAGTCACAAGCTCATGGATGTCATAAGGGCAGTAAAAAATAGCGTCAATAAAATCGCCTTTACGAATCAATTTCTCCAAAACATTATTCAAAGTGTCAGGAAAGAACAATCCGTCCTTTGCCATACCGTAATCAAATGGAAGATCGTCACCGCTTCGGGAAAGTTCGTGATAACGCTCTCTGCGTTCCCTGTTGGCGTCCAGTTTGTCCCACCAAGCAACTACCTTTTCAAAATCGGATACCGTTCTTGCGGCATCCTCCAAACGGGCAAGAGCTTCTGCTTGCAGTTCCCGTTTGAGTTTTTTGCGTTCACTGTCCTCATCTGGTCTGTCATCTTCAATGGGATTTTCGGCGGCATCGGCTTCCAGCTCATCAATGAGCTGTTGTTCCTTTAAGAGCTGCCGCTGTGCCTGTTCAGAAAGTTCAGCATCAACATTTTCGGTATCGTATTCACTTTCTATTTCATCATCTTCACGGTCAAACTCAAATACTTCCTCATCCAAACGCACCGCCGACACCACCCTTCAAAAATTTTTTCTGCTTTTTCTTAAATTCTGTGAAAAACAGTTCCGCTAAGCACCCCATATTTCTCCTATTGGTGAGGGAGTAATATATTTTAATTATTTTTATATTACACCCGCCAAGATGAAAGGAGGGATCGCCTATGTCAAATAACTACCGTGAGCTGACAGGTCGGGAGAAACAGCGGATTAAAAAGCTGATTACTTCTCGCTGTGCCAGCTATGACAAAGAATACGGTTGCCTGCCATTGGACTGCGACTGTCCGATGTTTGGCATCTGCTATACGAATAGCGGTTTATGCAGCTACTTCCGTAAATATGTACTTCCCACAGAACCGGAGCTGCAAGCCGTATTCGAGGCGCAGCCGCTGAGTGTTTGCAAAGAATGCGGAAAACACTTTCCGAAAGACGGCAAGCGAGCTTACTGCTCGGAAAAATGTGCCGAAGAAGCCCGCCGCAGACAAACCGCAGCAAGAGTACGCAAACACAGACAGAAGCACTATTAAACACATTCAATGTAACCATTTTGCCCTCAGAAAGCCTTGTGCCGCAAGGATTTTCCCGGGGCATTTCTATGTAGGCAATGGGTTGATACCTGTTGCCTTGTTTTAACTGTACAAATGGTTACAGGCAAGCGGAACTACAACTATTATACGAAGATTTCATGAATTTTTCAACATGGAGGTAACTGCCTATGGCAAAAAATGAAAACAGCAACTGTTCCTATCTGACACGCCGTATCGGCACAACCACTTATAAAGTCAAGGTTATATTTAACGATACGGAACAGGAAACCATGGAAGATAAAATTTTACGACTAATCCGCAATGAAACGGTTACAAAAGACGGAACTTGTGGTATAATGAGTTCACCACAAATGAGCCGTCAGTCTGAAAGGAGCGCATCATGAGCGTAAAACAGACTGAAGGAAAAATTACAGCATTATATGAAAGACTGTCCCGTGACGATGAATCTGCCGGGGATAGCAACTCCATTGTCAATCAGAAAAAATACCTCGAAAGCTATGCCGCACAAATGGGCTACGAAAACTGTGCCCATTATACGGATGACGGTTGGAGTGGTGGGAATTTTGAACGCCCTGCGTGGAAAAAGCTGATTGCCGACATCGAAGCCGGAAAGGTGGCTCATGTCATTGTGAAAGATATGAGCAGGGCGGGACGTGATTATCTCCAAACCGGATTTTACACCGAGGTATTTTTCAGGCAGCACAATGTTCACTTTGTTGCCATTGCCAACGGTGTGGACAGCAACGATCAGAACAGCAACGAATTTGCCCCGTTTTTGAATATTATGAACGAGTGGTATCTTCGTGACCTGAGCCGCAAGCAGCGCACTGCAATTCGTGTGAAAGGTGAATCCGGCAAGCCGACCACAAACTGTGCGATCTACGGATACAAGAAAGACCCGAATGACAAATACCACTGGCTGATTGACGAAGAAGCGGCGGCAGTTGTCCGCAGGATCTTCCGCCTGACCATTGAGGGCAACGGTCCGTATGAGATTGCCCGTATATTCTTTGACGATAAGATTGAAACCCCTGCTGTTTATTTCGGCAAGCAGAATAAGGGTATCTGGAAAAGCAAAGAAGAATTTCCGAATCCCTATAACTGGAGCGGCTATATTGTCGCACAGATTCTTTCTAAGCCGGAATATATGGGGCATACGGTTAACTTCCGTTCCCATAAACAATCCTATAAGGACAAAACTCCCGTAATGAACCCCAAAGAGGAATGGCTGATTTTTGAGAATACCCATGAAGCCATTGTTGATAAAGAAACATGGGAACTGGCTCAGAAGCTGCGTAAGACGCCAAGACGAATTGATACGATGGGTGAAGCCAATCCGCTGACTGGACTTTTGTACTGTGCAGACTGTGGCGAAAAGATGTATAACCACCGTTCCAGAGGCGGCACAGAGAATAACCCTTATCCTTCCGATTTCTTTGACTGTTCCGTCTATACAAGGGCACACCAGAAGCATAGTACTGCCTGCTGTGGTCATTATATTACAACCAAGGCTCTGCGTACTTTGATTTTAGAAACCATCCGTTCCGTCAGCACCTTTGCTATTTCCAATCGAGACGAATTTATGGAAAAAGTACGGGCGGCTTCCCAGCTCAGACAGGCAGAGGCGGCGAAGGATACGAAACGAAAATTAAACAAAGACCGCAAACGCATTACTGAGCTTGATACGATTATTAAAAAGCTCTATGAATCATTTGCTGTCGGTCGTATCTCTGAGGAACGCTTTGACAGCCTGCTGTCAGAGTATGAAGAAGAACAGAAATTTCTTCGCACTTCTGTTTCGAACATGGAGGAACGGTTATCCGGTTTTGAAGAAGATACCAATCGTGCAGAACAGTTTCTTGCACTGGCAAAGAAATATACCGATTTTTCAGAACTGACTACACCGATGATTAACGAGTTCATTGACAAGATTCTTGTCCACGTACCGGAAAAGGTTGACGGGGATCGCATACAGGAAGTGGAAATCTATCTGAAGTTTATCGGTCATTTTGAACTTCCTGCGCCGGAGCTGACCGCAGAGGAAGAAAAAAGACAGGAGCAGTTACGAAGGCATCGAATTAAAAGCCGGGAACGCTATCAGAAAATCAAGGCTGGCGAACACGCAGTCGGACAGCCGTTCAAGCTGACCTGTAAATGCTGCGGTAAGGAATTTGAATCCAGAAGTTCTGCCGCCATGTATTGCAGTCCAAACTGCCGTGCAAAGTTCTATCGACAGGAGGCGGCAGAAAAACGAAGCCGTGAAATCGCCTGTGAGAATTGCGGAAAGATTTTCACTACAACGAGAAGTGATGTCAAGTATTGCTGTGACCAGTGCCGATACGAAGGACATCTAAAAGGTCAGCGAATACGAAACGCAGTGAACAGAGCCAAAGAGAAAGAGCCGGAAGTGCTTGATATTTCCCCTGTGGCAGAAACTAAAGAACCGCAGAAAACAGCATAACAGATTTTGAAGCGAGCTTGAATTTTTTTGGCTCGCTTCTTTCTTTTCAAGTTGTCACAGTGGCAACTTGATTTTATGCCTGTTTTATTTCAAGTCCCCAATTTGGGAACTTGATTTTTATACCATTGTGCCGCAAGTTGCCAGATTGACAACTTGCGGTAGCAGCCATTCAAAGCAGCAATTTGATACTTTGATATTTGTGAGCTTCCCCGTGGTAAGTTCCCAATTTGGGAACTTGCCGTAAATATCTATCGAATTAAGTTTCCCATTAACATTTTACCGTAAGTCGGAACAGATTTTTGGTAGGTTGCCATTTTGACAACTTACCAAATCTTAATACCGCTTTTGCCCTCGTTTGGTATTACACCGATACTAAACGGGGGCATTTTTGCTACTGCAAATATTTATCAAAAATGCGTGATACCAATAAACAAACTATTACTACCACAGGAGGATTTGTATATGACTGAAAACGAGAAGAAATTATTACAGGCAAAGCACAGATTGGAGGAAGCACAGATGCGTGACCGTGTGAAAGAACGAAAGGCTCGAACACATCGGTTGATTCAGGAGGGAGCGATTTTAGAAAAAGCTTTACCGCAAACCACACAGATGACATTAGAGCAGTTGGAGGATTTTTTATGGGAAGTATTCAAGGCGGCACGATGATTTTAGGCGTTCCGGGAAACCGGGGCGCTTTTCTTTTTCCCCGAAGGGCGCACTTACTCACCACCTGCAAAACAGGCGGTGGTATCCCTCCCTGCGGTCAGGCTCGTGCGCTCTTCACGAACTGTCTTTTAGCCATTTCTCCAGAGGGGGCAGGCAATGCCGCAGGCGGACATTCCCTGTGCAGTCGGCTTTATGTTTTGCTCAATCAGCAAAACGATGTGGTTGCATATTGCCACCCTATCCCGCCGTCTGCCTGCGAAAACCTGCCACCGGCAGCTTTATCGCAGCGATAGGTATGTCGTGTTTTCCGACACACCTATTTTCTCTTTTGAAAAAGAGAAACAGAAAAATGAAAGGACGGTGAAAACGAATGGCGATTTATCATTTAGAAACAAAAGTAGTCAGCCGTGGCACGGGACGAAGCGCTGTTGCTGCTGCGGCATATATGAGTTGTTCGCAAATTTTGAATGATTATGACGGTGTGCAGCATGACTTCACTCGTAAAAAAGGGCTTGTCTGGCAGCAAATATTTTTGCCGGAGTATGCCCCTGTCGAGTGGCAGGAACGGGCAGTTCTCTGGAACGCCGTGGAAGAAAATGAGAAAACGAAAGACAGCAGACTCGCCCGTGAATTTGTAGTTGCTTTGCCTGTTGAACTGAATAAAAAGCCGTGGAAAAGCCTGTTGTCCGACTTCATCAATGAGCAGTTTGTGGCAGACGGAATGTGTGCAGATGTGGCAATTCATGATCCGCATCCGCCCGGTCATAATCCCCATGCCCACATCATGCTGACTGTGCGCCCATTGGACGAAAACGGCAAATGGCAGTATAAGACGGAGAAAGAATATCTCTGCATCAAGGATGGCGAAGAACGGGGCTTTACTGCCGCCGAGTTCAAAACAGCACAGGCAGACGGTTGGGAAAAGCAATATCAGTACAAAGTCGGGAAAAAGAAAATGTATATGACACCCTCTGCCGCCGAGAAATACGGATATGAGCGTGTCAACAAATATCCGAAAAGCACCAAGTACGGCAGACAAAATCCTGTCTCCGAGCGTTGGAACAGTGATGAACAGCTTGTTCTTTGGAGAGCGGCTTGGGCTGATGTGACAAACCGCTATTTAGAGCGTGCAGGTATTGATCAGAGAATCGACCACCGCAGTTATGCAGAGAGAGGACTTGATGAACAGCCGACCATTCACGAGGGTGTGGTTGCCCGTGCTTTAGAAAAAAAAGGAATCATCTCTGACCGCTGTGAAATCAATCGTCAGATTAAAGCTGACAATGCTTTACTGTGTGAGCTAAAAGCGACTGTGAAAAAGCTGATACAAGCGGTTAAAAATACCATTCCTGCGATTGCGGAAGCAATGGAAAAATTGCGTGGCAATATGATTATCTTCAAATATCAGCTATTGCACCTGGGCAGCAACAAGCACAGTATCAAGCAGTCCTTGAATTTGTTCCGTGAGGAAATGGCGGAATATGTCGCTGTCACGGATAAAATCAAGGCAAAGTCCAAAGAGCGTAAATCTCTGCTGACAGAGAAAAAGGAAACGCCGGTAATTCATGTTCTGAAGCACCGTGACCTTGCAAAGCGCATTGCTGAACTGACAGAGGATTTGGAGGAACTGCGTTCGGAAAAGGCTATGCTGCTCCGACAGCTCCAATACCCCGAAGATGCAACAGCGGATATGTTCAAAAAGCAAATCCGCACTTTGGAGGACGGGCTGAAAAAGATTGAAGCCAGCGAAGCCAAGTATGCCGCCGAGCTTGACAACGCTCTCAAACAATACGCCGAATTGCAAGAGCAGGCGACTGAATTTGACCCCATCGAGCTTTACGAAACAAGACAGGAAATTCGTTCCAATCACGAACAAGATGCCACACGGCGCATCCAGAATGCCTATGGCGATAAATATGATATGCTCCGTATGTATGACAGTAAACGGAGTGTCACTAATCTGTTGAATGAGAGTGCGGAAGAACGGTCTTTGACGGAAAGACTGCGAGCAAAGCAGAAAGAACAGAAACAACAGCAACAGACACAAAGAAAACCCAAGAACAAGAGTAGGGAAAGATAAAATTTGCGGGAGTGCAGTTCATTACGAATCGCACTCCCGCTTTTTGTTTCGTCTACCAAAATAATAAATTTGCTTTGGCACATTTCCGTTTTCATTTGTGTTTTGAAACGCTCTATAGTTAGTGTTTAAGTATTCACAAATAACCCATTGATATTATTCGCTTGTGCGTATATAATATATATAACTATTTGGTGCGGAGGTAAACTATGTTTGAATACATGACAGTACAGGATGCAGCTAAACTTTGGGGAATATCGGTGCGTCGTGTTCAAAAGCTATGTGAAGAAAATCGAATTGATGGAATTGTTCGACTACCTCGTGCATGGCTAATTCCCCAAGATGCCCAAAAACCGGCTGATGGGAGATATAAACAAAATAAAAAAGCGAATTTGTTGCCGACAATAAGGAGAACACACGATGAGTAAATTATTATTAGTGGAGGATGACCAAAGTATCGTATCCTCTTTATCGGACTATTTAGGAAACGAAGGGTTTAAAATCGAAAGTGCTTCCGGGCAGAAAGAAGCAATAGAAAAATTGGATAGCGACCAATACGATATAGCCTTGGTGGACATTCAATTATCAAATGGAAATGGCTTTTCTGTTTGTTCTGCAATTAAAGAAAGAGGAACCATGCCGGTTATTTTCTTAACGGCTTCTGATGATGAGTATAGTGTTGTGGCAGGACTGGACATGGGAGCTGACGATTATATCAGTAAACCGTTCAGACCAAGAGAACTGCTTTCCAGAATCAACAGCGTATTAAGGAGAACTAAGAACACGCAAAACATTATCAGTTACCATGACTTAGTTGTGGACACAAATCAAGTAACCGTATCAAAGAATGGGAAAGAGATTTTGTTGTCTGCTATGGAATATAAATTGCTTTTAGTCTTTCTGCGTAACAAGGGTATTGTTCTATCTCGTAGAAGATTGTTAGAGCTTTTATGGGACACTACTGGAGAGTTTATCAATGATAACACGCTGACTGTTTACATGAAAAGGCTGCGTGACAAAATTGAAACCAATCCACAGGAGCCGGAAATCATAATTACCGTTCGTGGACTTGGTTATAAGGTGGGTTGATATGGACTTTGTCAGAAATAAAGAAGTTAAAAGGCAAATTGTTGTCAACGGCCTTCTTGCCCTATTTTGGTGCTGTATTTGCTTTATCGTTGATAGCAAATCTCTGTGGATTGTTTTAGCGGCTATTGTATCAGTCGGTATAGTCTCCCTTTTTTTCACCTATCAAAGATACAGAAAAATTGCTGAACTTAGCTTGCTTATCGACAAACTGCTGCATGGAGATGAAACAATTTCTTTTGGGCAGTTTCAAGAGGGCGAGTTGTCTGTTTTACATGATGAAATATCCAAGATGACAAGACGACTTATTGAACAGGCAGAAGCTCTGAAAAAAGAAAAAGGTAATTTAGCAGACGCTTTAGCCGATATTTCACATCAATTAAAAACGCCTTTGACATCGCTGAATATCTTAAATGCTTCTCTGTGCAATGAGAAAATGACTGACGAAGAAAGGTATGAGCTGATCCGCAAGCAGGCTATGCTTTTATCAAGAATGGAGTGGCTGATTGCAACACTTCTAAAAATATCCAAGCTGGATGCAGGAACGATTACTCTAAAGCCACAGGAGATATGCTTAAAAGATGTGGTAGAAAAAGCAATTCGTCCTCTGGAGATTGCGGCAGAATTAAAAATGCAGACAATCACGCAAGTGATTCCGGCAGAATTAAAACTAACTCTTGATACTGATTGGACTGCTGAAGCCTTGGGGAATGTAATTAAAAACTGTATTGAACATTCACCAGAGGGCAGCACTATTGAAATCAAGGCAATAGAAAGACCTCTTTTGACACAGGTCATTATTGAGGATAACGGGATAGGTTTTCAGGAAAAGGATATACCGCATCTGTTTGACCGATTTTATCAAGGAAGTGGCTCTGCAATCGGTAATGCTGGTTTGGGGTTGGCTCTGGCAAAAACAATCATCGTCAATCAGGGCGGTGTCATCCAGGCGAAAAACCGGAAGTCAGGCGGTGCAGAATTTGAAATCTGCTTTTATCGGGGGACTGCTTAAATATAATGTCGTTAAGCTGACAGTTTTTGTCAGTTTAATCAAATCAAGAAAAAAGGAGTATTATTATGCGTTTGATTTTGCAGTATATTGGAAATATGATACCTTACTGTTTGTTGGGATTCTTCTTATGTTTAGGGTGCAGGTTTATAAATTGCTATAAGCACCCCAAAAAAGATTGGAAGAGAGAGCTTGTGATTTGTGTTTTTGCTGCTTACTGTGCAGGATTAGCCTCTCAAACGATTATGCCTCATTGGAACTGTGGTATTGATATGTCGGGTAAGCTATATATAGACATATTTTGGGATAATGAATTGGCTTCTGTAAATCTTATTCCGTTTAAAACGATATTGGGTCAACTCTCTGGCAATAATAGTATTGTAGGAGAAGCAGATATACATAAAGTATCCGTTTTAAACTTGTTAGCTAACCTATTGCTGTTTTCGCCAATAGGTTTATTCTTGCCATTGCTCTGGAAAAAATTTAGAAAGATAAAAAATGTAATTCTTGCAGGTGTTTTGGTTAGCACCAGTGTAGAAATGATACAATTTTTTATTGGGAGAAGCAGTGATATAGACGATGTGTTTTTAAATACACTTGGTGTTTGTGTGGGCTATGGATTATACAAAATAATAACGAAACTGAAGAAAATTCGCATTTTAGGGACTGCTTAATGTAGCCCCTTTTTAAGTGACATTTTTGTAATGAAATAGTAATGAAGCAGTCACTTTTTCTTGCCATACTGAATTACAAAAATATATGGAGGAACTTTTTATGGAAATATTAAGAGTAGAGAATATCTGCAAAACCTACGAAATGGACAATGCTCCTGTTCATGCTCTGTCAGATATTTCTTTTTCCGTTGATAAAGGAGAGTTTGTTGCAATCATTGGAGCATCCGGGTCTGGCAAGTCTACCCTGTTGCACATATTAGGTGGTGTTGACAGACCGACTTCAGGAAAAGTATTTGTGGACGGACAGGATGTTTATGAGCAAAACGAAGATGAATTAGCAGTATTCAGAAGAAGGCAGGTTGGGCTTGTCTATCAGTTTTATAATCTGATCCCGGTTTTGACTGTTGAGGAAAATATCACGCTACCTATTCGATTGGATGGGCGTAAAATCAATAAGGAGCGTTTGAAGGAACTGTTATCCACGCTCAAGCTGGTAAAACGTAGAAAACACCTGCCAAGTCAGTTATCCGGCGGTCAACAACAAAGAGTGGCAATCGGGCGAGCATTGATTAACGCACCTGCGATTATCCTTGCGGACGAGCCGACAGGAAATCTGGACACGGAGAACACAAGGGATATTATGAAACTTCTGCGTGAATCCAATCAAGCCTATCGTCAGACAATGATCCTGATTACCCATGACCGTGAAATCGCAATGCAGGCAGACCGTATTCTGGAAATTCAGGATGGCAGACTTGTGAGGGATGAGGTGATACGCTGATGAATATGATTTTTACGCTTACACTCAGAAATCTGTTGTCGAATAAAAAGCGTACCCTGCTCACACTTTTAACCATTCTTTTGTCAATCAGTATGATAACCGCTATTCTCTGCGGGGGATGGTCATTGGTTGATTTTCTGAAAGAGAAAGAAAAAGTGTATGGTGGCGATTATGACTACTACATGGAGGATCTGACTTGGGAGCAGGTTCAAGAGCTATATAGTCAAAACAATGTAGGCGAGGTTTCGCTTCTCCGCTTTGCCGGAAACAGTTTTTACGGGGAGAAATCCAACAGTACAATGCTTTCCATTGGCGAGATTGACGAGAACTTTACCCAAAAATTTTCGTTAAATCAGTATTTGCTTGCAGGGCGTTTCCCGCAAGATGAAAATGAGCTTATTATTTCAGAATCCTTTTTGAAGAAAAACAACATGAACACAGAGATTGGAGATACGATTTCTTTAACTCTTGGTTCAAGAATATGGGATGAATATAATGCCCAACTTTCCGGGCTGACAAATTATAGGGGTGAAGAAGAAAGCTTCGTTCCGGCAAAAGAGAAAACCTATGTGATTGTTGGTATCCTGTCAGATGTGAATGACTCAAAAATTGCAGCAAACTATAATGCCTTTGCAGGTGTTGACAAAACGGCATCCGATTTTTCTGTGTATGTCAAGGTAAAGAATTTATCCAATTCAATCTATACAGAAGCCAAAGAAGTGGCAGCGGCAGTAGACAGTCATGTAGCAAAGTTTCATTCTGAACTGTTAGTCTATCATGGAATTACCGGCGGCAAAGGAGCAGCCAAACTGATTGCATTGGTAGTCATGGTCATTTGCCTTTTAATGGCTGCATCTGCTTCAATGATCAGCAACGCCCTCTCCATTTCCTTGCAGGAACGAATTAAGCAGATGGGAATGTTGTCCAGCGTTGGAGCAACAAAAGGGCAAAAACGCCTTAGCGTATATTTAGAAGCCTTCCTTTTGGGCGTGGTGAGCATACCTTTTGGATTGGTTGTTGGTATCCTGCTGTCTGCTCTGTTATTAAGTGTGGTTAGGACAGCTTTTGGAGAAACATTCACTTTTGGCATCGTAGAACTGTCCTTAAAGGTAAACGGATTGCTCCTGCTCGTCAGCGGATTATCCGGCATTGCTTCTTTGTACTTCGGAAGCAGAAAGCCTGTGAAGCAAGCAGCTAAAATTACAGTTATTGAAGCAATCCGCCAGTCTAACAATGCGGTATCAAAAAAGAAATTCCGTGACGGAAAAATCGTTTCTTTGGTTTTTGGCATTTATGGTTCGCTGGCAGCTAAAAATATTAAGCGTAATCCAAAACGCTTCCGAGCAATCACCGGCTCTATTTTCTTGTCGATGGTGATTGCCCTTTCCTTATATAGTTTGTCTGATTTTATGCTTTATCAGACATCTTTGGACATGAAGGAGGACGGTTCCTGTTATACCGATGTGATTTCGACGATTCAATACAAAGATATTCCTACCGCAATCAAGGCATTATCGGATGAAAACATCATTTCGGATGTTTCCTATTCTTTTCAGCGATATATGACCGCTGATTTTTCACAAGAACAAATCAATCCTGACATGCAGGGATATTTCATTGGTAATAACAAAGCGGAGCTTTATGTGGTAGGATTGGATGATGAACATTTTGTCTCTTTCTGTGAGGAAAATAGGTTCAGTCTGGATGTAACAAACTCCAATCATGGAATTTTGCTCAATAAGACCATGGGATATTATAATTCGGCACAAAATCGAGTAATTGCGGGCTCACCGTTCCTTATTGAACCGGGAACAGAAATCATTCCGTTGGGGGCATCCGAGGATGCCTTACCGATTATCGTGGAAGAAATCGTTGCAGAAGAAAATGCAAATATCCAATCTATGTTTGTGAGAGATCGAGCTGTCCTCATTGTGCCTTTAAGTTATTTCAACTGGCTGATAGATGATAACGCCTATGTGGAAATGAGAATACAGACAGCACAGCATAAAGAAGCAATGGAATGTCTGGCTGACAGAGGATTTCCGCAAACCGTGGACATTGCAGCCGCAACAAATAATTCCAGACAGGTATATACGATTGCAAAACTGGTAATCTGCCTATTCTCCATCCTGATGACAGTTATTATCAGTTTGAATGTTTGTAACACTATCTCAAATACAATTCATTTGAGAAGAAGCGAATTTGCTGTTCTGCGTTCTGTTGGTATGACTGCCAAAGGATTAAAATGTACGCTATTGCTCGAAGCTATTTTGTACGGTGTAAAAGCATTGGTTCTTGCATTGCCTGTGAGCTTTTTAATTCATTGTGCTATCTACTACTTCATATCATCGGGTATGACACCATTTGCTTTTTATATCAACGGCGGTATTTATGTTCTTGCAGTTCTTGCAGTCGGTGCTATGGTATGTATCGCTATGCTGTTTGCTGTTAGAAGCGTATCAAAGGTGGAAATTGTAGAGGAACTGAAATTGAGCAATATGTAATCATTCAATCTAACAAAGTAGCTGAAACGGAGGTAATAGAAATTGAGCAAAAAGAAACTGGTAAAGAGAGTTGCAGGCATTGCTTTGACTGTTGGTGTAGTTATACTTGCCGTTGTATGTGTTGGTAAAGTAAATCGTGTTCAGAACGAAAAAGATATTATTGGCATATGGAAGGATGCAAATGCTGAGGTGGTATTTACCTTTCAAGAGAATGAGGAACTTACTGTGAGTAAAGATATGCCCGCTCCGGATCTTTCTTGTGGCAGTGCATCGTATAGCTTCCCTTCCACAAATATGATTTGTGTGGAACAGGAAGATAACAGCGTGGAATTTGAGATAGAAGTAGATAAAAACAGTTTGACACTCTTCTTCATGGGACAAGAATATCTGGAATTGGAAAAGTAACGATTACAAATAAAAGAGAACTTTTGAGCCGATAATTCGCAGCCTTTGCGGATTATCGGCTCTGCGTATATTTTGAACGCTGTTTTCAGAAATATAGTGTTTTGCAGAAAAGCACCTTGACAAATCAAATCTCAGAAGCGTATTCTTGAAACCTACGCAAAGCAGAACGGTTTTTCCAATCTGCGCTGGTACACGGACGATGGTTATTCTGGTGCGAACTTCCAAAGACCGGGCTTTCAATCCATGCTTGCGGATATTGAAGCCGGGAAAGTGGCTACTGTTATCGTAAAGGATATGTCACGGTTAGGGCGAAACTACCTGCAGGTGGGAATGTATACCGAGATGATTTTCCCACAAAAAGGCGTCCGCTTTATCGCCATAAACGATGGAGTGGACAGCGCACAGGGCGACAATGATTTTGCCCCTTTGCGGAACATTTTCAACGAATGGCTGGTGAGAGATACGAGCAAGAAAATCAAAGCCGTAAAACGGTCAAAAGGCATGAGCGGCAAGCCTGTTACGAGCAAACCCGTGTACGGCTACCTCATGGACGAGGACGAAAATTTCATCATTGACGAGGAAGCCGCACCCGTAGTCAAGCAGATATACCGTCTGTGCCTTGCCGGGAACGGTCCGACCAAGATAGCCCGTATGCTGACCGAGCAGGAAATCCCAACGCCGGGAACGCTGGAATACCGCAGGACGGGCAGCACACGCCGCTATCACCCCGGCTATGAGTGCAAATGGGCGACAAATACCGTGGTGCATATCCTTGAAAACCGGGAGTACATGGGCTGTTTGGTGAACTTCAAGACGGAGAAACCGTCCTACAAGACCAAGCACAGCATAGAAAATCCCATTGAGAAACAGGCAATTTTCGAGAACCACCATGAGCCTATCATCGACACCCAGACATGGGAGCGTGTGCAGGAATTACGCAAACAGCGCAAGCGTCCGAACCGCTATGATGAAGTGGGCTTGTTCTCTGGTATGCTCTTTTGCGCGGACTGCGGCAGCGTCATGTATCAGCAGCGTTACCAGACCGATAAGCGGAAACAGGACTGCTATATCTGCGGGAACTACAAGAAGCGCACCCATGACTGCACCGCACATTTTATCCGCACCGACCTTTTGACTGCGGGCGTTCTCTCCAATCTACGGAAAGTGACGAGCTATGCGGCAAAGCATGAAGCCCGGTTTATGAAGCTGCTGATCGAGCAGAACGAGGACGGCGGCAAACGCCGGAACGCCGCCAAGAAAAAGGAACTGGAAGCTGCCGAAAAGCGTATCGGTGAACTTTCCGCTATTTTCAAGCGGCTGTATGAGGACAGCGTAAGCGGTCGCATTTCTGACGAGCGTTTCACGGAGCTTTCGGCAGACTATGAAGCCGAACAGCAGGAATTGAAAGAGCGTGTTGCCAGAATACAGGCGGAGCTTTCCAAAGCACAGGAAGCTACCGTAAACGCAGAAAAGTTTATGAACATTGTCCGCAAGCACATGAACTTTGAAGAACTGACCCACACCCTCTTGCGTGAGTTTGTAGAGAAAATCGTTGTGCATGAGTGCAGCTACGATGAAAACGGCACACGCAGACAGGATATTGAGATTTACTATTCTTTCGTCGGCAAGGTGGACTTGCCCGAATGACCGCCCGCCCTATCCGATACCAAAGACAAGTATCGGATAGGAAAGGCAAAATTTTTTACACTTCTATTACTTCTTTATCACACATAAGCAAATCATTATGGCTTGTCACCAGCCATGCCGGTGCAAGTGAATTAACAAGTTCTTTATTTTCAGGATTTACATATTTGGAAAATGGTGTCTTTTTGTAATTTTTGCCATATAAAAATTTAGGAAGAAAAAGCCCAATCTTATCAAACTTTGTTGTGTAAAACATACCGCTGATAAGTCCGAGTGCACTAACATGCAAATCCGATGGTTTTACCCCTGCTGCCTTAGCAATTTTGTAGCTGTTCTGAATTGCATTAGCATATGTAATAAGGCATGCACCTCCACTGTCTCCGACCATGTATACATGTGACAAGTCACCACCGTCTGGCTTCACACGTTTCTTTATAAAATCCATAGCCGCAAATACATCCCTTAACTGATCAAATATCATACAGTCAGGAACAAGCCTGTATTCTATACTGTATACAAGAAATCCTTTCTTGCAAAGCAAGGCACAAAAATATCTGTTAAACTCTTTATTGCCAAGAAGCAATCCACCGCCATGTACGTTAATTATAACTGGAAGCATAGTATCTTTAGCATTTTGTGGACGGAAAATATCCATCCTGTGTGCTTTTTTATTATCATCTGCATATGCTATATTTTCGCTAAAATCAACTCCGTCAGGAAATGTTAATTTTTCATCTCTTGTAACACATGATTTTTCAAAATCACTTCTTTGTTTATAAAATTGTTTTGTCATTACACTGTTCATTTTGTGCCTCTCGCATTTAGTATATTAGATAATTTTGCAAATTGCTCAAGTGTAAGTGCCTCGCCTCTCACTGTCGGCGAAAGATTACATTCCTCCAATGCCTCAATTAATTTTTCTTTTGTTATTCCTAACTCTGCACAACCACACACGCTGTTTGTCATGGTTTTTCTTCTCTGGTTAAAAGAAGCTCTTATTATACCAAACATTAATTTTTCATTATCAGCTTTTACCGGTGGTTCTTTGTATCTTTCAAGTTTTATCACTGCAGAATCAACATTTGGACGCGGCATAAAACAACTTGCCGGAACTGTAAGAACAACCTGCGGTTTCGCATAATACTGCACTGCAAGCGACAGTGCACCGTAATCTTTTGTACCGGGACCCACCTGCATTCTGTCGGCAACCTCTTTCTGAACCATAATAGTTATGCTGTCTAACGGAACTTTACTCTCAAATAGCCCCATGACAATAGGAGTTGTAATATAATATGGGAGATTAGCAACAACTTTTATCGGTTCTGAGTTGTTATGCTCTGCCGCAAGCTTAACAATATCAAGCTTTAGCACATCTTCATTAATGACAGTAACATTGTTATAATAACTTAATGTATCATTTTCAAGAATCGGAATTAATTTCTTATCAATCTCGACCGCAACAACTTCTCTTGCTTCCTCACACAGAATCTGTGTCATAGTTCCGATTCCCGGACCGATTTCAAGAACAAAATCGTCCTTCGTCACGCCTGCTTCACGCACAATCTTTCTCACTACATTTTCATCAATAAGAAAATTCTGCCCGTATTTTTTTTGAAATGAAAATCCATATTTATCCAATATTTCTATTGTGTTTGTTGGATTTCCAAGATGCTTTACATTTTCAAATGCCATACAATCTCCATTCTGTTTTAAAAAAATAACTTTTTCGCATTTTCATTGGTTATATCTATAACTTCCTGTGCCGTAATTCCTTTAATCTGTGCTATCTTTTCGGCAACATATCTTATATTTCTGCTGTCATTTCTCGTTCCGCGGTGTGGCTCAGGTGCCATATAAGGGCAGTCCGTTTCAAGAACGATTCTTGTCACCGGCACTTCTTCTACCGTCTCAACAAGCTTTCGTGCATTTTTAAAAGTCACGACACCGCCTACACCTATAAAAAATCCCATATCAAGAAATTCCTTTGCTGCTTCTTTTGTATAAGAATAACAATGTATCACTCCGCCGGCTTTGTCTGCTCTCTTATTTTTCATGCACTGTATCGTATCCGCACACGCTTCTCTTGAGTGGACAATTATAGGCTTATTAACATCAACTGCCGCTTCAATCTGCGTCTCAAACCACATTTTCTGGACTTCCTTCGGATTATCAAGATAATGATAATCAAGTCCGATTTCTCCAATTGCAACAACTTTTTCATTGTTTAAAGCCTGTTTTTTCAACCATTGTATATCGTGCATGGTAAGATTCCCTACGTCCTCAGGGTGAACTCCTACCGCCGCATACACTTTATCATATTTGTCTGCAAGTTCAAGTGATTTTTTACACCCGTCTAAACTTGCCCCGACATTTATTAAATACTCCAGTTCACCGTTATCCGACAACATCTGACTGATAAGCTCGTCCCTGTCATCGTCAAACGCACTGTCATCATAATGGGAATGTGTTTCAAATATTTTCACTGTTGCTCTCCGTTAAATACTTTTTTATATCATAATACCGCAAAAACATAAATTCGGCAAAATATTCTCTGCCTTAATATATTATAGATTAATTGGATATGTTAGTCAAAACGTAATTCATTTTCACGATTATTTTTTGTTCTTTTAATTGAATTCCAACCATGACTTCAATATAATAAGTAATTATTAAAACATTTTGAACGGAGAAAGCTTATATGTTTAGAAAAATGAGAAGATTTAAACAGGAATTAAACGAAACCGAATGTAAGAAAATTCTTAAAAACGAAGTCCGCGGAGTCCTCTCCGTAATCGGCGATGACGGCTATCCTTACGGACTTCCTATTGATTATTGGTATGACGAAATCGAAAACCGCATTTATTTTCACGGTGCCAAAGAAGGACATAAACTTGATGCGATTAAAAAATGTAACAAAGTATCTTTTTGCACATACGACAAAGGATACAGAAAAGACGGCGAATGGCCTCTCTATATAAACAGTGTAATTGTTTTCGGAAAAATCAGCATTGTAAATGACAATGAAAAAATAATTGAAATTTGTAAAAATCTCTGCTATAAATTCACCGATGACGAAAATTATGTCGCCGATGAGCTTGAAAAAGCAGGAAACCGCGTATGCTGCCTCGAACTTATTCCCGAACACATCAGCGGCAAACTTGTCAAAGAAAGTTAATTAATATTACATATCTGCATTGCTGCTCCGTTTTCCATAACATGAAATCCATGCTTTTCATAAAAAGGAACGTTATTTTTGTCTTCAGGCATAAGTTCAAGATACATAAAATTCTTATATTTTTCTTTAATGTATTCCACCATTCTGCCTGCAATACCCTGTCCTTGATATTCCGGATGTACAAGTACATAATGAATCTGTGCGAGCATTTCCGAATCATCAAGGACGCGTATGAGACCGACAAGTCTCGCATCGTCCCACACAGTGAGCACAGTTTTGGAATTCATAAGTGCCTTATACAGTTTTTGCGGATATTCACCCGATTTCCCGCCAAATATCGTAAGTCCGTATTCAAGCGGACACCTAATATCAGCATCAAGTTTCTTTTTGTATTTCGCCATAATTATATCACCTTCTCAAATTGTTCCACAGGTCATAAAGCTGCATGAAATCATTCCCACATTTATCCGCAGCATAAAAATATCCGTCGGAATTTTTGTTTTTAAGCAAGAACTCCGACGGAATGTTTTATCTTATATTTCTTTTTTATTATCAGCACCCGGAGTTGTGACAATCACCTTTTCCGGCGTAATAATAACAGCACCTTTTGCGATAGCCGCACCATTAAACATCTTTTCTACCATCGCTTTAAAAGTATTGACAATCTCACCTTCAGCAACATACTCTGCTGTTCCTTTTATCTGATTTCACTGCCCTCAATAATATCCTTATCAACAGTCAGAACAGAAAGATTATTCTCATCATCTGCTGCCGCAAGAATCATTCCCTGTGACTCAACGCCGCAGAGCTTGCAAGGCTTTAAGTTCGTAACTACAGCAACCTTTTTTCCAACCATTTCTTCCGGCTTATAATATGCTGCAATTCCAGAAACAATCTGTCTTACCTCATCGCCGATGCGAATCTGTGAAACAAGAAGTTTCTTTGCTTTCTTTACAGGTTCACACTTAATTACTTCACCAACCTGAATCTGAATCTTGTCAAAATCATCAATTGTAATCTCAGGCTTTTTCTCAACCTTTGGATAATCCTTAATTCCGGCTGCCTTTTTTTGTGCTTCATGAATCTTTTCAACTTCTTTCATAACTTCTTCAAGATCAAGACGGGCAAATAATATTTCAGGTTTTTCAGTTACTTTTATATCATTTTCTCTTAAACCAAACTTGTCGAGGTCATCAAAATCTCTTTCTCCAGCCTTTGGATTTGCAGGATAAAGCTGTGCAAGAATACGCTCAGAAGTCTCAGGCATATAAGGTGTCAGAAGATTTGCTCCGACTGTAATGCTTTCAACAAGGTTATATAAAACTTCGCTGAGACGGTCTTTCTTTGTCTCATCTTTTGCAAGTGCCCAAGGCATTGTCTCATCAATATATTTATTGCATCTCTTAAAAAGAGTAAATATCTCCGTAATTGCGTCAGCAACATGAAGTGTCTTCATCTTATCTTCAACTCTTGCCTTTGTACCTGTCACAACAGCTTTAAGTTCTGCATCAAAATCAAGGCTTGCACCATTCTCATCTGTACCCGCACCTGTCGTGTCGGCACCTGTCTTTGCAACATTGCCGCCAAAATACTTATTTGACATGGCAATTGTTCTGTTTACAAGATTACCAAGCGTATTGGCAAGGTCTGAATTCATACGCTCAACCATAAGCTCCCATGAAATAACACCATCATTTTCAAAAGGCATTTCGTGAAGGACAAAATATCTTACAGCGTCAACGCCAAACATATCTACAAGGTCATCTGCATAAATAACATTGCCTTTTGACTTACTCATCTTACCATCGCCCTGCAAAAGCCATGGGTGTCCAAATACCTGCTTTGGAAGCGGTTCACCGAGTGCCATAAGGAATATCGGCCAGTAAATCGTATGGAATCTGATAATATCCTTTCCGATAAGATGAAGGTCTGCCGGCCAGAACTTCTTATACTGTTCGCTTGAGTTACCGTCTGCATCATAACCTATACCTGTAATATAGTTAGTAAGAGCATCAAGCCACACATAGACTACATGCTTATCATCAAAATCAACCGGGATACCCCATTTGAAAGATGTTCTTGATACACATAAATCTTGAAGTCCAGGAAGAAGGAAATTGTTCATCATCTCATTCTTTCTTGAAACAGGCTGAATAAATTCAGGATGTGTATTAATATGCTCGATAAGTCTGTCCGCATACTTGCTCATCCTGAAGAAATATGCCTCCTCCTTAGCCGGCTTAACTTCACGTCCACAGTCAGGACATTTACCATCTACAAGCTGTGACTCTGTCCAGAATGACTCACATGGTGTACAATACATTCCTTCATATGAACCCTTATAAATATCACCCTGGTCATAAAGCTTCTTAAAAATCTTCTGAACCTGTTTTTCATGATAATCATCTGTAGTACGAATGAACTTATCATATGATGTATTCATCAAATCCCATATTCTCTTAATCTCACCTGATACATTATCAACAAATTCTTTTGGTGTAATGCCGGCTTCTTCAGCTTTAAGCTCAATCTTCTGTCCATGTTCGTCAGTTCCTGTCTGGAAAAACACATCATAGCCCTGCTGTCTTTTATATCTTGCAATGCTGTCCGCGAGAACTATCTCGTAAGTATTACCGATATGTGGTTTGCCTGAAGTATAGGCAATCGCTGTTGTCATATAAAATGGTCCTTTATTCTGTGGCATTGTCATAGCCTCCTAACTCTTTACTGTTTCAATCTAAAGATGAAATAAGCTTCATACACTTAAAACATCCGCCATTTAATTAAATATTGTAGCAAAACTGATTTAATATATCAAGAGCCGCATTTTGCGTGCAGTGATAAAATATAGTATAATAAGTTAAGTTTACAACAACGGATTTCAGGAGGGTTTATATTTGAAAATTACAAAAAAACGCTTTTTATTAATATTTACATCATTAATCCTGTCATTTTCACTTCTTGCCGGTTGTCATTCTGCAGACACTGTCCGTAATAACCAGCAAAACACTGTAGATTCTGCCTCATCAGAAAATGAAAATTTCAGGGAATTTACCGATGCAATTTTTCGTGATAATGTCTCAGGAGATATTCTTTCCCTTCATACGATATTACAACATCCTGAAAACTACGGTATTACCAATTATGAAAAAACACTCGGCAGATATAATCTCGATAATCCAACGGACAGCTCAGATATATCTGACTGTCTGACGCAGCTTAATTCGTTTGACAAAAACAGTCTTTCAAAAGACCAGCAGATTGCATATGAATTATTAAAAAAATATCTTGAAACAAAACTCGAATACTGCGATTTATTTCTGCTTGATACAGACTTATCGACAACAATAGGAATACAGGTTCAGCTTCCTATCATATTTGCGGAATATACATTCAATGAAGTAAAAGATATTGACGAATATCTTTGTGCTGTCGAAGATACGGACGAATTTTTTGAAAATCTTATCGAATATGAAAAAATGCGAAGCGAAAAGGGCTATTTTATGGAAACCTCCCTCGCAGAAGAAATCATTGAGCAGTGCAATACATTTATAGACAGTGCCGATGATGGTTATCTTATAACAACATTTGAAGAAAAGCTGAACAATTTACCGGAACTTGATGAAACGCAGAAATCTTCTTACCAAGAAAGAAACAAAGCTGCCGTAAATGAACATGTGATTAAAGGTTACCGTATTCTTGCAGACGGCATTGAACAGCTTAAAAATACAGGAAAATACAGCGGCGGTCTCTGCAACTATCCAAACGGACAGAAATACTACGAATACCTTGTAAATAACCAGATGGGCTGGTCCAAAACCATTGATGAATACGACGCTCTTCTTGATTCGTATATAAGCCGAAATATTGCCTCTATACAGGGGTTATACAGAAAAAATCTTGGACTTTCCGACCAGTTCAACACATTTCATTTTCAATATACACAGCCAATGGAAATCCTTTCAGATTTAAAAGAGAAAATAAAAACATCATT
>ENA-OXAA01000060-OXAA01000060.1-human-gut-metagenome-genome-assembly--contig:-NODE-60-length-55603-cov-11.9711_pt1 | contig 55603 bp, 92 predicted proteins | sample MGYA00249262_ERZ652119 | MGnify/ENA primary metagenome ERZ652119 (study PRJEB26925, sample SAMN05827191) | human gut metagenome | biome: ENVO:2100002; feature: ENVO:00000062; material: ENVO:00002003... | reverse complement strand
GAGATACTGATCGGTCTCGTGGGCTCGGAGATGTGTATAAGAGACAGAGTCTGCTCCACATAGACGGAGAGCTCTTCCCGCACACCTTCGGCGGCGTCTTTCGCTGCAACGTCCGCCGCTGCCTCCGCTGCCGTCTTGGCGCTCTCCGCCCCGGCCTGCGCGTCCGCGGCGGCGCCTTGTGCCGTTTCCGCCGCTTTTTGTGCAACCTCTGCCCCACTCTTGGCACTCTCTGCTGCTTCCTGCGCTTCCTCCGCCTGAGTAGCGCTCTCCTGGGCTGCAGACGCACTCTTCGCCGCCGCTTCAGCCGATTTCTGGGAAGCGTTTGCAATATCCTCCACGGACTTCCGGGCGAATCCCTTTATCTGTGCGCCGGTAATATGTCCTGCTGCACCTTGTTGTTCAGCCACAAAAAAAGACTCATCATCAAGGTCTTCGATAAGAGGCAATTCCCCAATCCGTTTATCCGCCATGTTCTCCCTCCTTCCCCGCCTCTGTAACTATAGATTCCGCTGTGTGGATAATACCAAGCAACTGTGTCCAATTGTTTGGCCCAGATACTGTGATCCTAGAGGCTGCTTCTCTAATTGCTACCGCCATTTGAATAATTTTTTGACTATCCATTACAGACCTCCAATGATATCATTCAGAACATCCGAGATGTGAAGAACGTGGTATCCGGTTATCTCGTCCCCCGGATCTACATCCTGTATCCCGGTAGATTGTATGGAACCTATATTGGTCTTGGCCGCGTTGTAAATCTCGGCGGTCAGTGTGTCCCCGGCGGACACCTTGCACCCGGAGGCGGAGGGAAAGCGCCCACTGTCCGTCGTCCAAAACAATCCGTATGCCTCTCGCATCTCCACAATCTTGTCTATGAAGTCGTTCCATACATTGTGATGGAAGTCATCCGCTGCCCGGTTACCCTGTAAAATTTGGTAGGCGTTACGGGTCTGTGTGTCCGTCGCTGCCCCATTGGATGATGTCCATGACCACGGTTCAATTACAATCTCTGGCCTTGTGGTGGCATAGACCGGGGAAGGCATATAAGGGCCGGTTCCGTAGCTGTTCTTGCCATAGTAGTTAATTACATACCTCTGGTTAGGCTCGAGGCTTGTTAGCGTGTAATTTCGCGACGTAGTTTCCACATTTCGGGCAGTGGTCGTGCTGTCTGGCCGATAGGCGATCACATAAGATGTTGCTTTTGAAATGGCTTTCAGCGTTACTTCAATAGTATGGCTGGTAACTTCACCCACCGTGATGGAACCATAGCTGGTAGGGTTTTGCGCTGCCGATTCGCAGGATGACTGACAGGACTGACAGGAATTTTGGCAGGATGATTCGCATATCTGGCATCCACCCAGGCAGCCGCTACACTGTCCGCACTGTACCACAGTACATTGCCCGTGGCATCCTTGGCCGCAAGTCTCACCACAGGCCATTCCATCTGTCTCACAGGCAATCTCCGTACAGAAGTCGCACATGGGCATGACGTTTGCACCGGTAAGTTCCCCCTTCAGGTATTCCGGTACTTCGATCAGCTCATCTGGCAACATAGATATGCCACCTCTCTAAAAAGCGTTTGTTTCTTGCCTTGCCCAGCCGCTCCATTAGATAGATTGCCTCTCGGAATAGCAGACGGTTCCACCGACAGCAGATGGGGGGCATATGGTGGAAACTCCCCGATCGAATATAGTTGTTGGCCACGCACCCTCCATCACAGATGCGGTTCAGGGGGCATTCATCGCACCCATCCCCTTCAACCTGTGCGCTATCGTATTTCTGCATAAGTCGTCTCCGCGTCTCATCTACCACCCCAGTATAGATATTTCCAATCACGAATGGATTATCTCCTCGTGAAAAGAACTCCTGACAAGCTAGGATATCTCCATTCAGGTTAATCCCCGCATAGCGCCCAGAACCCAGTCCGCACTTGCCGCAGGCCATACATGAGGTATAGGCGCGGTTTGCCCCCTCTTGGATCGCCTGGTTGTGCAAGAGTATTTTGGGGAAAAACTTTTCAATCTGTGTGAAGTAGATTGGTTCCCATCCATTTTCTAAGCACTCGACATAATGCTCTGAATAGCGCCGAAGTTCCTCCTCCAGTGGCTCAGTGCCGTCCCAATTTGCAAAACTATCCGGCATAGTAAAAAATGTGCGGAAACCAGCTTGTTCTGCAAATATCATATCGTGAAACAAGTCAACTGCGGTCTCCGGTGTTACCGTAGATCGGAACATCACATCAGGAAAGTATTTCAAAATTAAAGGAAGCTTTTTCCCCAGAACGTCGAAACTGGAGCCGCCATCCTGAAGCGGTCGATTGCGCTCCTGAGTCCGTCTGTCTCCGTCCATGGAAAGCAAGAGCCCTATTCCTTTCTTCCTCATATACTCCGCCCGCTCCTGGTTCAACAGAGTTCCATTGCTTGTCATAGAAAGGTTATATGCTGGATACCGATCCCGGACATACTCGGTCAGCGGGACTATAATAGCGTCCCACATCAGTAGTGGTTCCCCGCCGAAAAAGTTGATAGACGGAACCCCGTCTCCCGCGTTGGCGGCCAAAAAATCCGCTGCATCTTTCGCTACCTGAAGGGAAATCATATCTGGATGCTGTTCCACAAAACAATAGCGACACGCCAAGTTACATGCATTTGTCAAGTTGAGAAACGCTGAATATATTTTAGGGAGCATTAAGAAAACCTCAGATAAAGTCCTGAAACCTCATTTACGTCATCAAAAGAAACTAATCGTCCATGAAAGGAAACTGATGATGTGGCTTCTACCGACATATACGGACAGTTAAAGCGTAATATGTTATAGCCCGTGACAAGGCTCGCAGTATCTGCATTTCCAGAAATAGTTAATACTCGTTCTCCATCTCCGTTCCATACCACCATCCCAGTGTCCAAGAGCCCAATAATTTGTCCACCCATATCATCTACACCGCCAGCATATATCTCTGCACCATAAATTTTGGCACCATAAATGGTGGGAGCCCCTAGCTCATCCGCTGTAATAAATGTTGTTTGTGTCGCCTCTGCTCTTTGTAATGCTCGAAGTACATTGTTGAATGTAACACTTGCATCCGAACCGTCTATACCGTCTCGTCCGTCTGTTCCGACAAATTGGTAAGGCTCTTCCCAAGTTTTTCCCCCATCATATGTATCTCGTCTGTATTTATCTCCTTCTTGCTGCTTATCATGCCATGGTCCATCCGGAGATGTTGAAAACTGGGACTTGTAAGGGAAGGAATCTCCCCAATAAATAGATCCCCCTTGCATGTTGATGTCCCCGCGAAAAATGTATCTTCCACTGGCCGCATCAAAATAGAGTGCTGCCTGTCCATCGTCATTATAAAAGGCCAAAATATCGCTGTTTAAAATAACCCGGCTTTTCTCTGCACCGCTATTATCTGTTTTGGTAATTTCTAATCCGTTTTTTCGAGTAATTTTAGTGCCATAGTAAGAAGTCCCTAGTGTAACTTTTCGTTTTAGCTCTCTACTTTCTGAGCTCAAATAAGGATATTCATGGTTAATTTCCTTTTCCCCTGGAGCAGAGATGTCGGATAAATTCCCTGGGCCAAATTCTATATCCCGATTTGCTATCATTCCGTAAAAACCGTCAACCGTTACTCCATCCCCCAGTTCCGCTTCTGGAACTAGGCTTGAGCCAGGGGCCGAAAATCCTTGATACACAAATCCTTTTGCTGCATTCAAAATATTATCTGCCATCTTCTGCGTAGCTGATGGGCAAAACAATTCTATTGTGTATCCTGTATCATCTCCAGCTTCGAATGCATTTTCATCATCCCAAAACAGCCGGATTTTACTAACTGGAGGAGTTTTTTCATATTTTAAAAAAGAAGATGCTTTTTGGCCTACATAATACTTGTTATTCATACCAAAATTCTATCCTCTCCAAACACTATGGCACTTCCGCTGTCTTCTATTAAGTAATATGTCTCTGGAGGCATTGCAGTAAAAAGCGGAACCAGCAACAATTTCCCGTCCGCCGTAATAATCCAATTCCCTGCATGGGCCGCTGCTATATGGCATAAAATTTCTCGCATTGTATAATCGTTTGGATATTCAACCACATAACTTTCATTGATAACTGTTCTACTATCAACTTCTACATCTATACGGCTTGCTATATCCGCAACAAGCGCTTTCATCCCCCTTGGCCATTCACCCACATCTTCACTAATCAAGTAAGTTTGTTCGGTTTTCAGCATGGAGTCATAGGCAATGAGATTTTTCCACTGTCTATCTTCACTCCTTACATCAACAAAAAATATACCTAGCTTATGCCAATCTTTTTCTCCTTCTTCTCTACAGAATGGTACAATTTTTGCCATTCTGGGAGGTTCCTCTTTAGGAATAAATGTAATGTGGAACTCAGCAGGCATTGCATTCCCCGCTCCAAAATACTCGAATAACGGCTGCTTTATATTTGCGCTTTTAATGCTATCCATTCCGTACATTATTCCGCCAATTTCTACTTGATACTCGTATGGCATATATTACTCCTCAATCAGTGGGAATGTGATCCCTCCCCATAGTTCATCTCCGTTCCTCTGCTTCATTTGAAACGTAGCCGGGTTGTTATTGGAATACATTTTTCTTGTTGCAATGCTGTTTGTTTGAGGGTCTGTATATCGAACCGATACCCATTCCGGCATAATTGCCGTTAAGACTTTACTTGTTTCGGCGGCATTGAGCGGACGGCAGGTAATATCCAGCCGCCGCTTTGTTGCCACCCGATTCCTTCTGAGTTTGCCATCCAAAGTACGACCCGCTCCTTCCCCGTCCACGTCAGACCGTTGCCACTTAACTCCTCCAAATGAAATGTAAGGGACAATATCAAACCCATCAATTTCAAGAACCAATATTGTCACCCTTTCTTCCAATTTAAAATTTATCTGCCAAAAATGCGATTCTTCCTATTTTGGTATTCCGTTACTCGTTCTCCGACCTTATCCCCATCCAGATAAACGTCTCCGCTGTTCTCTTCAATTGCGGAAATGATTTGCTGGCTTATGGCAAACAATGTGCTTATCATTTCTTGATTTATCTCCCGCTGGCCTTCTCTTCCGTCTGTTACTGTAACGGTTCCAGATGTATGTGTATTTATGCTCTTTACTTCTTCCACAGAAAAAGATCTAGAGAGACTACCAATCGAACCAGTTGAAAAAGCACTCACCATACGCTGATTTGTAAGTTCAATTTCCGAAAGTATAGCATCTCTACTATTACCGATTCCTTCGGAAATACCTAGGCCAATATTCAATCCAACTTCATCACGGAACAAGCGAGATGGTGAATGAATTTTTGCTGCGGTCTTTGTTGCCGATAGCGCAATATCAACAAGCCTATCTGCCGCGTTCTTAACTGCCCGTGTGCTATCATCAAGTCCATCCGCAATTCCGTTTCCGACCTGCTTACCTATCCCATTTGCAGAGTTAAATACTTCTGTGTCCTTTGATTCAACTCCCTCAATGAGCCCATTGCTCATATTTATACCGAGAGTTTTTAAGGTTTCTTTTAACGCTGGTGTAACCTCTAGAACTTTTTCGCCGATTGTATCGTTAATCAACGAAATTGTTCCATCAGCGTTTTCTTTCACTTCGAGATTGTCTAACAATCCATTTGCAACAGCCTCATTGATGTTCATGCCAGCATCTGTCGCAGTTTGAAGTGCCTGTAGGAAATTGGGGTCTGTAGACAGTTTTTCTCCAAGCAAATAGTTGATAGCATCCATATCACCGGAAATGGCTGCAAGCATGTTGTAGTCATGCAGGCCCTCAGAAACATACTGCGGGACAGCAATACCTGCGGCTCTAGAATCATCAGCGATCTTTTGGAGTTGTTCTGCTCTAGGCTCCAACGCGGCAAGCGTTTCAGACAAAGCAGCTCTCACTTCTGGAGTAATATCAAGCGTTTGGAACCCAAGTTTCCATTGTTGGTCAACGCTCCTCATAAAATCGCTTATACTATCTCCGACAAGCACTCCGGTTTCATCGGTAGTGAATTGATGGAACGTCCTGTCAAGGAGGTCTTCTACCGGCCGATCAAACGCAGGTTGCGCCTCTGTAAGCGCGTCAGAAAATGCCGCATTAAATTTTCCAATGAGAGGCTCAAAAGCGGTTGCAGATACCTGTGCTTGATTTGCAAAATAAGTCTGCATTTCGTTTTCTATTGCCGCAGTATATTCTTCATAATTACCATCAGTTTGATATTTTAGCTCGATAACCGCCAGTGCGTCCAAATGTGTCTGTTTTAAACTATCAAGCTGCTCTTGCGCTATATTGCCCAATTTCTCACTGACGTCCTTTACACTCTCATATGATAAGTCTCCACCAAGCTCATATACTGCATTGTTGAGCTTTGCTCTATACTCAGCGTCAGCAACCATAGAAAGCATCTGGTTTACCTCAGACTGCAAATCATTGATCGTCTTCATTTCCTGTTCATCAATGACTCCATCGGCAAGTGCATCTAGCATCGTTTGCTTTAATTCCGTCCCAAGACGCTGCATTTCGCTGGAGGATTCAGAAAAATACGTGTTTACGAATGCCGCCATTTCAGTTTTGATTCCTTCATCACTAAAGCCGATGTTGACAGCAAGCGCATACGTTTCTCTCTGTGCATTTAAGAAGGATTGTGCGTCAGCGATCATAGAATCAATACTGTTGCTCAATTCAGCATCATCTACTTCAAAGCCAACGGATACCTTCCAAATCAGATAAGAAAACTCTTCGGAAGATGCAAGATACTTTTCGATTGCTTCTTTTGCACCAGTCTTTGCCTCCACGTACATGTCCAGTTGGATAGAAAGCGGAGATGACATAATCCTTTCTGCCAGTTCTTTGGCTTCTTCCACTGTCAGTTCAATTTCTCCAAACCGCTCTTTTATCTCGTCATCTATTTGTCTCCGGTTATACCCTATGGTAATACTTGCAATGGCAACAGATAACGCGGCTACGATACCAATTGTCCACCCAAGAGGCCCAGTCCCAAAGATAAGGAGCGATCCAGCGATTCCTAGTCCGGCTCCGATAGCTGTTTTTATGGCGTTCTCAAGGTTCAGCCCATTGTAACCAATGTCGTATCCGCCTTGCCATTCAAGCGTAAATCCCGTAATTACAAGCCCGATACCCGCTGCGAGTTTATCGATCTTGCTAAACTTTCCATTCTTAAGATCCTTAAACCAATTCAATACTTTAGGAGTAATTTTCCATGCAGCAAATCCAGCTCCAATAGAAAGGATTGGCCCCAAAATAGATTCCATCTGCTCTTTTATCTTAGATGCCTGTTCTTCCAACCCGGCTAAGAAGTCATACTCGGGAAGGTCGAGACCCAAATCGCCTCCAATTCCGCCACCAGATCCACCACCGCCTCCAGAAGCAGTCGGCTCCAGAATGGTCAATTCATCAATCCCGAGCAACGCCTTTTTCATTTCTTTGGCCGCTCCAGTAGCCCCTTCAATGGCATCTTCCGCATCTGTGGCACCAGATGTCACACCATCCAGCCCGGAATAATCAATCTCAGGCAATTCAAATCCAACCAGAAGCGCCAATGCCTGTATCGCATCAGTAATGACTTCCACAAATGCCTGAACATACGGAATAATCTGCTGTAAAAATGGAATCAATAAATTCCCTAAGGCTCTGGTTAACTGAGTTATTTGTTGATTTAGAATGCGCAAAGCATTAGCCGGGGTCTGTACCGTCCGGGCCATATCCCCCATTACGTTCCCACTCTGCTCCATAATCGCTAAATAACGAAGCTGGGATTTTTGCGCTTGGTTCATCGTATTTACACTCTGCTCAATTCCATGTGCATATGCCACTTCTTGCAGGGTAGCTACGTCAATTGCATAGCCAAGGCGTCGCAGTGGCTCAATTTCGCCTGCAATGCCGGATTGCAGTTTTTCCATGGCCTCTTCAATGGAAATGTTATAGAAGGAAGAAATATCATAACCTAACTGTGTCAGGTTTTTTGACATAAGATTCGCTTTTTCTTCCATGACTCCAAAGCCACCAGTTATTTGCTTAAAGACGCCCTGGTTTCTGATCCATTCAGACGGGTCAATGCCCACTGCCGCATGTACTTCCTCTGCATACGCTTTGGCTTCCTTTGCGTAATCTCCCATGGCGACAGTGAACAGATTCAAGTTCTCGACGTAATCGTTGGATTCCTTCACCCAGTTGGACATAACAGAAGCAATCTGTCGTAATGCAATCAGGTAAACGCCGAACTTCGCCTGTGCGGAACTAATCCCAGTCCCAAGAACGCCGAAGCTTTTTGCTGCTTTATTGTTCGAGGCGGCGAGTCCGGTATTGCTCTGGATGATCTTCTGAATCCTTATCGGGAAAGCTGAGAACCCACTGGAAACTCTCTGCATCTCCGTAGCCAGGGGGCGCATTGCGTCCGCCACCTGATTCATCTGAACAGCAAACTTTCCTAAATCTGCTTTTTCTAAGGACTCGCTAATCTGAGGCAACTTTTTAAGGGCGTTGATTGTGGAGGACAAGCCGCTGGACTTCTGGATAGAAGACAATCCGTTAAGTGCACTTGTCATTTCCTTTAACTTTACTGTATTAATGCTGCTGCTATTTATCAGCTTTGCCGCATTTGCAAGTGCCTGCATCTGCTTAGAAACTGTAGTAAGCCCCGCTCCACCCTTTGCCGCTGTTTTCAGGTTAGTCAGCGCGGTAGCCAATGCGTCGATTTTTGCCGCCGCATCACTCGAAGTTGCCTCTATTTCAATTTGCAGACTATCAATATCAACGGCCATGATGCTACCACCTTCTGAAATACGGCACTTGGCAATGAAGCACTTGGCACTAAAGATATAAAAAGCCCCCGCCACCTCATATAAGATAGCGGGGACTTCGATTTACAAGCCCGGTATTATATCTTTGATTACATTGCTGAATCCATATATGCGTCTTGAATTTTTGTAGCTTCTTCCATATAAACATCCATCAGTTTCCCGGCCCATTCTTCATACTCATCATATGATCCGCTTCCGGCATGATAATAATATTCAGCCATTTTGGAAATTCCCTCATTTGATATTTCGGCCAGTTCGCTTATCTTTTCGTTACTTAATGTGGCAAGCCCTTGAAGCCCCTCTGTGTTATTTGCGGCTTCTATTTTGTATTCCTCTATCAATTCCGGAACAGCATCCCTAATTCTTTCTGAATAATCATCCAAAATTGATTGATAATCTTGATACACTGCTTTAGAATCGTCGGCCTGTTGGCTTTTCTGAGTTGTGAATTCTGGAAATTCCTCTGTTTTTTCGCTAATTATCTCTCCGGTTTTCCAATCATACACATCTTCATATGTTTCTGCTGAAGGAGTAATCCAATAATATTGGTCTGTTTCTACGTCTGAAATACTAACAGGGCTCCAGGTTTCGCTTGTATAGAAACAAGAAAAACGCATTTCTATGTCATCACACATAACCTCTACGCTCACGCTTCGCACACCATGGTTTTCCATGTCAGACTCAATTTTTATGTTTTCTTCCCCAATATCTATCCCGATTTTATTAAAAGTTTGTGTGACAAGAGATGTAAATTCATTGTCTTCAAGCAACTCATGGGTTTCTTGGTCCATATCCTCACCTTGACACCCGGAAATCATCAAACCAACCATCAATCCAGCCAAAATAAAAGAAACTAGCTTTTTCATTTTTCTACCTCCGTCCAGAAATTTCAGATATTATCAAAGCAATTCCCTTGCATAACTGATATATCCCAAACGGGATAAGCAACAAAATGAAACATAGCAATTCAATGACGCCTTTATCTGCATCCGTTCTTGTCTTTCGTCTTGTCACATTTCATCCCTCCTCCCCCAAATCTTACCACAACTTGGGGAAGGAGGCAATCAAAATCTCCGCTATCTCATATGAAGTTGGCAAGGTGCAAACCAGGGCCTACCGGAACTTTTTCTCAGCAGCCCTTGCCCAATTCTTAAAGAACAGGGTGGCTTTCAAACGTTCGTTTTTAACTTCCTGCTCGGTTGGTACTTCTTTTTTCTTGCCTAGTTGGTACGGTTCCGTTCGGTATGGAACTGGTTTTGTCCCCTTTTTGGCAAAATCCCGGAATATCGGAGATGTGTCACAAAGGGCTTCGTAGTTATAAAGGCCCTGTAGCCAGAGCATCATGTTTTCCCGCTCAAGCCTTTGCTTATCAGCTTGGCGGTATGCCTCTACCATCCATACATCACCATACCAATACTGTTCCCAAGTCATGCCGATGGACAGATAGTAGGGGCACTCCGCCTCAAATAGTTCCGTATAAGACCGTGGGCTATTTACAGCTCCACAGTCACCTCTGCGTTTTTTGCCGCATCCTCGTCAGTTGCAATCAGGTGGGTAAGGGCTGCCTGATTGTAGAGCTGAACCAGACGTTCCAGAAGAGCACTTGTCATCCCGCCCATACCATCCAGCAGGGCATCAGTCTGAGACCGGGCTACATTCTTGTGATTTTTTCGGAAAGCATAGTAGAACAGCTCCGGGATTCTAGTCACCGGGAACACTGTCAGCTCGTCCACCTTAAAGCCACGATTCTCGGCAAATTTAACGCTTTCTCTGCTAAAATCAAGTTCATACGCCGTCTCGGTCTTATTGTCGATGACGCGAACGGGCATCACTCTATCCTGAATGCTCACGACATTATCACTCATATGGTATTTCCTCCTCAAACCTCAACGTTTTTCTTGGTAGAAGATCTCAGACTCATACTTTCCAGATCAGTAGGCTTTGCTGCCCACTGAGGCGCACCGGTCGGGGTGATGTAGAGAGTTGTTTCCAGAACAGCAGAGACCTCCATAGCGGGCATACCCATCGGGGAGGGCTGACCCGTGAAATACAGTGCCTTGGTCAGCCCAGGAATCACGATACAGAACCAAGTAGCCTTATTTCCGGCGGCTGCCGTATCATAGGCATCGACAACGCCCTCCCACTCGGTCATAGATGCCTCGGTCAGGTTTGCCGTAAAAGACAGTGCGCCGCCGATGTCCTTCAAGCCTGGGACATAGGTCTTCCACTCCGTCTCTTCCAAGGTCGTTGTTTCCAGGTTGTCGGGCTCAGGGTTCAACTCAGGAATGCTTTTGATTTCGGAGATTTTTTCGTACCCAGTAGTCGGGCGAGTGCCAGCGGTGGCTTCTGCGGCGTACAACAGGGTGACGCCCGCTGTGCTAAGTTGGATTCCTGCCATAAAAATAGTACCTCCTAATTTTTTAGGGAGGCACTTGGCACAGAGGCACTCGGCACTGTCAGCCCTTTTAGTTTGTGTAGATTCTAAAATCCTTGTCCGCTACGCCCTCATACCGGGCGACAATGCGGTAAATAGTGGCATCCTGCAAATTGGACACCGGATTGCACATGGTACGAGTGAATCCCATCTTGGAAAACTCATTGTCGATGGTTTCAATGATATCCTTTGCCTCGGACTTCTTGTACCCTACACTGTTCGTGTAGACGTTTACCTCGTACATCAGCGACACGGCGTTTTCCAAATTTGGTGCCGCTGTTCTCATTTTTTGAAGCACGCTGTTGTCGCTTTCAACGATGGTGACGGCCGGAAATTTTGCGGGGCTGTCTACATATTCGCCAGACACAAAAATTCCTTCATAGGACGCTCGAAGCGCTCCTGCAATTTGACTGAAAAGGAACGATTCAATGTCTATGATACCGACCGCCTCCTCAAATCCCCTTCATAGAAAATGGTTTCGACATCTCGATACCCAAACACGTGATATCTTTTCCATGCTCTTTTGAACGGGAAATTAAATATTCTGCACCACTCAGACAAACATTTTTCTTGCCCATTTATTTTGATTCTGATGTTTGTCGTTTTGTTTTGCGCTTGTAACGCATACGGAATAATAGTGCAGTTTTCAGGAGAATATCCCTTATTTACATCGATTCGTTCAATAGTCAATCCGGGTCTCCACCCGTTTTTTACTGCCCATCCGATAAACACCTGGGAGTCCATCCATTCTTCGCACAAGGTTATTCCTCGTTCTCCGTAAGAATAGAACCGTTGCGACTTTGGGTTTGAACACCTGTTCTTCATGTTCCACCAAGAGTTATAAATTTTCTTGTAATCTGTTTCGCTTAATCCAAACGGGTTCTTTCTCCACTGCACAAAATCCCAACCTTATCTCAAAACCGCTTTGGCAACTGTCAAGAGACTGTCTCTCATGGCCCTGTCCGCATTATAGAATGGCATATGCGGCTTATTGCCGTAGGAGTGCCCCCACCCCTGACCATTTTTGTCTCTTCTTATAACAAGCCTTGGATCATCTGTCGGGAACCACCAGCCATTAGGATCATCCCAATGCCCGTTCCCCGGATATGTTCCTGGGCCAAACCCAAAATCATCATCCCATGGATGCCCGCCACCATAGCGTACGCCAGCGCCAAACTCAAAGAACAATATTGCTTGCGATTCGGCGTATAGGACATACCGCCCTTCGCCTTTTTTATCCAGTGTCAAACTTTCAATCGTCTCACCAGAAAACACATGTCCCTGCATGACGCTGTAGGCGACAGAGTAGCCAATCTCGCTAAGCTGCTTTGCGATTTCCTCGCCATCCCCCTCAACCTTCTTCTGATACGCCTTGACTTCCTTCAATGCTTGGTTGATCGAGTCCGTGCTCAGCTTCAGTTTTATTTTTGGCACTTAGCATCGCCGCCTCAATCTCTGCTTTTCTATCAAACAATTTTTGTTCCGCTTCGTACTCAGATACAGAAACCTTTTTGATAGCGTATTGAATACTATTCTTCCATGGAGCTTTCCGCTTCACAATGTAGTTATACGGGCCGTCAGTATCAGCCCCATCTACCCACAAAACGGAATCCTCATCAATTTGGCAGGCCGTATCTGCGGTAGTTGCCGTTCGATCGTAATCCTCCAGTGAGCCGAACTGCTCCACCTCGGAATTGCCCTTGTTCGGGGAAACACACAGCATAGCGGATTTCAATTCGCTGTAAATAGGGACATATGAGCCGGTCGGGTTTCCATATTCATCTACGATTTCCTCTTGACCCTTGTATAGTTTGAAGAAAACAGGCTGTTGATTCCGGAGCAACGATCTCATAGCTCATCATCCTTTCGCTTGATGATGATTTCTCCAGGGGAAAAAGTGAGTGTCACTTCTGCAAATTCGTCCGGCGCACCATCATGTACATCTAACTTTGATACGCTTTTTAAATGGAATCCATCAATAGAAATATCACAAATATTCACACCGGAATATTCAATAACGGTTTTGTGTCCATTCGGATGAACCATCATCCCACCACCTTTGCAACTGGCGTCACTTCCTGCAAGAGCGGTTCAGAAATCCAAGAGGACTCCCAAGCCCGACTGATGGAGTTTTCCCCATGACTAAGCTGTCCCTCTGCTCCGATTCTGTTGTAGAGGTCAAGCGCACACCTGAACTGCAAATCAAGATACCGGCTCTCCAGTTCCTCCGGCCATTCCTGGAACGGATACCGTCTCGCCATGATCGCCGCTTTTGCGCTCTCCAGGCAGTCCTCCAGGATGGCCTCGTCCGGCTCATTCGTGCGGAGTTTCAACCTCGCCAGATTGTCCATTGTCCGCCCTCCTAGGTCTACCCGGCTTTTTAGGTGCGGCGGGAGGCGGCGTCGGTTCATCCAACACCGTCCCGTGCCGCTTCATCATATCCGCGTCTTCGGCCTTGATAGAGACCTGGGCACCAACTTCATAAAACCGGCCACCATAACACACGCGGTAATTTGGAATAAACTTCATGCTGCCTCCCGCTTTTCTTAACTCTCGAATGTAGCTCCAGAGAAATTGAACGTCACAACGCTTTGGTTATCTACCAACACTTCGAAAGCATCGGTCTTCGTAACCCGGAAAATAATATCCGGGTCAAATGCAATGTCCTGCTTAGTAGGTGAACCATTTTTCTTGAAGGTCATTTTGCTTCCGGTCTTAGTCAGGTGAAACGGAAAGTAATAACCTTCTTGCTCGTCCGGCTCAGAACTGAACTCGGTGTATCCGTCACATGATGGAATGTACCGACTACAGATCCATCAGCCTTGACCGCCAGGTCATCTCCTACCAGCTCGGACACCTGCTTCCACAATAGGGTCTGACTGCCGGGGAAAAGGCTTAGAGTGTCAGACCCGATCATCCCCCCAGGACGTTGAGCACAGCCACCTCGTCCATACGCTCGAAGGAGGGCAGGACGATTTCAGACGCGAAGGTGTTGATGTTTACAGGATGCTCCTGGAGAATACGGGTAATCGCAACACCTGTATTCACAATGGAAACCTCTGCGCTGGACGCTCCACGCAGATCCGCCTCTTCCGGAGTTGTTCCATACCAAGTGCCACCGAGTGCGCCGTCAGGAATCAGGCAGACATACCCATTGGGCACAAATGCATGGGCTACCTTGCTCTCGTCCCGGTACTGCTTGTCGTAAATGGCAATCCGCAGACCAGAAGTAGACTCCACAACCGCCTTTACTTCGGCGTCTGTCAGATAGCCAAGAGACAGGCCATTAGTGGTCAAATAACGATTCTTTACTGCATCCGTCTTGGAAAGCAGATTGAACGTGTAAGAGTTCATAATGGCGACCGTCAGTTCAGTTCCAGTCTTAGATCGGATAGCGTCTTTGACTGTCTTGAACGCCGCAAAGGGGTCAGCCGTAGAGGGCTTGTCCCAAGTTGCAGTATCAGTCAGTGCGGTGTAGTTGGAGGTCTTCCAAGAACCGTCTGTATCATACTTGTACGTGTAATTCACACCGTTTGCTTTAATGGCAATACCAACGTCTCCACCCTCGGGGAACAGGAGCTGCATAATCATCCGCTCGGGCACGACATTTGCACCGTCAACCAGATCTCGGGTATCGTCAAATACACGAGCAATCACTTCGGCAGCGTAGGGGTCGGTAGACTCCTGCACCCGCAGCATCTCCTGCCGGTCCTTCTCTTTGATCTTGTATCCCTCACGGAAGAAAGGCATCTCGGTCTCCAGCTTCTCAAATCCAATCCGATCACGGAAGGTGGCCTTCGCGTCGAATGCGGAGGGCATCAGAGAGACAGGTAGCCCACGGGAGCCTTTCAGCCAGGACAGGTCAAGGCCGGCCTTCTTGCGGGCAGGGAACAAGGTCGCGCCCAGATAAGGAATCTGATTGGAGGCAACCTCAATCCAGTTGGCCGCAATCGCAGCAGGAGTAAAAACTTCTCTCAAATCCATTATGTATCCCTCCTTACTCGTTCACGCCAATGTTGTCACGCAGAATGATACCGGGCACAGCAAAAGTATCATCCAGCGTAATGCTCGCATGGGACTCGACTTTCTTTTTGTCCACAACTCCCTGTACCAGCAGAGCGCCATTGGGATTCTCGGTCGGGTCTACATCATACAGTAGCATACCCACAGCGGTAGCATAAGAGGTAGTAGCCACCTTCTTCCCAGCAGTAGTCATGGGCATACCAGCAGGGACGGCAGCGGCTTCCGTGACACAAATGGGGATCGTCACAAAATCGTCAGCGGCCAGAATCTCAATGGTTCCGCCAACAGAAGTCTTGGTAAACTTCATCTGTTTCTCTCCTTTTCAATCAAAGGTAGTGTTTCAAACCTTCGTTTGCGTTTTTGAGGGCGTCGGCCCGCTGTTTGCCCAGATTCTTGGCAAACTCCACGGCCTCGTCCTTCTCTTCATTCCCACCACCAGCACCGCCAGGTTTGGGGTCCTGCTTTACCAGATCAGCCCGCAGTTTTTTCTCATAGGCGGCGTTGGCTTTCTGCTGGTTCTCAAAGACTTTCTTCATGTCGCTTTCGGCCAGCGCTTTAGCCGTATCCTCCGCCAACTTTTCATCGAAACCCGGCATGGCAAGGTAACTAGCCTTATAGGTGGAGATTGTCTTTTCAGTCTCCAGCTCTTTCAGTTTAGCTTCCATCTCCGCCCACTTCGCCTCGCGCTCGGCGGCGGCGGCTTCGTCCTCGGACAGCTTGCCTTTAAGCGTTTTCTTGGCCTCGGCCAATTCAGAACTCACTTTGTCAAACTGCGACTTCTGAATGTACCCGGATAAGTCAACCTTTTCCGGCACTTCCACTTTGAGCAGGGCTTCCACTTTCTGTTCGGCAGTCATGCTCTCAAACCCTTCAATGGCTGTGGTATCAATTGGCATATCAATTCTCCTTTGCGCTTTTGTGTCGGGCATCTCCGCCCCATATTTCGCGTTTGTCCGGTTCTCTCCGGTTTGCGTTTGGTAAGGCGCTTCTCTGCGCCGTATTCAAACGGCCGGGCCGCTTAAATTTACTTTTTCTTCGCCGGTGTATACCAGCAACGACAACCGGGGTGGGGCTTTGGCGGTATGCTACGGATGGGATAAATTTTCCCGTCTCGTTCCTTACAAGTGGAGCACTCACGCCCGTCATTCATGGTGTTCCATTTCACATAGCGAACACCGCTGTCTTGAAATGCTTTCAGTGTGGATTGGTCTGTGACTTCCACCGCATACCATTCCGTCATCTGCGCCCAGTAGGAAAGGCCCCGTCGAAACTCTGTGACCTTTGCGGTGGTCGAGTTAATAGCCTCCGCTGTGCGGTCACGCTTGCGCTCCCATTCGTGGGAATACTGGTATTTCGTAACAGCGTTGTACGCCGCCAGCAATGCCAGTAACCACGCTAAATCAGGTGGTTCCTTTCCGTGCGGCTCGGCCTCCTGATACCGCTCCTGCGCCAGTTCAAGAAAGACATCTTGGTTGTCCTTACGTAGCTGGTCATATAGCGTCCGGGTGACTTCCAGCACATTGAGTTCATCAAATTTCGCCAGCGCCGCTTCGTCTTTGGCGTCCTCAAACCGCTTGACCGCCCTCCTATTCAAAAGGTCGATGGCTTTATCGGTGAGGTCATAAGGGTTTTTGTTTTCCAAACAGTTCATCCCCTATGCGGTTGTATTCATCGAGAATTGCATCAAAAGCGGCATCCCATTCCGGGCCATGTTTAGCGTCATATCCAACGGCTACATGTGCAAGTTCGTGTGCAAAAATTTCTGTTGCGTTTTCAATGTCCACATTCGGGTCTACTAAAATTTGAATTTCTCCATCATCGCAGAAATTTGTGAGACCATACGCCTTGTCTCCATCGTCTGCTTTCAAGTCAGGCTCAAAGTAGCACTCGCACTCTTTTCCAGGATAAAGGCTCTGAAATGCTTGATATACCATGCTGAACGGGTCATTCCGAAACGGAGACATCATTGTTTCTTTCCTCCGCAGTTATATTTGTGTCCCTGTTGGTATTCAGTTCATCTCTCAAACTCCGCTCCATCTTGCGTTTCTGTTCCTCGTACCAATCCATACTCACACGGTACGCAGATTCGGGGTCGCTGAATAGCCCACTGTACTGGAACGCCAACTTCGGATGAATTTTGCTATTGTTCAGCATCTCCGCCAGAACTTGCGCCTTGGACTGGATATTGGACAGGTTCTTGCGGGTGAACTCCGGCTTGATGTCTGCCAACTGCAAATCCAAATCGCCAGTCTCACGGCAGATATACAGCACCAGCCGCAGGAACTCCCGTTCCGACCGCTCCCATGTCTTTTCCGTGTCCTTGGCCCGGCTCTCAGCGGCAGACCATCCATCTCGGTAAATGACCGCCTGCCCAGTGTCGCTGGTAGAGGAACCTCCGTTCCGGTTCGGCATCCCGCAGATGGTCAGGTATGCGTCCTCCAAATCGTCCACAATGGTCTGCGTGTTGGTCTGGTTCAGTTCAGAGGCGATGCGGTATACTTTGGCCTCCATACCAGCCTGAACGCTTTTGATAGTAATTGCCATCCCGCCCTTTGCCAGTTCCTTATATTGACCGTCCTCTAACTCACAGTTTTGGAACACATCAAAGGCGTTGACGAAATCCTGAATACTGTCAAGCCGGTTGGATTCAATCATGTTGATTGCGTTCAGGATTGGGATGACCGGCTCAAACGCACCCATGCGGGCGTCATTGTTCACATACTCCACAATAGGGATGTAGGGGATGGTACGGCCCTCCTGCTTAGTGATCTGACCGTTCTGCACCTCGAAATACCATTCTGGGGTGTACACGCAGAAGTAGGGCTGTCCCTCATCATCTACCTGTTCCAGCACACCAGCGACCTTTTTCTGCCCTACTCCGCTATGGTAGATGCAAAACGCCGCTCTTGGGTCAAGGGTATATATGGATGCCGGGGACCCGTCTTCTTCTCCGACTTCGTCAGTGAGGACCATGCGGACCGCAACACCGCAGATGTGCATCCAGTCTGCCAGCTCTTTGTCGAGAGTGTCTTTGCTCTCGGCTCGCATATATTCATTCAATGTATTCACATTAGAAGAAATATCATCTTCTCCGCCGTTGGACACATAACGGATTGGGCCATCCAGAAGGTAAGCAGACTTGAATACCACGATTTCGTTCGCCCGGTTAATCATCACCTTGTTGTTGATCTCCGGGCGGACGATTTTATCTTTCAGCCGGATGTCCTGTTTGCCTCTGTAATAGTCATACAAATAGGACATTTCCGCACTGTTGATGCGATGCACGGCCAGTGCCTTGCCCAGCACCTCCACCACATTTTCCGGGGTAACTTTCTTTTTGGCGGTGTAAATTTTTCTACGCCCAGTCAGCCCATTGACCGGCCACTCGGATATAGCTCGAACAGTATTGTTTTCAGTCACTCTGTCACCTCCAGACAAACAAAAAAGTGCCAAGAACAGACCCGTATAAGGTCTACTCTCGGCACTCGGCACGCTTCGTCCAGGCATTGCCCGGAGGCACTTGGCACTAAACTATATATTCTCAGGCGCTTTTATCGCCTTTTAACTCAATCTTGATGTTTTTCTTGCAAGCCTTACAGTATGGATAAACTATACCAGTTGTTTTGCTATCCACCTGCATCAAAAGCCGCCCTTTTCCATGATTGATGCCAGCAGCGGCACAGACCGGACAATAAATGTCAATCTTCATTCAGTTGGGCGACTCCTTTCTAATTCTGGTGGACCATCTTGGAATCGAACCAAGACCAAGCCCTTATGAGGGGCCCGCCCGACCATCGGGCCAATGGTCCAGATATACCCCTTTCGGGGTATGCTGCGGGGTTGGTCAGGCTTGCCGTGGGCCTGTATGTAATCCGCTGTGCGGTATCACATCACAATTACTATACGAATCTTCGTCAGCCGTCCTGTTACAATCCGGCCTTGTCCTAAGACAGCCGGAACCACACCTACATCCGTCAGCCTCACAGGGGTAGGCCAGTTTCATCGTATAGCAATCACGGTACATCTCAACCCCTCCGCTGGTGTCGTCAGTCGGAACCGTTCATCTTTATAGGGCCGGGGTCAGCCAAAAATAATTTTTTCACCTTGCCGCTTTCGCACAGCGCACAAGGAAGGCCCGTCTGCTTTTAGCCTGTGGTGCCATACATCTGGTGCCACCGCCCGCCTCAAGCGGCGAGGAGCGGCATATGGCGGACAGTAGGTTATCCAGCCGCCCATTGGCATTTAATTTAATCGCGCAGTGCCTCTTTTGCTTTCCCTCTGCGTTTGGAGCCGAGAGGCGGCATTGAGCCGCCACACGTCCGCGACGTAATGGGCCGCCGCTTCCGCTTCTGCTACTGCACTCGGTATATGTGCGCTTCCCGCTTAGATTGTCACGCCCTAGCCTTGGTGGCGACATCATGATTAGCCACTCGCAGGGTAGTTTTCAGCGGGATAGCGCTGGTAGCTATCGCCCTACACAAGCGTCCGGCTTCCACGGATGGGAGCGACCCAATATAGCAGGCGGACTGAGTTGCACAGCCTGGAGATCACCCTGCTTCTGGCTCCTGCATATCGGCGGATTCCGTCTCTACACGCTCCGCCGGGCGCAGCCGCTTTCTATGTGTCGGCACACCGGGGCAGGTCATAGCTGCCACCGCTTTTTTAGCTCCGCCCCCATGACAGGCGGCTCGCGTCTTACTCTTCCCAGCGCCTAGACGCTCCGGCAGTCTGGTGTAGTGTCTTTCCACCGTCAGCTCCGTGGCCTTTGGAGCGGTTTAATAAGTTGGCTACCGCAAAAAGTGCGGGTCACCAAGCCCTCGGCCGGAATCGAACCGGCGTCCACTATGCCAAATCAGGGTATCGCTCTCACCATTGAGCTACAAGGGCATATTGCACACAGTAGGGGCAGCGGCTGCACCGCCGCCACCCCGCCCGTGTGAAGGAGGCTGGAAAAGAAACCTGGCGGATATGGGCAAATATCTATCCTCCTTTATTATACCACAATATATACGATTTAATCAAGGCATTATACACAATATTTTGTGTTTTAAAATGGACGGCGGAACACCTCTACTTTGTTCCCTTCGAGTTGCTGAACATACTCAGCAAACATTGCCCAAGCATCAGGAACATCATCATGCTTATTTTTACCTGCCATCGTATACCCGCAAAGGAAGTTGAGCATCCTTCGATATTCCTTGTCCTTCTTTATGACAGAGTTGTCTTTGAACAGCACATGGTCTTTCACCCACGGCGAGTTCACTATGATTTTTGTTTCCTTTTGCTGTGTCGTATATTTTGTGGTGATTTTCGCTATACCGCCAGCTTCTTTAACTTCTTTCTGAACTTTTTCTGCTACTTTCCCACCAGCGCTGTTGCTTTCAAACTGGCCCATTTGAGCCTTATGCTGAAGGAGCTTTGACACCAGCCGCGCCTCTACAACCTCTGGATTGCTGTTGTCGCATACTACGTCTTCACAATAGAAGGCATTCCCGTACTGGTAACAAATTGGCATGACGCAATAATCAGTGCCCTTGTCCTTCGTATCGCACACAAACAGGATTGCATCTGGTTTCCCGTCAGGAAGCTCAAAATACCTGCGCAGCTCATCTTCATTGTATAGCTGTCCTTCACGCTCAATGGGCTGAGTCATGTATAGTGCCCTCCAGGAAGCATCGTCCATAACATCTCTCTGATTGTGATAGAATGCCGTGGTAAACCCAAGTCCATACGGATAATCAAAATTACTCTCATCATTTTCATCCAGAGCAGGTAGGTGGATAAACTCTGCCATTGGGTCTTCTGCATGGGCTAGTTCAAGTCGGTCAATGGGGTCATGTAACGTCCAAGGTGTTTGGACAAGAAGCTGGACACAATCTCCGATCATACGCTGCATGAGGTCTGTATAATACTGCTGCCAGAGCTTGTCCATGCGCTCTTTACTCATTGCGGACTCAATATCAGGTACAAGGTCATCTGCTACCAACAGGTTTGACGCACGGACCTTGCCTGCATTGCCGGATCCGATAGACGAAAACTCAAAGGTCTCAAACCGCTTTCGTTTCCCGAGATCAATCCGCATGTCTTGGGCGTTGGTTTTACAAACTTGAATAGATGGGAAAATATCTTTCCACAAATACTCCCCTTTAGGATCTAACATCCGCCCAACTTCTTCATAAGCCCCACGCAGGAATGAATTTGAGTGCGACCCCATCAGAATGCTTAAATCTGGATTCTTTAACCCCTCCATCACCATGAACATCAATTCAATGGTGGTCTTCCCGACGCCCGGGGGAGCCATAACACCCAAAATGCGTATCTTCCGTTCAGATAGCCGCTGCATAGCTTGAACAACCGGAAGTAACTGCTTTCTGCGTGGCATATAAAACTTCTTTTTCGGCTCTCTATCCCACTCAGCATATCTTATCGCCGCATCAAAATCATACGGCGCATCAAACAGCAGACTCCGCTTGTTCAGCTCGAACATACGGAGGCTTTTTTGTTCTGCGGCGAATCTTGCGGACAGCCGACGTACTTCCTTGTTTCGCTCATGGGCCAAGGTAAAATCTTCTGGTTCTAGCAGCCGCAACGTATCAAAGGCATCAGATAACGCAGACGGGTCGGAGAGGTCACGCTTGAACGCCCTCTTCACCAGCTCCCGAATTTCCATAAAAATAAAGTGCCTCCTATCCTTTCAGATAAAAGGCACTTGGCACTGTTCGCTCCATCTGGAGAGGCACTTGGCACTACAATTATTCAATCTTCCGCCGGTTCCGGGTACGGAATCCAATGAGTTACTTCATAATCCTTTCCAAGCCCTTCCCAGTAATCTCCAACAGCATCCGCAAGCTGTTCCCATTCTTTGTACTCTGGATTGTATCAGACATCAACCCAGGTCTGCTTTCCTCCATCATTGACTCTTACCGTCACCATTACCGGCTCCATATCCGGCGGCATCCTATCACAGCATTTGATCCAGTCCATATTTCTCTAATAGCTCCCTCTTCTTTGAATCATAAGCGGCCTTCGCGCTTTCAATAGACATAAAACCCGTCTTTACCCAGCGCTCTCCGGAAACCTGTACGGCTGCCCGGTATGTTTTCCCGTTTTTCTCCGGCATAACACCACGCACACCAGTTTTGCTTCTTAGCATCGCTTTGTCTGTCTTCGCTGCCGCAATATCTGCGCGCTTTATGCCACCCGTTTTTGCAAACTTGGCCTTAACGGCAAGTTCAGAGTATTTTTTCATATTCTCGCTTTTGTATTGCTGGCAGCCACATCCCTTTGGTTTGCTTCTTATCGTCTGTGCGGGGAACTCCTTTTCGAAACCGCACATGGAACACTTGCACAGATACAGCGCGTTCCCGTGTTTGTCAATTCCGGTTCGCTTCAATACAGTCAGCGCACCATAGGTTTTCCCGGTAAGATCTTCCGTTTTCTCACGCTTATTGCATCCACAATCTTTCTTTGGCGATTTTTTATCGGTTAACCGTTGCCCCTCAACGACGCACTCATTTCCGCACTTGCGGCACATGCACCGCCAAAGCATGGCGCCTTTGGGCGAGCGCCCAGCGGGTTCTATTACTATCAGTTCCCCGAACCTTTGACCGGCGAGGTCTTTTATCTTTCCCATCAGAAACACACTCTTTTTGTTTTGCGCGGAATTTTTCTTGCCTACATGTCGTCCTGTACTTTCAAGATGTATTCTCTTACAGAGCGAAGGGCCTCACCTTCTGGCCCAGCCTTAAACGACCCGCAAGCCTCAATTTTCTTGTCAATAAAACCCAAAATCTGATCCAATATCTTACACTCTTTACACATAGTCAATACCCCCTTGTTTTATCTGGAGGCGTGTGCTATATTATCCTTGTCAACACGCCTCTGATGTGTTCTCATTCAGATCGCCGCTTCCTTTTGACCGAGGGCGGCGGTCTTTTTTTCTGCTCAAATTATACCATTGGCTTTTACTAATGCCCATCTGCTTACAGGCGGCTTCCACTGTGGTGGAGCTGTCTTTTTGCATTTTGAAAAATTTTAACTCGCTGTTTTATGACTTGCAGAAATCACAATTCTGTCCAACGCCCCCAACACTTCTCCAAATTGACACTTCATATCTTCATAAGCAATATAATCTTCTTGCATATCGCTTTCCGGTATCTTCCCAGCTTCGCATAACTTATATCGTCTAAGTTGTTCCTGCGAAAGCATTTTCATCGTATTTGTAAGGTTGTGCCCCATCATTTGAGCATATTGTATGCAAATAGTTTCTGCGTCTGATGCGGTTTCTTCTCCAACATAAAACAGGAGAATGTATGCTTTACAGCCGCCAGTAGAAATTTTGTCTTTGAATTTCTGTGTCCTGTTCGTCGTTTCATATACCCGCGTGTGCCACCCGCACCCAATGTAAAAAATTTCTCCGTTCCCATCGACCCACGCATAAACGAACTTCCACCCGCAAGCGTTTGCCTCATAAGTCCAATCAACGGCATACTGGTAATTTACATTCACTTTGTCGAAAAGGTCTGGAAGTTCAGTTCTCTTTGCTCTTGATATTTCTTCCAAAAACTTTTCTCTTGCGTCTGTTCCTGCACACCGAAGAAACTCTACAGCCGCTTCTTTGGCACGAAAATACAATGTATCAGACATTATTTATCCTCCTTCAACAACCCAGCCTCTCTTTGCTCGTCCATCCACTTGTTGTACCGATAGTAGAAAGTGCTTTTTTTCATTTCGAGTTTTTTTGAAGCCTCGTCAAAAGAGATCTTCTTTGCGTGGTACTTGGAGAACACTTCATGCACCATCCGTTCATCCGTTCCATAGATATTCTCCCGGCCCCAGCGTTTCCCTCTTGCCTTTGCCGCCGCAATTCCTTCCTTCTGCCGTTCCAAAAGCAAATCTCTTTCAAACTGTGCCATGACCGCTAAAAGGCCAAATGTCAATCTTCCAGTTGCAGAGGTCAAATCAATGTCCTCTTTTAGACTTTCCAACTCAACGCCCTTATCCCTCAACTCCTTCGCAATATCATACAGATCAATCACGGACCTCGCCATTCTGGAAAGCTCATGCACCACTACGACATCCCCTGGTTGCACAAATTCAAGCATCGCTTTTAACTGCGGCCTGTTCCTGTCCTTTCCGCTTGCTTTCTCAATAAACAGCTTTTCTACATTCATTTTCTCCAAGCTGTCCTCTTGTCTGTCCGTATTCTGATGGGTTGTGCTCACCCGAATATATCCCACTCGCATTTCACTTCGCCTCCTGTTGTGTTTAGTCTAACACATTATATTGTACTTGTCAACAGGCTTTATTGGACAAATAAAAGTCTTTTTTCTGTGTTCTCACAGTTTGGGTGTAACCCTATTTATACCTTTATGCCACATTCCCCCGCCGGTACCCTGTCCCGCCATATCTGTATCTTGTGTAAATCCGCATTATCATACAATATCTTGTGTTCAATAAACTACAGAAAATAAAACTCTAAGAAGTACAAATTATCTATTGACATTATTGTGCTTATGTGCTATCATACAATCACAGCAAGGGAAACCTCGCTGAATCTACCGGGCAGGAGGTAACGGAAATGGAGATTGATAGCATGACCCAGACCGAGTTAGCATCCTATCTTGAAACCCTGGCGAAGCTGGTAGAGGCCACGGCTAAGGACGCGCAGGACGCGGCCCGCATTATCCGAGAGGCCATCCCCAAGCAGTAAAAAAGATAGCCGCCCAGCCCTGAACAAGCAAGCGACTATCTAAGACCCAGCGGAGGCGGTTAGAGCCTGCCATCTGGCCGCCTCCACTATAACACAACTGGCAGGGAAAAGCAAGGCCACAGGCCGGGAGGCTTAACCATGAAAATAATCGTAGATATTGCAGGCCAATTTACCATTGCAGACCAGACTCCGGAATATTTGGCCGTTGGATTTATCGGCTCCGCATGTGCTGACCGACTGACCCCGGCACAACTTAACCATGTGCGCGGATTTTACGGCATGACAGGCAAGCGAACGGAAGTCTGGCCGTCCTACCCTGTAAAACTCAATCGCAACCACTACAACGACTTTTTGATTATCTACCGGTCTTGACCCGCCCGCCGGAGAATGGAGGTGACCCTCGCATAATTATCCTGTTTATTGTCCTCCTCCCATTTATGGTGATCTGGGAGACGGCGAAAAAATCTTGACTGCCCCGATCGGGCGCGATACAATCAACACAATGGAGGCCCCGCGCAGGGGAGAAGGGAGAGCAAACCATGAAAAAGCTGACTGCTAAAGAGGTATTCACCCGCGAAGCCTATGAGGGGCTGACAGCAGAAGAACGCCGGTCGGCGCTAAAAGTTGAACAAGCAAAAGAGTGTAGCGGCTGGAGAGCCTACCCTGACACTTGTGCCGAGCTGGTGGACCTTATCCCGGATGATTGGTGGAGCAAGTACCCTGCCCAGCATATCGGGAAGGTTATGTCTCTGCTCAAATCCGCTATTGACCTGGGAGTTGACAAAGGCCGCCGCGAAGTGTAATATAAAAGCGTCGGGAGGCTGAGGCGCAGCTTTCTGGTGGGCCTCGACCCTGGCCCCACGGATTGAAATATAGATATGTATATTAATACGGCAAGAAGAGAGGGCTTACTAAGTAGGCTCTCTTTTCTTTTCCGATGGAGGCATCTGCCGCGTCGGATGCTAACTTAGATACCACCCGCCCCGCTATGGGGCGGTTTTTTTGCCCTCCAGTCCCTCCAGCGTGTCCGCCCATATCCCTACACTCCCCAGCAACTTCCCGCTGCTTGCGTGGCCTCCTACGGTCAGCAAGCGGCATTTTTGCGCCCGTGACCAACAAAGAGATCACGCCCCAAAAAGCAGAACCGCCGCAAAGGCCATTTACAGGCCCGTAGATCAGTTTTAATGTCTGGCGGTGTCTCTATATTCCAATGCCACAAAACTCCGTACAGAGGACCGCACAGCGCCACACAATGCATAAAGCAACCCCGGCCCACTCCATCAGGAGAGAGCCGGGGTATTGTCATTTGTTACGGGCCAGCGATAGGACGGCGCAGCGCTCTTTGTCTGCGTCCCACCAGGCGCAGCGGGGGCCGTCACAACGCCCGCCGATATACTCCACGCGGGGCAGCTTGCCGTCGGCCTGGAACTTAATCACGCTAGTTTTCAGCGTTGCGGCCAAATCGGGCACGGGGTCTAGGCTCCAAAGTGCCAGCCCTGGAGATTGTGCAGCCTTTAGTGGGCACAACCTCCCGCGCGTGAGGCTGTCATAGTCGCTAGTCCCTGGCGAATCTTCAGCCATAGTCGCTACTATAGTCGATAGTCGTTTACTCATCCACCACTACAGACCTAGCGATCCGTTCCTCAAGCTGCTTTTGGTCGGGAGAGTCGCCGAGAGGTGTTCCAGGCGTGAGAGTGATTTCTTGGCGGTCTGCGTAATCAAAGTTGTTCTTCCCCAAAAAGATTGCAGAAACCGGGTTTACCTTACCATTCAGGATGTAATACTCCCATAAAACCTCAAGTTTTCTGTACTCTTTTTTTATCAAGTCCCTTGTCGCAGAGCTGCATTCAAGGTTTCTCCCGACAACATCATGAGTAATTTCCCATAGTCGCCGCCTATCAAGTCCAAGCACATCAGCCATACCAGATACCTGTGGCTTTGTGTCAAAGTCGATGCAGAGTTGCCAGAACTCGTCAATTCTCTGCTTTACAGCATTCTCGTCAGAGAGGTCAACTCTATCAAATTTGTTGAGGGCTTGGATAAACATAGTCGCTTTGCTGTTATCTCCCGGCTCCGCAAGTTCATACCCGAACTGCTGTAGGTCTGGACGGTTTCTTTTCCGTTTTACGACCTGCTCCATAGTCACATCATTCTTGTTCAGAGTTGTCACCTTCTTTCGCAAACCCAAACCTCTCTCTTGCTCTCTTTGCCATGTTTTCCCGCTGTTCGTCCGATAGTTCCTTCGGAGCGCGGACTTTAATCCACTTCTTGGGGAAAGTATATTCCCTCACACCTTCACCTGTTCGAACTACAGTAATTTCTTTGTGTTTTCCGGCAAGTACATCTAATCGGCGAATCAGGGCACGATCCATCGTATAGCAGGATGCAAGAGGCTCTTCCTGATTGTAGTTGTAGATAGTTTCCATTTCGTATTTTGTTAAGTCCAATGTTCGTTCCTCCATTCGAGAAAGGACATCTTCTTGAAAATCATAGTCGCCATGATGTATCTGATAGTCCCTGAGTTGGTCAGGAAGTAGAGTTTTGATAGGATTGGGGAAATGTCCTCAAAGTAAGGCTCCCAAGCGGGATTGCTATATTTCATTTCCCAAACACCGCCTTCATATAGTCGCTGGTCAGGTAAAGAGCCTCTTTCTGGGAGAACCCCTGTTTTATCAGATTGTCATAGAATACTTTGAGCATTTCGGACATGGCTCCTACTGCATTAAGTAGACTTGAAATATCTTATTTCATTTTTATTTATAATCCCCCTTTATATCATAATGTAAAATAATCGTTCTGTCAAGCCTCAAATGCTTTCTTTGCTAATTCCTTAATTTCTCCCGCCGTATACTTTCTTGCTCCCCTGTCCGTTTCAAATCCCTCCTTCGGCGGGTCTGGGAGGGGCATCCAGTGGGTGACACCGCCCGGCTCTCTTTCTCCGTGTGGTGTAATGACACGCCACTTCTTTCCCATGTCACTATGCCAGCCCATCATGGTCTGCCAGCGTTCATGCCAAAACGCCACCACAAGGACATCCGCTTGACTTTCCGGCAGCCTGTCCTTGACGCTAATCCACTCGCTCATGTTGCCCGCCCTCCCCGTCGTGGATGGAGCCGCAGTGTATGAGGTTGGGCCAATTCTCTGGCTTCGCTTCGTCCTCCAGCGTCCAGTCGTTGCACAACCCGTCCTCGTCTGCCAATACATAGCGTCCTTCATCTTCCCAATAGGTCACGACGCCGAGGATGCAAACACACTCGTTGCCTTCCTCGTCCTCGCCCCATTCGCCCAGCATATCGCCAGTAAAAATCTTGTGTACTTCGGAGGACGGCCACGCTTCTCGCTGTATGTCGATGTTGGTGTACTGGCAGACCGTGGCGGGGTCAACTTCAAAGAATCCGCCTAGCATGATCCTCCCTTTTGTGGGCGGGTCTGCCCTGGCCGATACCAACCGCGGTAGAATGTACGCTCCAGGCATAAAGTCGGCATCTTCCGGGACAGCCACAATGTTTCCCTCCACCCACTCTCCATTATCCAGCCGCTTGGCTTTGAAAAGGATTTCTCTCATTGTTTTTCCTCCATCATCGTTAAAGCCTTCTGCAAGCAAGCCTGTATCTCTTCACTGATAGCAGCATTGCTCTTTGCGAATGTACTGTCTAAGTAGTTTTTGTCATGGTAAGCAAGAGTTTCTAGAGCTAACGCAACACGAATGTACTCTTCTGACGTTTTGCATACACACTCAGGGGATTTCATTGGGCACCTCCGATGATCTCGTCCAATGTGGCCCGCCTTATGCTCCTCAGCGTAGGAAACGTTTCATCAAGGTTATCAAGACTGCCCTTATAGTTGTCTTCGTCATCATACATGTAAAATGTCTGTCCCACTATATCAACGTATGCCAATGTTTTAACAACTGGATATAGCACTTTGATAGCCTTCGCCCTCTCCACCTCCTGCTCCGTCCAGCGGGGCTTGCGGGCGATGTTTTCTGGATGATTTATGAGATTGTTAAGACATTCCACAGTGGAGAATCCCCAGCAGTCATTTGATATTTCAATCTGGAATGTCCCATATTTATTGATACGAAATCGCCCTAACGTGTTTCCTCTAATTTCAAACTTTTCTTCTGGTTCAACCCCAAGCACCTCGCAAATTCTCGGCTTGTCCATGTTGGCCTCCTCCTTGATTTTCAGGTACTTTTCGATGGCTTCGTCTAGGTTGGCCTCCTTGTCACGTTCGATGCAAAACCGAATATATTCCTCGATAAACTTCATGTCATTTTCGGCACCCTTGATTTTTCCCTTCCAGCCACAGGAGGGGCAGTAGAAGATATCTCCGCGTCCTCCATTTCCGCAGTTTCTGCCGCAGTTAGGGCACTCTGCATCAGCAAACATCAGATTAGCCATGGTCGGCCTCCTTTCGCTGGCCGTAGGAGCAGAAATCATCCGGGCCAAAGTTAATGCTAAACGACGCTCCGCCCTCATGGTCTGTTGCAACATCATCACTCTCACATTCCATGGTATAGTGATTGAACCACTCACAATCCCGGCACCTGACCACAGGCACGGCGTCGATGGTGGGCAGGCTATCAAACATACGCTTCATGACGGCTCCAGTCACCCCATCACCACCAAAGCACTCTCGTGCATTATCCGCATCAACTAGTCTCATGCTCGGCCTCCCACTGTTTCTTCATGTCTTCGTATAACTCTTCCATCTTTCGATTCCACCCCTTGAGCTTCCACAGGACAAGCAGGCCAAGCGCCATCCACTCCACAGCGGCTATAATTGTAAGAATATCAGCCATCCTGCTCCCTCCGTAGTGCGGCCTCGGCTTCCCCGCGGGTCAGGAAAACGGTTTTGCCGATGGCACTTGCTGGGTATCGTCTTGTTGGACGCTTCCAGCTTACGTTATGCTCAACCCGAATTTTGACAAGTGTTTGCTTTTTGGTTTTTGTTATAGCCACTATTTCCCCAATCAGGAATTTCCCGTTTTCAACAGTTTTGTAGTTCCAAACGTTTCCCCACGTGCGAACATCAACTTTTACCTTTTGACCAACTTTGCACGGTGGCACCACGCACCGCCCCTCCCTGTCCGCCTTGACCAGTTCGCGGAGGCGGTCAATGGGGCCGAGAGCACGATATTGCTCCAGCTCTTGCTTGTCCACTCTCAGACCAAATGCTTCACCTTTGAGCTGTTCGATTTCCCCCGGCTCCAAGCCAGTCTCCTCATAGGCTGCGAGGCGGTCAACGTGCGGCCCGTAATCTTCTCTTCCTTCGGCATCGATAGCTACAAACCATTTTCCACCACCATGCCCATTGTCACACCAGTATGTCAGTCTCTCCATGCTCACCCCTCCTCCGGGCCGCGCCATTCCCAGTTTTCAGCGTCATTGCACCCAGGGCAGGACGGGGCGTGCTCGTGCACACACGTATCGCAGACAGACACCATTTCCAAATCTCTAATCGCCGCATCCCTCTCCCGCTTCACCTGCTCCAGCTCGGCCAATACAGCATCCCGGTCTTTCTCCGCGGCACATCCACCCTCGGAGCAATGGCCTTTACGGTAGTTTTCCAGCTCGGCCCGCAGCTTCTCGTTTTCTTCCTGGAGCGTGGAGAGGGCGGTGGCAGCGTCAAGCGCAACGAATCTTTTCAAATCCTTCCCTTCAAAATATCCATTTAGCTGCTCAATCAGCTTCTCAATGTCCATCAAGCGTCCTCCTCCGCTGGCCTATCCCAGGCTGTCCAGTATTTGTCGTACAGATCCATCGCAAACGGCTTGATGTGCTTGCAGTATAGGTACCCGTCCTTTACCCCCTCTGCAATCTCCAGGCCGCCCCATTGGAGCTGGGCTATCCCTGCGCCCTCAATGTAGATTGCCGTCTCCTGGGTAATGGATTCCAGTTCTGCGCGTGTGTATTGGTGTCTCACGGCGATACCTGCTTCCCATCGTCAATCTCAAACTTGATTTTCATCTGGGCGGGGCATAGATCAACTTCTGGCCGGCGTTTCCCCGTCCACCGCAACCCGCCAGCCTGTCCTACGCATTTCCACCCAGCCGCCCGCAGGCTGGACCCGTTTTCGCTGTCCAGTATGTATGTAATCAGTTTGTGGTAGCCCATTGCTCTGGCAGCTCTCCAGGCTGCGGCATAGAGCATACTGCAAGCGTTGTGCGTCCCATCGGTACAGAGGCGGTTAACCTCCAGAGTCCAGCCGTCATCAAGATAACGGCTCACCGGCCTACCTACAATAGCAATGCCGACGATTTTCTCTCCGTCGGTGCAACCAATGGAAAATTTGTGGCCCGTGACCGGCTTGTGGTGCCGATGGTGCTGCTCCACAAAGGCATTGGCCTCTTTCAGTGTAATGGGACAAACCTCAAGCATTGGCTTCTCCCTCCGGCGGGCGGCGGTAGGCTAGCCAGGTAATCCCGTAAGCTCCAGCGCGAAACGCCCTACCATTGGCGAACGCGATGCCCTCCACCACGCTCTTGAATCCAGGCATTGGACAATCGTAAGCAATGGCAATAGGTTCTTTTCCTGTGATCACATTCCATTCTGCTATACCCATATCCTTTGCGATAATATATACCGGCTCCCCGTCCATCTCCCGCAGCTCCTCCAGCGTCAGCGGCTCGTTCGACTCGTTGCTCTGCCACTCTTTGCACCTTGGACAATCTAATGGAGCATATCCCCGAAGGGTACAGCTCCCCGATTTGCTGTAATGCAAACACGATTTTGCAATCATACGCTTTTTATCCAGCGTCAGCGGCTCGTTCGGCGGGGTGAGGGTGGGCATATGCTCAACGCAGTACATTACCCGTCCCATCAATGCCTTTTGTGCATCGGATTTTGCCAGTTTATTTGCAATATTTGCAATCTCCAGTTCGAGCAACTCTCCATCAATCGCCCTTGCCATCGTTCAGCGCCTCCTTAACCATGCGTGGGCTTCCCTTTGTGGGGATTTCTTGCGTTGGCAATAAAAGCATCCATAATAAGCGTGAGACGATTATGTTTGACTTCGCCATTTCCATCGATATAAAAGTTTTTCATGCTCCACCGCTGGAGTTCTCGGCCAAATGGATAGTCTACAACTACGTCTTGCCCAATTAGGGCTATAAATTCATTTTTTGTCATTGTTTAGCGCCTCCAGTCTCTTTCTCAGTTCCTCCCACGCCTCTGGGGTGAGAGGGCGACCACATTGAGAACAGTATTGGTGTCCCCACCGCTCCCATGCGATTGCTGTATCAGCTGCTTTGCAACGGTCACACCCCGGCCACAGCCGCTCCACCTGCTCCCGGCTGACTGGGCGGAGGGCGGAAAGGGCGAGGTTAAGAGCTGCAATTCGTCTTTCTGCATTTTTAACTCCATCAGCCATTTGGTGTGACACCCAAAACGTGCTTGGGTTATCTCTCATAACCTCATTCTGTCGCTTGCTTTCCGCCAAAATGTCAATCGCTTCTTCCCGCGTCACGGCTGGGCCTCCTTTTCCAGCATCTCCAACTCCTCCGCGTTCGGCTTCTCAAGTGGCAAAAAATATGTAGTGCCTCTTGGCGCTAAATCCCATACACACCACGCCATATCCATCATAGCCTGCCCCTTCCCCGTGAAGTCCGGTCTCCAAGTCAGCGGAAGTACCCTTGTAGGCGTGATTTCGCGGAACAGCTTATATCTCTTCGCTGCATTCCAAAACTGAACCTTCAGCAGCAGTGCGAACGGTTTCTTATGCTTTGCACACTGCCTGATAAACTGCTCCGCCAGTCGAAACGGAGGGTTCGTAATGATCCAGTCACAGCCCATCAAAGGAATGGTCAAAAAGTCATCTCCAGCTTGGATGTCTGTCCCTGTTACTTCATACCCCATTGCCTCCATAACATCAACCATGTGACCTTCTCCACAAGCGGGTTCCCAGATATGTGCTTGTGCGGGCAAACTAAGAAACTTCAATAGTGCGACCGTTGCCTCTGGGGGCGTTGGGTAAAAATCCGATGCTTTGCGTCCAGTGGAAGAGTTCCCCCCGTTAATTCGGCTTGGTTGTAAATTATCCATGACTTAACTCTTTCATCTCCTTCGCGCTCAGAATCGGCGCGCGGGTGTTCCAGGCGAGCATAACCTCATACTCAGTGTCATATCGCCCTCCATAGTCAACATCCCATCCGAACATCATTTCACATTCGTTGCAAGAAACGCTATAAACATGGTTCCTTGATGGGCGCAATAATCTTGGGCCATATGCTACAACTTCCGCTTCTCCCCCGCAGAACGGGCACGGAACCAGCACCCCCGCCTCCGTCAGCCGCTTGGCTGCCTCTTTATTGCCAAGCAGGGCTAATTTGATATCATCCACCACAGATACCTCCCCATTGTTCGGCCATCGCCTTTGCCAATCCAGGAAACGTCTTGGCTCTGTTTTTCTGACGGTCTTTCCCGCCTCGCATAAACCACGTACCGGCCTCATGGCAGCCGCACTCCGGGTCTACGATGTCTGTCGGTTCCAATGGCGGCAGACCCTTCAGCCACAGACGGGTCTTTTTCTGTACTGGATGCCCGAACATCCAGGGCTGCACCTCCTGGCTGTGCGGCGGCATTTCATAAATTCTGCTTGATACTGGATTTTCAACACAGATTTTCGGGCAGTCCGCGTCCAGAAATTTCAGAAAAAACTCCTTTGCCTCCAAACCTTTCTGGTATCGCTCCTGATTGAGGATGCCGCCGCGAAACAGGTGCTTAGCACCAGCGTTTGACAAGTATGTACAGGGTGGAAACGCCAGAATCATATCCCACTGTATTTTCAGCAACTCCAGCGCGTCACATCTCAGATGCCACTCCGGATGCCCCCCGCTGCACGGCTCAATGTCGCAGCTGTACGCCTCATGCCCCAGCGCCCGGAACGCTTTGCAGACTTCCTGCGACTCCTCACAGGCCACCAACACCCTCATAGCTTAGCCGCCTCGTGATCACCCAGCAGGGCGCGCGTCTTATCGTCCACCGTTTGGCACCTCCTTGGCTGCTTTCCAGCGCTCTTTTCTGCTGCACGTCCCGCCGGCCGCATCACAAATGCTCTTGGACGAGCATCGTTCACATGGCCCAGCCTTAAAAAAATCTTTCATGTACATCGCGGTGGTTGATATGCTGTATCCGGTGGCCTGGGATATCTCCTCCGGCCCATGCCCGTCCAGCGCCATGCGCTCCAGCAAATCGCGGGACGGTTTTGGCTTTTTCGCTCTGGTATGTAGGAGGCAGCCACCTCTTTTGGGGTTACAGTCCGGCAGCGGGCACTGTCCACAGATTGCCGCCTCCTCCGCGTCCCGCTCCGTAATATTGCGTTCCACGATCGGTTCCATCGCGTCCAGGCTGCGCCAGGGTGCCACCGCTCCGCTGATGCCGTAGGGGTCTCTGGTGATCATATCAGCACCCCATCTAACGCCTTGCTTAGTACATCCGCATTTTCCAAAGTACGATTCTTTCTATATTGACTTTGTGCGAACTCAACATACTTAATAATGTTTGACCAGTGCTGCCCTAGTTCCTTCCATTGTTTCATGGATTCATTTGCTATATTATATTGATACGTCATTTTCCCCTTATCAGAAATCGCCCGTTCTCTGGTTATAGATCCCGCTCTAATACTTGCATACATGCTGGACAAAAAACGGAACGCAAGCTGATCTGGAAGAGATAAACCGTCCGGCATGGGGGCCCCTTGCTCAGCTTCTCTTTCAAATGGAAATATCATAGTCTCTCCTTTGTAACACTAAGTAACCGTTTTGTAACACGTCTGGTGTTACGCTATAAACATTGCGCCGCAACGGATTGAAAGAACTGTAACACCTGTAACACCTATTTTTTAACTTTGAATTTTTAAAAAAAGTGCGCACGCAATTTTTTTATTTTATAGAAACATATCAAAAAGGGTGTTACAAGGTGTTACGGTGTTACAACTTCGAATTCCCAATTACGGCAATAGTTCCTCTACGTTTTCCTCAAAATCATTCAAATAATTGTCCATTTTGAGCCAAATACAACGTGAAACTCGCCCGTTAATCCGTTTTGTTCGGGTCATTTTCCCATCTTTACCCGGAAGAATTAGGTTGTTGTTTTTCGCCCATCCGAGAAAAGCAGAGGCATTGTAACCCTCGTCTTGAAGGATCTGGTCGAATTTGGAGCGAATGATATAAGCGTAATCATCGTCCAGATCGCCCCACACTTCGCCCTGGTGGGCGTCCGCACCCGGCGAGAATCTGGATTGGTTGATGTTAATGAAGTCATATAGGTATTGCAGGGCGCGGGCGTTTTGGTTGACGGTCTCTTTTGATACCAGATATGGCCGGATATCGTCTGGCTGAAGGAGAACGCCATCTTGGAAGATCCACTCCTCTGATAGCCTGTCAGCGGCCAGTATAAGGGCCGCAGATGCCGTCTGCTTGTCCATAGTGTCACCGGTCTTAATGGCCTTTTGTAAGTCCTCCTGGAGCTTCTGGACGCGCTCTATCACGCCATCCGCCATCAGGTGATCTACAAACTCCCGCCCAGCGAAACCGTAGTTGGCGTACAGACTGGTGGCGGTCTTTTTCGACTCATCAAAGAGTTTGGTATCGTGGCAGTCCACCTCAATTGTCCGGTTGACTGCTCCCTCTCCACTATTGGCGGAAATGATGGGAAATTCGCCTGTGGTGATGACGCAGTTCCTCCAGGTAGGTGTCTTTTGGAGGCCTCCCTGCTTCCGGCCACGGGCCCGTCCCACACCTTCTGATAACTGATAGATCATCCGGTCGAAGTCCTTCCGGTTGTCCTTGACCAGTTGGAGCTCGTCAATGATGAGGGGCAGGGAATTGCAGAACGCCGCTCCCAGTTCCTTCCCCACCTCCGTGGCGTTGAAGGTCTGGATGTAAACGCCGATCTCCGGATTGGCCCACACGCTGGCGGCCAGAACCAGGCTCAGGCTCTTTCCGGTTTCCGATCCGCCCCACAGGTGTACAAAAAATGGTAGGCAACGGCACGGTCCCACCAGAACAGAGGCGAAGGAAGCGGCTAGAACGATACGGGCGATCACGTTACCGGGAGTTTTGCCTGACCGGACAGCTCTCGCGCAGTCCAGCCAGGCCTCCCGGCTCCCATGCTCCTGGATGCTCTCAAAACGAGTGCGGTAGGTTTCCTCTCCATCAAAGACCAGTTCTTCCTCATATGGCGAGAAGCCATATTCCTCAATCCAGCCCAGCCGCCCCACGCTGGATACCTCCGGGATCAGGTCATAATTGAGCTGCTCCACATCAGCCAGATATCGTACAAGGGCTTTGCCGGTCTCACTGTTGACCATGATTCCATACTTGGAGAGTCCGATGATAGAGCGGCTGTCGGAAATTACGTTGCGATCCACAATCACAATGTCCCACCGGCGGCTAAGCCGGTATGCAAGCATAACCTTGTGCTCCCGCGTATCTACGTTTACCAACCGCTGAACCGGCATGATGGGGTGGTAGCAGGCCACGACCTCAAAGCCCATCTTGTCGGTGCCGTAAATACCTGTGTCAGTAGCCGTCCAGCCCCCACAGTCCAGTTCCATTTCCTGTCCGGTAAAATCCGTTCGGTTAAAGCCCGGCGTCACTGTCCCGCTGACTGTCTCTATGTAATCTTTGAACAGCGTTGCCAAGTTTCTGACTCCGACCGCCTGCGCTTGGATGGACATACGCCCCATAAGCTGCCGCATCTCGAATTTGTTTTCTTTGTGAGCGTATAAATATTCAAACGGTTTCGTGGTCGTCAAGTAGTCGTCCCTTGTGTATACGGGCAATTCTTCCAATGCTTTTTGCCTCCCTTCTCTATAAAGTCGTCAAGCCAGTATTCAATATAAGGGAGGCGCCTGACGGCCTCGACATATAGCGGGTGATAGTAGGATCTCTCGCCCTGAACGACGGGTGCAAACACGTCCATTGCCTCCTTCCAGTACCTCTGTTCAGAAAGCATAAAATAGAAGTTTGTTTCAGCCCGGTCTTTCCGCCGCTGCTCTTCACGCCTGGCTTCTAGCACCTTTGACCGTTCCATCCTGTCTGGTTTGCCGGATGTGAGGCCCAGGTGGAAATCGGCATTGATTCTGAGCACGGCCTGTCGAAAGTTCAGATCAAACAAGCGCATAACAAAATCAATGACAGATCCGTGGGCCCCACACCCAAAGCAATGGAAGCCGCCTTCACCATCATATAGTTTTAAACTGGCTGTGTGATCTCCAGTGTGGAACGGGCATTTCATGAATCCTGAACGTCCTACCTGGAATCCATAGGTCTCCGCCATTTGCCGAGCAGGCAATAGCCGCTTGATTTCAGGAGCTATATCCATATGATTACCCCCGCTTCAGGCGGTCTCTCACCCAGTAATAGAGGGTGCTGTAAATGATTTGGGCCGTCTCTGATGGCTTACAGAAGATAACTGTCAGGTTAAACCGAGCCTGCCAGGATAGGAGCGTTGCGGCAAAGCTCTGAGGCTTAAGCTCTGACCGATAATTATGCAGAAAGATGTCTGTCCAGGAGGCGTTTTCCACAATCAGAAAGACCTTGATGCCACCGGCCTTTGCCCGTATCATCTCCCGCTCAAATCGCTCCCGGCCATTGGTGAAGTTCCCGGCAATCTCGTCCAGGTTGGCCTTGCGCTCTACTACAATCTCGTCCTCGAAAGTGGCGTCACCCAGCATGACGGAGTAATCTCCAGTCTCCAGGGCCCGGCTCTTGTGCTGAATGTTATGCTTGTCCAGCCAGGAAATGATGTGCTGATGAACCTGCTCCCGGCTGTCAGCTATGACCACCAGTTCTTTCAGCTTCTTTTTGATCTCCGCATCGGTGTAGTGGGTCAGCATCCGACCACCTCAGTTCCACGGAAGATCCTCGTCATCGTCAACTTCTTTGAGTTGCACCAGCTCCTGACGCTCCGGCATGGGGCCTTCCCAGGGGGGAAGTTTCGCCGCTCTATCCTGGTCAAGAAAATATTGAACTTTGAGGTATCCCTGGTCATCCTCTTTCAGTTTGGCTGCGCCAACAGCGCCAACCCAAGTCGGAAGGGTAAAATCTCCGTCATCAATGTTGAAGGAATCAAAGAACTCGGTCATGTTCTGATTAAACCATTCGTTCTTGACGATGTAGTGCTTGATGGGGATATTGCTTCCGTTTGGCCGGATGACGATGACCAGCATGGGATTCCCCTTTTTACTCTCCGTATCTTCTACGCTAACGATCTCCACCCGGTAGTTACCAGGCTTCAGCCGCTTACGCTCTTCTCTTTTATAATCATCCCAGTTTCCCATGTTTCATTTCCTCCTCGCATAATTTGTAGTGTTTGCAGGTGAAGCAAAACCCCTTGCAGGTCTTGCGGCTCCTGAAAAAGTGCCGGATTCTGTCAAGCATATTTGCTCCTCCAGTTCTCACAGTACAGATCCACCAGTCCGGCCCGATCCATCCAGATCATGAACTGGCGGACAGTTTTTTCAATTGGGTCTGTATCATCTGGCAGATATGACTCCCGGTATACATAGCTCCCGTCGCTGATGATATATTCGAATTTCTGAACCTCCGGACATAGGTAGAAGTACATGGGGTGCTGAGGGCTATCCAGGTATTTCCCCACGTGGTATGTCTTACTGAACTTGGTATCATATATGATTCCAGCTTTTAAGAAATCCAGAATGCCGTAACAGATGAACTCTACGCCGTCCACCACCAGAGGTCTCGATGCCTTGACCTGATACTGCCCATGTGCGATGATTTCGCAGATCTCCTTGACCGGCCTGTACCACTCCTGCTCCGGGGTAATTTCCGCCCCTTCGCTGACAGCGTGAACCACGTTCTCAAACCGGATACCGTCCAGCATGGCCTTTGATTGCGGCTTCTTTTCCCGGCGGAGCGTGGAGAGAAATTCGTCAAACGAGCTGCCCTTTAATGCGTACTGCCAGGAGGATAAGAGACTCTGCGTCAGCAGGAACTTATTTCTGCTCGGCCCACTCATAGGCTTTTGTCTCCTTGTTGTAGATAATCCCAAGCTCCTTCAGCCGCTCGGAAAGAGCAGCTTTCAGTTCCCGTTCACTGGTCAGGGCGTGCTTCAGGACCTTGATAGCAGACATGGCGGGCTGTATGTCCTCCGGCTTCTGAATGGAATCCAGGGCCAGCCGCCCTGCTGCCATCGTCTCATCATACTGCTCCTGCTGAGGCTGGAGCGAGGCGTGTTCTGTCGCTATGTTCTCTTTGACCTGGGCGAACAAACGGGCCAGGAAGTCATTAGGTTCCCCGTCCTTCAGTTCCGGAACCTTCATGAGCCCCTTGATGCCATAGGCAGCTTTGGCGTTGTAGTTCATAGTGGGGGTAAAGCCCAGATAGCGCTCCCCGTTGACGATATGGAGATAGGCCCCTAGGTCGGCGGGCTGCCAGACAAGCGTCTTGGCGGAACCCTCACACACGATGTCATAGAATACGTCGTCTCCCTGCCGGTCTTTGGCTGCATGGAAGAGGAATACCACATTGAACTTCTTCCTTAGCTCAGCGGACAAGCGAAGAAATTCGGTCTTGACAAAGCCGTATCCCTGCTGGGAGAAGCCTCCAGACTTCTTGCTGGCGGCAGGCTCATTCCTCATGGCCCAGTCCTTCATCAAGTCAATCAGTGCCCCACAGGTATCAATGACAACCGTCTTGTAGCGTCCCTCAAAGGATTTGATGTCAGCCAGAAGTTCCTCATAAGTTTTGATCATAGAGCTGTCCTTCCGGTGCTCTGGCTTGACACGGCTCATGCCCTCGTCAGCGTCAATAAGTATCACGTCCGGGGCGGACAGGGCCAGTGTCGTTTTCCCCACCCCTGGAAGGCCACTGATAATCATGATGATATTCTTGTTGGAAAAATCCATGTTCTCCGGCTTTACAATCATTTTCTTCTTCCTCCTTGCATGTTTTACAGATTCCGTTAGTATCATATGAACCAAGCTCATTCCTGCATCTGATACACCACCCGGCGGGAGATTCTAATTGAGTATCACGAAGCGGTGGCTTAATCCCCATAAGAAGGCTCCTCTGTAGGAAATTCTACATACGGAGCAGCTTGCCGGATAATCTCTGATACAATGTAAGATTTCCGAAGGTTGCGTTCACGTTGAAGCTGTGTGATAATTCTATTTGCATCCTTCTGAAGCCGAACCAATTCACACTTGCTTTCCGTTACTGGATATGTTTTAATGATGATAGGTTTCATTCTATTCTCCTTTTTGCCGCCCTCCGGTCTCGCACACCGGGGAGCGGCGCTTTTATTCGTAAATAACGGCTTCCGCCCGTGTAATAAAGTGATGAATGCCAGTGGAGCACTCGTTCCATCGGTTATCGTCGAAATCAGTCACCTCAACGGTTTCGCCTATGGCATAAACAAAGTTCGGATCATAATTGCTCTTTACCTGGCCGCCAGCAGGATTTCCGTTGATATCTGTGATACTCAATACCTTGGCCTTACTGGCGCGGCATTTTCGGCTAGTAGCGGAGGACCGGCGTGCATCTGCGGGGATTTCCAACTCCACAACAAGGCCACTTGCCTTTTTATAGCCGATATAAGAGCCGGATTCCGGACATTGCAACGGATAGAACACCGTATAAATATTCCACATCATTTGATCTATAGATGCCCCGCACAGGTCGGCATTGCTCAGGTTGGCACCGCGCAGGTTGGCACCGCACAGGTCGGCATTGCTCAGGTTGGCACCGCGCAGGTCGGCATTGCTCAGGTTGGCACAGCGCAGGTCGGCATCGCGCAGGTCGGCATTGCGCAGGTTGGCACCGAACAGGTTGGCACCGCGCAGGTTGGCACCGAACAGGTCGGCATTGCTCAGGTTGGCACCGCGCAGGTTGGCACCGAACAGGTCGGCATTGCTCAGGTTGGCATCGCGCAGGTCGGCATTGCGCAGGTTGGCACCGAACAGGTTGGCACGGCTGCCGCCCTCTCCATTCAGCCAAAGGAGATGCTCGTCCAAAATCTTTTTTAAGTCCATTTTGCTCCCTCCTCAATGTGGGATTTCTATGACCGCCCACACATCGTCGATGCTCTCCGCGCCCTCCAGTCCGGTGATCTGGATGGTGAGCGGGCCGGTGGGCGTGGGGGACGGGGTGGTGGTTGCTACCGGGGTCTCAATGGCTGGCTGTTCCGGTTCTTGGTTCCAGACGATTTCAATCAGTACAACCAGCGCCAGTAAGAGAAACAGAGCCGCAACGCTCGTAATCAGATAGCGGTTCATAAAATCCACTCCACCCAACTATCAGCGAACAGGGCCACTAGGAAACAGATGGTGACCACCACACCGCGCACAGCCTCCCGGCGGGCCAAGAGGCGCTCATTTCGAGTCTTGCTCATGTCTTTTCCTCCCGTCACTTGATATCAATTCCGCCGGAAAATGTCTTTTCCAACCATTCTTCGAGTTTATGGCGGAGCACCAGCTTCTTTCGTGTCCCTAGCTGTATGGCTGGGAAATCTGCTCGCCTGGACAATTCGTAGAATTTGCTTATGCCAATTCCGGTCAGCTGCGACGCCTCTTTGATGGTCAGGAGTATCTTGTCCTCCATGTCTTTACGCCCCCTCTGGATACGCAAAATCAACAAGGGCTTTCAGTTCCGGGAAATCAATCGTTGGGTCGTGCGCCGCCCGGTCAAGCACAAGCTCTTTTAGCTTAGGCCCGGCCCCCTCCAGCGCCTTGCGGTAATCTTCAAACGTGTAGTCCATATGGGCCTCCTCCCATTTCCGTCCTTTCCATGCCAGACAAAGCCTGTCCATGGTGTGGTTCAAGTTATTGGCGCAGTTCTCAATTTCCTGCGACTCGCTTTTTTTGTTGAGCATAAAAAATCCTCCAATCTTGCCAGAGGCCGGAGGATGTGATATACTGTCTCCGATACCTCGTGGCTGCTTCACGTGGTGTCATGCCCTGGTCGGTGGTCGCACACCGGCCGGGGCGCTTATTTTTCCCTCGTGACTCCGGGGCTGGATTCGTGATTAGGTCCATTCGCGCCGATAATTAACCACTTCCTGTCGGATGATATGTCCGTCGGAATCCCATTCTTTTACGATGTCATATGATTCCACCCACCTGTTGAGGTGATTGATTATTACATGCTTGGACTCGATCATTATATTCCCTCCTTCTCCGCCCCGTCAGGGGCGGGCTTCTTTTTCTCCATTGGTGCTATCTTTCTTCTTGCGTTTCCGTGCGGGCCTATCCCGGTATCCCTCGGCGTAACCAGCGATATAAAGTAACGCTTCTTTAGGGAGACCTACTAGGCGATCCGCTATAATCTGTGCATCGGATACTCTATCGAGGTTTATGCTCATCGGTTCACCTCCTTCGCTTAACGATACTTTATCATAGTTTAGCGAATAAGTCAACACTTTTTATTCGCCCAGCGAAGATTTTTGTTGACTTATTGACTTCGTTGTGATTTAATAAATATCAGACAGGAGGTGCAATAATGTGGAGACCATCAACGAAAGAATTGCATGGTGTATAAAAGATGCCGGGATTAAAAAGGCTGAATTTGCTCGTAGGCTTAACCTTTCACAGCCGTTTGTTTCGGAGCTATGTTCTGGGAAAAACAACCCAAGTGACCGCACCATTGCCGATATCTGCCGGGAATTTAACATCTCCGAGCTCTGGCTGCGTACCGGGGAAGGAGAGCCCCATATCCAGAGGGACGAGGACGAGGAGTTCCTCGAAGTCATGGAGCAGATCCACATGTCTGATGATGATCTGATTAAGCGGATTATTAAGGCATATTGGTTTATGGAGGACGACGAAAAAGCCGCCATCAGAAAACTGATAGACGGCTTTACAAAAAAATAAGGCCCCGGTTTTCCGGAGCCTTTTTATCACTTATTATGTAGTTTTTCGAGGACGAGGGCACGCGTAAGGAGCGATTTCAAATAAGTTTCATTTTTGTTCCGCTCCATGACAAGTTCAATCTCTTTTTTAAGCATATCAACAGTTTCTCCATTCGGCGTCATTTCGCGCCCTCCTCCCAGTTTGTGCCACTCCCAATCAGAACTATGTAATTTTTCTAATTTTGGCACATTTTGTAGCCTCTGTTTGCACTATACGCCCTGTTTACCTTATATTCTGTCAGGTTTTGTCGATGCTGGAAAATTTGTTTCTGTTGACTATTATTATAGAACATTAGTTCCATTTTTCAAGATGGGAATATCACCAAAAAAGAAGTGTAAATTTTCTGTGCGCGTTTGATCGCCTTCCGATATAATGCACGGATTATCGGACTTTTGCATGAGCGTAAAAGAACCGCCAGAGTGCGGTAAAATAGAGAGGAGAATGGGATATGGAAAATGAAGCTATCAACGGGACTAACCCAGAAGTCGGCCAGACCACTCCACCCGAATCGCCCAAAAAGTTTTGTAAATATTGTGGCGAGCGCATCGACATTGACTGTGTTGTTTGCCCTAAGTGCGGAAAACAAATCGAGGCGCTCAGGCAAGACCCGTCTCAGGTAATTATCAATAACAATGGAAGCGATTACCCCTATAAGAGTAAAACCGTCGCTCTGCTCCTGTCTATTTTCGTTGGCGGTCTTGGGATACACCGCTTTTATGTCGGGAAACTCGGAACCGGAATTATCTGGTTGTTGACTGCTGGTTGTCTTGGAGTCGGCTGGATTATCGACATCATTATGATAGCTGTAGGCAGTTTCCGGGACAAGGCAGGCATGCCGTTGCAGTAAAGAGAAAGGGTAGATATAGTATGCTGGACGAAAAAGATTTGCAGGCAATCGCGGAAATGATGAAGGGGATGGAATCCCGCATCGACCAGAAGATGGAGAATCAGAAGCAGGAAATCCTGGACGAAAGCGCTAGACGTATGAAACTACTGCTGGACACGGAGGTCACAACCCGGTTTAATCTTTTGGCCGAGGGGCAACAGACCATTCTGGAGAAGCTGGAGCGCCTGGACGACATGGAGGTCATGGACACCCGGATCACTGCCCTGGAGGCTATGGTGAAGAAGCTGAACCGCGAAATGGAGAAGCTGAAAAAAGCGCAATAAAAATACCGCCCCCGGTGCTACCAACACCAGGGACGGCTCACATAGAGGGCAGTAAGTTTGACGGGCTCACTGCCCTTCCATTATACCAGAATGGAGGGAAAAATCAATGGCTAGAAAGTCTGCTGCGGGTAACGGGACAATCCGCAAAAAAACGGTACTCAGAAATGGGAAAGAATATACTTACTGGGAGGCCCGATTTACAACTGGGTATGACCCAGGTACAGGGAAACAGATCCAGCGGAGTATTACCGGGAAAACGCAAAAAGAAGTCGCTAAAAAACTCAAAGAGGCCACATTGACCGTAGACCAAGGAACTTATACTGACCCAGTAAAGTTAACTCTGAATGTATGGTTGGATAGTTGGCTTCAAGATTATCTGCTTGGGGTAAAAGCAAATACTATACGCATATACAGGAATAATATAGAGCGGCATATCAAGCCCGCTATGGGAGCTGTTCGCCTCCATGAAATCCGCCCACATATTGTCCAGAGATTTGTTAATAAATTGGCACTCTCTCCTGCCTCAATCCGTCTAGCCTATAAAGTGCTCCATCAAGCACTTGAAAAGGCTGTACAGCTAGGGTACATACCAAAGAACCCCGCCGAAAATTGCGAATTACCCCGTCAGGAGCAGACAGAGATACATCCTATCGATGATGCTAATGTATCAAAATTACTTAAGGCCGCAGCAGGGGATCAGATCGAGGCCCTTATCATCTTGGCTTTATTTTCCGGCCTTAGACAGTCTGAGTTGCTTGGCCTTACCTGGGATTGCGTTGACCTAAAATCAGGCTCACTGATAGTCAATAGGCAACTTGTAAGGAGCGATCTCCGGGTAAATGAAGAAGTCTTTGCATCTCCTAAGAATGGGAAGAGCAGAACTATCACCATCGCAACTTCCGCAATAAAAGTTCTAAGGGAACAGAAGCGGAGGCAAGCAGAAATGAAAATCAAGGCCGGGCCTGCATGGGGAAACGAACATAACTTGGTTTTCACAAACCCGCTCGGGCATCCGCTTACTCACCAATTTGTAGACAGGAGTTTTAAGCGGCTTATTAAAAAAGCCGGTTTTGATGGAGTCCGTTTCCATGACCTGCGTCACACCTATGCCGTTAATGCTATTCGTGCTGGCGATGATATCAAGACCATCCAGAGCAACCTCGGCCACGCCAGCGCGGCCTTTACTCTGGACAGATACGGGCACTTCACGGAGCGCATGAGGCAGGACAGCGCTGCCCGCATGGAGGGATTTATAAAAAATGTTCTAAACCTGTAAAGGGAAAACATAAGGGAAAACTTTTATGTGGATAACTAGGAACCCGTTAGAATCCTTGAATTTCAAGGCCTAACGGGTTCCTTCGTTACGCAACTTTTGGTTGCTATTTGTAAACTTTATTTAATATCAAATAGAATTAAAATTTATCGTATTAATCGAAATATATCATTTATTCTTTCATTTTGCAATGAAATTTTTCAACTTAAAATGTGCTGGTAAGGGAAAATTAAAGGGAAAACTTTTAGGAAAGAAAAGGCGGAGGCTATTGCCCCCGCCCCTTGTTTAGCCCCTCACGATGTACTCGTAGTAGCGGGCTAGCTTGTCCTCCGGTGCGTCCTTATCACAGAGGAACGATTTTGCCATGTCGGCATAGAAATCAATCTTATCGCCAACACCGTGTTTCTTGGCTACCTTAACGTAGTCACTATAGACCATGTTGAGGGCCGCCCAGAACTGGACAGGGTCGCACTCAATCCCACGCTGGGCCATGACCTGTTTGGCCTGCTCCAGCGTCCAGTGAGCGCCACGGGTGCCATCCTCGTTGTCCATATGCTTAGACCATTCATCGGCCATCTCCTTCGTGAAAGGGATATAGCCGGAAGCAGCCCCATAACCTGTCATGTGTTCTCCACCTTTTCTGTACGCCATCTCGTCCATGCGGTAGTCATGGTCAAACTCTCTCGGAGTTTTCATTTCACCTTCGCCAGAGATAGCGAATCCGATTTTGTTCATGGGACGATTCATCTCCCGTCGCTCTTTGTATGCGCTCCCATCCTCCCGATAGACCGGTGGGACGTAAGGGTAGCCGTAGTGAGACTGAGGGCCGTACATCCGGTCATCCCAGTATCGGCTCTCTACCCACATGCCACCATCGTTACGTGGGGCAAAGCGCCCATCAGAGTAACGGCGATAGCCCCGATCCTCCGGCTCCATCATCTCAGAGCGCGGTGCATAACGGCCATTGTCGTAATGCTCCCGGCCATGGCGGTCACGAAACTTATCATCGACATCGTAGTTGTCGTAGCTCCGTCCGTCGTTGTAGCGACGATTGTTGCCACTGGACATGAGCATCATCCGAGTAGATCGTTTCATTTTGACCCCTCCTTACGCCGTAGGGGCGGGTGCAGCACCGCCGTCAATACTGGCAAGATTGTTGCTGGGAGAGCAGCAGGGCTGCCCCAGCATGCGGAACGAGCCGCCGGTGGGAGTAGTCACCACACAGACGGAGTAGCGGGTACGGGTACGGATTCCACAGGCAGTCACCTGCGCGCAGTTACGCTTGGTAAGGGGATATAGCTCTGTCCCCGTACCAATAGTAATGTACACAGGTGCATTGATGGTAGTTGTGGCCGGGATGGACTGAGATACCACAATGCAATACTTTCCGCCGTTGTTGTAGGCGCCGGCAGGCAGATTGATTTCGAGATTCCCGCCGGTAAAGGTGACCGCCTGGCTTAGAACCAGGTTGTCGCACAGTCGGCAAACAGGCTTACAAGACATAAAATACCTCCAAAAATCAGGGGCGGCAGACACTTAGCCCGCCGCCCCGAAATAGTCACGGCAAAGCCGGAAGGTCAACTTACGAGGAAACCTCGTAAGTTTAGCAGCCACAACCGCAGCCGTTGTTGTAGGTCCCGCAATAGGGATAGGGGGCGGGCACTTGGTAAGCGGGTACGGGCATGGGGTTGATGCGCCGAATCAGCTCAGAGGTCTGAGCGTCAGACATGGCAGCAAGATAAGAGTTCTGTGCGGTCTGGCTGGCCTGGAACTTCAACGCCTGATTCTCAGACTGGAGGGAGGCGATCTTATCCTGAGTCAAGAAATTCAGGATTTCACGAGTACCAGCGTTCTGGCTGTCAATGATATCTCGTGTGCTATTCTGGATGGTATTCTGGATGGCGCAGGTGTTGGTCGCCATGTTGTAGTTCACGCCGTCGATAGCGCGCTGGGTCTGGCAGCAGCAGTCCTGTGCCTGAGCGGCCATGTTGCACATCTGAGACTGGACGCCGTTGAAGCCCTGGAGAAGTGCCACATTGGTGTTGTTGAAGCCGCTGGTGATGCTGTTATTCAGCGCATAGGTGCTGTCACAGATGCCCTGCTGGATAGCAGAGATGCCGCGCTCAACGCCATTGAACGCAATGGCCTCGTTCACATCGGCACGGGTGGCTAGGCCCTCGAGGCCGGGATCGGTGCTGGCACCGCCACCGCCGAAACCACCGAAGCCGCCGCGGCCCCAGCCAAAAATCATGGCGAAGATGATGATAGCCCACCAGCCATCGCCACCCCAAAAGCCGCCATTGTTACAGTTGCCGCCGTTGGAGTCGGAGCCAAGAGCATAGCCAGTCGCAAAATCGTTATCCATTGTATATACTCCTTTGTCAGTTATTACATCGGGGCCGTACGCTCCCCGGATGTTTCCAAAGAGCGGTTTTTATCAAGACCCGAAAACTGATAAAGAGTGCTCTATTTTATTTCATGGGTATACCTAGTTGTCGTGCAATTTCCTCAACGGAGGTTCCCCTCTGTTTCGCCATGTTTTCTGCTGTTTGGCGAAGCTGCTGCGGGTTTTTCCCCTGAATGAGCCGCATAGCTTGGGCAGCCTGTGGATTCTGGCCAGCCATCTGTTGGAGCATTTGCATGGGATTCCCGCCGTTCCGCGCCATCTGGAGCATGGCCATCATGGGATTATTCATCGGAGGCATCATTCTTTTTCCCTGCCTTTCCGCCGGACGTGGGCTTTTTCAGCCGTTCTATTTCGTCCTTCAGATTGTTGATGGTGTCCTTCATGTCCATAAATTCATCCAGCGGTGCAAAAGCGGGGGCCGGGTTCTCTGCCTGCTGTTCTTTTGCCTGCTGTTGGCCGTGGAACTCAAACACATCAGCAGCTCCGGTATTGGTATTGAATCGTTTCATATAGACCACATTATGAGCGAGGTCGGGGAAAAACATGGGAGCACCCATGAAGTCAACCGGAACACCCAGCGCTTCTTCCCTGGAGGCCACAGGACGGCAGAAAAAAGCGGGCTGTGTGTTTACATTACTCTGTGGCTGAATGGTCTGTGAGGGTTGCTGAGTAGGTTGCTGGGGCTGATATACTTGTGGAGCCGGAGCAAACGGGGTAACAGGATTGTAGGCCCCATAAGCCGGGTATGTGTAATTAGGAAACGCCATACTGACGCGCCTCCCTCCCCGCCTCCAATGCGGTTACGTAATCCTCTAGGCCCTCGTCATCTCCCTGTGCCATGTACCACATCGCTGTTTCGGTGGCACAATCGCGGGACATGCCAGCGGCTACCATCCTCTCAATCAAAGTCATCTCAAACACGTCCTTGTCCATAAAAATAAGGAGTCCGTGAGGAGGGCGGCGACGTGTACCAACCCTGTATCCTCACGTCCTCCATGTCTATATTGTCGCATAAAAATACCCCGCATGGGCGGCACACATGTGGGGGTTGTGTGGAAGTTATGGGGGATTCGCGTAATTTTTTGTATTTACTTTTTGAGATGTTACTTTATAATAGAAAGGGAGCGTGAAAAATATGATTATATATCGGCCCCATAGAGGCGGACTGAAAGAGGCTATGTCAGAAGCAAAAGAATTTAATAATGTAGAGGATATGAAAGAGTATATAGTCAAGCAGCATACTGACGATGTTATGGGAGAGGCATTTTCCAAAAATGATATTGTATTGGAAGAAGATGGGATAGAGGATAAAAGAACTGGGTGGAAAGACACAAGACATATTTGTGTGAAACGATATTACAACGAAAATTTTCCAATCCCTCAGTGTATCGGATGGTTTGCAACAAAATATTAAAAAAGGAGCCGGGTTAATGATCCGCCCCAGTCAAGGTAGACCGGAGAAATAAATAAAATATAGTGCGGTTATGCTCGCCGTTTCCTTTTTCGGGAACGGTGAGCTTCTTTATGCAGCGAACTTTTCTTTGTATTTTTGAATACGCTTATTTTCGGGAATGGGATACAGTGCAGGAGCATCGGAGTTTAATGCCTCCGTGCGAACTTCCATCGGAGTGCGGGTTTCAAAGCGCTCCTGGAAACGCTCGTAGTTGTAGAAATGGATGTATTTCTCAATGGCCGAGCGAAGAGATTTCTCGTCTTTGAATGTTTGCAGATAGTACATTTCGGATTTAATGATTCCCCAGAATCCCTCGGTTGGACCGTTATCAATGCAGCGACCCACTCTGGACATGGATTGCTCCATTTCTTGGTTGGTCAATTTGGTCTGAAATACACGACCGGTATATTGGAAACCGCGGTCTGAATGGAAGATTGGTTTGGCGTCCGGATTATTTGCAATGGCTTTGTCAAAGGTTTGGAAAACCAGTTTGTTGTCGTTGCGACGGCTTATGACATGAGAAACTACCGAACGGTCATATAGATCCAAAATCGCGCTGAGGTAGAGTTTATGGCACACAGGGCCCTCATACCACTTAAACTCGGTTACATCCGTCACCCATTTTTCGTTCGGACTGGATGCGTTGAAATCACGTTTAAGAACGTTTTCTGCAGTCCTTTCCGGTGTAGACTTCCTGTATTTCTTCGGCTGTTTACGAATAACCGAATGCACGTTAATAGCCTGCATAATTCGATGAATCCTGTTCTTGCTGAAACAAGTCCCGTTAAGGCGGTTGATCCACGCAGTCATCCGCCGGTAGCCAAGGATATGGTTATATTGTTCGTCATACTCGCGAATCAGCTCGGCTAAAACAAGGTTTTCCTGCTCTGCTTGCGGCACTGAACGATGCAGCCATTTGTAATAGGCCGCTTTTGAAATGCCCAATTGGCGGCACATCCAACGGATACTCCAGCCTTTTTCGGCATGGAAATGCTGAATCGCCAAATATTTTGCTTCGAAGCGTACTCTGCCAAGCCTCACATCCCCTCGAATTCCTTCGCTTTTTTTAGCAGTTCTACCACCATTTCTCGTTCTTCCAACTGGCGTTTCAGGCGAAGATTCTCTCTTCGAAGGCGTTCCAACTCGTCCACCTCATCATCCGTCTTATGATGACCACGCCTGTCCACAAGACTTTCTTCCCCATTGGAGAGATGCTTTTTAACCCAACTGTAGACTTGGCTGTAAGAAACGCCGTAAAGTGCAGCCGTTCCTTTGTAGTCCTTATTATGAGTGATGCAGTACGCGACAATCTCTTTACGCTCTTCCAGCGTTGTCTTTCTTCTTGCGTTTGCCATATAGACCTCCCGCTTCGGATCATAATCCTTGAGTTCTTTATTGGCATTATAACGCTGAATCCACTTTCGGAGCACCTCTCTGTTTGAAATATTGTATTTGGCTACGATATCATCCATACTGCCGATTCCGCTAAGATACTCTTCAATGCAATGAATCTTAAATTCCTTGGAATACCTTCTGTTTCCACTTACAAAGGCATCAATACCGTTCGCTTCGTACTTGAGTATCCATCTATATATCTCGTTACGATTCATTCCATAAACATCTTGTAATTGAGAATAGGCAACCTTACCCGACTTATACGCTTCTATGATTTCTATTTTCTTCTCTGGAGTGAATTTTATTTTGCCCATAAAAAATCCTCCTAAAGTAGATTTTGGATTTTTCCATGGTCTACTTTAGGAGGATCATATCATAATCCCCGGCTCCCTTTTTCGTATAGAGTTGTTTTGCTACAGCCTCAACCCTCTGGAATATGTATTTCTCGTGGTCGCTAACTGTGCTTCGATCCCAGCCCAGCTCCGCCGCAACATCAATCTGTCCCCACTTATCAATGATGCGCCGCTTGGCGATCAATTCATCGTCGCGGTGTAGGGCAGCCTCGTGGATGGCGTTCTCCAACTGAGAGCGCAAGAGTTTATCCAATGGTTCCGGTAACTTCGCTCTTGCGCTCATTCAGTCACGTCCCTTCCGGCGGCTCCGTGGGCAGTTGTTTCAGGGCCTCCACCAGTTTTGCCGCCATTCCGTTCCCGCCTAACGCCTTGTAGGCGTTGTACATGTCCAGCACGTTTTCCATGCCGTAGATCGGGATATAACGTTGTTCGGAGTAGTGGTTGTACTCGGCAATGATTTCGCGCCTGAGGAGGGCCTGCACGCCCTGCATGAGCGCGTCGCTCTTTTGGTTATCTGCCTTGACACGTTTCCGTTCCCGCGCGGCGACCGCCTCAATGATTGCCACCAGGACGACCGCCGCGCCGGAAATCAGTGGGCCTACCCACTCCATGGGCATCAGCCCTCCTTAGTCAACTGCTTATAAACCTGATTGATACCAGTGGCCGCAAGTCCGCTCACAATGCCTACGGCGGCGGCGGTAAGGTAATCACTGGCCGGGAACTCGGGCATGATAAACATGCCGAGGATGCCCAGCGCCGCGCCAAACGCACCGCAGATGATGGGAATCCACTTATTGTCCAGTCCAGTGGCCTTGACCACCTGGCCGACCAGAAAGCAGATCACAGTGATAACCGCCACTCCGGTGATACCCAAAGAAGAAATGTCCATGATATGTACCTCCATCAAATCAGATTAAGCCTGTCCAGCACGACAGCCAGCTCCTGCCGGGTCATATTATCGCGGGGCCGGGTGCCGTCCAGCACGCCCTTGTCTTTGGCCTTCTGCCACGCCTCAGCGGCCCAAACGTCCGGGGTATCCTCCGCGTTGTCCGCTCCCGTTTCGCCCTGCCAGGCCACGCCCAGCCAGTCACAGATTCCCTTTGCGGTGGCCTCGGCCAGTTTGTCCCGGTACTTGGTATCTTTGAGATACTCCACGTCGGTCTTATTGGTATGGAAGCCGTACTCAATCAGGCAAGCGGGGGCGTCGGTCTTGGCGAGCACGGTCAATTCGATGTTGTGTTTGATAGGCTCACTTCTCAAAGCCACCCCGGCGGCGTGGAACGCGTTGACCAGCTTGGATGCCAGCACATTGCGCTGTGCCGTCATGGGCCCGGCGCTGGTGTAGATTTCAAGCCCAGATCCGCTCGACCATCCTTTCCCCTGTCCAGCATTGGTGTGGATGCTCACAAAGCAACCCGGCTTTGCCTTGTTGCTGATGTTGGCCCGCTCCGTCAGGCTGGGGTAATTGTCCGCGGTCTTGGTGAGCACCACGCCCACCCCCTTGGCCTCCAGCAGCGGCTTGACACGCTGTGCCATATCCCACGTAAACTCCCACTCTTTGTAGGTGCCGTCCGGGGATCCGTTGACGTTGCCCGGCCCGTGTCCGGGGTCAAGGCATACAGTATGCTTGCTCATAGGCTTGTCCTCCTCTTCCGGCGGCTTCTGGCCGCCCTGTTTGAGCCAGACACAAATCCAGTTGTGCACCTTGCGGCTGGCGGTGATGCGCTCTCCGCCAAAGTCGCACTGGCTGGAGCCGCCCCCATCCAGCATAACGACGGAGGACCAGCCCAGCCCGGCCAGCTCGTCCCGCAGAGTTTCCGGCGTGGCTGCGTCTCCGGTCCCATCGCCAGAGCAGTAGAGGGCCAGACTTCCACCCCGCAGGCCGATGGCGCTGCGCCCCCGCTTGCCTCCCTGGGCCGAGCCGTAGGAGGGCTTATCCACCGGCTTACCGGAGGAAATAAGGGCGGTTACCGCGATAAAGTTGGCTGCTCCCTCGTACCCGGAGGTCATGTGGATGTCCGGGCCCTTATCCCAGGCGTAGCCCATCGGACGCCAGGGCGTGCCGGAGAGCATCGCCCCGCCCACCTTAAGCAGCGGGCAGGGGGTGCCGTCTGGGTTCCACATGCCGCCATTGAGCACGTAATGAGCCTTTGTTTCAGCCTTGACCTGAGAGAGCGTCTTGCGGCAGTTGGTGACTCTCAGCTCAATCCGCTCCACGGACGAGAGCGGGATGTATGTAATGAGCTTACTCATTTGATTCACATCCTTTTATCCAGCGATCCCGCTGTTGATTACTGTTCCGGGGCCAGTAGCCCGGCCAGCTCCTGGTACTCCTCCGGGGTGAGCCGGTCGGCGGCGAGATAGACATCCATCTTGTCCTGGAGGCCGTCGGTGCGGCCCCGGTCAATAAGCAGCTTGCAGAGATTAAATACCGTGTTCATGTCCTTCCCCTTCCTCAAACAGCATTGGTGGTGATTTCCAACATACAAAGTCGTTCCTCGTGCTCGGCCAGCATGTCCAGAGTGATGTCCTCTGCGAGGGGCGGCTGGGGTTCCGGCTCCGGCTCTGGAGGCCGCTCAGTAGGCGTGATGCCCACCAGCTTGTCCCCCTGGATGTCCAGGTCACACCAGCCATAGGTCGCCCACACCGCGTCATGGAGGTGGGCGGGCACCTCTATGTAGCCATCCAGCCAGCAGGCGCGCCGCCCGCTCTGGCTCTGGATCGGGTGCTGTCCGGTCTCCAGAGGTTTTATTTGGATAATAGTCATATTAAATTCACCCCTTATCTTTACAATATGGCGTAGTAGTGATATATAGTTCCAGATTTATTAAGCTGCACACTTGCCGCACTAGACGGGGTAAGGTCATAATACCAACTGAAAGTTTTTCCATCCGCTGATTTTTTACCGTAAGAATCTCTTGAGTTGCTAGAGTAGAAAAAACCAAAGCCGCTTGTATACTCAGTAGGGATAATGCTGCCGGGAATAATGACAGAAGTTTCGCCAGTACCAGAATTGTCGATACTTTGATACGAATCTGGCCATTGCATACCATAAATACAGAGTATTTTAAAGGGTTCGGCTAAGGTTATTTGATTAGGGTTGCTTTTACCTGTTTTTCCTGTTCCCACATAGCTCCCCAAAATAACCTTCGCCCCCGCGTGCTCGTCCACATAGCGCTTGTTGACGGCGTGGTTTTCATTCGTCGGAGGCCCGCTTAAAGTAATCGCCCCTGCCATCGTGCCGCCAGCCAGCGGCAGGAATGGAGCACTTTGCATACCAGCCAGAGCGGTGTTAAACTCCTCTTCGGTTCCGGTATATCCTCTCTCTTTTGCCGCCTGATAGGCGGACTTTCCAGGTGCACCATCCTTGCCGTCTGCCCCTGGAGCTCCGTCTTTGCCAGGCAGGCCCACCCCGGCAACTTTTTTGCCGTTTACAACGATAGCCATGTGCTACACCTCCACCCATTGCCACATGCCGGGACTGTCGGGCGGCCACGTACAGGGAATCATGTCCCCACCCTCGGCAACCTTGTAGACCTTGCCGTTGTAGCTGTAGTGCTTGCCCGCGTGGCAGTCCATGCCGTACACCCACGGGATGGGGTCGTCCGCTGTGCCAGCGTGCTCGCGGTCAATAGGCCGGTAGATGGCGAGCATGCCGTCGTCGTGCGGGGGCATCTCCTCTTGAGGAGTTACCGCCTGCACCACCCGGTAGAGCTGGCCGCCGTCGTTGAGGATACGGCCCGCAGGCAGTTCCTCGCCGTCTGCCAGTACCACCGCCCAGGTGGGAAACAGATCGGGCATGTCCAGGGCGTAGGTGTCGGGGATAGCCGTGCTGGTGGCCGCATAGGCCCTCATAGCGGCGGCGTATTGCGGAGTTAGTTCAGGCTCCGGCGGTCTATTGTCCGGGGCGGCCTGTCTTGTTTCGGGGTTGTAGCGCCACCCCTGCTCTACATCGTCCTGTACCTCTACACAGCGTCGTGCAAATGCCTCGCTATACCACTTCTCCGGTGGAAGTGCGTATTCCGGGATGATTTCGCGGATAGTGTTATCCTCATTTAAATAGACTGTTTTCATTAAGAAATACCTCTTGCGTAAATCGCCACATATCCATCGCCACCCTTGCCACCTCTGCCGCTGGGCTTATTCTCGCTGGAGCGGAAAGTATTCCCCGATCCAGCACCTCCTCCTCCACCGCCGCGGGTTCCATCAGTACCATTTGTTGCATTGGTCTGCATGGTAGCTCCAGCGCCACCGTTACCTCCTCCGCCGTCACCGCCATTTCCGCCGGGAGTTGGCGGATCATTAAGACTAGGATTGCCCCCTCCGCCACCTCCGCCACCGAAAGGTTTAAACCCAACAATAGAAATAATAGGCCCAGCATTGCCATCGCCATCGCCATTGTTATTATGGCTACCACCACTACCACCTATCATGAGCCAACCAGGAACAATCTCATTGGGGGCGTAGCCACCACCCATGCCACCAAGACTGGCTATTCCACCACTGCCACCAGGTACGGTAATACCAAAAGCGCTACTGCTCCCACCAGCGGAGCCATTATTAGTGACGGACGGTCCCAAAGAAGAGACTGCACCAGCTCCACCAGTTCCAACAACAATATTATTGTTTTGAATTGTACTGCTACTGTCTCTTATACACATCTCCGAGCCCACG